>PVBE011545911.1_pt1 | contig 68917 bp, 72 predicted proteins | sample 1631181 | NCBI WGS metagenome assembly PVBE01 (sample SAMN08397723, study PRJNA350692) | Marine metagenome, whole genome shotgun sequencing project. | isolation source: water | place: Pacific Ocean | collected 2012-04
CCGCGCGGTGGGCACTCGGAAGGGTGAGCAACTGACGTAGTCGAGGCCGCAACTTTCAAAGAAGTCGATGCTCGCCGGATCGCCGCCGTGTTCGCCGCACACGCCAAGTTTGAGTTTGGGCTTGGTGATGCGGCCCTTCTTGCAGCCCGCCTCAACCAAGGCTCCGACGCCGTCGACGTCGATGCTCTGGAAGGGATCACGTTCGAGAATTCCGCTGTGCAGATAGTCCGGCAAGAATCCATTGATGTCGTCGCGGCTGAATCCAAATGTCAACTGCGTGAGATCATTCGTACCGAACGAGAAGAAATCCGCTTCCTGGGCAATCTCGTCGGCCGTCACAGCGGCACGAGGGATTTCAATCATCGTTCCGATGGGGACATCGAGCTTGCCCGTGTACTTCTTATCCTTCTTGACCCGCGCAATGGTCGCAACGGTCTCGGCGCGAAGCAGCGCCAATTCAGCCTTTGTTCCAACCAGCGGAATCATAATTTCAGGCCTTGCGTCAACTTTCTTCTTCTTGCAGATAATCATCGCCTCGACGATCGCTCGTACCTGCATGCGAAGAATTTCGGGGTATGTCACAGCCAAACGGCATCCGCGATGGCCAAGCATGGGATTGGACTCATGCAAGGCCTCGACCAATCGTTTTACCTGCTTTGGTTTGACACCAATGGAGTCGGCGACTTCCTTAATCGCCTTGGCTTCACTGGGCAGGAACTAGTGCAGGGGCGGATCGAGCAAACGCACCGTCACCGGCAAACCCTTCATCGCCGTAAAGATGCCGATAAAGTCCTTTCGCTGATCGGGCAGCATTTTCTTGAGCGCTTTTTCGCGGTCAGAGATCGTCGTCGCGAGAATCATGCGGCGCATGTTTGTGATGCGATTGGGCTCAAAGAACATATGTTCAGTTCGAGTTAACCCAATGCCCTCGGCACCGAACACACGGGCACGTTTCGAATCCGCAGGCGAATCGGCATTGGTCCGCACACCCATCCGACGTGTTGCATCTGCCCATTTCATCAAGACTGTGAAGTGCTTGGACATCTTGGGAGTCGATCCAGCGATGTCGCCATCGAGCACTTCGCCGGTGCTGCCGTCCAGCGAGAACGTGTCCTTTGGCCCCCACGTGCGACGACCGATGCGAACCTTGCGGCCCTTTTCATCTATCTCCAGTTCGCCCGCACCCGCAACACAACACTTCCCCCATCCACGAGCCACCACTGCAGCGTGAGAGGTCATGCCGCCAGTACTCGTGAGAATTCCAACGGCGTGGTGCATGCCCTCAACATCTTCTGGCGATGTTTCGCGGCGTACAAGAAGCACATCTTCGCCATCGTTGGTTCGTCTAGTCGCCTCCTCAGCGCTGAAGGCCAACTTGCCAGATGATGCTCCGGGAGATGCTGGCAAGCCCTTCGCAACGATGTCGGCGCCCTTCTTGTCCTTTGCTGAGTAGCTCGGAAGCAATAACTGCACCAAGTCACCAGCAGGAACGCGAAGCAAGGCCTCGTCTCGCTTGATGAGTCGTTCCTCAACCATTTCCACAGCAATGCGAACAGCCGCGGCGGCCGTTCGTTTGCCAGATCGGGTCTGCAGCATCCAAAGGTGGCCACGCTCGATGGTGAACTCGATGTCCTGCACGTCGCGGTAGTGCTTTTCCAACTTGGAACGCACTTTCATGAGTTGCTCAAAGACAGCCTTATTCCACTTCCGCATTTCATTGACAGGCCGCGGCGTACGGATGCCTGCCACAACATCCTCGCCCTGGGCGTTGACGAGAAACTCGCCGTAGAACTCATTCTTTCCCGTGGATGGATCACGAGTGAACGCAACGCCTGTCCCCGAATCATCGCCCATGTTTCCAAACACCATCGTCTGCACATTCACAGCTGTCCCAGACAGTCCGATGATCTCATTGATCGATCGATAGGCGATGGCCTTGTCGCTGCTCCATGAACGGAAGACCGCTTCGATGGCGTGCTGCAACTGTTTGTATGGATCCTGTGGGAAATCAATTTTCGCGTACTTCTTGAACACCTTTTCATACCGGCGGCACAGATCTTCAAGCCCCTCGGTCGAGACCTCCGTATCTTCAGTCACTTTGCACGCCTTCTTCACTTTGTTGAACTCGGCTTCAAAGTGGTGGTGGTCAATGTCAAAAACGACACTTCCGAACATGTTGATCAGCCTGCGGTAGGCGTCGTAGGCGAAGCGTGGATTGCCTGTCTGCTTGGCAAGACCTCTGACCGAAACGTCATTCAACCCAAGGTTGAGCACCGTCTCCATCATGCCTGGCATCGATACTGCTGCGCCAGACCGGACGCTCACGAGAAGTGGATCCTTTGTGGATCCGAACATCTTGCCGGTCTCCCGTTCGAGCCGCCGGACCGCAGTCTTGACTTGATCCATCAAACCGTCAGGCAGGCGATTGCCGCGATCGTTGTACTGCTTACAAGTCTCGGTGGTGATGGTGAACCCAGGAGGCACCGGCAAACCGATGGAAGTCATTTCGGCCAAGTTGGCACCCTTGCCGCCCAAAAGCGTCTTGTATGACGCATCGCCGTCGGTCTTGGACCGTCCGAATGCATAAATCATGCGGGTGGCTCGAGTAGTTGAGGTCTTTTGGCGCCGGCGGGTGGCGGTTGGCATGTGATGCTCCCTGACTGCGTGTGCAACTTTCAGAAGTGCGGCAGTGTACCCGTGTCGGAATGCAGGTTGGTGGCACGTATGATGCAGATCATGCGTTTTCGACCATGCAACGAATTGACGGGCCGCGATGCGCTCGATGTGCTCCAGGCGTGGCCTGCCAGTACGCCGATCGCCGCGCTGCATTCACAGCAGGGGCCTCACACGGCCGCTCGATGGTCGATCCTCGCCACTCCTACTGGCCGCATTCGGGCGCAGGCTGACCACATCACGACGTTTGGTGATGTCCCTGTAGATGCTGGCAGAGGTGCCTTGGACACACTCCATGCCATTGACCAGCATCGCCGACTCATGACACCGGACAGCCAAGCCCCCCCATTCGCGGGATGGCTGTTGTCACTTTCGTATGAACTGGGTGAGTTGCTCGAACCAGCGGTCGTGTCTACAAGAGAGCATCAACGCCCCGCGGGCGTAGTGGTCGATGCCTGCTGGTGCCCCGATGCACTTGTGCATGATCGCATGACCGGCCAGTGGTGGCAGTGCGGCCATCCAACCATCCCCGGCAGACACAAGACAACTGGACCACCCCTCAGCACGATTGGTGAGCTGACCAGCGTGCCGCCAGCCGACTCATGGTCTACGCAGGTTGCCCAAGCAATCAAAGCGATCCATCGCGGCGATATATTTCAGGTCAACCTCACACGCCAGTTGTGCGCGGCTGTGCAGGGTGATCCTCGCACGTTGGCAATTGCTGCATTGCAGGAACCTCAAGCTGTCTTTGGTTGCTTGCTTGAACCACCACCGGGTGCACCCGAAGCAGGCACCATTGTCAGCCTGAGCCCAGAGCTTTTTTTCTCTATTGATGCGGGCGGGAGAATTACGACGCGGCCCATCAAAGGAACACTGCCCGCAGACGAACCGTGGCAGACTCTGAGAGATTCTCAAAAGGATGAAGCCGAACTTCACATGATCGTTGATCTAATGCGAAATGATCTCGGTCGTGTGTGTCAAACTGGCACGATCGAAGTCACATGTCCACGAATGATTGAGTCGCACCCAACCGTGCACCACGGTGTCGCCGAAGTCCAAGGGCAAATTCGTCCAGATGCGACGCTCGTGGATCTCTTGCGGGCCACCTTTCCTGCAGGTTCCATAACCGGCGCCCCCAAGATCCGAGCGATGCAGATCATCCGCGCCTTTGAGCCCGCACCTAGAGGCATGTACTGCGGCGCCATCGGAATGCTTGGACCCGGTCACGTCACAACCTTGTCGGTTGCCATTCGCACAGCACACCTCTGCGAGTCATCTGTCTGTAATGGGTGGTCAGGCACGCTGCACTATGGTGTTGGATGCGGCATCGTGGCCGATTCTGATCCACACCAAGAACTCATCGAGTCGCAGGACAAAGCCCGCGTGCTCGTTCGAACGCTTAGTGCTTCGGTCAGCCAGTCTTGCGACCAGCCAATTGATGCCGTTGCATGTTCGCAATCGCACGCATGATTTGACGCGACACAACCTGCCGATGCGCTGGGTTGGAGCCAAATTCAAAGCACATACCACAGTACACCGATCGATCACTTCGAAGATGGCGATGCGCAATGCGAGCCGAAACACAAATCGGCGTGCGGACCCAAGGAGCAAGATGGAATCGCATCCACCACGTGGCATGCCGCCCAACAGCGGCCGCATCGTCTACTCCGACACGTGTACCTACACCACCGCCACCGAGATTCACCAAACTTGCATCGACCGCTGGCCCAAGCGAGGGCAGCAGGTCAGAGTCAATTTCAGGTGCTGGTCCAGGTGGGGCTAGGCCGTCGAGTTCACGCTGAAAGTCCACAGCACTGAGGCGTTCGGCTGGAAGTACCGTTGCGGGTTCAAGTAATGGCCACATTTGCACGGACGGCAATGTCAGATCCACCGTATCGATTCGATAATCCCGTCGCCGCTGACAGCGTTGCACTTGCGTGGGCGCGGCCAGCCGCAACCCACGTGTGCCATCTGGGCCACACGATTCATCACGACCGATACACCGCGTATGAAACATCCAGCGGTTCTGACCAATGGCCATGATGCCAATCAATTCAAGGCCGGACACAAACTCGACCGCTTGCCCTAATGTGACTGGAGTCTCGACGCGAATGTTGCCGTCGTCGATTCCAAGCACTCGTGCCCGGAAGAGAAGGTCTGAGTTGCTGCCGTCGCAGTCCCGCCGAACCGCAAGTTCGATCGATCCACGACGTGTGCAAATCTGATTCAGGCATCGGCGCCAGCCGGCCGTGCGAGAGCGTGTTGCGGGCATTAAGGTCCCCTTGAAAGTCCATGGAAGCCCGCTCTGATGGCGGGGTCGATGATTCCATCGGCAGGGCTACGTCGAGCCTGAAGCAACAAGTAGACCTTGGCGATCAATGAGACGTGATGTTCGGCGCAGACCGCAAAATCAGAATCCCGCCGTCCGGTATCACCTCTGGAGGGCTGAATCCAGCCAATCGAGCGGCCATACGCAGCGCACCATCGGTCCAAATCCGAATCGGAACATCATCTGTTTGGATGGACCAGTGGTCCGAATCAACTCGATGACCGCACCGAAAGGCCAGCACCGCGTCCCGATCGTTCCAGACCAATTGCTCTGATGCATCTTCACTCAAACCATTGGCCCAGCGACCGCTTGTGACCTCAGGCCAAAAATCGCCCGGCAGATCGTCCAGCACCACTGCCCCACCCTCTCTCAACATGCCCCGCCATGCCTGAAGCGCCGACACTGCATCATCAACATCGCTGAGCAGGCCAAATGTATTGCCCACACACAGAACCCAGTCAAACAGTCCCAATGCGGTCGGAAGTGACGTCATGTCGCCCAGCACAGTTTGAATCGAATCGTCTGCGATACCGCATGCGTGCACTGCTTCTTCTTGATAATCCACCGCCACCACGTGCGCCCCGCCTTGAGCAAGCGGAATGGCAAGGCGACCATTCCCACAGCCCAAATCACACACTCGACCGCTCCCAACCAGATCAGTAAGGCAGGCAATCTGCGCCTCGCTTCGCTGGTCGTCATGTGGACTTGATGAGTTGATGTCAAATGGAGCGCTCATGTTGCAACACTGCGCAGCGCTCGTGCGAGCTCCTGCATCTCCTCTTGAATGTCACGCCGACTCGCCGATGTCAGTGGCTGATGGCCATATCGAACGCCATAAAATCGCGACACCAACGCAGATGCAATCCTACTGACTTCTGCGTGCGTCTCGGCCAAGTTTGAGCACCAATTCATTGGCGTCATGGCTCGCGGCTTGGTCAGGCCAGCCGCCTTCATGCGGCGAAGCAATTCCTCGTAGAACAGCACATCGATCGTGCGAACGCTTTCGCTGTCTTGCAATCCACTGATGCGCCGTGCCCGCCGTCGCCGGCGCACCAATCGCACCATGACAACGATCGCCAGAATAAGAATGGCACCAACGCTCATGAGCCAGATCGTCCCTGCTCGCCCCAATCCGAATCGTACGTCGAGCTTGGCAAGTGACTCATTGATCCATCGCACACCCGTGTCCAAGGCGTTGTGCCAGCGTGGCCAAATGAACTCCGCAACCCGCTGTTGCGTCATACGGGTGAATCCAACAATATTGAGCTGCCAGAACATATCTACACTGCCATACAACTGTCGAAGCGATGCGAGCACTCCATGCATCGACTCCTGCGCGGCCAAACTGCCCGACGGATCCACACGCGTCCAGACGTTTCCTTCAATCCTTGCTTCAGCCCAAGCATGTGCATCATCGGAAAATGCCTGCCAGTGGCCTGGACCAGCGGAATCAGCTAGAAATCCCGTCACGATTCTGCTCTGGATGCCAGAAGCTTGACACAACGACACGAATCCAGCGGCGAAGTACTCGCAATGGCCTCGCCGTTCTACCAGCAAGAAACGTTCGACCGGATCCATTTCACGAGTCTCGCTGGTGCTCCCAACGGTGCGGAGGTCCAGTGTGTATCGAAAGTTTCCATCTTCGAGGTAGCGGCGAAATGCAACCACCGCTTGATACCTCCACTTTGAAGCAGCGTCTTGGTCTTCAGGCGCCGTCTCTGCGAGGTCGGCCTGCGCCAACACACGCTTGGCAAGTGCGACAATGACATCGCTCCATGCCCCTGGATCCGCCGGGTAAATCTGTGCTGGCGACAGAAGATCTGACTTCACTTCATAATTCGTTGGCTGACCACCTGCCTCAATGCCAATAGTCTGACTGGTCCGATCCCAGGAAATCCACACGTCGCGATCGGTACGCAGTTCTGTAGTCCCACGCAGTACTGGCAGATAGACCAACCCTTGGAGCAACTGCACCTGAAGCGTCGCGCGTGACGTTCTTCCAGGTGGTGGCAGGGTCACCCACTGATCGGCAGGACACCAATTCATCTTTGAAGGACGGTGTCTCCACGGCACCCACTGACCATTTCCAACATACCGACTTGACGTCGCCGTTCGCAAATACAAAGGACCTGTTGCAAGCGGATCGCCAGCCAGTTGCACGATATCTGCGACCGCAGCGCCCTGATTCAGAATCTGAAGTTCTTGAGGCAGTGTGACATCCGCTCTGATGCCACTTCCGGTGACACGTATGTCATCACGACGGATTGGGGCCAATATCGTGTCGGCACTACGGGGAAGCACAAAGAATAGGCAGGCACTGACGATCAGTGTGGCCAAGACGACCACGAGCACACCTGCTTGAAGATGATTTCGAAACTTCGGCCCTGCCACGACGTCGGTTCGAATCGATCGATTTTGCGCTCCGCCGCGTTCAAACTCATCTGATCCAACGTGAATCGGAATGAGTACTAGCACGATTAGTCCAAGCACAATCCACGCCATGAGTACCATCCCAAAAAGCAGATCAGATCCGTGTACTGCAGCCAATGACATAAGCAGCGCCGAGAGAATGAGCCGTTCAACTTCGTTTTCGACGGTGTGGCGTTCATACAGTTTGATCACGGTAATCCACACCGAAAACACAAGAACACCCTGCACGACTCTGTCGGTTCCCGGCTCCACCAGCACGTAGAGCCCTGCACCAATCAACGCAATGGCGGTAAGAAGCAGCGACCATCGCCTCCCAATCGCCCACGCGCGTGGTCCTTCTGACACAAGCCGTGAGCCCGCCGCCAAAGTGCCCGCGAAAAGCAACAGCCAAATGCTTCCTTGGGCCATGCCCGCTCCAAGAACCGCAAGCAACACAACAGCATGGCTACAGAGGCGATAAGACGGCAGCAATGTCATGCTGATCGCCGATCGGGCAAGCGAAGATCCTCTAGTCGCCGCGCCACCAAGTAGGTCGCGCCGAGGCAAGACTCAATCGGCCTCACACGATCTGGCTGCACAACAATGGTCGCTGCGCGGGGCGCAGCAGCACCGGCGGTGCTGGTGCCGCGTTGGTGCGACAAATCGACGTCAGCCAGTACTCCCAGCAGTCGCTGCAGATGCCGCGTACCACTGCGAATCGCATGCGATTGCACATCATCAAGCGCTACGGTGAGCCCCACCTCATGTCCATGCCGATGCAAGTCTGCCAGAAGCGAAGCCGCCAGTTCGATTGCGCGTTCTTCCTCCAACTGAGCATCTACACCATCAGGAAGAACCAACTCACTGGTTGGGCGTGTCAAGTCCAGCAGTACCATCGCGCGTGGCAATCCAGGGCGGACGCGATCCAGCGCTACCAATTGCCCGCGGTGGGCCGACGCTTTCCATGCCACATCACGCCAGCCGTCACCGGATCTGCCCAATCTCGTGCCGTACCACTCCTGCCCTGCTCCACGAACTCGAGAAGCATGTGGTCCATCGGCAGCTTCGGCATTAACCAGCCGCAGCACATCTCCGCGAAGGGCGTATCGCCGAGGAAATACAACCAATTCCTGTTCGTGTTGAATACGCCGACGTCGACGGAGTAGCCCGTACGGAAAGGTCGAAGTCATTGTCATGTGGGTGAATCGAAGCCGCCCCCGGCGGAGGGGAACGAGTTGGGCATCTCCATGCACCGTATCGCCCGGTCCAATGTGCATCACCCAAGCACGTCGATCATATCGAGCGGCATACTCGGGCAAGGTGTCAGTGACACCCACGCAGAATGTCGGCAGCCACTTGCCTCTGTTGGTGATCATGTATCGAATGCGAACGGCCTGCCCAACCTCTGCGTGGCGGGGCAGGATGCGATGGGTCGTCAGTCCAGTCAACATGAGTCGTGATGCAATCACCGCCGTAATCCCTACCGCAACAACAACGGCGAGCAACAGCATCAGCAAGTTGTTTGATTGGATGAAGGCTGGAACGCCTACAAGCACGATAGCCAGAAAAAGACCGAGCGACGGAAGAATGGGCAGACGCCACTGGCGATCACTGCGTCCAGAACCACCTTGACGCCGCTGCGTCATCGGACAACATCACTGGTCATCCGACGATGCATCATCATCGTCGGCGGCCGGTGCCTCGTTGTTCATTGGTGCGATGGTGTCTGGTTCAGGTTTGGCTGAAGCAGGCACATGTGATGGCGCACGCTGGAGGCCATCAACATCGGGCAGGTCTTCAATGCCTGCAAGGCCGAAGATGCGAAGAAAATCGCGGGTGGTTCCATAGAGAATTGGGCGGCCAAGTTCTTCGGCTCGCCCCGAGATGCGTACGAGACGTCGCTCCATCAAACCACGTAGCACTTCGCCACATGCGACCCCACGAATCGCTTCAATCTCGGCGCGGAGGATGGGCTGTCTATATGCGACAATCGCAAGCGTTTCCAGAGCTGCCTGCGACAGTCGAGTCTGTTGACGTTGCGAAAGGAGGCGTGCCAAAACAGGGGCCATCCGCGGCAGGGTCATCATCTGCCATCCATCTGCCAAGCGAATGATGCGGAAGCATCGACCCGTTCGTTCGTATTGTTCGTTGAGATCGGTCACAGCAGACTCAACAGCCGCGGAGTCCATGCCCACAACGTCGCTGAACATGCGAAGCCGAACCGGCCGGTCGCTCGTCAGGAGGATGGCCTCCAAACGCGATGGTGCGTCGATCGCCGTGATGGCGGCATCGAGTTCCTCGGAGGTCGTCGATTCGGCGGTCTGCAATTCGTCTGCCACGGCAACAGTGTATCGACGGTGCAATCGATCAGGAAAGACGCCGGTGGCGACGATGGCGGAGGATCAGTCTTGAACGACGTTCTCTGTCAGCAAGGTGAGCCCGCTCTGGTCAACGTGGGCAAATCCACCTTCGATGTGGATCGTGCGGCGGCCCTGGGAAGTCTCTAGGTGCAATGTGCCACTGCCAAGCCGGCTCAGCACCGGCGCCATTCCTGCAGCCACACCGTATTGCCCATCCCATGCTGGAAAGGACGCGTATCGAACCTCGCCTTGGAATGCTGAGCCAGAGGGCGTAATGACGTTGCATTGGAATGGCGCAGACATGTGTGGAGGCTCCTGACGGGAAGCGAGGCATGGTAGCACTCGGCCAGCGGCTTTGGGGCCCTGAGACCTTGACATCGGCGTTTCGCGAGCGATATGATGTTGATATCCATCCATCCGGATAAGCGGATATATCCCCGCCTTTGTGTGTTTGATGTACGGCTGATCAAGGAGCCACCGATGACCGCCACCGCCGCCCCCACGTTTATGAATACCGGCCTGCCACTGTTGACCGACGAGCCGTTCAAGGTTCGTGATCTGTCTCCCGAGACCGTGGCTTGGGGTCGCAAGGAAATCGAGTTGGCCGAACATGAGATGCCTGGCCTGATGGCCCTTCGCGCCCAGTATGGCCACAGCAAGCCATTGGCTGGTGCTCGCATCATGGGGTCGCTCCATATGACGATCCAGACTGCAGTTCTTATCGAAACCCTCAGGGCACTTGGCGCTGATGTCCGCTGGGCCAGTTGCAATATTTTCTCAACGCAGGATCACGCGGCTGCCGCCGTGGCGGTTGGCCCCAACGGCACCATTGACAACCCCCAAGGCATACCAGTCTTCGCGTGGAAGGGTGAGACATTGCCCGAGTATTGGTGGTGCACGCTGCAGGCACTCAATTGGGGCGATGGTCAGTTCGCCAACCTCATCCTCGACGATGGCGGCGATGCAACCATGCTCGTGCACAAGGGCAATGAGTTTGCCAAGAGCGGCGCTGTTCCCGATCCATCTACAGGTGGTTCTGAGGAGTTTGAGGTCTTCCTGTCGCTTCTGACGGATTTGGCGGACGCCCACCCAACATTCTGGCCCCCCATCGCCGCAGCCATTGGCGGTGTCACGGAAGAAACGACCACAGGTGTGCATCGTCTGTACCAGATGGCTGAAGCTGGCACGCTGTTGTTCCCGGCTATCAACGTCAATGACGCCGTCACCAAGAGCAAGTTTGACAACCTCTATGGGTGCCGCCACTCGTGTGTCGACGGGATCATGCGTGCTACTGACGTGATGCTTGCAGGGAAGACGGCCGTCGTCTGTGGGTTTGGCGATGTCGGAAAGGGCTGCAGTCAGAGCCTTCGCAGTCAAGGGTGCCGCGTGCTTGTGACCGAGATCGATCCGATCTGTGCCCTACAGGCATGCATGGAAGGCTATGAGGTTGTTCGACTTGACGATGTTGTCGGCCAAGCCGACGTATTCGTCACGACCACAGGCAACTACAACATTATCCGCGCCGATCACATGGCCAAAATGAAACACAATGCCATCGTTGGCAATATTGGCCACTTCGATAATGAAATCGATATGGCTGGCCTCGCTGCCACACCTGGCATCGAGAAAATCTTCATCAAGGACCAATTGCATGAGTGGAAATTCGCCGATGGCCACAGCATCTTGGTGCTGGCCGAAGGGCGTCTCCTGAACCTCGGCTGCGCCACTGGACACCCATCATTTGTGATGAGCAATTCCTTCACGAATCAGGTGCTTGCCCAGATGGAACTACACGCCAACGGTGATGCATATGACTGCACCACAGTCACGACCCTACCCAAGAAACTCGACGAGATGGTTGCTCGTTTGCACCTTGGACAACTTGGCGCCAATCTCACCGAGTTGACCACAGAGCAAGCCGATTACATCGGCGTTCCACAAGAAGGCCCCTACAAGCCCGATCACTATCGGTATTGACCGCAGACAGCCATCGGTGATGCAAGCGTATCGATTGGCTGCTTGAGCCAATTGCGTCAATGGTCAAAGCCGTCATCAGAGAAAAAAGGCGTCGAACGCATCGGCTGATGCAGTGATAGACGCCCGGGGTGGATTTGTCGACAATGACGCTATGGGGGTGCCCGCGAGTCGGCGGGTAGAAGTAAAGAGGGCCTGACGCGGTTTTGATACCATGGGCCGCTTCATGAGCGATCCGATCGGCCACGAATGCGGTCTGGCCTTCGTCCGGCTCAAAAAGCCACTCTGGTGGTATGCGCAGCATATGGGAGACCCCGCATGGGGCCTCCGCCGACTGCACCTGCTCATGCAAAAACAACGCAACCGTGGCCAAGATGGCGCTGGCATCGCCACCGTCAAATTCGACATGCCCCCGGGCATCGCATTCATGCGTCGACTCCGCTCGGCAAAGTCAAATGCCATCGAGCGTGTGTTCGATGTCGCTACGAAGGGGCTGGACTCCATCGCCGGCGCCCCAATGAGTGATGCCGACGAACTCGAACGTAAAATCTCCTACGACTTCCTCGGCAATGCTTACATCGGTCACCTCCGCTACGGCACTCACGGAGGCCACGCACTCTCACACTGCCATCCCCTGCTCCGCAAAGACAACACGGCAAGCAAAAACCTCGCAGTCGCTGGCAACTTCAACATGACTAACTCCACCGAGCTGTTTCAGCGGCTCGTCGACTATGGCCTTAGCCCCGTGGGCGACTCCGACACGCAGGTCGTACTGGAACGCATCGGCTACTGCCTAGATCTCGAACACCGGCACCTTCGGAATTCCATGGGGCCTGGCACGTTCGTTGGACTTGAAGGACGTGAACTGGCCGAGACCATCTCCCGCGAACTCGACCTCGCCCGCGTCCTTCGCCGCGCTGCCGAAGATTGGGATGGCGGATGGCTCTTCGCGGGCCTTCTTGGAAACGGAGATTCGTTCGTCTTCCGAGACCCCAGTGGCATTCGCCCTGGATTCTGGTACGAAGATGAACACATCGTTGCGGCCGCCTCGGAACGCGCGCCTCTGGCAAGCATATTCAACACCGACCCCGACTCCGTCCCTGCAATAGAGCCCGGATCGGCCCTCTTCGTCCGCCATGATGGGACAGTCTGGACCGAACGAGTCGCCGCGGAACGTCCCGTCTACCAATGCACCTTTGAGCGAATTTACTTTAGTCGCGGCAATGACCCCGATATCTACGAAGAGCGCAAACACCTCGGGCAAACCCTTGCTCAACCCGTGCTCGATCTGGTCGAGTGGGATGTGCACAACACGGTGTACAGTTTCATTCCCAACACCGCCGAAACTGCCTATTACGGGCTGATCGCCGAAACACAGCGCCTCGTTCGCGAACGACAAATTGAAAGTGTCTGGAAAAAGGTTGAAGCCGGGAATCTCACACATGCAGAATTGTCGGCCCTGAGCATCCCACAGGTCCGGGCCGAAAAAGTTGCCCACAAGGATCAACGTCTACGGACGTTCATCACTTCAGATAAAGCACGCAGTGATCTCGTAGCACACGTCTATGACATCACTCGCCAGATCGTCGGCCCTCAAGACACCTTGGTTGTATTGGATGACTCCATCGTCCGCGGGACGACACTGCGCGAGTCCATCATTACGATTCTGTCGCGACTGGATCCAAAACGAATTGTCATCGCAAGTTCTGCTCCGCCAATCATGTATCCAGACTGCTACGGCATCGACATGAGCCAACTTGATCGCTTCATCGCCTTCCAGGCGGCCATCAGCCTCATCCACTCCCGCGAGATGGACGACCTGCTTCTGGACATTGAACAAGCCTGCCGCAACCAAGTTGCCCTGCCCCCAGCGAGAATGGTCAACCATGTCCGGCAGATCTATGAACCGTTCTCGGAACAAGAACTCGCTGACGAAATTGCCCGACTCGTGCGACCTCAAGGGCTCCCGTGGAAAGGTGATTTGCGAGTGGTGTACCAGACGGTTGACAACCTCCGGACGGCCATGCCTGAGCATCGCGGGGACTGGTATTTCACTGGCGATTTTCCAACTCCAGGTGGGCTTCGAGTCCTCAATCAGGCCTTTCTGAACTGGCGTGATGGCCAAAGTGGCCGAGCGTACTGACCGAAAGCCTGCCAGCGCAGCCTGCACGCCCAAAAACCCGCTCAATCCAAATCGCCCAATCCCCTTCGATGGCTTGACGCGGACCGTGATTCGTGGTCCACTACGCGACTCGAATCGCCCGTTCAGGCACCTCTGGACAGGATGGTCCTTATTCTCTGGAGATCCCTCCCACATGGCTCGCTACCTCGGTCCCAAAGTCAAACTGTCCCGTCGTGTCGGAGTCCCGATTGAGGACATTCCCAAGCACACTGCTCGCCGGCAACTCAACGCGCCTGGCATGCACGGCTACCGCAACCGTCGTCCCAAGGACTACGGCATTCGACTGACCGAGAAGCAGAAACTCCGGTACCACTACAGCATTCTTGAGAAGCAGTTCCGCCGATACATCGTCGAAGCCAGTCGCCGCAAAGGCAACACCGGCGATGTGCTGCTTCAACTACTCGAAGCACGCCTTGATAACGTTCTGCGTCGTTCAGGTTTCGTCCGAACAATTTGGGCTGCCCGCCAAGTCGTGGTGCATGGCCACGTGCTCGTCAACGGCAAGAAAGCCGACAAGCCAAGCATCGCGGTCAAGGCCGGTGACGTGATCACCTTCAAGGACAGCATTCAAAAAGTCATCCGCGAGAATATGGAGTCGCTTGCCGGCCATCTCGTCCCCGACTGGATTGATGTCAACCCTTCCGATCTGGCAGCAACCATCTCCGGCCCCGCTCACCCCGATCGGATTCCCTTCGAGGTCAATACGAACCTCATCGTCGAGTTCTACCGTTGATCAACCGGGTCTGACCCCGGTCACGCCAGAGCCGGCCTTCAGGGCGCGCTGTTCTGTCTGCGCCTGACCGGCGTTACAGGAAGCGAGACCTGTCCGCATGAATCGCCTGCTCAGAAAGTACAACCGAATTCTTCTGGCCGTCTTTGGCGTCGGCTTGATGATCGTTTTCCTCATGCCCCAACTGCCCGAACTGGTGCAGCAATTTGGCGGCACAGGTTCGCTCATCGCCACGATGGGCGAAGACGGTCGCAAAGTGACCCGCCAAGACTGGCAGATCGTGCAGCAGCAGATGCAGATCCTGCAACGAATCGAAGAGTTCGAACAGCCACTTCCTGTCATCGGCACTATCGGCAACGACGTCGCGCGATATTACTTGCTCGTCCATGAGGCTTCCGAAGCGGGCATGATCGGCGGCGCTGCTTCTGCTGGCCTCGATCTGGATACAGTCCTGCGACTGTCCCAACAAATCGGTTTCCCCCCGGCGGCAGTTCGTCAAACACTCATCAATTACAAGGGCATTCAGCGATATCTGTCCATGGTCGCATCTTCTGGCCGATTGTCGGATCGTCGGCTGATGCGGGAATCACGTCGAATGCTCGACAGCGTCCGTACACGAGTTGTTGTGCTGCCCGCCGAGGCGGACAAATCTCCAAACGAGCCAACCTCAGAAGAGCAACAAGCACACTTCACCAAATGGGCTGATGTTGAGCCTGGGCAAGGCGACCACGGATTTGGATACCGCCTACCCGATCGCGCCGCCATTGAATGGGTTGAAATTCCCCGACAAGTCGTCGAGCAGGCCATCCGAGCTCAATTGGCTACGAACGACATTGAAGCACGCAAATACTGGCGACGCAATGAAGCGAGGTTTACACCCGTCGAAGCTGGCTCGCCCGTACCAGACGCCGTTGTCAACGCTTACGTCGACAGTAGTGTTGATGAGATGATGCCAGCCATTTCTAGAGCAGCCTCCGATATGCTTCGCACGCCGCGGCGTGGGTTTGATACCGATTCAAACTTCTTGGTGCTACCAGATGATTGGGCCGCGCATCGCGTCTCTTTGTCTGATCTCCGCGCATCGCTGGCGGATCGATTCAATCTTCCGCTGGAAGGTGCCGACGCCATGCCACTTCCTGAAAGTAGCGATGGAATGCTCAGCATGCAGGAGATGTCCAGACTCCCACGCATCGGTAGCAGCGGAACAGATCGATTTGGACCGGCCGCCAACGGTGGCCGTCAACGGCGGCTCGCCGACATGGTGCAGAGCGCCCGCGAACTTGGCGGTCAGGGTGAAGTGCCAGTGCAAACCGGAGTTGCCACGCCAATTCTTGAGGATGCCACAGGCAACCTTTGGGTCGTTCGCATTACCGAATCCGATGCTGCTCGTCCTCCTCATGACCTCACCGAGGTGGAGGCAGAAGTCATCGATAATCTTCGACGTGAGGCCCACTGGACAGAAATCCAGAAGATGACGACTCATCTTGCCAAACTCTCAGGCTCCACGGGCATCGATGCAGTCGCCATCGAAATGGAATCGCCCGTCCGCGGTCCAATCGCCATGCAACGAAGCTTGGCTCCGGGCATCACCAAGCCACCGAGCATTCCAGGCTTGGGTGCAGATCAAGAAATCGTCGATGCCATCGTCGAACGTTCAATCTCCCTGGGGCACGAGCCACTGGAGACAATTGGTCTCGACCAGCGTGTCATGATTATCCCATCTGAGCGACATATGGCCATCGTCGTGGCGGAATTGGGCAAACGAGATCCACTCAAGCAGGCCGACTTCGATCGGCATGTAGAGCAAGGGTCGCTTCCTGCCATTATTGTGGCTGAGGATTTTGGTGGCCCCGGCCTTGAGACACTCCGGACTGCCTTCACAACCGAATCGCTCCGAGATCGCCACAACTTCTACTTCTCGGGCAGCGATGATGATGACACAGCAACCAGCGACGCCGATGCGACCAGCGACGATCCGCCCACGACCGCAGCAGCAGACACCAAATAGCCCACGTCAATTCCCCTGTGGAGATTCTCTCATGGCTGGCCCCGAACCGCTTCCGAGTGTGTCCTTTGACCAGTTCACCAATCTCGACCTTCGGGTCGCGACGATCACAGCAGCCCAGCCCCACCCCAATGCGGATCGATTGCTCACGATTCAACTTGACGATGGCACGACTGAAGGGCGTCAAATCTGCGCAGGCATCAAGGCTTGGTACAACCCGGAGTCACTGATCGGTACACAGGTCATCATCGTGGCAAATCTCGAGCCTCGCACCATACGCGGCGAAGTCAGTCAGGGCATGATCATCGCCGCTTCGGCCCTCGGGGATGATGGGGACAAGGAGACGGTCTGCGTTCTCCGTGTTGATAAACCGGTTCCAGCGGGCAGTAAAGTCAGTTAAAGCGTTCCCCCGTGATGGGTGCAAACGCGAGATGCCCCGACCTGCTGGCCTGATGTTGGTGAGTGGCCAACAAAGACCCGTGGCCGTGGGCGTATCTATTTCGCGTATACAGGTTCCCAGTGCTCGACTGCTTGCCAATCGCGATCGGACAGCCACGCGCCATTGGCGCGATGGGCTACGGTCTCGTCGCGTCGCCAAGATCGCTCGCATGCGGGTGACTCGCGGAGATCCGTCACGACGATGTCCGCAGCGACCGCGTCGAATGACAGTTGCGACACCTCAAGTAGGTCACGCACATCCTCGGTCAGCGGCGACAGCACACCATCTGGGTCTGGGACCACGAGGCCTGCATCGAGTGACTTCTCAATACCGCTGGTCTTGGATGCTTCCAATGCTTTGAGCACGTCGTCTCGCATAGCCATGACCGTTGTCCAGTTCGGATCGATCGCGGGCACCGGCGTGGGTTCAATGACTTCCAGATGCACGCATGCATCATCTCCATGCATCGTCCGCCACGCTTCATCAGCTGTGTGGGGCAGAATCGGCGACAGCAAGCGACACAGTTGCTCGGCCACATGTCGCATCACCGCCTGAGCCCGTACCCGCCGAGGCGAGTCGGCTGCATCGCAGTACAGACGATCCTTCACGGCCACGCAGTACATGGCCGACAACGTCTCGTTACAGAAGTCGAAGATCGCAATATGTGCCTTCCGGAATTCGTAGTTCTGCAGCGACTGGCACACTCCCAACCGCATCGTCTCCAACTCACCCAGTAACCATGCGTCCAGCGAAGTCGCAGGAATATCGACGGCATCGATATTGGGCGCTTCCTCGCCGATGTTACTCAGCAGATATCGCAAGGTATTGCGAACCTTGCGGTAGGATTCGCCAGCAATTTGGAAGAGTTCCAAATCGACTCGTTTGTCGTTTTCAAATGCCAACGAGCTCACCAACCACCGGCATACATCAGCGCCAACATCCTTGAGAAGATCTTCGACATTCAGCGCATTGTCGCCAGATTTGCTCATCTTGCGTCCGTCGCGATCGACCATGAATCCATGTGTCAAGACCGTGCGATACGGAGGCTGTCCCGTCACCCCCATCGCCGGGAGCATGGACAATTGAAACCAGCCACGATGTTGATCAGAGCCTTCCAGATACAAGTCGGCCGGATAGCCCAAGCCGCGTCTTCGCATGACGGCATTCCACGACGACCCGGACTCCATCCACACATCAAAAATGTCGTAGGTCTTGGAAAGCGATGAGATATCAACACCAGTTGGCGCGTCAGGGTCATTTGCTGCGTCCCATGAGGCGAGCAGCTCCTCGCATGACTTCGTAAACCACGCATCCGAACCCTCGCGACCAAAGACATCCGCCACCGCGCGAGTCGTTGCAGACGTCAGCAGCATGGAACCATCAGGCATTTGGAAGGCCGGGATAGGAAGACCCCACGAGCGTTGTCGCGACAAACACCAATCAGGCCGTGAGTCGACCATGCCCCATATACGCTTTTGCCCCCAAGCAGGTACAAACGTGACCTCATTATCAATCGCATGCAAACTGCGCTGTCGCAGCGAATCCCCGCCGCAATACGCGCCATCGACATCAACAAACCACTGTTCGGTACTTCGGAAGATGACGGGCGTCTTGCTTCGCCAGTCGTGCGGATAGGAGTGCACATAGTCAACATGATGGGCGAGATGTCCAGACTCACCAAGATGCTCGACGACTTTCGCATTGGCATCCCACACCAGCATGCCTCGCAACCACTCGGGCACCGTGTCGTCATAGGTCCCGTCACCCTGCACAGGACAGTAGATATCCAAACCCGCCGCAAGGCCGACCAGATAGTCGTCGGTGCCGTGCCCTGGAGCGGTGTGCACTAGGCCCGTTCCATCCTCGAGCGTCACGTGGTCCGCCCCGAGAATCGGACTGACCCGATCACAGAACGGATGGTCGTAGGTCAGGCCGACCAGATCAGCGCCCGTGCATTGCCCGAGCACTTCAATATCATCCAGACCCAGCGTTGACTTAATCGCATCGAGCCGACCTTCCGCAATGATCGAGCACGCCCCATTGAGTCGCGCCAGCACATACGGAAGGTTGGGGCCCACGGCAATAGCCATGTTGGCTGGAAGTGTCCATGGAGTGGTGGTCCAGATCATGAATGATGGGCATTGGTCCAGATCCAACCCAAATACCGCCCCAACCGCCGCGGAATCTGATGCTGGAAAGTCCACCCACACCGACGGATCGGTGCGGTCTTCGTACTCAAGTTCTGCTTCGGCCAGCGCCGTCTCATTAGCGATCGACCAGTGCACGGGCTTGAGCCGGCGATAGACCAAACTCGCCTCGACCAAATCGGCGAAGACCTCGATCACCGCCTGCTCATAGGCCGGGTTCATTGTCATGTACGGATTGCCATAGTCGGCCAACGTCAACAGCCGCTCCATCTGTGTGGCCTGCACCTTCTGAAACTTCATGGCGTATTTGGCACATTCACGGCGGATTGCCATGCGTCGGGCATCGTCATCAAGTGTGCGAAGCTTCTCGATCTTGCCCGACTCAACCAAGCCCGTCATCACCTGGTGCTCGATGGGCAGTCCGTGGCAATCCCACCCGGGAACGAATGGACACTCCCGCCCAAGCAGGCCCTGCGTTCGCACCACAATGTCCTTGAGCACCTTGTTGAGCATGTGCCCAACGTGGATGTTGCCATTGGCAAAAGGTGGTCCATCGTGAAAAACGAACGAGTCGCTGCCAGCGCGAGCCCGCTGCACCGCGGCGTACAGATCCATCTTCTTCCATCGCTTGAGTGTGACCGCTTCATTCTGGGCCAAATTGGCACGCATCGGAAAGGAAGTTCGTGGAAGATTCAGAGACTTCCGCCAGTTGATTTTGACTGATTCGGTCATAAGAGGATGAGCAGGATACCCCCAACTCAGTGCATGAACGAGGCTGCACCAGCCAGCAGCAGACCCGCTAGCAGTGCCACCGTCAGCAGCAGCCGGTCATGATCGTGCGATTGAAGTTCTGGAAGCAGATCGCACAGGGCGATGCACAGCAGAATGCCCGCTGTGACCGCGACGGCTGGCCCGGCCCATATCGGATTGGCCTGACCGCCAGCCCACCACCATGCGATGAAGATGCCCGCGGGCGTTATCAGCGCATAGATCAGGTTTCCCATCAACAGCGTGCTGACCGATCGGTGGTCTCGCCCCATGAGACTGACGATGGCCAGGCCGTCGAAAGGCTTGTGCAGAACGATGGCCACCAAGAGCGCCATGCCCGGCCATGCCACCCCTTGGCTTGACTCCAACAGGACGACGGCGCCCAGTCCCATTCCTGCCAATATCGCATGAACAGATAAACCAGTGAATGCGCCCGAGAGCGACACCGCATGCCCGTGGCCAGCGTGGCTACAGGCGGCTTCGCCCGACTCATGATGGTGGAAGCAAACAAATCGCTCTAACAAGTACATCGCCAAGAAACCCCCGATGACCCAGAGTAGCGCCAACTGCAACGGCCATATGTCGGCGTGATCATGATGATGATGGTGGTGCCCGCCAGTCTCGACGACCGATGCTGCACTGCTGGCCATGGCTTCCACTGCGTGGGGAAGCAGATCAAGTGTTGCAATGCCAGCCATGGCACCGGCAACAACGCTGAGCAACACCTGCATACGACGATGACCCAGTCCCACCAACATTGGCACGAGACCACCAAGCAATGAGGCCGCCGCAGTAATGCCACTGGCAATCAGGATGGCGGTCAATGGCGTCATAAAGATCAACACTCCACGAGGGCATGGTCCGCTCGTATTGAATCTGAACATGGAGCAGATGGGACTCGAACCCACAACCTCCTCGATGCGACCGAGGCGCTCTCCCAATTGAGCTACTGCCCCCGAGAAGATGGTCAGTGTATCAGTTCAGGACTCAACACAGGGTGCTGGGATGCAGCATGATGTGGCACCGAAGACCCTCATGTGCCCATTCCCACGTAAGTTCACCTTGAAGATCGTGTCGGACGAATCCTTCGATCAAACTCAAGCCAGAACCAACCTCCGTCGGAGGCCCTTGGATTTGTTGGCCACCTGTCTCCGCCCAGTAAATGCCGAGTTTGGTCCCCTCAATTATCCAACGCAGTTCAACGCGACCATCGCTCGAGGCCAACGCTCCGTGCTTGAGGGCATTGGTGGTCAGTTCATTGAGCAGCATGCAGATCGGCATGGCGGCTTCGGGTAACAACTTGATCGACGGCCCATCAATACTGACTTTTTGATCACTCCCCCACGGCTCAAGAATGACCCTAGCGGCATCGAGTAGATCAACGCAATGCCACTGCGATATGGCAAGCAGATCGTACGCACGTGCCATCGACTGCACACGCCCGGACAAGATACTCAGTGCAGTTTCATTTCCAAAGTTCCGCTGCTCAATCTGAACCAACGAGAGAATGGATGCCAGCGTATTCCGCACCCGATGGTTGAGTTCACGCAGCATATTTCGTAGTCGAGCGGCGTCGGCAACCCGTTCAGTCACATCAACAATGCAAAGTACCAGCCCACCAGTTTCAACAGCAGCAGTCAACACCTGAATGTTGTGGCGATGCCCAACTCCATCAGTCCACTCCTGCTCTGACTTTCCATCTGCAATCAGGGCTCCCATTGGCAACTGCGATACCTCGACGCCTTCCACCACCCTCGGGCTGTCAATGCCGAAAAACTCGGCACACGCTTGATTACAAGTCACCAGTCGGTCATCGTCGCCAATGTGTGCCAGCGGAAGCGGGACGGTATCAAGCGTTACGGCACGGACCATCGCCATTTGCTCAATCGCAGTGGTTCGATCGCGGACCAAGAACTCGAGCGTTCCAGTCAATTCGCTTATGGACTCCGTCAGCATGCGAACTTCTCGAGGCCCCGTCGGCTCCACATGAAAGTACACACCAACACCCAACGCCTCATGCGAGGCCCGGGCCAGCGTCGCCAGGGGTCGTGTTATGGATCTCGACGCCCACCGCCACAGCACTGCAATGAACAACAGATACAGAATGGTCGCAACCCACGAAACCAAACGCAACGTGCTTCTGGAGGAAGCCAATTCCGCTTCTTCTCCGAGAATGAACTGTTGAATTTCAAGGTCAATCTTCTTGAATCGTTTGATGAGGGGACCGAATTCTGCATCAGACTTGGCCAAAAGCCTTGGCAAATGAGAATCGCGGTCCTGGCCAAAGAGTTGTACGGCCTCATGCAAACGGTCCACTTCGTCATCGATGTACTGGGCCAGATCGCCTCGCAGCGCTTGAATCGCGTCCCATTCAATCCGTCCGAGCAAGTCTCGCAGTAGGCTGGCCGTGGCATCGGTATCCAGCAAACTGTTGCTCACGCTCCCGCCAAGCACTAGATCAACGTTGAGTGCCCAGTTATCGAGTTCGGTATTCAGGCGCCGAAGATCGCTCAAAGCAGCGCTGTGATCACTGATTTCCAGCGTCTTCCGTTCGACGTTTCCCCAAGCAAACGCCAGCACTGTCGCCAATACCAAGCCCCCGAGACCACATCCGACAACGACCAATCCAATGGCCATTTCAATTCGAAGCCCACGGTGGGGCTCACAGTCGCGGCCCGCAGGATTCACTTTCTGTCTCCGGTCATTCCCTCATCGGCCGCCTGATCGATCATCTGCCCATCAATAGTCTCGACCTGAGCCGCAGACATTGCCAGACACAATACGATTTCCATCATTGGCCATGAACTCCTGAACCTGCCACCACGGGTCCCAAGTGTAAAGCCAACTGGCCATCCACATACATCTCTACGCGGGGGTTGCCTTGGCGGATTCCCTACAATTGGAAGGATGGCGACGCCAACGACAGGCAGGAGAAAGGCGGGCAAGCGAAGGTCTCCACGAGACACGCCTGCTATGCGACAGTTCACGCGGTTTAAAGAATCGCATCCCGACTGCGTGCTCTTCTTTCGGATGGGCGACTTCTACGAGATGTTCGACGATGACGCCCGCACGGTGCACCGCGTACTGGGTCTGACGCTAACCGAACGCACCGAGGGCATCCCAATGGCGGGTGTGCCCTACCACGCGGTCGACGGCTATCTGCAGAAGATGCTCGCACAGGGTTTTCGTGTAGCGATCTGTGATCAGGTGCAGGACCCCAAGGATGCCAAGGGTGTTGTGGATCGCGCCGTCACACGCGTGCTCACGCCGGGCACACTTGTTGATGAGCACTTACTGCACGACGCTGCAACCAACTCAACGGCGTTGGTCGTGCTCAGTGAAGACACGGCCATCATCGCCTCAGCCGAACTCTCAACAGGTCGCTTTGAAGTACTCACAACGCAGCGGAATCGGCTGGTCGATGAGGTGGCAAGGCTTGGGCCTGCGGAACTCCTCACTTCAGAAGAGGTCGCCGACGATCCAGCGATTCTGCGTGCTGTAGCAGTATCGGATTGCGTACTGACGCCACGCCCTGCGTGGACGATGCACCCTGAGGAAACCTCACGTACGCTTCGATCGCACTGGCAAGTGGCCACGCTTGAAGGCTGGGGACTCTCCGATGACAACCCCGCGGCAGTTGCTGCTGGTGCCCTCCTTGGATTCCTGCTTGAGACCATGCCCCGAGATGAATCCACCAGGCTCTCCCATCTCCGGCCACCACAGATTCGCAGTGATGCTGGCGTACTGGCACTGGACGCCTCAACACTGCGACAACTCGAAATCGAGCGCACTATGCGCACCGGGACAACCGATGGGTCCCTGCTGGATGTCTTGCAGACTTGTCGCACCCCCATGGGCCGGCGTCTGCTGCGAAGATGGTTGTGCTGGCCGCTCACCGATCGCGCCGCCATCGAAGCACGGCACGACATGGTCGCTGCGTTGGTCGCCGATGATCCATTGCGGCAGGACCTACTCGACACGCTCGGTCGCATTCAAGACATCGCTCGCATCGCTGGGCGTGTCGCTACCGGTCGTGTGACACCACGAGACATTGTGGCGCTTGGACGATCGATCGCACAACTCCCAGCCCTGTGTGAACGACTCGAACTGCTTCCAGCAGCCGAAGTTCTGCACGCCGCTACGGCCGACTTGCAAACGCAACTGCTCGATCTTGGCGACGAGATTCGTAGGACATGCCAAGAAGACCCTCCGACGCACATGCGTGAGGGTGGGCTGTTTCGCGATGGTGTAGATGCCCAACTGGATGAATCTCGCACACTGCAGCGTGATGGGTCAGAGTGGCTGGCGACATATCAAGCACAACTCTCTCAAGAGAGTGGCATTGGTTCGCTCAAGGTCGGATTCAACAAAGTCTTTGGGTACTACATCGAAGTCACGCATGCCCACACAGACAAAGTTCCCGTTCAGTGGGTTCGCCGCCAAACACTTCGAAATGCTGAGCGGTACATCACCGAAACACTCAAAGATTATGAAACGCGTGCCACTGGTGCGCAGGCCAAAGGCATCGAACGGGAACACACGCTGTACGCCCAAATGATTGCTCGCATCAATGATCATGCCGATGCGCTTCGTGAGTACGCCGAAACGGTCGCAACGATTGATGTGTTATGCACGTTTGCCCAGCAGGCATCGAGCAATCGACTGGTGCGGCCAGTCATGACCGATGGACGCGACCTTGACATTGAAGGTGGCCGTCACCCGGTACTGGACACGCGGCTCGGGTCGGATTTTGTGCCCAACGACTGCACGACCGCCACCGAGGACGGCACGGCCACCCATCTGCTGCTGATCACCGGGCCGAATATGGCTGGCAAGAGCACCTACATCAGGCAGGTCGCGCTCATCGTGCTGATGGCTCAAGCAGGATGCTTCGTGCCCGCAGACTCAGCCACCATCGGTGTGGTGGACCGCCTCTTTGCGAGGATTGGTGCCAGCGACGAATTGCATGCGGGCATGTCGACCTTCATGGTGGAGATGACTGAGACCGCCAATATCCTGCACAATGCCACCGACCGAAGTCTGGTCATTCTGGACGAAATCGGTCGTGGCACCAGCACACTTGATGGATTGTCATTGGCTTGGGCCATTACCGAGGCGCTCGCCGCGCGCGGCTGTCGCACGCTCTTTGCCACGCACTACCACGAATTGACTGACTTGGCCGATCGCATCGATGGCATCGACAATCGTCATGTGGCCGTACAAGAGTGGAAAGATCGCATCGTCTTTCTGCATCACATTCGTCGAGGTGGAACGGATCGTTCCTACGGTGTACATGTTGGGCGGTTAGCCGGGATTCCCGAGTCGGTGCTGGAACGGGCGAGAACGATACTCGACTCACTTGAAGTGCATCATGGCAGCGACGATGTGCCACAAATGGGCAGCCCCCCGCCAGGCAGCCAACTGAGTTTGTTCATGCAGACCGTCGATCATCCCGCGGTTGACCGACTTCGGTCGATCGATCTAGATACACTTTCGCCCATACAGGCCTTTGACCTATTGCGAACACTGCATGAAGAAGTACAGAAGGACCATGACCGATGAGTGACAGTCCCGTCGCAGATGTGATTATGCGCGCCTTTGATGCTGCATGTTCCTACGAGGATTACCTCGCCGCATCACCGAAACACGCCGATGCATGGCGGTCGATGGGGGAACGCATTGCATTAACACCAACGCAGCGCGAGATGCTCTCGGGATTCACACGTCAGATGCGAGTACTGGTCGTGTCAGGCATTTGCTGCGGCGATTGCGTACGACAAGGCCCTGCCATGGCGGCCATCGCCGCAGCTTGCGAGGCCATCGACCTGCGATGGATCGATCGCGACGACGATGCCTCCCCCATCGCCCATTTGCAGATCAATGGTGGGCAGCGTGTGCCCGTCGCAGTCTTCATGGCCGAGGATGGCGTCATCGTGTCGATCTTCGGCGATCGCACGCTTTCGTGCTATCGCTGGATCATTGCGAAAGAAACAGGACCGACGTGCCCGTTGCCAGGCGCGCCGGTTCCCGAGGATGTCCTGGAGGGGATGGTTCAGGACTGGATGAATGAATGTGAGCGGGTACAGTTGCTGCTGCGTTTGAGCCCACGGTTGCTGAGCGTTCACGGAGTTTGACCGGGGTGATCAGGGAGTAGTCTCGGCACGATGCAGCTGCAGTTCACCCATTGTTTTCTTGAACATAGCGACTGCATCACGGCGAGCCTCGGGAGTCGTTGCATTGTCGCGATCAATGGCTTGTGCCTGTGCGATCAGTCGGCGACGGTCGGCTTGCTGTGCGTGTTGCTTAGACACATCGCTAATCGAAGCTGATGCTTTCGTGTCGCTTTCGGGTACCTGTGCTCGATTCAGCGCGTGAATGACATCATCGGCAACAGTTCGCTGGCTTGAAGTGCCATAGACCGCGATCACGCCGGTGTCTTTGAGAATGCTGATTTTGACAGGTTGGCTGGACTCCATGCCACATACACCGTGGATCAATTCCACCACGCGTGCAGGGCCATCGCCCGACAAATAATGCTCGGGAAGATTGAGGATGGCCGTATCCAGCGTAGGACGATGGGTACCACTGCTGCTCCCACGGCTACCGCGGCGGGCAACTGTCTGAGAACTGCCCGAGATGAGCCAGATTGGATCGCCGCCTTTGTCTACCTTGCCGCATGTAATCGGACTCGTCTTGGACACATTCCACAACTGCATCAGCGATGCCACAGACACACCGTGCAAATCCATAGGCCCGACTTGCGCGGCGACAACGTTTTGGCTGACGATGATGTTGCTCTTGGGCGATACCGACTTGATAGCGGCCACCCATTGTTGCACGGTTCCCCCCTCAAACTGAAGGTCAATTACGCTTTGGCCAGCGGTGGTTGTTGCCGTAATTCCGGCTGCGAGTGTGAGTACCAAAAGATTCATAGTTAGTCTCCTGATTGGGGTTGCCAGTGCACGAGTGGGGACACCACGGCAAAGCCCTGTTAAGTGTGCTCCCTGCATGAAGCGACTCCCTCATAGAGGGATTGGACTACTCGAACAGGAGATCAACGCCCGAGGGGAGCGGGTGATTGCCAGACTGTTGAATTTTATTTACTGCCCCACGAATCGGCAGGGACCTCATCGGGGTGATCCATTCGCCAGAGTCGCTCCAGCACCGGAATCAGCCCCTTCTGAGTACCGCCTGAACCACGCAGAACCTCGTGGCCGGTTTCGTGCGTAATGTTCGCTGCAATCGACTTGGCCGTGGATTCATCAAGCAAATCGCATTTATTGAGCAAGATCAACTCCTGCTTCACAGCAAGACCCGCACCGAAGGACTCCAATTCGCCCCGAATCAGTCGCCAGTTGTCCAGTGGATTGGTCCCGTCGATGGGCGCGGCATCCAGAACGTGCAAGAGGACACCGGTGCGTTCGACATGCCGCAGAAATTCGTGCCCCATGCCCGCACCCACTGACGCGCCTTCAATGAGGCCGGGAAGGTCAGCGATGACCAACCGCCGCTCGCCAGGGAGTTGGGCAATGCCCAGATGCGGCGACTTGGTGGTGAATGGGTAGTCAGCCACTTTAGGACGAGCGGCACTGACTGCTGCTAGCAGCGTCGACTTGCCGGCATTGGGGAGTCCTACCAGGCCAACATCAGCCAGTAGTTTGAGTTCCAGATCGAGTGTGCGTTCTTCCCAATCTTCGCCAGGGGTTGACTCACGCGGTGTTTGGTTGGTCGAGGACTTAAAATGCTCATTACCAAAGCCGCCTTTGCCCCCGCGGGCGACGATGGTCCGCTGATCATGCGTGGTCACTTCAACGATGGTCTTGCCAGTCTCGCGATCAACAACGATGGTTCCAAGAGGCACCTGCACGAGCAAGTCGTCGGCATTGGGGCCATGTTTGGATGAGCCCTGCCCTTGCAATCCACTCTTGGCGCGGAAGTGCGGCCTAGGCGTCAGCGAGAGGAGCGTACTGAGCCCCTTGTCACCGACCAGCACGACGTCGCCACCGTCGCCACCATTGCCTCCATCGGGGCCTCCTTTGGGGCGATACTTCTCACGACGCAAACTCGCGCACCCGTTCCCACCCTTTCCAGAGCGAACATAGATGGTGCAGCGATCGACAAGCATGGGGCAGTCCAGACGAAAAAAGTCCAAAAGAACACGCGAGCGACTTCAAGCCGCTCGCGTGATGATCTCAGAAACGTCGACGTCGATCAGGAGGCCTTGTCGACGGCGGTGTAATGCGGGATGGCGGGATCGGACGGAACAATATCGATCTTACGACCACGGAACCGGACGGTGCCGTCGGCGAGGGCAAAGAGGGTGTCGTCCCTGCCACGGCGAACCAGATAACCCGCATGGAAGTGTGTGCCACACTGCCGGACGATGATCGAGCCCTTTTGGGCAACCTGACCACCATAGAGCTTCACACCCCGGTATTGCGGGTTGCTGTCGCGTCCGTTCTTACTGGAACCTTGTCCCTTCTTATGGGCCACGGTACACCTCCTGATCAAAGCCACGACCTTCGGGTCGAGCCACGAAGTATACCAGCAACCGACAAGCATCCATACCCCTACGACGGCCCACAGCCGCGATTTTGCCGCCATCACCCCGGCAACGGTACTGAGCGGTGCTAGACACCCATCCAGCCACTTGGGTGGTCATGGCTGGAGACGAAGTTGATGGAGTGGCTCTCTCGGGCGGGCCGCCCTCCGAGTGGAACTACCGGAAGACCCAGTGGTCCTCACCGACGTAGTCGGGATGCAGATCGATGACCGTGTCGCCTCGAGCCGCCGCGTCACCTGGAATCAAATAGTGGCGGTACAGCGTCTTGCGGAGCGTCACCGGTTCGCCTGTGGCCGGGTGCAGTACCGAGGTCGACTCGGGACTGATGCCTCCTACGAATAAGCGGAGTTCGTTGACGTCCGTTCGCTTGGCTGGCCAGACGGCGACACCACGACGAGCATGACCAGCACCCTGACGAAGCGTGCCGATGATGGACACCTTGGACTCAAGCAGCGGATCGCCGACATAGTCACGGATGCCCGCCTGCACAGAGCGTGGCACGTAGCGACCGTCAGTCAGTACTTCTCCACGATCGGTATACAACACCATCGATGGTGCCCAGACACGATCCGCCCCGGTGGAATTGACCACGTCGTAGATGAAATACCAGTAGTGCTGCCCGTCCGAATGCCGGTACATCCGCAAGGCGTCGGGCCTGAATGAAATCTCAGGCCGGGTCGATACTGGAGCCGGGCGTGGGAAACCCATAACCACCTCTGGCATGGCCAGCAAGGACGTCAGAGCGATGACAACACACAGAAGCATTCGAACCATCTCAGTGGGACTCCATCCATTCAATTCCCCCCGAAGCGAAGTAGTCTACCAGCCAATGCCCGCGTCCCCCACCAACTGGGGCATAAAGGAGCCGCCCGCCCGATGGACCCGATCGCCTCCGTCCCGTTGCCCAGATACATCGAGGCCTTGCGGTTGGTCCGCCCGGATGCAAATCGAGCAGCCTTAGAGCGGTTTCTGGCCCATATCACCGACAGCGGCCGCCTTGAATCGTGCCTCATCGGAGCAAGCGTAGATTCGCGAGATCGATATCGGGCCGCCATTTTGGCCATGCCGTCACCTGGCCGGACGGTCACTTTTTTCTACTCGACTGCAGGCATGAAGGCTCCAATCGCTTGTGCCCTAACCAATTGGGCCATCGAATCGATTCCCTGCGGCGTGGCAGACCTGGCCCAAACCCTCCTTCCAGTCAACGCACAAGCCACACTCGCTGGTGTACTGGACGCCAGTTTTATTCACCTGGCGGACCTACACCACATGCAGTGCACCGTGCGAGCACCGAGTTCCGAACCACGGCTTCCCGATGACCTCTCGCTACACACTGCCGACGACGACGAACTCACCGAACTGTTGCCACACACATACGAAGGCACGCTCGACTGCCCGGCGCTTCGCGGACTCCGCCAACCCGCCGACATTGTCCAAGGACACCGAGCCGGCGGACGCATCGAAGAAGACTTGTGGCTTGTCGTCAACAGAGGAGAGCGGCACGTCGGTTGCATGTTGATCACCATCAACACCGATGCTGTCGCCGACCTGGCATACATCGGCTTGATCCCCGATGAACGCGGCCACAAACTCAGTTCGACACTACTGTCAATCGCCATCAAACGACTTGTACGAAGGCGAATTCGACAACTTCGTCTAGCGGTCGATTCGGGCAACACGCCAGCCCTGACGATTTATCGGCAACTTGGATTTCGCCGAATCAGTACGCAGCGTGCGGCTATCCGATCGCTCCGGGATGTGCAAGTCGACCCGGGCACCAATGAAATGTCCACACCAAACTGACACCCTGCGCCAATTAATGTGGATGAAAGTTTTTTTGGAGTCAAACACGCCTCACACGCAGTGGTTTTCGGTGCCTCCACAGGTTGGGACAGCCGTTTTTACCCTTGTGGGCGACCACAAGCTTGGGTACAGTTCCCCGCGTCCAAGGATGGACAGGTGCTTCGACACTTGGTCGCACACCCAGAACCTCTCAAGGGCACGGAAGCTGGTAGTCGCGCTTCTCCGGCGTGGATCACCCATGCAACACAAGACGCCGCTTCATGCGGTGCACGCAGTGATCTCCGCCGTGTAATGCAATCTTCTTCGTAGGTGGCCCAGAGCCGCCACTGCGCGGTCGGTCTGTATGCATGACTTCCAGCCTGCGAGCCCATCAAGGCGACCCACGTGAGTGCCTCGTCGTTCCCTGTTTTCCGATGGCCACAACAGCCCTGAGCCCATCGGCTTAGCCTCGGACCTGCCCGCTCCGGCTCCCCTGCCAAGCCTCCGCCCTCCCCCCATCCTCCAACCCCCTCAACACACTCCCCAGTGACCCACCGTACACAGCCCGACATCGCCGCTCGACTCGCTGACCGCATCGGAAAAGGCTCCTATCGCATGTGGTTCGACAATGCCGCGGTCGCCCTGCAGGACGGCGGTCTGACCGTGACGACATCCTCGAGGTTTGAAGCCGATTGGATTGCCAGACGCTTCCAGGCGGACCTCGACAGCATCGCCGCTGAAGTTGGCCAAGGGCCTGCTCGAATCGAACACACGCCAGAGGACCCGCTCTCCCACGTGTCCAATACGGCACCGTGCAAGGAAATCGTCCAACCATCTCCACCCTCACGTCGTCGATCTGGCCCCCGCCGCTTTCACCGACTGGATGACTTGGTGGTTGGACCGAGCAATCGGCTGGCCTGGACAGCAGCCAATGCCATTGTCGACGATGGCCAAGCACATCACCTTTCCCCGCTGTTCATCTTCGGGTCGTGCGGTGTTGGTAAGACCCACCTGCTGCAGGGCATCTGCGAGCAGTTCCGTCGATCCCATCCCGGCGAGTCGATGCGATATCTGACGGGCGAAGAGTTCACCAACGAGTACATTCAGGCCGTTCGGCACAATCAACTGGAACGATTCCGCCGATCCATGCGACGATTGCACTTGTTGGCGATCGACGATGTGCACTTCGTGCAGGGGAAGACCCGCACACAAGATGAAATTCTTCACACACTGGACGCCATCCAACTCAAGGGCGCTCGGCTGGTGCTTGCCTCCGACGCCCATCCATCGGACATCCGGCGATTCAATGCCTCCTTAGCCAGTCGCTTCACAAGCGGCATGTTGACCCGCATCGAGTCGCCCGACGAATCGCTTCGCCGCGAAGTCGTTCGAAGGATCGCATCGAGTCGTGGCTTTGAGTTGGATACACACACCATCGATGGCATCGTCGACCAATGTGCCGACAACATCAGGCAGATTCAGGGACTGATGGCCCGCGTCAGCGCCATGCGAACAGCACAACAGACCAGCGGCCCCGTTAGCCGGGCTGAAGTAACGTGGGCCGCTCACTGCACCGAAGAGTCGCACCGCCCCATCATGGTCGACGCCATCGTTGATGCGACCTGCCAACACTTAGCCGTCGATCTACAAACGGTCCGAGACCGCGGGCGATCTGCCATAGTCGTGCTCGCCCGCGGGGTCATCTCGCTGCTGGCAAGGGAATTGACTGCGGCCAGCTACCCAGAAATCGCAACGGCCTTGGGCCGCCGGACCCACTCCACGGTACATGCTGCCCAGCGACGACTCCAACGAGCGGTACACGATGGTGGTACCTGCATGATCCGCGGCCAGGAAGTGGAAGTGGAGCGGCTGCTGGACCAAGTTCGTAGTGCCCTGACTGGTCGGTCGCACGGCTCAGAAATGTAGCGTCCAGACCGGCGAAAGAGGCCGCTGATACCCGTAAACAGTGGCTTGACAGCCACGCGATGATAGACTCGGAGAATGGCCCCATTCCCACGTCCGAGCTTGATCGCCATGATGGTGCTCATCCCAGTCATGGCCGCCTCAGGCATGCGCTGGGGACAAGATCACGACACGGCCGTTCACCTGCAACTTGACCGTGCCGTGACGCCCCAACCGGGCAATGAACATCTGACGCGGTTGTCCTCGCTGCGAGCCCTTCGTGACCCAAGGTTGATCCCACTCTTTGCCTCGCTGGCTGAACGCGCAGAGCCCTCCATCCAAATGCATGCCGTACTAGGACTGTCAGAACTAACGGCCCAAGGGCAGATCGATCCACATCGAGTGGCGCAGGTGCATGCCGATGCCCGAGCCATGCTCATCGGGCACGGTGTAGTCACCGAGTCACTCTTGCCTGCCGACATGGAATTGCTGCTCAAGATGCCCACGCTGACGCCAGGCGAACAACTGATGTTGTATTCGGGACTGGTGCAGTCCGGTACCGAGGTTGACATCGCCCGTGTGAGCAACATCGATGCAAGCAGTGACCCCGCCGCCCAAGCAATGCAGGCCGTACTAGAGGCCTCACTCGGAGACGCCACAGCACTGCGTGTGCTCAACACGCAATTGCAAGACAAGTCACCCGAAGCGGACGGCAGACGATTTGAGACCCTCGAACTCATCCGTCGTGTGCCTAGCGAAGAAGGTCTTCAATTTGCAGTTGACTCCACCAGCCAGGCACACTCCGATGGCGTCCGCCGCTATGCCTTACTGCTCCTGCTGGAGGCCTCACATCCCGACAGCAAAAAACTGATCGCAGCGGAAGCAGCCCGAGCCGACCGGCACCGAAGCAAAATTGACCTTGCGCTGCTATTGATGATGGTCGAAACAGCACCGCCCGAAGGCGTGCAATCGTTGGCTGATGACAGTCCGCTGATAGCCGCCATGCTGGATACTGCTTCATCGCTTGATCGCCAGAACGAGGCCGATATCAACGCGGCCCTCAAGACACTCATTGGCATCGGGCACCGTCGAAGCACGTCATGGGTCATCGATGCCGCAGGCGATTGGCCGCAGGATCGGGCCACGTCAGTGCTAGAACTCATTCTCGACCAAGCCGACGAAGCTCAGTATGAGGGCATCTACGGCGCCCATGCCGTCGCCGCTGCAACAGCACTGATTGCGCAATCGCCGTCGGCCTTTCGATCGCGTCTCATGCGTGCAGTAGATGACAGCGATGAGCAACAGATTCTGTTGCTCGCCATGCTTCAACAGCCCACCCCAGACATGCTTGAAACCGTTCGAGGCATTCGCCGTATTGGCTTAGGCCCAGCTGACACGCTGACCATCTTGGTCATGGCCCGGGACAGCCCAACACTCAACGCTTCAGATGTTGCACAGCTCAAGCGAGTAGCTGCACGAATCGCTGTCTCATCTGACCTTCGCACGCAAGCGGCATGGCTGGCCGTACGCCACGACGGAAGCGTTGACGACATGGTCGCCACGCTCATCGGACCGAGTCACTAGGCACCAATGAATTGGAGAGGCACTCGTGTCCGGCGACATCCCACTGACCAACCCAACCGTCACTCCGCGTGACATCGAATCTGTCAGCGATATGCTGCATCGTGGCAGACTCGTTGATGGACACTGCCGCGCCATGCTTGAACAAGCCGTGGCCGACGCGATTGGCATTGATTCTGCCATTGCCGTTGCCTCGGCAAGTGAAGCATTTCCGCTGATACTTCAGAGTATGGGCGTGCGTCCCGGCGATGATGTCATCCTTCCGGCCTTGGGAGACCCCCAATGGCTTGCTGCAGTGCAAAGCGTCGGAGCCATTCCCCGGTTCGCCGATTGCAATGCGACCACCCAACTCCCTTCAACCGAACGCTTAGATGACATGATTCAGCCCGATACCCGTCTGGTTGTCATTGGCACAAGCGATGTGGGTGTTGAAGGAATGCAGGCACTGGCAGGCATTTGTGGTAAACATGAAGTCCCCATGGTGGAACTGGTGGGAAGCCGCTTTGGTAGTCGTTGTGGCACCAAACCCACAGGATCGATCGGACGCGTGTCCATTATTGACTTCTCGCCTGCCAGCCCGGTTTCCGCCGGAGGCGGTGCTGTCATCGTGACCAATGATGGAACCATCGCCGCAGCATGCCGGGAAGCTGGTGCGTGTGGAACGATGGCGATGATGGCAGAACCATGCGCGGCACTTGGATTGTCGTTCTTGCATCGGATCGAGGAGATCCTTGATGCTTGCACCTTGATTGCCCAACAGTACACCTTGCACCTGTCGGGAATTCCTGAGTTGATGCTGCCTGCGACATCACAGTCTGATCAGACCACGTGGTCGCGATTGGTCGTTCGGCTCGACGAGACCTTCTCAAAGCAAGACCGGGATGAAATCATCCGAGGCATGCAGCGACACGACATTGCCACCTCTTCAGGCATGGCTGACATCTGCACGCTGCACGGCTGCCGCAACGGCCACTGCTGTCCAATGGCCAGTTCACTGGCCACCCGCAGCGTGTCGCTGCCCATGCACACAGGGCTGACCAAGCGTGAAGTGGAACTCGTCTGCCAAACGCTGCGGCTGATGATCCAACGAGCAACCTTCCGACGCACTGAAAATAATTGACCGCCGGTCAATTTATCTCTCTTCCCTACAAGCACATACGTTCTACTGCTGCGGCCTGCTGGGCACACCAAGTGCCGCTAGAGCGACTCTGGAATGATGTTGGCGTCCTTCCATTGACGCAGTTTCAACCCAAGGGTTCGCACGCCAATGCCAAGTGCCTCGGCAGCCCGGCGACGATGCCCGCGAAAGTGTTGCAGCGTGGCGAGAATGGCATCACGTTCGAGGTCTGCCAGCACACGCTCCTGGCCATCACACACCAAATCCACGGCCGTGGCGTCGGGCGTAGCAGCGCAAATCCAGTCGCGGACCATCCCTGGATCAAGTTCGACACCTTGCCCATACAGCACCAATCGTTCGCACAAGGCTTCAAACTCTCGATCGTTTCCAGCCCACGGTGCCTCGGCCAACACCGCGACAAGGCCATTTGGAAGCGATGGCGTGCGGCGGCCCAGACGCTTCGCGGATCGCTTGATTTGGTGACTGAGCAGTTCCTCAAAGTCTTCAAGTCGATCTCGAAGCGACGGAACACGAATAACATGAGATCCAAATCGCTCCAGCACCGACCGCGACAACATTCCTCGCATCACCGCCTGCACCGGTGGCTGATGCATGGTGACCACAATGCGCACATCGCCGCTCCTCCAGTGACGATCTCCGACTGGGCACCAGGCCCCATCACGCAACAATTCAACGACACGATCCTGCACACCGGGCGTCGCTCGATCCAAACTTCGCAGAAGCAAGGTGCCCCCACGAGCCAACATGACCGCCGCTACCCCAGAACGATCGGCTCCTGGAAACGCACCTGGGGTATACCCAAAGAGCCTGCCCAGCACTTGCGTCTCTGATCCACTATCGCAATCAATGGCCACCAGGGGCGCCTCATGCCGTCTGCTCGACGTATGAAGCCAGCGGGCCGTCGCTTCAACAGGCGACCCGGTAGGCCCGTGCACCAAAGACGGCACATCGTGCTCTGCGACCTGCCGCAGTCGATTTCGCAGGCCAGACATGGCTTCTCCCCCGCCAATGAGCTCATCATTGTGACGACAGGCCGGCGACCCCGCGGGAACACCCCCCACGGCGCGAATCAATACGTCAATGTGCGCACGCCGAGCTTCCAATGCATGCCTCACGACACCGAGGTGGTCGTCTCCATCTGCAGCAATAACTTGCACAAGTGGGTCCAGCCGCCGCAATTCGTCGAGGTGGGACGAATTTGTCTCCACTGGCACCACCATGACCGCCACCTCACCGCCACGAATACACGCCCGCAACGCACCGCCATCGACCGGTGAGGCGAGTCGTTCACCTAGCAGCCCATAGCAATTCAAGTGCTGCACTGCGATGGCCTCAAGATGCCCCTCGACCAAATCATGGATCCGCGGATCTACGCGTACTGACAAATGGGCGCTCCTGACGCCGAATCCGACCTTCGGCCAAAGGTTCTATCGGACACTGGGGCAATGTGTGTTGAGGATTGGGCGGTGACTCGCACCACTGGCAGACCGTCAAGTCTCCGGTGATGCAGGCTGTCGGGGCGTCGTCACCACGATGGTTCGCGCGACGACATCGCCGATCCCCTGTCCCGATGCGGTCAGCACGACGATGATGGCAAGAGGCGGCGCCAGCACAATGAGCGATCGAAAACCAGTCCGTACGATCACTCGCATGAATGGCGGTTTGCCACCTTGCACGGCCACAACCCACAGGCGGCACAGCCGCTTGCCCGGGGATGTACCAGTTGCCCCCTCCCAGACCGCTTGCCAGAGCCAGCACACCCCGGCCACGACCAGCAGGGTCGACAATGTGCCTGGCAACGGTCCTTGCAATACAGAAGCCAGCAATGCTCGCGGGTCGCTTCCAAAGATCGCAGCAGATACCAATAGACCCGGAATGAGGTCAACCATGAAGGCGCCCAGTCTGGCCAGCATGGGCGCCCCAACAGTGCCCGCTGGCGGCATGACCGCGTTCATTGATCGGCCTAGCACAATGACCAGTAGCACCGCGATGCCGATGATGGTCGTCACGATGATCGACCACGCCCGAAGGCTCGTCCCGTCGCTTTGTACCAACGGGCGCCAAGCAGAGGCAGTCCCTGTAACTGGGTTAATGGTGCTCACACGTATTTCCTGTTGCTGAACAGCCACCTCCACAAGCCCAATCCCGGATGTCACCAGCCACGCGTGGTCGCCGCCGGGCTGTCCCACCGCCATGGGCACCAGATCGTCCCCCTGAATCATCGACACATCAAGCCGATCCTCGACCACCACTCCGATGACAGGTGTGTGCTCCCACCACGCGAGCGTCGAAGCGCCCACTGGCAAGGACATATCCACATCTCGCCACGCTTGATCATCGGGAGAGAGACGATGCAGCGATCTGGCACCACTGGAATTTCCTGACAACACCAGCAAATCATCGCCCATCGCAGCTGACAACAATTCACTGCCGCTGGGAAGTGTGAGCGTTGGTCGGGCCTGCCACTGCCCTGCCATCAAGGCCATCGGCGAGACCATCGCGGTGTCGGCATCAAAGCCAAGCACCACTGGGCCAGAGAGCCCCGCCACCAAGGCGACAGGCCTTCCAGGAACCGCAACGGCCGCCAGCCGCGATGGGCCAGCGGCCGGGGTCGTCACCCAGTGGAGTAAACGCTGGTCCCACTGCGCACGAAGCACCAAGGGACGAATCTGTTGGGCGTCATCTGCTCCCAACGAACTAACCATCCACACGGTGTCACCTTGGGCTGCCATCAATGCCGGGGTGTCATGCAACTCCGCCACAACGTGATACTGGTCGTCACTGGATCCAGCACTCCACACAGCCAGAACCGTCTCTTGTGTCTCTGTATCCGGAACACACAGCCACACCTGATCGCCACCGGCCGCGACAGGACCACCTGAGGTCGCCAGAAGTGCCACGCACATCAGCGTAAGCATCATCGACAATCCTCGATTCGGTCAGGCTGGAGATGTGCCTTGATTCGATCAACATCAAAGACTACCGACTGGGCGTCCATCTCCTCCACACTCATCGACACCAATGAACTAAATTGAATCTTCAACATCGCTTTTTCTTCGTGATGCACATCAACAACCCGCGCCCTCGGTCGCATTGTGCCAGTGAAGTCTGGCATGAAGGTGCCGGCGGTCCAACGGTGCCGGGCCCGCACGGTGCGTCCATTGATGACCACAGTGATCAATATGGGGCGTGCAGACTCGTCGAGTGTCATTGAAAACAAGCCATCATCAATCGCGCCCGTCACTCGCACGCCATCCTCTGTCGCCTCCATTGCGGCACTGACAGGCAGCGGTTCTAGGGCCAGTAGCATCCTTAACACCCGAGGCTGCAGTGGCAATCCGCCCGCAAGCGATGACCGGTTCGATGCAACCATCGTCAGCATAGAGGGATCTGACATGAGATCAAACATCCATGCCATGTCATGCGACCAGCCCAACCACGCACCCACATCACCAAACTTAGTCAGCCGAAGCGACACGCGGTCCTGCCCATCGATCCATCCTTGGAGATCTCCTTGTTCCCGGTGTGCACCATGCTCATCACGCCACTGAAGTTGGGCCACCCCCTGCAATTCGACTCGAGCAAGCGGCGCGACGTCTTGATTCCAGTTGTTCAGGAACGCCGCCCGATCGGTCGCTGGCGGCGTGTTGATGGGTGCAGATGATCGGGGCGTCCGGGCGCATCCGACACAGCAGAGCGCCACGGCCATCAGGATCGACGATTGAAAATGACTACAGATCGCCATGAAGAATCTCACCGAGCTGCTCGTGCAGCGCGATGACATCGTCGTCACCAAGGCCTGGGTCGACCACGACCCAGGGGCCGGCGGAGGACTGTTCGCCTCTCGCGCTCATGTGCCACTGCACGCCACTATCGACTTCTTCGCGGCGGTCAAACTTCAATCGACGCTTGCGAAGAAGTACCAATGCCAGAACAAATCGAAAGGCCTGCCGCTGCGATCGTTCGTCATCAGCGAGTCGGTCAAAGAGGTCCAGCAAGACCTCATCGTCGACGAATACTCGGGTATCAGGTTTGGCGTCAGGGACGACGGCCCGCCAGAAGCTATACAGCCGGTCTGGTCGTGAGCCGTTCTCCCACGCCTCGACGCTGTAGTCGATGCGAACGAAGCCTTCTCCCTCCTGGACATCACAGAGAGCGGCCACACAGGCTGTCCCCGGTTCGAGCACGCGATCGCTCGCCGCGCATCGCCCGGTCGACCGTGCTACCTGATACCTGCCATCAATCTGTGCCATGTGCTACTGCTCGGGGAGGCCCGCAAGGGCTGCGAGTATACTCGGCCGACACCCGGATCGAGGGCCATGCCCCCATCCAAGCCCTCATTGCCCCCTCTTCCCACCCACCGGAGTCCAACCGTACCGTGCCGACCATTCTGCTCAGCGTCGATCCGTTCGAACTGCTGATCGAACTGATCATCATCTGGATTGTCGTCTACGCGACGGTTCGATTTCTGCGCGGCACGCGAGGTGCTGGTGTGGTCAAAGGGTTCGTCGTCCTACTTGCACTGCTCGTACTGCTGCAGTTTCTTGGGTGGGGCACCGAACGCTTTCAGAGACTGAATTTCTTGGTCGATTATTTCGTAGGCATCGTGGCAGTGCTGTTGATCGTGATATTTCAACCCGAACTGCGACAGGCTGCCATTCGCTTGGGACAAACCCGCCTCCTGCGACCCGGCAGGCGACCACAGCGAGACACCCGGATCGACGCCATCGCCGAAGCAACCGCCTTTCTGAGTCGCAGTCAGTTCGGGGCGATCATCGCCATTGAGCGACACGTCCGCCTGGGCACCTTGGTGGAGAGTGGTCAGGTGCTCGATGCCCGGCTCAACCCCCGGGTCCTCGAGTCAATCTTCTGGCCCAACAGCCCACTGCACGACTTGGGGGTCGTCATCCGTGGGGAACGTATTCTTGCTGCAGGCGTGCAATTTCCGCTAGCAGAGGAAGGCACGCTTCCGACGCGATATGGATCACGGCACCGCGCGGCAGCTGGCCTCTCGGCCGAATCTGATTGCGTGGTCGTCGTAGTCAGTGAAGAAACCGGAACCGTCAGCTTGGCCTTCAACGGCAAGCTCGATAGTCCCATTCCACTCGATCAATTTGCCAGCGCCCTACGACGATTGCTCGATGCTGGCGCGGAGGTTGAGGACCCGCAGGCCGACACGCAGGAGGTTGAGTCATGAAGCGCGGCGGCGAATTGGGGACGATCGTACTGGTGACTGTGGTCACCATTCTCATCTGGTTACTCTCCGCTGCCAAGACACGAGAAGTCGCCACGCTGACTGCTCGTATCACATTTACTGTGGCTGGCGATGCTGCAATTGATCGGTTCGAGGTTGCTCCTGCACAAATAGCCGTCAATGTGACCGTTGAAGGAGGCGCACTTGCTGTTCGCGCCGCTGGCGAGGCCCTCCGCAGCGCACCGCTGGAACTCCAACTCCCCGCTAAGGCGGGACGTCAGGATATCGAAGGGCTAGCCATGCAATTGCAAGACCTCGGCGTCGTTCGTAATGCCGGCGTCAGCGTGATTTCAGTAGACCCGGCCAATGTGTCGGTGGATGTCACTGAATTCGTCGTGCGAACGGTGGTTATCCGTGCCGAAATCGAAACAGCCTCAACCGTTCAGGACGTCGCAGTCGCACCCAACACCGCCAAGATGACCCTGCCCAAAACCGTGGCTCAAGACCTGCCCGATACGCTTGAAGTAGAAGCGGTCGTAGATCCAAGGGATGTAGCCAGACTCGACCCAGGCGTACTTCATACCGTCGAAGGAACCCTTCGCCCCATCGGTCTTCCCCCAGACGCTGGGGTTGTGGCCATTGAGCCACGAACCGCCCGTGTGTCCTTCCAACTCGTAGCCAGAATGCGACAAGCCATCGTGCCGCGAGTCCGCGTGCAAGTGGTGTCGGCCCCTGAGGACTTTGGTCACTACAACGTCCAAGTCATGACCCCACTTCTGGAAAGCGTCGAGATTGAAGCCTCTCCAGCGGACGTCGCCCGCATCGAATCAGGCCAAGCGCAGGTCGTCGCCGTCCTACACCTAAGCACCAATGACAAAGAAAAGGGCATCCAGTCAAAGCCCGTATCCTTCTTCGCTGTCATTGGCCCCAATGGCGAAGCAACGCCAATTCAGGGCACCATCAAAGGCAATTCGAATCCCGACATCAAACTGCAAATCACCAAGGTTGCAACCCCAGGCTAACACGATTTGGCACCACCGCTGTTCGCCTGAACTCGCAGACAAGCCGCGACTTACTACGCCCACCGCGTGCAGTGCCAGGACTTCTTACCGCGCTTGAGCAAGATGGTCGTGCCATGAAGCAGATCGTCCTTGGTCAAACGTCGATCAAGCCCTGCATCACCGGCAACCTTCACACCATTGATCGCTACGGATCCATTGCCAAGAAACTCGCGGGCTTCTCGCTTGGAACCTGCAAGCGTGGTTTCGGCCAGCAAGTCGAGCAGCAAGACGCCACTGCCATCGAGCGCACCATGATCGTGTGTTGTTCCGGGAACATCAGCCACCACATCGGCCAGTAAGTCGGCATCGAGAGCTAAAACTTCGCCGCCAAAGAGTGCCTTGGAGGCAGACTCAGCTCGTTCCAGTTCTGCTTGGCCATGCATCATGGCAGTCACCTCTGCCGCCAGTCGATGCTGCGCCAGACGCAGATGGGGTGACTGGGCGTGCTGGGCCTCTAGGTCGACAATCGTCGGTTCATCGAGAAACGTAAAGAACCGCAGGTACTTGCTGATGTCGGCATCAGCCGCATTGAGCCAGAACTGATGAAAGGCATAGGAGCTGGTACGATCGGACGTCAACCACACAGCACCTGAAGCTGTCTTGCCGAACTTGGTGCCGTCGGCTTTGAGAATTAACGGGGCCGTAATGCCGTAGCCGCGGGCCTCGTGCTCATCGCGTCCTTGCCACTGGCGTCGAATTAAATCTATGCCGCTGACGATGTTTCCGTACTGGTCGGAGCCGGCCATCTGCACCGTGCACTCATGCGTTTGTCTTAAGTGCAGAAAGTCATAAGCCTGCAACAACATATAGGAGAACTCGGTGTACGAAATGCCCTGTTCCCGATTCTCCAGTCGATCGCGGACAGAGTCCTTCTGAATCATCGCGTTCACTGAAAAGTGCTTGCCAACATCACGCAGAACTTCGAGATAACCCAGTTCACACAACCAGTCAGCATTATTCACCATGATCGCATCGTTATCAGCACCTGAATCAAAGGTTATGACCTTGGCGAAGATCTTCTGCTGTGACTGGACGTTCTGATTTACTTGTTCACGGGTCTTGAGCGTACGCTCGGCGTCCTTGCCTGATGGATCGCCAATGAGACCCGTTCCCCCACCGCTCAAAATGATCGGTCGATGCCCTGCTCGCTGCCAATGCGCCAACAACATGATTGGCACGAGGTTTCCGATGGTCAAACTGTCGCTTGTTGGGTCCCATCCACAGTAGGCGGTGCGCATGCCACCAGCGAGATAACCAGGGAGTTCATCGTCCGCTGTCGTCTGATGCAGCAATCCACGCCATCGCAATTCATCGAGAAAGCCAGTCATCAATCAAAGGCCTCTTCGCAATCGCGTCGTGATGAGCACGATCGTCGGCCAGACAGACACAACCAGCGTCTGAATGAGAATCGCCCCTCCGGTGAAGATAGCAACGGTTTCCTTGGGAAGTGGCGAGGTCGCAGGCGACGTCCCGTTGTCGTTGACCTTGGCAGCAACATCGGTGAACTCCGATTGCATCGAAACCATGCTCTGTGCGACGACCTCATCAAACCAGTACCACCCACCAACCAATCCGGCGGCAGCGACCAAGAGCCGAGCCCATGCCCAGCCGCGGAGCGTGAATCTTGCCCAACTAGTTCCAGCGGCAGCGCCGCTACCTGCGATGATCAACCAAATACCCAATACGATTCCGAAAATGTACCCGGAGACCATGAACACCCGGTAGGCGGAAGACATCTCGGGCATGTTGTCCGCCCCATTCATACTCTCCATGGCCGACACCATGAAGAACTGCCCGCCCCAGCACAGCAAGCCTAGGACTCCAAGCACGATTGAGACGATCGCCACCCATTGCGGAGTCCCGTCATCGCCAATCACGGCGCCCGGCTCGAATCCGACCTCGGTCATGACCGGTTCGCTCATCTTGTCATGCTCATCCATGGTGCTACCTCCTCACGTCGTGCGCAGTCAGAATTGACGCAAGAAACGTGCGTCGTTTTCATAAAGCCACCGAATATCAGCGATGCCGTACTTACGCATCGCAATGCGTTCTACACCTAGGCCAAATGCGAACCCCATCCACTCCTCGGGGTCGAGATTGACTGCCTTGAGTACGTTCGGGTCCACCAAGCCGCAGCCACCCAGTTCAACCCATTGCCACTTGCCTTTAATCTGCATCTTCATGTCGACTTCAGCCGACGGCTCGGTAAATGGGAAGAAACTCGGTCGCATGCGTACTTCGGCTTCAGGACCAAAGTACGCGTGAGCGAATCCAAGAAGTGTGCTCTTGAGATCGACCATTGTGACGTTGCGGTCGACCAACAAGCCTTCGACCTGATGGAACATGCTGAAATGGGTTGCATCGTGCGTGTCTGGGCGATACACACGCCCAGCGGCAACGATGCGTACCGGAGGTGGTGTCTTTTCGAGCACACGGATCTGCACCGTGGAGGTCTGACTTCGCAGCATCCCCCCACCACCGAGATAGAAATTATCGATGGACTCGCGTGCAGGATGCGATTCAGGCACATTGAGCGCCGTGAAGTTGTGCCACTCGTCTTCGACCTCCGGACCCGTTACGGGTGTGAAGCCCATGTGCCCAAAGACATCTAGGATCTCCGAAATAGTCCGCGTGATCACATGCCGTCGACCTAGGCCAACTGCAATGCCTGGTTCAGTCACATCAACCGGTGGTCCAGCCGGGGCAGCCTCTGCCCTTTTCTTTCGATCGGTGAACGCGTGCTCCAGCGTCTTCTTAAGCGTATTCATGCCCTGCCCAAAGGCCGGCCGATCAGTCGCATCGAGGTCCTTCATCGTGCCCATCAAAGCCTTGAGGCGGCCCTTGGTGCCAAGCCAGTTGATTCGCCACTGCTCCATGGATGCGGCGTCTCCCGCCGCTTCAAGGGCGGACAGGGCTTCGGATCTGGTTTGGTCAAAATCCACTGTCATCGACGCCGCGGAGGATAGCCGAAGGAGTCGCCACGGCGTTCTCACCGTGCCCTGTGAAATACACAGACGCCCCAACCTTTGGTGAGGCAGGGGCGCCGTGTGATACATGTGCTTGATCAAATGGACTCAGTCGTCCTTGGTGTTCTCATCGGCATCTTCAACCGCCGCCTCATCGGTATCCGCCGATGCTTCAGCGGTGGCTTCGGTCTCAGGCGCATCAACGGCGGCAGCTTCTTCAACCGCATCATTGGCAGCGACTTCGGCCTGAGCATCGGTCGGTTCTTCCTCAACGGCTACTGTGGCATCAGAGTCCTTACGAAGCGATGAGGCAAACGCAGTACGACGATCGGCCTGCAAGCGGCGACCCGAGGTACCCCCACCGATCTGAGGACCTTCCTCTTGACCGACCAGTTGCAACACAACGATGTCGCCACCATCACCGAGGCGGTGTCGTCCGGTTCGAATCACCCTCGTGTACCCGCCATCACGATCACGAAAGCGATCAGCCACGGCGGTCATGACGTGCTGGACAAGACGTGGAGCCTTGCGAAGTTCGCCATACCGGTTAAATTCAATTGATGACGCGTCGGGCAGATCGAACCAGGCATTTTCCTTGCGAGAGTCCGGGACGTTTGAGTCCGCAACCCATCCGTAGATCATGCGATCGTTCAAACGAGCTTCGATTTGTCGTCTTGCGTTCAAGCCGCCTCGTTTGGCGATTGTGATGATCTTCTCGATCATCGGCTGAACAGCCTTGGCCTTGGGCATGGTTGTTTCAATCTGACCGTGCTCGAATAGCGCCGCTGCGAGATTTCGCAACATGGCGCGACGATGTTCACTGTCACGATTGAGTTGTTTGCCCTGAATGCGATTTCGCATTGCAATCCTCCTTAGGCGGCACCGCGATGCGGCGACACATTCAAAATCAACCGACGTATGCGGCTTCCGGTGGCGTATAGCCCTCAGGCAGACGCATACCAAGCGACAGGCCCATCTCTTCCAGTTTCTTGACAATTTCACGAAGCGACGTCTTGCCGAAACTTCGTACCGCAAGCAATTCGGCCTCAGTCTTGATGACCAGTTCCGACACGTTGGCGATCGACGCCGACTCGAGGCAGTTGTTGGACCGAACCGTCAAATCCATGTCCATAATCGACATATTGAGTTTGGTGATGAGCGCGTCGTCGACTGCAGCAGCAGCAGCGGCTTCATCGGAGATCCGACTCTCACCTGATTCTTGAACCTGCACAAATGGGTTGAGGTGCTTGCGAAGAATCTTGCCCGCCTCGGTCAGTGCCATTTCTGGCGTGAGCGTGCCGTCGGTCCAGATATCCATGACCAGCCGATCAAAGTTGGTCTTCTGGCCTACGCGAGTGTCCTCGACCCGATATCGCACCCGAAGAACGGGGCTGTAAATCGCATCAATGGGGATCTCGCCAATGACCTGCTCATCGCTGCTTCGAACGTGTCGCTCGTTGGCCGGTGAATACCCGCGACCACGGTTGACAACCATTTCGATGTCCAAGCCAACATCCTCGGTCAGCGTGGCGATGACGTGCCCCGGATTGAGGATGCGAACCGCAGGGTCCGCTTCAATGAGGTCAGCGGTCACAGCACCGGGGCCGCCAGCACACAGTTTCATAGTGCGGGCACCCTCTTCGTCACTGTCAATAGCCACGATCAGACCCTTGAGATTCAGAAGAAGATCAGTGACGTCCTCCTTCATGCCGGGAATCGACGTGAACTCATGCTGAACGCCGCCAACGGTGACCGACGTGATCGCCGACCCTTCGATGCTGCTAAGCAAAATGCGGCGAAGGCTGTTTCCGATAGTTGTTCCGAACCCACGCTCCAGTGGTTCGACCGTAAACCGACCGAACGAATTCGTGCGGGTCTGCGGGTCGACATCAACACCGGCGGGCAGTTCAAGTCCTCTCCAACGTACATGCATGACAAACTCCTCAAGTACAGCAGTGTTTTCCGTGAATGGAAACGGTTCGGGGTGCACGGTGTCGGGTCGTCCTGCTGTATGACGACGATGACCCTTCTGCGCCCGTACCGGCGGGAGATCCACTCCCGCAGTCAATCAGCAGCGACGCTGCTTCCGAGGCCGGCATCCATTATGGAGTACCGGCGTGTGGTCTTCGATGGCCGTGATAATGAGTCCAGCGTGATCAAGTCCAGTGACGGCGGCTTCTCGACCACTTCCTGGACCCTTGACACGAACCTCCACTTCAGCCACGCCCATGCGTTTGGCTTTAGAGGCCGACCGTTCAGCGGCGCGTGTTGCAGCAAAGGGGGTCGCCTTACGAGCGCCTTTGAAGCCAACCGTACCGGCCGAATCCCAGCACAGCGTTTCGCCGCCGAGATCGGTGAAGGTGATAATTGTGTTGTTGAACGAAGCGTTCACATGCACAATCGCCTTGGTGATGTTCTTTCGAGTCTTCTTCTTAGCCATGATTCAATACTCCGGGTCCATTGACGACCCATAGTTCTCCAGATTGGGTCAGGATCAACCCTTGACGCCCTTCTTGCCTGCCACGGTCCGCTTACGGCCCTTCCGTGTGCGTGCGTTGCATTTGGTTCGTTGCCCGCGAGTAGGCAGTCCACGGCGATGACGATCGCCGCGGTAACTGCGAATGTCCCGCAATCGCTGCACATTCTGCTGCACCTGACGACGGAGGGTGCCTTCAACGAGGTAGCCCTCTTCGATGACGCCCGTGATCGCGACGACTTCGGCTTCGGTCAGGTCACCGGCCTTAGTCTCGGGGTTGACGCCAGCGGCGGTGATAATGTTGTCTGAGAAGCGTGGTCCAATGCCGTGGATATACCGCAGCGAATAACGAATCTGTTTCTTCTCAGGAATGTCGATGCCTGCAATACGTGGCATGTCTGAACTCCGTGTGCCTCAGCCTTGGCGTGCTTTGAGCCTAGGGTTTTTCTTGTTGATGACGTACCGTCGTCCCTTTCGGATAACGATCTGGCAGTCTTTGGTTCGTCGCTTGATACTACTTTTGACTTTCATGGTGTGCCTTCCTGGTCCTGCCTACTGCCTGTAGACAATGCGGCCTTTGGTCATGTCGTAGGGACTCATCTCGACCTTGACAGTATCTCCGGGAAGAATGCGGATATAGAACTTCCGCATCCGACCACTGATGTACGCCAGAATTTCCTTGCCGTTCTCCAGTTCAACCATGAACCGGGTGTCGGGAAGGGCTTCCTTGACGATTGCGTCGAGGACGATCTTTTCCTCTTTGGCCATATGCTGCTCAGGACCTCCTCATGCCGAACCACCCATGCCGCCCCCGCGGCGTGATGACTCGGCACCCGTAATAAATCCGGTGTAATTCCGCATGAGCAGGTTGGCCTCAATCCGTTGGATGAGATCCAAACCAACACTCACCACAATGAGTAACCCCGTACCTCCGAGGAAACTCGATACAAAAAATGGAATATCCATATATCTAGCCACCATAGACGGGATCACCGCAATGATGGCGAGGAAACCGGCACCCACATAGGTGATGCGTTCGACGACGGTCTCAAGGTATTCGGCCGTTCGCGGGCCGGGTCGAAGACCTGGAATAAAGCTGCCATTCTCACGCAACTGCTGGGACATGTCTTCGGGGCTAAACACCACCGTGGTCCAGAAGTAGCTGAAGAAGTAGATCAGAATGATCTCACAGATGATGTACGGGTACTCCCCGAACTGGAAGTTCCGGTTCATGAAGTACACGATGTTCTGCCACCAGAACGGTGAATCTTGCGAAATGCTCGTCGCGAGGTACCCGAGGAAAGACGACGGGAAGATCAGCAGCGAGGACGCAAAGATGATCGGCATGACGCCAGCATGATTCACGCGGAGTGGCAAGTAGTGTTTCTGCCCGCCATAGGTTCGCCTACCACGGGTATGTTTAGCTTGTTGAATCGGAATCCGCCGCTGCGCCACCGTAATCAGAATCGAACCGGCCACCACAATAATGAAGGCCACGATTAAGAAGACGATACCAAGCACACCGACGCTGCCATCACCGCTCTGGAGCGACAAGTCAACATTGTTGGTCAACCACCCGATCGCCATAGGCATCTGACTGACGATGCCCGCAGTCAGGATGAGCGATACGCCGTTGCCGATGCCGTACTTGTCAATCTGTTCACCAAGCCACATCAGGAAGATGCTGCCGGCGGTCAGGGCTGACAATCCAGAGAAGTAGAAAATCAGAATGCCGCCTTGACTACGGAACTGTGGCTGCACCAGACCATTGGCCTGCAGAAACTTCATCCACATGAAGCCTTGAATCAGGCACATGGCGATGGTGGCATAGCGTGTCCACTCGGTGATTCGCTGCTGACCCGAGGCGCCTTCCTTTTTAAGCTCCTGCAGTCGCGGGACCGCAGATTGCAGGAGTTGGAAGATGATCGCCGCAGTGATGTAGGGCATGATGCCTAGACCAAAGATCGTCGACTGTTTGAACGAGCCGCCAGAGAAGACCGACACATACTCAAGCAACTTGCCAAAGCCACTGGCCGAGTCAGACGACTCCTTGGCCAACGCTTCGAGTTGTGTCTGGTCGACTCCGACCAGCGGAATCCAGAATCCGATGCGATAGATCGCGATCATCCCAAGCGTGAAGAACACACGATTGCGAAGTTCGGGAATTCGGAAGATGTTAAGGACAGCGTTGAGCATGCCTGGTCTTCAGCCTTGTGAGTGGGATCTCTTAATCGTTCAGTCCTGTGGAGTTTCTTCAGATGCCGGGGAGTCGGCCGGCGCAGTTTTAGGTTCGGGCTTGGCGGCGGGCTTGGTCTTGCCCTTGGCCGGCCGAGTCCACTTAGTCAGCGGCACCTCGGTGACATTGCCCCCTGCAGCGGCGATCTTGGCCGAGGCAGACTTGGACAACTTTGTTGCGGTGACGTCCAAACGCTTGGTCAATTCACCTTCACCGAGAATCTTCAATGGCTTCTTGGTGTCACGAATGATGCCGGCCTTGGCCAGTGTCTCGGCCGTGACCGCAGCGCCATCTTCGCAGCGATCCTCAAGCGTCTTGAGGTTCACCACGTGGTAGTCCGTTCGGAACTGCGAGTTGGTGAAGCCACGCTTTGGCATTCGACGAACCCAAGTCATCTGGCCGCCCTCGAAGTGGGCACGACGCTTGCTGCCTGAGCGGGAACCGGCACCCTTGTGGCCGCGGCCACACGTCTTGCCCATTCCGCTGCCGGTACCACGACCGACACGTTTGCGGCCCTTGTATCGGCCCACCTTGGATGTAATCTCATGAATCATCATTGGGAGTTCACTCCTTCCTTCGTGCCCCGGGGGGTCACTCGGATCGGGTCTCCTCGCCGGCCTCGTCGGCCGCCGGTGTTTGCTCGTCATCGCCATCCGCTTCGACTGCCGCGCCGATGAGGTCGCCACCACGGACGATCATCTGTTCGACTTCGGACATACCGATTTCCACGCCACGAAGTCGTTCGGTGTCTTCGCGGCTGCGGAGGTGGCTCAATCCGTCAAGGACCGCCTTGACGACGTTTTTCGGATTGTTGGACCCGAAGGACTTGGTCAGGCAATCTTGCAGCCCAAACATTTCCAATACAGCACGCACAGGTGCACCAGCGATAACGCCAGTACCGGGCGATGCGGGAATCAACCGAACTCGGCAGGCACCAAAGCGACCTTCCACTTGATGTGGAATGGTACGACCGGCCATTGGGTACGGACGCATGTTTCGCTTGGCGATCTTCTGTGCCTTTTCGATCGCCGGAGGGACTTGATTGGCCTTGCCATACCCAGCACCCACGCGACCGTTGCGGTCACCAACAACAACCAATGACGAGAAACTGAACCGACGACCACCCTTTACGGTTGCCGCAGTTCGGAACACGCCGACGGTGGTTGATTCGATCCCACCTGATCCATCGAGAAACTCAGCCATAATTCTGCCTTCTTGCCGGAGACCGGCTCAGAACTCCAGTCCACCCTCGCGGACACCATCCGCAAGGCTTTTCACTCGTCCGTGGAAGCGATATCCGTTGCGATCAAAGACGACGCGTTTCACGCCCGCCTCTTTGGCACGTTCGGCCAGACGCTGGCCGACACCGCTTGCGGCATCCTTGTTGCCGCCATATCCCCCGCACTCCTTCTCGACAGTCGATGCCGAGACCAGTGTGCGACCGCTCAGATCGTCGATGACCTGTGCGTAGATATGGTTGGCACTTCGAAAGACGGTCAGACGCGGACGATCGGGCTGCCCCATGAGGCGTGCACGAATGCCCTTCTTGCGTCGAAGACGTCGTTGAATTCGGTGATCGGATCGATTCATATCGTGTACTCACACATCGGTGCCATCAGGCGCCGAAGACTTTGCCCTGCTTACGGATGATTTGTTCGCCGGCGTACAGGATGCCCTTGCCGTTGTACGGCTCGGGGCGTCGCTTATCGCGGATGTTGGCCGCGAACTGACCAACGAGATGCTTGTCTGGGCCAGTGATCGTGATCTTCGTGCCACCATCGATGTCGAACTCGACACCAGGGGGCGGCGACAGATCCACGGGGTGGCAGAAGCCGATGTTGAGCTGCACGTTCTTGCCCATTGGCTTGGCGTTCCAACCGACGCCGACAATATTGAGCACCTTGGTGTAGCCCTGAGTGACGCCAACAACCATGTTCTGGATGCGGCTGCGAGTCGTGCCCCACTGCGCTCGGGCGCCACGATCGCCATCCCGTCCTTCAAGAACGTTACAGGTGACGGTCTTGCTGTCCTCGTTCCACTGCACATCGATGTGGTCGTGCCAGGTGTACTTGAGGTCGCCCTTGGGACCAGAGATTCCAATGCAGCGGTCGTTCGACTTGACGTCGACCTTCACGCCGCTAGGAATCGCAATAGGAGTCTTTCCGATACGAGACATCGCTGCGTTCCTCAGTTCACGACGGCGACGATTTCGCCACCGACCCGTTGTGAGCGAGCCTTGCGGCCGCTCATGACGCCCATGCTGGTCGAGACGATCGCCGTCCCAAGTCCCTGCAAGGGGCGGGGGATATCCGAGTGGCTGGCGTAGATACGCCCACCGGGCTTGGATACCCGCTTGATTTCATGGATGATCATCTCACCGCGAGGGCCGTACTTCAGCCGAACCCGAAGACTGCTCCGGGAACCAGCCTGCTCGGCATCCCAACCATCGATGTACCCCTCGTCCACAAGGACTTGGGCCACACCGCGGTTCAGACGATTGTCTAGGCAGACAACGTCCTTTGCACGGTTTCGGATCGCGTTACGAATCCGGGTCAACATGTCAGCTGTCAGATCTTGTTGCGACATTTCGCGCTCCACAGGGGCATTGGCCCCGAATTACTCACCAACTGGCTTTCCGCATTCCAGGAATCTTGCCTTCCAGCGCAAGCTGGCGAAGCATGATCCGGCTGATTCCGAACTTCCGATACACCCCGCGGCTGCGACCGGTGATTGCACACCGATTTTGCTTGCGGCTCGAGAACTTCGGTTCCTTCTTCATTTTGGCAAACACACGCTTACTAGCCATGATTCAATCCTCACTCTTCCTTCTTGGCGAACGGCATACCCAATTCGGTCAGCACGAACCTGCTGACTTCAGGGTTGGACCGTTCCAAGCAGATATTGATGTTCATTCCGTGGTTGAAACTGACACGGGCCATGTTGATCTCAGGCCACACAGCTTGCTCGGTCAGTCCCATGGAATAGTTGCCCGCGGCATCGAAGGCTGTCTCCTTCACGCCACGGAAATCCTTGATTCGAGGCATCGCCAGATTCATGAGTCGATCAAGGAAGTGCCACATGTGGGCACCACGCAAGGTCACCATGAACGCCGATGGGGCGCCTTCGCGAACCTTGAAGTTCGCCACGCTGCGTTTGGCCATCACCATCACGGCTCGCTGGCCGGTGATCGTCTGCAGTGTGTCCAAGACGGTGTCGCGAATCTCGGGCTTGAGTTTCTGGTTCTCAAGAAAGCGACCGACACCAGAATTGACCACGATCTTGCTGATTGCAGGCAGTTGGTGTTGGTTCTTGAGCCCGAAGTGCTCAGCAACCTTGGGCAATACGTCGTCCTTGAACTTCGCTTGCAGTCGCGATTGTGATTTGATTTGGTCAGTCATTGTGGTTCTCCGAGTCTCAATGCTCAGCCTTTACGAGGCCCTCGCAGCACACTCAGTTCACTTCCATCGCGGGAGGCAACCCGCACCTTCGCTCCATCCTTGCGGATCTCGAAGCGGACGCGGGACGCTTTGCCGTTGACAACGGGGCTGACGTTGCTGATGTGAATAGGCATCTCCTTGCGGAGGAGGCCACCCTTGGGATTCTGTTGACTGGGCTTGAGGTGCTTGGTTCGGATGTTGACACCGGCCACGATGACGCGGCTGTCTTCGGGGATAACCCGAAGCACCTCGCCAACCGTTCCGCGGTCGTTTCCTGCGGTCACAATGACCGAATCACCTGAGCGTACGTGACGTGCCATGATCAAATGACCTCCGATGCGAGTGACACAATCTTCATATAGTTGCGCTCGCGAAGTTCGCGAGCCACTGCACCGAAGATGCGTGTTCCGGTTGGGTTGCCTTCATGGAGCAGCACGCACGCGTTCGAATCGAAACGTACGTAGGACCCGTCCTTGCGGCGGGTCGGATACTTCGTGCGGACGATGACCGCCCGAACGATGTCACCCTGCTTGACTGCGGAGTTGGGCATCGCCTTCTTGACCGAGCAGACGACCATGTCGCCAATGCCTACCGATCGGCGAGCGTGGCGGCCACGAGCGGTACTGCCGCCGAGAACGCCAATCACGCTCACGACGCGAGCGCCACTGTTGTCCGCAACTTCAATTCTGGATTCCTTCTGAATCATCTTGGGTATCTCCAGCGAGAGAGCCTCAGGCTCCTGCGCCCTCCTTGCCAAGAACGCGAAGCAGGACCCATGACTTGGTCTTAGAAATCGGCCGACATTCGGCGATCTCGACCCGGTCACCGGACTTGGCCGTGTTCTGCTCATCATGCACGTGCAGGACGGTCCGCTTGCGGACGTACTTGCCGTACTTGGGATGCCGCGTTCGGTACTCGATCGTGACCCGGCAGGTCTTTTCACGAGCCGCCGAGGTGACGATGCCAGACCGCCGTGGGGCGGTATCCGAAACTGTGATGTCCTTGAGGTGACTCATTTAGCCTCCTCCTTGCTAGCGGCGATTGCTCTCGCACTTTTTTCGGTGAGCAGCCTGGCAACATCATGCTTGATGTGGCCGAACTGGGCAGTGTGCTGGACCTTCTCCGTTACCATCTGGCAACGAAGATCGAAGAGCCGACGTCGAAGGCTTGCGACCTCGATATCGATCTCGTCATCCCCAAGTTTCTTGACTTCATGTGGCTTCATGTGCGGTTCTCCGTGAGCATTCCGTCAGACGGACAGTCTCTTTCCGACGAATCGACAGCGAATCGGCATCTTGCGGGCGATTCGAGCAAGCGCCGCACGAGCCATGTCCTCCGACACACCGGAGATTTCATACAGAATGGTCCCGGCACGAACGCGGGCTGCCCAGTAATCCACTTCAGCCTTGCCCTTACCCATCCGAGTTTCGAGGGGCTTCTTGGAAATTGGCTTGTCTGGAAAGATGCGGATGGTGACCTTGCCTTCACGACGCAGGAAGTGCTGCGCGGCGATACGCCCAGCCTCAATCTGCCGAGCGGAAACCCAGTGCGGTTCGAGCGCTTGCAGGCCGTAGTCGCCAAATGCGACATAGTTGGCGCGCGACGCCTTAGGCTGCAGTTTTCCACGCATCTGCTTGCGGAACTTGACTCTTTTGGGCATCCGTGGCATCGGTTGCGCTCCTCAAACACCGAGCCGAGGCTCAGCGACGTCCTCTTGCTCGGGCACGAGCACCAGCAGCCTTGGATTCCGTTTGATCCTCTTGGGCTTCGGTGAACATTCCCTTGTAGATCCAAACCTTCACGCCGATAGCGCCGTAGGTCGTAAAACTTGTTGCCGACGCGTAGTCGACGTTCGCTTGCAGCGTTGAAAGCGGAATCGAACCCTCGCGGGTCACAAACTTCCGCGACATTTCCGCACCGCCCAATCGACCAGACACCTGGACGCGAACACCCTTGGCTCCGGCTTGCATGGCTGACTCGCACCGCTGCTTGAGCAGTCGGCGGAAGTTGGCACGCTTCTTCATCTGCTCGCTGATCGCCTCGGCCACCAACATGGCATCGAGGTCGGGGCTGCGAATTTCAACGATCTTGACCGACACCTTGCGGCCAGTCATGAGTTGCAGATCGCTGGAGAGTTTGTCAATCTCGGCGCCCTTGGGACCGATGACTAGGCCAGGCCGGGCAGTCTTGACAATAATCGTCAGCTCTTCACGAGTGCGTTCAAGATAGATGTCCGAAACAGCCGCAAAGGGCGGTGTTCGGTTGAGTCTCTTGTCGACATACTCGCGAATGCGATAGTCCTCGACCAACAACTCGCCGAACAACGCCTTGGGCGCATACCAGCGAGACTTATGTGCCTCGGTAATTCCGACACGGAATCCAAATGGGTGAACCTTTTGTCCCATCGATCAGCCTCTTTCCTCAAGAACAATGTGGAGATGACACGTCCGCTTGCGGATGGGGTGGGCACGCCCACGATCCTTGGGTCGGAACCGTTTGATCGTTGGCCCCTCATCGACACGCGACTCGGAGACGATCAGTGTGGACACATTGGCGTCCTTTTCTTCAGCATTGGCGATTGCGCTCTTCAATACCGCCTTCAAATACCAAGCCGCACGCTTCTTGGAGAAGTCCAACTCGTTCATGGCGACATCGATCCGCATTCCACGGATGAGGTCTGCCACGAGCCGCGCCTTGCGGGGTGCGATTCTGGCAAATCGATGGGTTGCTTTGTAGTTCATGGCAGGCAGCATCAAGTCTGTCAAGACTTGAGACCCTCCTTCTTATTGGTATGGCCACGGAACATGCGGGTGATTGAGAACTCACCGAGCTTGTGCCCCACCATGTCCTCTGTCACGAACACGTCGTTGAACGTACGACCATTGTGCACCTGAAAGGTGTGCCCGATGAACTCGGGAACGATGGTGCAGGCGCGTGCCCATGTCTTGATCGGACGTTTGGCAGTACCGGCCTCAGCTTGCGCCATGACCTTGCGGTACAACTTCTCGTCGACGTGCGGGCCCTTCTTGAGTGAGCGTCCCATCTCGATATCTCCGTCAGAGCTTCAACTGGCCGTAACGACGGCTTTTGCGGCGACGCAGAATGCGCGAATCCGAGGCAAGACCTCGACGCCGCGTGCGTCCACCCTTAGATTTCGTACCCGAAGCACTTGCTGGCTCGCGGCCACCCTTACTTCGTCCCTCACCACCACCGAGCGGGTGCTCGTGGTGACTCATTGCCATACCACGGACCTTCGGGCGACGCCCGAGCCAGCGGTTGCGTCCGGCCTTCCCGAGTTTCACGAGTTGGTGGTCGGTGTTCCCGACCTGACCGAGCGTGGCGCGACACTTGATCGACACCTGCCGCATTTCGCCCGACGGCAAGACGAGCGTGGCCCACTGACCTTCTTTGTTAGTCAGTCTCGCACCCGTACCAGCAGAGCGACATATTTTTGCACCCTTGCCTGGCTCAAATTCAACGGCGTGCACCGTCAGGCCAGTCGGGATAAATTCCAGCGGCATGCAGCAACCCGGATTTGGGTCGATCGCCTCGGCACTGCTCACCACACTATCGCCGGCAGTCAGTTTGACTGGCGCGAGGATGTAGCGGCGTTCCCCATCGGCGTACTCAAGCAGCGCGATGTGGCACGACCGGTTTGGGTCGTACTCGATGCCGATCACAGTGGCGACGACATCGTCCTTGCGACGCTTGAAGTCGATCAGCCGATAGCGGCGTTTGTGCCCGCCACCACGACCACGCACAGTGATCTTGCCTTGGTTGTTGCGGCCACCATTCTTGGTGAGCGGACGAAGAAGCGACTTCTCCGGGGTCTTCTTGGTGACCTCGGCGTGCATGTTGACCGACGCGTTGCGTCGTCCAGGAGTCGTTGGTTTGTACTTGCGAATCGGCATAGTGTGTGTCCTTCGAGGCTCAGATGAGCTCGATCCGATCTTCTGGATGCAGTTTGACGATCGCCCGCTTGATGGCCTTGGTCTTCCAACGGCCAAACTTGTTGCGACGCATCTGCCCCTTGCGGTTTTGAATCGCGACGGTTTCGACGCGAACACCGTAGAGATCTTCCACAGCTGCACGCACATCGGGCTTGGAGGCACGCGTATCGACTTCGAAGGCGTACCGATTATGAGTTGAGGCCTCCCACGTGGACTTTTCGGTCACGAGCGGGCGTCGAATGATTTCAGTGGACAACAACATCAGGCAGCCTCCTTGTCATCGCCAGCAGCGGCGAGCCAGGCTTCCAGCGACGTCCGCTCCACCACGAGATATCTGTGGTTGAGCAGTTCGAAGGCATTCAGTTGATCGATCCGGATCACGTCGACATTGGCCAGATTTCGCGATGAGAGCGCTGCATTCCGATTGCCCATGTCCAACGCCAGTAGGCACGTTCGGTCGATGCCCACGGAGTCAAGCACGCCCTTCATGTCACTGGTCTTGGGAGCGTCGAAACTCAGCGAATCAATGCACTTGACCTCGCCATCAACCAACTTGGCAAGCAGTGCGTTGCGGTTGGCCAAACGACGCATGCTTCGAGGCATTTTCTTGCGAAAGTCGTCGCCAGTTCGGGTCTTGGCAAAGGCCACACCACCACCGGTCCGGATGACCGTACGGGCATTGCCAACGCGTGCGTTGCCGGTGCCCTTCTGGCGATACAACTTGCGGGTCGAGCCTTCGACCATGCCACGGCTCTTCGTCCGGGCCGAGCCCTGACGACGGTTCGCGTGGTACATGACATAGGCCTGCTTGAGCAGCCCTGGACGCACCTCGTCTCCGAGAGTCGTTTCATCGATGGCAAGCATATCGACCTGCTTGCCCGTTCTATCTAGTACGGGGAGATCTATCATCGTTCACACCTGTGGCCTTCTGGCCTGTTGCGCCTGGCACTCCGCCCATGCGTCGGATCGACCTTTCAGTCGTTCCCACCCGTGGTTCCTTATGAGGGCCTTCGGGGGATGGGAGGCAGCGCTGCGACTCGGCGTCTGCGAGTGGTTGTACCGGGCGATTACGAAGTCGCCCGGGGGATGCCGGTCATCCGGCCTTGGCCATCTTCGCCTTCTTTCTGTTCAATCGAACGGCAGTCCGTACGAAGACCGATCCGCCGATCGGTCCGGGCACGGTGCCCTTCACCACGATGAGATTCTGATCCACATTGATGGACACCACTGGCATCGACCGCTGGGTAACGCGGGCGTGGCCCATATGCCCAGCCATCCGCTTGCCCTTCTTGATCTTGGGGCCGGTGCCTAGGTTGGTTGCATGGCCATTGATCGAACCAATGCAACGGTGCCGTCTCTTGACACCATGGGACGCTTCAAGGCCTCGGAAGTTGTGGCGTTTCATACCCCCCTGGAAGCCCTTGCCCTTACTTGTGGCGATGACATCGACGAAAGGGACTCCGTCAAACACGGTCACATCGATCGAATCGCCAAGTTCACATTCGGCTTGGCCACGAAGTTCCACGTGCGTGCGCAACGGTGCAGCACCGGCGCGGTGATCGTGCCCGATCATTGGCATGGTGCTGCGACGCGGCTTGATGGCATCGCCACCAATCTGGACAGCTTCGTAGCCGTCGGTCTCTGCTGTCTTGACTTGAGTCACCACACAAGGTGTCGCTTCGATCACGGTGACAGGCACATTGGTGCCGTCCTCCATGAACCAGCGGGTCATTCCAATCTTCTTGCCGATCATTGCCTGTGGCATGGTCATGAGTTCCTGTCGCTCAGGCCTTGATCTTCACAAAGACGCCAGCAGGTACGACGAGCCGATTGAGCGCCTCGACTGTGCGGGCGCTGGGCTCGAGAATGTCGATGATTCGCTTGTGTGTACGAATCTCAAACTGCTCTCGCGACTTCTTGTTAACAAACGTAGAACGATTCACGGTGTAGACCTCACGACGTGTCGGCAGCGGAACAGGACCACTCACCTTGGCGCCGGTACGCTTGGCGTGATCAACAATTTCACGCGCCGAAGCGTCGAGCGCTTGGTGGTCATAGGCTTCCATGCGAATACGAATCTTCATCGAGATCTCACTTCGAAGGGCGATGAGCCCCGTCCAAATCACAACCCAGCACCTTGCTGGCACAACAGACACACGCCCATCCACGTGCGGAAACTGGGCGCGAAACGACGATGATAGGGCCCCCTAATCACCTGTCAAGGTGCCCGAAGCCCCCTATCCTGCGAATTCTCCATCTTGCCCCCTCGCAACGGACTTCACCCATGCCAGCCACTGCACTCTTGATGTTCTTGATGACGTTCCTGTCGAGCCCCCAATCGCTCCTTCGCAGTGATGAACTCGGTTTGGACATTGTCCTCCCCCCGGCCGCCCGGATCATGCAGCGACCAGGGAATGGTGGTGAGCACTTTCTCATCCGCGATGGGGCCGCCGAGCCGTCTTGGAGCCTCCGCTTGGAGTCCACGCCCGTCAAACAGGTGACGTCCAGTGACATTCTTGATGATCTATCAGGCATTTCCCCAACTGATCAGGTCCTGCGAAGGCAGGCACATGCCGTGGATGGCCGGCAGGCCGAGAGCCTATGGCTGCTCCGCGAAGGGCCAAATGGGCGAAGCGTGGTACTGGGATGGCTGGCCATTCCACAGGTTCTCGGCCGGGCCGCGGTCTGCAGCGCCGTGACCACTCCTGAGGCCCTGGATGCAACGCAACTCATTATGGACACTGCATTTGCATCAATTCGCCTCCGAGATCGTCAGGCCACCATGTTGGCAACCAAAGCAGCGAGCCGCAAAGGCGAGCAGCTTCTGCAAGCGATTGATGAAAAAGCACTTCGATCGCTTAATGGGCATCGACAGGTCCTCAGAATTCATCGCACCGGTGAAAAGGAAGGGGAACTGGCCTACGGAACGCTCGAGGCCACCATTGGGCCCAAAGGGGCTATTTCAGGGGTTGCAGGCACGCCCGATCAGTGGCAGGCCACTGACCAAGAAGTGGGGCTCATCGTCACCACCCACCTCCGGTTCGCCCTGAATCCCCAGAACGACCACTACGTCGACCGCGCCGAGCGGAGTTGGGTCAGTTTCGATCTCAAACGAGAAATGTGGGCCGACTACGCCACCGAGCGCCAAGGGGACCGTCGCTGGACGACCACCGAACTTGGCTTCCGGCAGGCACCGACCCTTGGGCAGCCAAGGGGCAGTTTGATGGTGGTTCGCTCCGATCAACGCAACGATACGCGGGACAACTGGAACTATGAAATCGGCCAGGATTGGCTCCCCCGCGGGCTCCGGTGGCTCTTGCCAGCCATCGCACCCATCGGAACCGAACTGGTCGCGTGGCGCACGTGGGATACCAGCAGCCTGGTGCCACGGGTCACCATTCGCCGTGATCAGGTGGTCGATGGCAAGCACTTCTCGTGGAGCGGTCTCGATGGGCTGCCCACTGTGCTCTCATACAACTCCGAGGGACACTTGCTTCGCGCGGCGCGGCCCGATGACACGCTCATCGACACGGTTGACGACGAGACGGTGGCGTTGATCTGGCAGAACGCGGGACTGAAACTGCGCTGACCTGCCTGCGGCAGTCATCTGCGAGCGCATCGATGGCCGATGGGTTGTGCAACACCGCAGCCCATGTGCGACGTGCTGCAATGTCTTGGCCGAGTTTGATTGCGTGCATATGCTGGTGGTGCGCTTCGTCTTGGCCAGCATCTCGCTGTGAATCGACCAACACATGCAACGCATCGAAAGCGGCCTGTCGGCCCGGCGTTCCTCGATCGTGGCGGGTGATTTCGTCAAGTAATCGTTGTTTGGCCGGCGATGGTGCATGACCCGAAGCCGCGGGGTCATGAGTCGCCCGGCGGTGCTGGGCAATGGCGTGATCACAGGCCTGCCGGAAGTCGGCCTCTTCACCCAGTGGCAGGCGAAGCGTGGCCGTAGCCAGCACCCGAGGTGACAGGGAAAGGGGGTTCCATGACGCCACCCACGCTTCCATTACTTGGTCATAGCCCATGCCACCGGTGCCGTGAATGAAGAGATCTGCGATCGAACGCATGATGGCCGTAGTCACCAATGCCCGTGGTGCCAGCGTGATGGCCTTGTTGAGGTCCGAAGCGTGCGCAGGGCGGAGGCCATCATCGGTGACGACCCACAAAGGAAGTTCTGGATCAGATCCAGTCTGAAGTTGCGTGACGGCGGCCTTGGGGGCGTGCCCAGCAGCGTCGTTGTAGGCATGCACACACGCGGTGGGGTCCCGCCGCATCGCATCGACCAAGGCGGAACCGGTGGGTGTCGACAGCAGCGAAGATGCAAAAACAACGGTCGCGGGCTTGACCCACGGACTGCACACAGACGCGACGACCCACGCCGCTTGTGATGCGGCACCTTGATCATCAGGAGCGGCCTCCCATGCATCTCGCAGGGTCGCCAGTCCCGTGTCTGACCAGGCAAGGGACGTATCAATCGTTGACTGAGATGGCGTCGCGGCGGCGCGGGTCATGAGGGGGCCTGTTGATTCGATCGCAAGCGGCACCGTCAAAGACGTCAAAGAATCGGGGGCGTGTCCAACTGGCACGTCGATGGTCGCGATGGCCTCAGCAGCGGTATCGATGACGAGATGGCATGTGGTTGCGCCAGCGACACTCGCCCAGGCATCCGCTGCGATGTACTTGGCCAAGATGCCCGGATGGGGCGCCGTGGGCTGGTGTCCACTAACGACCAGCGGCGTGTCGATCGTGAGCCCCAGGGCAGCCCGGGTTTCCTGTGCCAACGTGTCGATCGGCGCACCGCGGCCTTCCCAAGGGCCAGGTGAAATCACGCATTCAGCCAAAGCAGGGTGTGGCGGCCTCGCAGCGGCGAAGGGCCTCCTCCAGTGTGCCCAAGTAGACGCTTCGGCGATACGTTGCATCGTCCAGTGGTCCACCGAAACTTCGCGAGTCGTCCGTGTAGATCAACCGGACGGGCAACTCTTTAATCCGCAGGCCCGCACAAAATGCCTCGGCCCAGAACTGCATCGGAAAATCATACCCATCAACATCCAGCGGCAGCGTCGCGCAGGCGGACACACGGTAGGCCTTGAAACCGCAGAATGCATCGGTGATTTTAAGACCGAGGCGGCGGTTGAGCATGTTGGTCAACTCCCCGTTGATAACTTGGCGATCGGCCGGAGGTGTATCGTCGCCGTCGTGCGTATTCAGATACCGGCTCCCCGAAATCACGTCCGTGTCATCGCGTGCGATGGCCTCCATGAAGACAGGAATGGCCGCGGGTTCATGCTGCCGGTCGCAGTCCATCGTGATGAGCCAATCAAAACCATCGACCTGGGCCCACCGAAGCATGTCCTGCATCGAACGGCCGTAGCCTCTGTTTTGGGCATGGCGGATGACCTCCACCGGGTGCTCGGCAAGCAGCCGCGGCGTCGCATCAGTCGAACCATCGTCAATCACCAACACGTCAGATGCGTACCGCAGCACCTCACTCAATACGTCTGAAACGTACTTCGCCTCATTGAATACCGGAATGCCGATCAATACGCGTGGCTTGCCCATGAGCCCCGCAGTGTAAACCATTCGTTCACGATCATTTATTGAGGTTGAGCGTGGCATCGAGGCGGTCGATCAGGGCCAAGACATGGGCTTCGGGAGTCACTGGCTTTCGCGCTGCTCCGTACTCGGGGCGCTCATGGTGGCTCAGGACCAGATGTTGGAGCAGTCGAATCGTATTGTCATCAATCTCGGCGGCTGCCATGGAGGCATCGGCGGCCTTCTCCTCAATCATCATGGCGCCTCGCACGATGTGCCCGATCAGGTTTCCATCATCCGTGTAGGTGAATCCACGCGACCAATCCAATTCAACAGTCTTGCCCAGATCGTGCACGAACGCGCCCATCAGAAGCAAGTCCCGGTTCAATGGTGTGGGGCTGCCGTCGTAATGATCCGCAATCGCATCGGCCAGTTCCATCACCGACCGTGTGTGCTCAAGCAAACCTCCAATACACGCATGATGCATGCTCACGCCTGCAGGGGCGTCGCAAAATTGCTCCATCAGAGGTTCGTCATCTAGAAATGCTTCGCCAAGGGCGGCCAGCGTTGGGTCTTTGATCGACTCAAGCAGGCTTCGCACACTGCGGAACATGGTGGGAATGTCGCCCGTGGTCATCGGAAGCAGTGAAGCGATCGTCTCGCGATCCGCGTCCACCGGTTCAATCGACTCAATGTTGATCTGGGCCTTGCCTTGCCAGTCAACCACTTCGCCATCGATGCGAATGATCGGGGAGTCCTCGACGGTGCGCAGCCTGGCTGCGTCGAACGACCAGCACCGCCCCGCTGCCTTACCGGAGCGATTGCCCAGTTGACATCGCAAGTACGGCGATCCCCCGCGGCTGGTGCCCAGTTGTGGATTGATCAGTAGGAAGAGTTCGCCGCTGATCGTGTCGCCGGCTTGGAATGTCGTGGCGGTCATGCTCATACGGTACCGCGGAGTCGAATCACTTCGGGAATCGCATCGGCCAATTCCTGTGCAAGCATCCCGCGATCGCCATGCTGCGCCCGCCAGTGCGCTCCAGCAGCGGCGTGGCATTCCACCGCCAAGCACGTCAGGGGCGCTATGTCCACGTCCGGCTGCTGAGCCGCCAACCCTGTGATGAGTCCAGCCAGCACATCTCCGGTCCCAGCAGTCGCCAGTTCCGGTCCGCCTTGGGCACAACGCCAATGATCACCCGATGAATCGGCCACCACCGTTCCGTGGCCCTTAAGCACCACCACGCACCCGCATCGCTGCGCCATGGCCACCGCTGCGGCGGTTCGTGTTTCGGACGTCTCGCCCGCCAGAGGCAGCGACCACGCCTGCGCCAGACTGTCGAACTCGCCCGGGTGCGGTGTCAGCACCACCGATCGGCGTGTGGCATCAAGACTGGGCGCCGCGCCACGGGCCAGCGCCGTGAGGGCATCGGCATCGATCACCAGCGGTGGCCCTGATGTATCGAGCACTGCGTTGACCAGTTCGGCCACCCACGGCTTGGTTCCCAGCCCCGGGCCGATGAGCAAGGATTGCACCTGCGTGCCAAGGCGGCGGACCGACTCGATGGCCTGTTGTTCGTGCACGCCACCATCAGAATCCAATGCCAGAGGGTGTCCCGTCGCCGAAGGACAGAGTCGCAGGCAGTTCTCCACGACAGCGCCATCGGCGGCAATCACAACGCGACCACACCCGCTCCGCAGCGCCGCTTGCGCCGCCAGCGCGGGCGCTCCGATCATGATTGCGTCGTCATCACACTGCCCCCCGACCACGCAGACCATTCCAAACACGCCTTTATGGGCATCGAGCGGCCGCGGGGGAAGCAACGCCGGATTCATCGGTCGACTTTCACAATTTCGATTTCAAGATTACCCAGCAAGCCCAGCAGGCCGATGAGTTCTCGCTGCCCATCGCCATCATTCATTGCCGAGGTGCCCACAAGCACGTGCCCGGGCGTGAACGCCACGGGCAAGGTGGCATCGAGATCAACCCATCGTCCGTCGATCATGGCCTGCGTCCACATGTGCCACCCGAATGCGTTGACACCGTCGATCCACACCAGGCCCGATGCGACGCGGGCAGGGATGCCCGCACTACGGAGCATCGCCGCAAGCAGCACGCCGTGCTCACTGCAATCGCCGGTTCGACTTCGCGCAGTATCTGATGCCGTTGCAAAGGCCGTCGACAGTCCCTTGGACGAAATGTGTTCGTTGACAAATGTCCGCATCACCTCAGCTCGCGTTGCGACCGAGGCATCGGCGGGTATTGAAGCCAGCGACTTGTCCCGCAGGGCCACGATGGCCTCATCATCGCTGTTGATCATGGCTGACGCTTCGCGGAATGACTGACTCGATCGATCAGCATCCGTTGCCGCCGAACTGCCGTTTGAACTGATCTCCAGCATCAAGCCAGCATCGGTTCGCTGGGTGACTCGCTGACCGCCAGATTCGGGCAGCGTTAGCACGCTGCCATCTTTGGTCGTCAGCAACATTCGCGCCCGCTTGGCCGTCATCTGATCACCAAGCGTCCCGGTGGGATAGATGAACAACGAGACGAACAACTCGGGCACTGGACCGGTGCCGGAAGACTGTGCCGTCGCTTGATCGGTCATGGTCGAACTAATAGTGCCAAAGGGTGCTTTCAAGGTGGTTCGAACGCTTCGCCAGTCGGTCGATACCCAGACATTCATTTCCACGGGCAGATCTTCGGTCGCGACCTTCCAGCGGGTCACCTTTCGTGGGCGGTCTAAAATATTCAGCGCCTCAGGTCCAACCAACGTCCATGTTTGCGTCACCGGTTGCAGTCCAAGGTCCGGCATGATGGTGCGGAATGTAATTTCCGTTGCCCCGGACTCAGCACGCTTTTGAAGATATGACTTGGCCGCTTGGGGTGTCAGCCAGATGCCCTCTGGCGCTGGCACTTGCTGCTTTGAAGTACGAGCCCCCTGCTCTACCAAGACGTCGACGGCTGTCCCAGAAAATGTCCACGTTGTCACCACCGGTTCGCCGCCCATTTCCTGTGTCCACGACATCGACACGGGCGTGCCATCGTTGCGATCAACCCAGACGGTCGTTGCGCGAATTTTGACTTCCGTTCCCCCGCGGCCGATCCGCATTTCCTCGACATTGGCAAGCGTTCGCAGATCGCCTGCGGATGTCTCCACCAGATGCTGCCATCCAGCGGGCATGTCGTTCAGTGAGAGGCGGAACCATTCCTGTACGTCAGCTGCCGAGGCAGGAAGTGCTGGCAACAGCAGCAGCATCGTCCACAGTGCGCAGAGATGCTTCATGCATCACCTCCTTCTGGGCGAAGCAACGGAAAGAGAATGACATCCCGAATGCTCGTGCACCCAGTCATGAGCATGACGACTCGGTCGATACCCACTCCCAGTCCGCCCGCGGGCGGCATGCCCACCAGCAAAGCCGAGAGAAAGTCCTCATCGAGCGTTCGAAATGCTGCCTCTTCATCGTTGATGCCTTGTAATTGCTCGGTGAATCGCGCCCGCTGTAAGTCCGGATCATTCAATTCGGTGTAGGCATTGGCAATTTCCATGCCCGCAATGAACAATTCGCTTCGCCACGCAATGCTCGGATCGTCCGAATGCGGGCGAGACAGCGGCGAAATGGCGGCAGGAAAGTCGACTACGAACGTGGGGCGAGTCGGATCAATGCCATCTTCGGCTTCATCGAAGAGGGCCTCAACGAGCAGCCAGTGATCTCGCGTGGCGGCGCCATCGATGCCCTTGCGTGTGGCCAGCGCCCGCACTGCGGACTCATCATTCATGCTGCATCCGTGGGCTTTTTCAAAAAGTGACCCGTAGGGCGTGCGTTCAAAGGGTGGGCCATAGTCGATGGCCAACTCGCCAAACTGCACAATCTCGCCTTGATCGCACACATCGCGAGCCATCTCACGTAGCAGTGACTCGGTGAGTTCCAACATCGACTCACAATCGCCGAAGGCCTGATAGACCTCCATCATGGTGAATTCTGGGTTGTGCCGCCGGCTGACGCCCTCATTGCGGAAGTTCCGATTGATCTCGAACACTTGGCGCATGCCCCCGACAAGTAGTCGCTTGAGATACAGCTCAGGCGCGATCCGCATATAGAGATCGAGATCAAGCGTGTTGTGATGCGTCGTGAACGGCCTGGCCGCGGCGCCCCCAGCGACTGGTTGCATCATGGGTGTTTCAACTTCAAGGAATCCACGATCCTCCATGAATCGTCGCGTGACGGACACGAGCCGACTTCGGCGATGGAAGGTCTCCATCGTCTCCGGGTTTGCGTACATGTCCACATAGCGGCGGCGACACCTCGCCTCGGCATCGGTCAAGCCATGAAACTTCTCCGGAGGGGGTGTCAGGGATTTACAGTGCACCTCAAATCGATCGGCCCAGACGCAAATCTCACCCTTGCGGGTACAGCCCACTGGACCAGCGGCCACGACAATGTCGCCGTAGTCAACCTTGGCAGCGAGTTTGAATGACTCGATTGGCAGTTCAGCCTTCGATACCGACACCTGCAGGTCGCCGGACTCATCTCGAAGCACCATGAAGGTGAGTTTCCCCATCGCCCGATGTTGCACCACCCGGCCAGCCACGACAGCGCGGGGGCGAGGGTCCTCATCAGGCGGCTCTTCGCCAGCCATGGCGTCTGATGAGGCTTGGTCAAACAGTGCCCTTGCTTGGGCCAACGAGGACAACCCGTCCACGCGGCAGCCCCACGGGTCAATGCCCAGATCGTTCTTCCAACGCTCGAGTTTGGCCCTTCGTGCAGCAACAAGTTCGGACTCGGCAGGTGCATGTGATTTGGTCGCGTTCATGACCGTACGATACCCGCGCCATGTGCCACGAGACTCCTGACACCGATGATGCTTGCAAACAAGGCTGCGCGCTGGTCACTGGAGCAGGCAGCGGCATCGGCCGGGCCATCGCGATCTCGCTCTCGGATGCCCGCTGGCCCGTGGTCCTGATGGGTCGCCGCCGGGACTGCTTGGAGTCCACTGCCCAGGCCATGCCCGCTGATGCGGCGATCTGCGTAGGTGATGTGCGTTCACGCCAGGATGTGGCGACCGCTATTGAGGCCGCTGAATCGATGGGCAGATTGTCGCTACTGGTCAACAATGCCGGCATCATGCCCATCGCACCTGCAGTGACGGCCTGCCTAGACGATTGGAAAGATACGATTGACGTCAATGTGCACGGTGTACTCAACACCATCGCTGCGGCGTTGCCATTGATGCGATCGCACGGCAGTGGGCACATCGTCAACATCTCATCGGTTGCCGGACGGGCGGCATTCCCGGCAGCGACGGTGTACTCGGCAAGCAAGGCTGCACTAGACATGATCAGTGAAGGAGTCCGTGGCGAACTGTCTGCTGCGCATTTAAAAAATGGGCCGGCCATTCGCGTCACATCCATTGCGCCAGGCGCTGTCAGTACTGAATTGCCAAACAGTATTCGCGATCCAGAAGTGCGCGCGGGCACTGAGGCCTATTACAGTTCAATGTCACATCCGCTAACGCCAGAAGATGTCGCCCGCGCCGTGCAATTCGCGGTCGACTCGCCCCCACACGTCAACATCAACGAAATTGTCATTCGCCCTGTGGAGATGTCACGATGACCAGCCGCGGCGCTGTCTTTCTCGATCGCGACAACACGATCATCCACAACGATGGTGATCTTGGTGATCCCGCCTGCGTGGAGTTGGTTTCGGGCGCCGCTGAGTCGATGTCGCTGCTACACAAGGCTGGGTGGCCTTTGATCGTCGTAACCAATCAGGGTGGCGTAGCACGGGGACGGTATGGGCAAGATGATGTCCGCGCTGTCCATGCACGCGTGCAGGAGTTGCTCGGCGACGTACCGGTGCTCGACTGGCTCTGGTGCCCGTGGCATCCCAATGGAAGCGTTCCAGAATGGACCCGCGAGCACTCGTGGCGAAAACCACAGCCAGGCATGCTCTTGGAAGCGGCGAGGCGGCACGATCTTGACCTTGGGGCATCGTGGCTCATCGGCGATCAGGATCGCGACATCGCCGCGGCCGCAGCGGCGGGGTGCCGCTCGGTATTGATTGGAACGAACGCTGGTGACCCCCCACCCGATGCGGTGGTCGATTCAATTTCGGATGCTGTTTCCCACATTCTTGGCCAGGCGAGCCTGTCGTGAATTGGCCAGACGTCACACGGGTCTCGGTGATCATGCCTACGTGGATCGGCGATGTCGTCATGGCCACGCCGGCCATTGCGCACTTGCGAACCCTGCTCCCAGAGGACGCATGCATCACCGCCATGACTCGACCGAAACATACGGCCCTGCTCGAAGGAATTGACTCAATCAACTCGGTCACGACCATAGATCCCCGCGGTGTGCTTGGTCCATGGCGGGCCGGACGCACCATCGCCCGTAACACGCCCGACGCCGTACTGGTGCTACCAGGAAGTTTCCGTTCGGCACTGGCCGCTCGGCTCAGCGGATGCTCCAGGCGAATCGGATGGGAACGCGACAAGCGTGGCTGGTTGCTCACTGAGGCGCCGACACCACCAAGTCGCACAATGGCCACCTCGACGATCAACTTGTATCGTGACTTGGTCGACCCCTCGGCTTCGACTGCCGCTTCCAAGCCTGAACTGGTCGTCACCCAGTCCGACCGGCAGGCCGCCGCCGATGTCATCGGCGAACACCCGACGCCCTTTGTTGTGCTGGTGCCCGCCGCGAACAAGTCCGACAAACGCTGGCCTTCCGACCGATTTGCGGCGGTGGCCAACTCGCTCCATGAACTTCGCGGCTGGACAACGGTCATCGCGGGAGTTCCGAGTGACCGCGACATCACCAGTGAAATTGCATCACAATGCACGGCTCCGGTCATTGACCTTGCCGCAGTTGGAAGTTCGTTGGGCGCCCTCAAATCGATCATGCAACAGGCAGAAGTAGCCATCTGCATCGACACAGGACCACGCCACGTCGCCATCGGGGTCGGCACGCCGACCGTGTCATTGTTTGGGCCGACCGATCACCGCTGGACCATCGTGCCCGATGCGCATGAAGTCCGACTGCTTGCCGCACCATTTCTGACCGAGAACTTGGTGGC
>PVBE011777900.1_pt1 | contig 68861 bp, 54 predicted proteins | sample 1631181 | NCBI WGS metagenome assembly PVBE01 (sample SAMN08397723, study PRJNA350692) | Marine metagenome, whole genome shotgun sequencing project. | isolation source: water | place: Pacific Ocean | collected 2012-04
CTTCTTGGGGGCGGCCTTCCTGGCCGCTGCCTGCTTGGCCGTCTTCTTCTTGGGGGCCGTCTTCTTCTTGGGGGCCGTCTTCTTCTTGGCGGCCGTCTTCTTTTTGGCCGTCTTCTTGGGAGCCGTCTTCTTGGGAGCCGTCTTCTTGGCAGCCGTCTTCTTCTTGACGGCCGTCTTCTTCGGCTTGGCCTTCTTCGTCGCCTTCTTTTTCGACGTGGCCTTCTTGGCGGCCTTCTTCTTCTTTGCCGCCGACGCACTCTTGGTGGCCTTCTTTGCAGCCTTTTTGGTCGCTGCCTTCTTGGCCGAGGCTTTCTTGGTTACCTTCTTGACGGCTTTTTTATCACCGCGTTTCATGGATTTCGCGCTCCAATTCGACCTGTCTCATGGCCAGTGTTCGAATGGTTTCCAGGTCCGCCTTTTGTTTTGCCTTGACGATCTGCTTCCGAATCTCCGTCAGCTCGCGTTCCAGGCGGCCACGCTGCAGTCGTGCAACGCAATCGTCCAGTGCCTTCGTCGGATCTCCATCAGCGGCGAATTCATCCGAATGGATCTCTTTTGCCACGATGTCAAGTATTTCTGCGGGAGTTGCCTGTAGTAACTTCGAATGTACGATGCGTCCGGACTCTTGCTGCATCTCCACCGCCGCCCTGTAAGTGGCGCGTAAACCCTCATTTGTCAGGAGGGTCTCCACGCTACACTGCTCCGCCCTGTGCACAAGGTGAGGGTGCTCGGCCAGGATGGCCAGCAGCTTCACCTCTATCTGTTCGATGACGCTGAGCTTGCGCTGCTCCACCGGCGGCGCGCCGGCCCCCAGCTCGCGCGGGGTCGGCCCCCGGCCCATGGCCACAGCCCGCCGAACAGTCCCGGGGTCCACCCCGAGGGTGGAGGCGAGCTGTCCGGCGTAGAGCTCCCGGGCCACCTGGCTCTTGAGCCGGGCGACCACCGGGACCACTCGCTCCATGACCCGGGTCCGCCCGGGGATGGAGTCCTCCATGCGGCTGACATGGGCGTCGATGAGGAAGTCCACGGAGGGCGCAGCGCCGTCCACCAGCGCCTTCATGGCCTCGGCGCCGCGGTCCAGGAGGAAGTCGTCCGGATCCACTCCTGGGGGCAGGGTGGCGAACTTGGCCGACACCTCGTTTTCCACGAACATCGGCACTGTCTTGACCGCGGCGGCTTGCCCGGCGTCGTCCCCGTCGAAGATGGCCACCACGTCGTCGGCCATGCGGCGCAGCAGGAGCACCTGCCTCGCCGTGAGCGCCGTGCCCATGGGGGCCAGGGTGTTCTGCAGGCCGTGCTGGTACATCTGGATCACGTCGAGGTTCCCCTCCACGAGGATCACGGTCTTGGCCCGCCGGATTGGAATGGTGGCCGGCTCCATGCCGAACATCACCTCGCCCTTGCGGTAGAGCTGGGTCTCGGGGGTGTGCGTGTACTTGGGGCCCGCGCCGTCCCCCAGCAGCCGCCCGCCGAAGCCGAGGATCTCTTCGCCGGCCCTGGCCACGGGGAAGATCAGCCGATTCCAGAATCGGTCGTGGTACCCGTCGCGGCCTCGCCGCTTGGCGATGAGGCCCATCTTCTCCGCGAAGGCGGGCGGGACCTTCTCTCGCTGCACCAGGCGCACCACCACGTCGCCCGAGGGCGGCGCGAAGCCGACACGGAAGGCCTCGGCCACGTCGTCGGAGATGCCGCGCTGCTTGAGGTATTGCCGCGCCGCCTGCCCGCCGCTGCCCAGCAACAGCTTGCGGTAGAGCTCGGCCACCTTGCGGTTGAGGTCCAGCCCCTGCTGGCGCTCGCTCTTGCGCCGGGCCGCCTCCCGCGCCCGCGCCGGGCTGACGTCCTGGAGCTTGATCTCCACGTTGGCCCTGGAGGCGAGGTCCTCCACCACCTCGGTGAAGTTGCGCCCCTCCAGCTTCATCAGAAAGGAGAAGACGTCGCCGCTCTCGTGACACCCGAAGCAGTGGTAGAACTGCTTCTGCTTGTTCACTGAAAATGAGCCCGACTTCTCGTCGTGAAAAGGACAGAGGCCCATGAAGTTGGCGCCCGAACGCTTGAGCTCCACATATTGGCCAATCACCTGCACGATGTCAGTCCGTTCGCGAACTTCAGCAATGGTGTCTTCCGGGATGAGCCCTGCCATATGTTACAGATCTCTATTCCGTACCCAGGGCTGCCGCAAAACACGGTGGGTTCGTACTGTGCAGCATCGTCGTCCTAAGTAAGGGATTTTTGCGTTCTTTTTCCGGAAAATAAACCTCGGAATAGTAGCGGCGGAATCCGGTTTGTCAAGGAACGGAAACAAAGAGTTATTTTCCAGGCGCTCAGAGGAGTAATACGCCGAAAGTAAAAGGAATATTCCGGCGACGTTTTAGCGGAACAGGCGAGGGTCCAATTTGGCGTTCTGCCGATAGGACCCAAATGTGATGGTGGTGCTGTCGCCATCCTGCTGCAGGACGTGGATCGTTGAGAGGGAGAGGTCGGCGGCGAAGGTCAGCGCCACCCGCGCCAGGCGCTTCTTCAGGGCGCCCGATCTCGGCCTGAGCGTCAGCCTGTTGCGTCCCCCCTCGCGATCCAGGGTCACCTGATACCACCGCTTGAGGTCCGCCACCGGGCGCACGCCAAGCCAGACCATCAACTGCTCCACCAGCAGCCCCATGGTCTTGTTGGTGGACAGGTCCATGACCCGGGGCTTTTCGCCCGGCACCCTCAGCTCGGCGCGTTTGCCGCGCACCACCAGCACGCTGGCGTCGGGCGCCAGCAGCTCCCAGCGGAGCTGGCCCGGCCGGGCGAAGGCGAGGCGCCCCTTGCTGGTCACCTCGGACTTGAACAGCGCCAGCCGTTTGGTCTGCACGAAGGTCGCCTGCAGCGTCTTGATCTTTTTGCCCCGGGCGGACAGACGCCGCGAGAGGCCGTCGAGGGGGTCGGCGTGGGCCGAGGTGCACAGCAGCAGGCCCGCGACGACAATGATGAGCCCCATACCGGCGACTAGCTCTTGCGGTTTTCTTCCACGAAGACGGCCAGAGCGGCAACCGAGGCGAAGGCCTTCTTGCCCACGGCCTCGTCGGGGATGGCCAGGCCGTAGCGCTTCTCCAGGGCCACCGTTAGCTCCAACGCGTCGATGGAGTCCAGCTCCAGGCCCTCGCCGAAAAGGGGCTGGTCGTCCTCGATCTCCTCGAGCGGAACGTCCTCCAGCTTGAGGGTCTCGATGATCAACAGTTTGAGCTCGGTCTTCAGGTCCCCACGGGAGCTGTCTTCGGCGTTCGACATTCAGCATTCCAGTCCGTAGATGATATACCAGGAGATCAGTTACCAGGGAAACACACAGGTTGCCAGCCAATCTCACCAACAAACATTCCCTCGGCCCGGCGGTGTTCTGGGCCCTCTGGGCCTCGGGGTTGGGCCTCATCGTGGCCATGGCTCTGGGGTACGTACCAGGGGGGCTCCCCGGCATCGGGGCGGTCTTCCTCGGCCTGTGCATCACCATCGCCATCGGCGTCATGTCCCAGCGCTGCGGGTTCTTCGCCAGCCCCCTCAACCGCGTGCCCGGTGCGCGAGGCCGGCTCTCCTTGACCTTTGACGACGGCCCCGACCCAAAATTCACGCCGCTGCTGCTCGACATGCTGGCCGCCGCTGGCCAGCGGGCCACCTTCTTCGTGGTGGGCCAGCGGCTGGCCCGGCACCCGGACCTGGCCCGCCGCATCGTGCAGGAGGGTCACGAGCTCGCCTGCCACTCCATGGAGCACCGCTGGCACATGGCCCTCTGGCCACCGGGCCGCGTGGCGGACGACCTGGAGCATTGCGCGGCCCTCATGCGCGAGCACGCCGACGTCGCGCCCACCCTCTTCCGCCCGCCCGTGGCGGTGCTCAGCCCGAGGATCGCGGCCGGAGCGCAGCTGGCGGGGTTGACCCTGGTGGGCTACAGCGTCCGCTCCGGAGACGGCTCCCCGGCGGTGCCGGCGAGGATCGTGCTCAGGCGGCTGCAGGCCGGGTTGGAGGACGGCGCCGTGCTGCTGATGCACGACGGCGCGGTGGCGGGCCGCGCCCCGGCCAGCGTCGAAGTGCTGCCGCGACTGCTAAAAGACATGACCGCGGCTGGCCTCGAGAGCGTGCCGCTGGGCGAGCTGGCGGCATCAGCACGGTGATCGCGTGTTTGGCCCCGACCTGCTATATACCATCGAGGACCATCGATGAATCCCCCCCAGACACACCACGAGGCCGGGCGCGCGGCGGCCCTGCTCCTTGCCGCCCTGGCCCTGGTCCTGGTGGCAGCCGGTGCCCTGCTCTGGCTGGTGCTCGGCGGCGGCGAACCCGACGCCGAGGAGCAGCCGGAAGAGCCCGCGGCGGTGGAGCCGCCCCCGCAGCGGCCTGGTGTCGCGCCCCGACTGGTGGCGCCCCACGTGGAGCGGCCCGAGCAGCCCGGCAAGAGCATGCTCAAGTCGAGCCAACGTATACAGAGGCTCATGGGGCACCTGCGCAAGGGCGCCTCCTACCTCGATGACAAGGCGGCCAAGATAAAGGTCACGGTCAAGGGGCCCGCTGCCCCCCAGGGCATCAACCCCGAGATATGGGCGCCGCTCACCGAGACCCTGCCCGACATCACCCGCTGCTACCAGCGACGGCTGCTGGATAGCCCCGGCCTCAAGGGCAAGCTGGTCCTCTCCATGTCCATGGTCGAGGGAGCCGGCGTGGCCCGGGCCAAGACCAAGTTCCTCAACCACTCCACCATCAAGGATCCGACCTTCCGCAAATGCGTCCTGGAGAAGCTGGCCGGGGCCGCGTTCCCCCTGGGACTCGCCGCTGCCGGGGAGGGCGCTGTCTACCCGCTGGTCTTTCAGCCCGGGGAGGTGAACCTGACCGCCCCCACCGTGGCAGGATCCACCACGCCCCCCATCCCGCCGCCGCCGGCTCCTCCGCCCGGCCGCGCGCCGCCCAAGATGCCGCCGCCCGCCCCGGCCGGGAAGGCACCCCGGGGGCCAACGCCCCCCGCCAAGCACCGCTGATCCAAAAACCGAGAATCCTGGACCTTGGCTGGATCCACGGCAGCGGCCCTGGATCCACTTCGTGCTCTTTTTTGTCAGGTCGAAGTGACGTTTTTTGTCACCGACAGTAATTGTCAGTGCCCTGTTTCGGGGCCTCCAGATCAAACTCCCATGTTTTCATGGGATTATAGATTTTGTTTTTTCGGCAGATGTTGGCAAGCAAGTTGCAAGCAAGACCGCGTGGTGAGTGTGATTCCAAATAGACCTCCCCGACGAAGCGGTGGCTTCACCTTCATCGAACTCATGGTGGCAGTGGTCATCGTGGCGGTCCTGGCAGCGGTTGCTTTTATCGCCTACGGGCGCTGGGTCAAGCGGGGGCGAATCACAGAAGGAAAGACTTTCGTCTCTATTATCATGTCGCGCCAGGAAACATACTTTCAGCAGTTCGGTCAGTATTGTGACGCTGGCGCAAGCGGCGCGCACCCGACCATCGCATCCGGCAGCGAGCCGGTGGCCAAAAAGTGGAGCCCCGGTTCCTCGAGCAGCTGGGTGGACCTCGCGGTGAAGCCGCCCAAGGGTTACAGCTACTTCAGCTACGACGTGCGGGCCAGCGCCCCGCCCAAGCATGCGCTCTACGGCGAGGCCTCGGGCGCGCCCAACATGCGGATTACGGCTCAGCCCACGGCTGCGGGCACTACCCCGCACCCCTGGTACTACATCAGCGCGCTGGCCGACCTGGACGGGGACGGTGGCACGTGCTCCGGCTCCACTCCGGCCTGCACTGATGTCCGCTCGAGCAGCGCACGACAGATGTACGTGCTCAACGAAGGTGAATAACGATTCAATAGATCTCAACCAGTTTACCGATTTGGTACGAGGTTAAAACAGGCCGATAAACGGTCAAGGCGTGAGGACGCCACAACACAGGAGGCAGAAGAAAATGCGGAAGAACAAGGCTAGCGGTTTTACTCTGATCGAGCTGATGATCGTCGTTGCGATTATTGGTATTTTGGCGGCAGTCGCTATTCCCGCCTTCATCAAGTACATCCGTAAGTCGAAAACAGTGGAGGCCACCGAGGCCCTTGACAAGATCAAGGGTGGCGCGCGCCAGTACTACGTGACGGATCACTGGGACAGCAACGGCAACCTGCTGCCGAAGTCCTTCCCGGCCAACGTCACCAAGACCCCGACGACCCCCCGCTGCGACAAGCAGCTCACCCCCACCACTTCGTGGGACACCGCTGGCTGGGGCCCGATCCACTTCGCCCTGACTGAGCCGCACTACTACTCCTACTCATTCTCTGCGCCTTCCACGACGGGTACGGGCGCGGTCTACACGGCGTCGGCAAACGGCGACCTGGACTGCGACTCCACCACCTCCACCTTCGAGCTTCGCGGGTCCATCGACAACGAGGGCTCCGTCAAGGTGGTCGGCCCGATCATCAGCAACGAGATCGAGTAGTTCTGTAGCGTCCCCCCCTCGGCCTGAATCTGGCCGCCCCCTCCCCGAACTCACAATCTGCTGAAGCACACAGCGCCACACCTCCGTCCTTATCGCGCTCCGCGATTCAGCGGTAAGGGCCCGTCAACGTACAACAACGACCAGCGGGGCTCCCTCGTCCGAGCGTAGCTCGAGGCCCGGGGTGGTGCCGTCCCCCCGGTAGGGGCTGCCCTCGGCGCGGTCTCGCTGGAGCGGGGCGAGCCGCCGCCCGCGGGTCGAGTGGTCGTTGATCCTCGCGATGGGGCTGTAGCGTCCGCCGAGGAGCTCGACCTCGTCTCCCACCCTCAGGGAGCAACACCTGGCGCTGGCGGCCAGGTCCACCACCGACATCTCTGCCTGCTTCCGCAGCCAGGCCTCGTGCTGGCCCAGGTCGAGGGTGTCGAGCTGGCCCAGGCCGCTGGTGCTGAACGTGCCGGCCAGCACCAGGTGTACGGCCCCCTCGAGGGAGACCACCACTGGCGGGGCACCCTCGGCGCAGACGGTGAAGCTGCCGCCGGCCATCATGCGCATCACCACGTCTCCCTTCATCAGCCAGCAGTCGCGCAGCACCGCGTCGCCCGCGTCCTGTTGGGCGGTGGGGACCACGCGGCCGGCGAGGCGCACCGGCTCCTGCTCCACTGCGTCGGGTTCGCACAGCTCGGCGAGCCGGTGGGGGGAGGTGGAGGCCACCCGGTCGTACCCCGCCCTTTGGGCCGCGCCGTCCAGGTCCCCGGCCTCGAACAGGGCCAGCCGCGGCACCGGCTTGCGGCGGGACGGCGGCCCGGCCAGGGGGTAGACCAGAAAGAGCAGGGCGAACACCAGAAAGAAGACCACCACCAGGCCGACGAAGGCCACGGTGATCATGTCCCCGGCAGGGTTGTCCATCAGCAGGAGCACCAGCTTGGCCACCAGCAGCACCGGGAAGAGGTAGAGCACCTTGACCATCACCCGGATCACCGCCTTGATCCCTTGCAGCAACAGCGCCGCGCCCCGGTGACGCTCCGTTATCTGTGGTGGCGGAGTATCGATGGAGCCCTCCCGGGCGGGGGCCGCGCCGGCGCGGGCCAGCGTCACGCGGCGGTCCTGGTCCACCAGGGTCAGCTCCAGGTGGTCCAGGGCCTCGGGGGTCGGCCAGGTGGGGGTGCTTGACATGGTTTTTAGCCTTCGTGAATGCGTCACGCTTTGTCAAGCTATCTGATACTATGCCGGTTATGAAGGGACTGGCAAAGTTGGTGGGGGTGATCACCGCCACTGTGCTCGGGCTGGCCGTCCTCACCAGCTACGAGGACGACCGCCTCGACGCCCGCACCCGGGTCATGGGCTATCCGGTGATCTCCATCGCCCAGGTGGGGGCCAAGGGCTGGATCGCCATCGGCCAGGGCGACATTCGGGGCGTGCTGACCTACGCCCAGGCCGGCGTCGGCCTGGTCACCTTCGCCCAGGGCGGCGTGGGCCTGATCTTCGGCGTGGGCCAGGCCATGGTGGGGCTGGTGGCCCTGGCCCAGATCGGGGTCGGCGTGCTGTTCTTTCTGGGCCAGCTGGGGGCCGGGGTCCAGGCCCATGGCCAGCTGGTGCTGGGCATCGAGATCAAGAAATACCTCACCGAGATGAATGGCGAGTTCAACGAGCTGCTGAGCTTTCGCAGACCGAAGCGCACCCCCCAAGGGAGCGGAACGTGACCACCATCAGACAGGACGCACCCCAGAAGCCGGAGCAAAAAAGGAAGACGCGGCTCCTCACCGAGGACGGGCTGGTCCCGAGTATCTCACGCCAGAAATACGCCCTGCGCGTCAAGCGCGGATCCGACGCGGGCAAGGAGTACCTCACGGCCAGCCCAAAGATCACGGTGGGCTCCGCTGCCGTGTGCAACCTGGTGCTCGACGACGCCGCAATCTCGGGCAAGCACTTCGAGATCGCCCCGAGTGACGGCGAGCACGTCCTCACCGACCTGGACAGCACCAACGGCACCAAGCTCAACGGGGTCAAGGTGATCAGGGCGGTGCTCCAGCCGGGAGCCACGGTGGACGTGGGCAAGACGCGCCTGATCTTCGACCTGCTGGACGACGCCGAGCAGGTGATGCTCTACCCGGAGAACCGATTCCACGGCATGCTGGGCGAGTCGGTGAAGATGCGTGAGATCTTCATGGTGCTGGACCAGGTGGGCGGCACCGAGGGCACCGTGCTGATCCAGGGCGAGACCGGCACCGGCAAGGAGCTGGTGGCCCAGGCGGTGCACAGCCGCAGCCCCCGGGCGGCGAAGCCGTTCATGGTCCTGGACTGCGGCGCGGTGTACAAGTCACTGCTGGAGAGCGAGCTGTTCGGCCACACCCGCGGCGCGTTCACCGGCGCGGCGACGGATCGCGCCGGGGCCTTCGAGGCCGCCAAGGGCGGTACGATCTTCCTCGACGAGATCGGCGAGATGGACCTGGACTTGCAGCCAAAATTGCTGCGCGTCATCGAGAGCCGGCAGGTCAAGCGCCTCGGCTCCAACACCTTCAACCCGGTGGACATCCGGCTCGTGGCGGCCACAAACCGCGACCTGGAGCATGAGGTGACCAGGGGGCGCTTCCGCGAGGACCTCTTCTACCGCCTGGCCGTGGTGCCGGTGCGGCTGCCGCCCCTGCGCGAGCGGCGCGATGACATCCCCCTGCTGGCCACCACTTTCTATCGCGCGCTGACCAACAACGACGACGCCGAGCTGCCGGCGGCGCTGCTCGGGCGCTTCCAGGACTACCACTGGCCGGGCAACGTGCGCGAACTGAAGAACATGGTGGAGCGCTACACTTTCATGCCGAACACGCAGCTGTCGGCGCTGCTGCGCTACCGCTCCACCTCAGGGCAGCAGGAGGACCTGCTGCAGCGCCTGCTGACGGAGAATCTGCCCTACGCTCAGCTCAAGGACAAGTTGGCCGAGATGTTCGAAAAGAAGTTCGTGCTCAAAAAGCTCAACGAGAGCGGGGGCAACGTCTCGGCCGCCGCCCGCGCCGCGGGCATGACCGCCGGCACATGCAGCGCCTGATGAAGAAACACGAGGTGGGCACGCTGTCACGAACCGCGGCCGGTGAGGTGGAGGGCTGAGGCCGAGCGTTGTAGCGCGCTGATCGATTGAATTGATTCCTCGTAGCGCGGGGGCTTGTCCCCCGCGTCACATTACGCGGGGGACAAGCCCCCGCGCTACTTCGTTCCCAGGTGATCAACGCAAGTGAGCAGTGCGATAGAGCAAAATGCAAATGGGTAGATCGCCCGGTGAGGTAGTGAAGTACCCTCACACCCTCAACGCAGAACTTGGCGCCCTCAATTCGTTCGCAAACCGCACCGAGGCGGCCCGGTCCGGGCTGGCCCGATTAACCGCCGTCCGCCACGTCCCCCGCCACGACCACCTTTTCCGTGCCGTCGTCCAGGCGCAGCCGCAGCGCGCCGGACGGATCCAGGCCCAGGGCGACGCCGCTGAAGCTGGCGTCGGGCCGGGAGACAGTCACCCTGCGCCCCAGCCAGCCCGAGCGCTCCTCCCAGGCCGCCAGGATGGGCGCCGGGCCGCACTCCACCAGCCGCTCGATCCACGGCTCCAGGTGGTTGAGCACCGAGGCGCACACCTCCTCGCGGTCCACCGGAGCGCCGGCCTCCAGACGCAGTGAGGTGGCCAGCTCGGCCAGCTCGGCCGGGAGCTGATGGAGGTTGACGTTGACGCCGAGGCCCAGCACCACGTGGTTGACCCGGGTGGCGGAGGCGCTCATCTCCACCAGCACGCCGCTGAGCTTACGGTCGCGCACCAGCAGATCGTTGGGCCACTTGAGCAGCGGAGGTTGGGGCAAAAAGGGCGTCAGCCCGGCCGCCAGACCCACGGCCGCGGCCAGGCTCAGAGTCGGCGCTTCAGCCGGGCGGATTTTTGGCCGCAGGACGGCCGAGAGGTAGAGGTTGGCGCCCGGTGGCGAGTGCCAGGGCCGACCCTGCCGGCCACGACCCGCGGTCTGCTCGTCGGCCAGCACCGCCGCGCCGTGGGGGGCGCCGGCCGCGGCCCGCTCCATGGCCTCGGTGTTGGTGGAGGCCAGCCGCGCGTGCAGCTCCAAAGAGCGTCCCAGCCACCGGGTCTCCAGCAGGGAGGAGAGCCGGTCCCGATCCATGCCCGGACCTGACCTTTGTCCTTTTGGCGATCCCGGCTCAGTCATTTCAATACACTGGCTGCTGCCCGGACCTAACTTTTGTACTTTTGCTATTCACGACAGGTCCAGGGACAGGTCCACGGCCCGAGCCGAGTGGGTCAACGCGCCGACGGAGATGATCTGGGCGCCGGCCTCGGCGTAGCCCCGCACGGTGGTCAGGTTGATGCCGCCGGAGACCTCGAGGATCAGGTCGTGCTCCAGAGCGTCCACCACCTCGCGCACCTCATCGGGCGTCATGTTGTCCAGCAGCAGCACCTCGGCCCCCGCCTCGGCCGCCTCCTGGGCGCCGGCCAGGTCTTCCACCTCGACCTCCACGCGCAGGGGGTGCGGGCCCTCGGCGCGGGCGCGCTTCACCGCCGCGGTGATGGAGCCGCAGGCCACCAAATGGTTGTCCTTGATCAGGATGCCTGAGCCGAGGTCCTGGCGATGGTTGAAGCCGCCGCCGGCGCGCACCGAGTACTTGTCCAGGCCGCGCCAGCCGGGCAGGGTCTTGCGGGTGTCGGTGACCCGCGCGGCCGTGCCGTCCAGGGCCTCCACGTAGAGCCGCGTGAGCGAGGCCACGCCGCTCATGCGCTGGAGGAAGTTGAGCATGGTGCGCTCCACCCGCAGGATGCCGTCCACCGGTCCCTCCAGCCGGGCCAGGTGCTCGCCAGCCTGCAGCTGCTGCCCCTCGGCTGCCACGGGCGTCAGCTCGATGTCCTCGCCGGCGGCCTGGATCACCCACTCGGCCACGGGCAGCCCGCAGACCACAACCGGCTCACGACAAAGGATCACTCCGTGGCCGAGCCCCGACTCGCCCACCACCTCGGTGGTGACGTCCCCGCGGCCGAGGTCTTCCTGGAGCGCCAGGTCGATGAGCTGCCCCAGGGCGGGGGTCCACGGAAACGGCGGGGCCTTGGTCTGTGCATTCATGGGAGCCTCCTGATCAGAAGAGAAAAGACCTGTGCAGCACGTCGGACACCAGGTTGGCCAGGGCGTGGAACAGCACGCCGGCCAGGATGGAGCCGGTGAGGTTGCGCATCCAGCCGAAGACCAGGCCCGGGAAGAACACCGCCAGGCGCAGGCCGTTGAAGTCCACCAGCAGGTGGCCCAGGGCGAACAGCGCCGACGCAACAACCAGCGACCGCCCCACGGGCGCGCCGAGCAGCCGCCGTCGCGAGGGCCACGCGTGCTCCAGCCGCGTCTGGATGTAGCCGCGGAAGAAGTACTCCTCGGTGAGCCCCACGGCCACCAGCTGGCCAAGCACCACCTCCCAGTATCCCTTGGGGATGCGCAACGACGACCAGCGCCACTTCTGCACGAAGTTGCGGCAAAGCGAGACGTACTGCCGCGGCGCGGGGATCAGCCCCCAGGCCAGGCTCTGCCCCGCCACCACCGCGCTGCAGACGTGCTGGTAGTAGAGGTAGAAGCCGAGCCCGAACAGGGGGAAGACCACCAGCGACGCCACGGCGAAGACCAGCAGCCCCTTGCCCAGTGGGCGGTGGGACAGCCCGTACGCGGTGAAGCTGGCGTTGCGGCGGATGAGGATCTCGGTCGGCACGAAGAGGAAGAGCGCCGCGATAAAGATCTGGTGGTGGTCGCGGAAGAACGGCACCACGAACTTGAGCTGGTAGAAGACGGCGCAGAGGAAGGTTACGATGCCGAAGACCAGCAGCACCTCCACCACGAGCTGGCGGGGCGTCTTCTCCGCCGGGGCGGTGGTCTCTTCAGGGCCTTCGTCCATGGGCCGCCAGTATACTCAATAACGCAGGCATCACCACCAGGGAGGTGACCAGGCCGAGGCCCACGCCGAGCACCGCGGTGAGGCCGAGGCTGCGCAGGCCGGGCAGGGTGCAGAGGGTCAGGGCGCCGAAGGCCGCCATGGTGGTGAGCGTGGTCGTGATCACCGCCCGGCCGCTGCCGGCCACGGCGGCGTCGAGCCCGTCCTCCCGGGCGCGGCGCACGACGTAGATGTGGTCGTCCACGCCGTATCCGATGACCACCGGCAGGACCATGAGGTTGTAGAGGTCGATCTGCAGGCCGAGCAGCGCCATGGCGCCGGTGAAGAGCAGGCCGGTCAGCGCGATGGAGGCCATGGTGGCCAGCACGGGGCCCGGACGTCGCAGGAGCAGGCCCACCACCAGCAGCACCGCCGCCAGCGCCAGGGGGCCCATGCGCAGCAGGTCCTGGCGCAGCAGGCGCGCGGTCTCGGGGCCGGCCAGCGCCGCCCCGGTGACGCTGACCTGCACGCCGTCGCCGCGGGCCTCGAGGGCCGACACCAGCGTGCCCAGCTCGCCACGCTCGCGGGCGCGGTGGACCACGGTGGACGCCAGCCACTGACCCGACAGGCGGGCCAGGTGCTGCTCGATCAGCGGCGCCAGGGCCGGGGGCAGATCGGACCTGGTCAGGGGGCGCGGGCGCAGCAGGGTCCGGAAAAAGTCGGCGAAGAGCTCGGGCCGCAGGCCCTGGGCGGCCAGGGCCTCGCTGCTCATGCGCACGAGGTCGGCGGGATCCCGCGCCAGCCATCGCCGGATCCGTTTCTGTTGCGTTGCCCGGGAGGGCAGCAGCGCGGCCAGGGAGGCGAAGTCGGTCACCAGGCCCCGACGCCGTTGGTCGCGGAGGCGTTCGGCCACGCGGTCGTTGGCCTGCAACACGCGCTCAAGGTCGGGCCCCCGGGCGAGGACGATGAGCCTGCTGCGCTGTCGCCCGAAGGCCTCGGCGATCTGCCGGTCGGCGCGAGACGGCGGCAGCCCTGCCGGGGCCAGGGCGGTGAGGTCCTCGGAGAAGCGGAGGTCGGGGGCGACCACGGCGGCGCCTGCGCCCAGGGCCAGGGCCACCACGAGCACCGGCCATCGGTGGCGCTGCACCCAGGGGGACAACCGGCCGAGCAGGCCGTCGAGGGACCGCGGCGCCGGGCTCGGCGGGCGGCTCTGGCGCGCTCCCTGCAACCTGACCAGCGTGGCCAGGGCCGGAAAGAGGGTCACGGTCAGCGCCAGGGTCAGGCCGAGCCCGCAGGTGGCCAGCAGGCCGGTCTGGGAAAACCCCGCGAAGGAGCTGAGCCCGAAGGTGGCGAAGGCGGCCATGGTGGTCACCGAGGCGGCCAGCAGAGCGGGCCCCACGCTGGCCAGCGCCGCCGGGATTAGCTGCCCACGGCTGTCCGGGGTCCACAGCTCGCGCGCTCGCGTGGTGACGTGGATCATGGCGTCCATGCCCATGCCGATGCAGAGGGCGGCGAAGCAGAGGGACAGGGCGTTGAGCCGCCCCACGGTCAGCGCGGCCAGGGCGAGGGTCCACACCACGGCCACGCCGCTGACGGCCACCGCCACAGGCAGCAGGCGGAACGAGCGCAGCAGCAGAAAGAGGACAATGACCGCCCCCAGCAACGCGGCGTTGCTGCTCACCATCAGGTCGCGCTGCAGCGTCCGCGACAGGTGGTGGGCGTAGAGGTATGCCCCCGTGGCCTGGACCCGGACGCCGCCGACCGCGAGGCGCTGGCTCAGGCCCTGGACCAGATCGTGGATCTTGCCGCAGAAGGCGAGGTCCGAGGCCTTGCCCCCGGGTCTGGCGAAGATCAGGGCGGCCTTGCCGTCGGCGCTGGCGTAGAGGCCGCTGCCGCGGTCCACGCCTCCGCCACCGAGCAGCAGCTGACCCAGCCCCATGGGGTCTCGCGTGATCAGCTCCCGCGGGGGAGGGAAGGGGGAGAGCATGGCGCGACGCAGCTTCCTGGCCTGCGCGGCGGCCCCCGGACCGAGACGCCGGCGCATGCGCCGCGTGGCCTCGGGATCGGCCAGGGCCACCATGCTGCGCCCCAGGGCGCCGGAGAAGACGGAGCGCGGGATGCCGCCGCTGACCTCCGCCACCAGGGGCGAGGCGCGCAGCAGCCCGGCGAGCCGGCGGGCGGCCTGTTGAACCTGGCCGCGGTCAGGGCCGCTGACCAGCAGCACCAGCTCGGGACGGTGCTGCATCGCCCGGGCGTGGAGGGCCAGGTCCGCGGACGGCCCGGGCTGGGTGGAGAAGAGGTCGTGGACGCCGCCGCCCAGCTTCAGGCGCGGCAGGGCCAGCGCCGCCGCCCCGGAGATGAGCGCCACGACGACCACCACCAGCACCGGCCGCCTCGCGGCCATGCCACCGCAGGCCCCGATGAGGTCGCGGATCACGGCGCGTCCAGGCAGAGCACGTCCACGCCCTGTTCGTGGGGCGCGACCACCAGCGCCGGCAGCTCGCGCCGGGCGATCAGCATGCAGGCGTGGGCCAGAGGCCCCGCGGCGCCGAGCCCGACCAGGGGCCCCGCCGTTACGCTGGCGGCCAGCTGCTCGTGGGCCAGGCCGGCCCGCTCCAGGGCCGCGCTCGCGGCGCGATCGTGAGCGCCGTCGCCGTTGGCCTGGGACCAACCCGCCACCCGCGCCAGGGCGCCCTCGCGCTGCCCGCTCAGCGTCAGCAGCACGCCACCTTCGCCCGGTATGCCCGCAGACGACGCCAGCAGCGTGGCTCCGAGCACGTCGCAGCCACCTGCGATCATCCAGTCCGCGGACCCACGGTCCACCATGGCCCCGGCGGTGGCCAGGGCCGCCAGTCCGCTGCCCGGACCGCGGGCCAAAGTCAGCGCCGGGCCCTGCAGGCCGAGGCAGATGGACAGCTCGCCCACGGCCGAGCTGGGCAGCGTGTATGTGAAGAGGGCGGGGCTGGCCTCACCCCGCTCCATGGTCCGAAGGAACTGCTCGTTGGTGCGGTGGCTGCCGAAGGCCGTGCCCAGGGCCACGCCGGCCCGGGAGCCGTCCTCCGGTGGGTCCTCGTCCGCCAGCGCGAGCTGGGCCGCCACGAGGGTCACCCGGCTGAGTCGGTCCAGCCGCGGGAACCGCACCGGCCGCCCCTTCCACGGCGCCGGCCGCACCAGGGGATTGATCCAGCCCGCGCGGGGCAACAGCCCGGATGACGACGGCGCGTCGCGAAGCGGCAGGGAGCCGCCACCCTCGAGGGCCCGCGCCACTGCCTCAACGCCGCTTCCGGCGGAGGTGAGGCAGCCCATGGATCTGATGAAGGCCACGGAGGGTGTGTAGGGGGTCAGCCCGTGGGCACGCTGGGCAGGTCCGGGACAATGGCCATGTCGGGCACCTGGGACATGTCCGGCGCCTGCGGCATGTCGGGCACCGGGGGCAGGTCGGGTACGGTGACCTTGACGTCGGGGGTGACCGTCATGTCGGGTACGGTGACCTTGACGTCGGGGGTGGTGACCTTCATATCGGGGGGGCCCGCGTCAGGCTTGGCCGCCGGCTGCGCGCAGCCCATGACCGTATAGGCGTTCTTGCCGAGGGTCACCTTGTGGGGGACGCACTCCAGGCCCTGGCTCTTACACGTGTCGAAGGGGGTCGGTTTACACGGCATGATGCAGACGCCCTTGTCGCTGCAGGCGCCGTTGACGCACTCGGTGTGCGCGGTGCAGTTGTTCATGGCCAGGTTCGGGCCGTTCTTGCCGGTGCCGGCGCAGCAGCTCTGCAGCTCCGAGGCGCCTGATTGAATGAAGGGCACGCAGACGCTGCCGGTGCCGCAGCCGCCGTGGACGCAGTTGGTGCCGCACCCCTTGGCGCAGATGCCGAAGGAGTCGCTGCACGCGGCGGCGGAGTAGCAGTTGCGGATGACCGTGAACTTGCCGCCTGTGCACTGGCCGGTCTGGCCCACGGTGTCCCCGCTCTTCTTGCGGCAGGCCAGGGCCTTACCCTTGGCGCACTCGGGATCCACGGCCATGTCGGGCCCAACGTCGGGGGTGATGTCAGGGGTCAGGTCGGCGGCCACGTCCGCGGCCTGGTCCCGCGCCAGGTCCGGCGGGGGCTTCTTGTCCGGCTTCAGCTTATCCGGCACGGAGCCGTCGGTGCCTGGCAACCCCCTGTCGTCGAAGACGCATCCGGCCAGGAGGCCTGCCAGGAGAAGCGACAGCGTGATATGTGCCAGCCGAGTGGGCGCGATGGGCATGATGGCTCCAGCTGCAGGTCTGATGAGGGCACCTATATTACCCTGGTATGACACGGGGTCCAAGACTACATTCCGCCAATGCTCGACGCCAATCAGTTCAACGTGGCCGGCGCTCGGCTGGCAGCACTGGAACAGCAGAGGGTCCTCCTCCTCGACCCCGGGCCCGACGATGAGGACAAGTTCTCCAAGGTGTTGTGCGAAGTGCTCGACGACCTCGTCAGCGTGTCCGACGGCAAGCTCCGCGTCTAGCGCAAGCCCTCGGCCAAGTTCCCCGGGCGGGCCAGCTTCTCGCTGGAGAACATCCACTACCTGGCCATCCCCAAGGACGCGGAGCTCGAGCCGTTTCTGGAGCTGCTGGAGCTGATGTCGAGGCAGCCTCCCGTGGAGGACGCTGACCTGGCCGCCGGGCGCGTGGAGGTGCTCATGGCGCCCACCTGTCACCACTGCCCCGGAGTGGTGCGGGCGTGCACGCAGGCGGCGGTGACGCGGAGGCAGATCCAGCTGGCAGTCATCGATGTCCAGTATTTTGGGGATCTTTCCTACGGTATCAAGTCGGTGCCGGCGGTGGTGGTCGACGGCGCCCACACCTCCATCGGCCCCATGGGCCAGCACGAGCTGCTGGAGGTACTGCGGCAGCGTGACACCGAGGAGCACTTCGACAGCGCGCTGGAGTCGATGCTCAGGGCCAGTCGGGTGGCCGAGGCCGCGACCATGCTGGCCACCGACGCCGGCCACGCGTCCCTGGGGCGGCTCATGGTCGCGGGGGGGTTTCAGGAGCGGTTGGGTTTGATAATGCTGACCGAGGAGGCCCTCGAGACGGATCCACACTGCATGGACGGGGCTCTGCCGAGGCTGCTTCCGCTGCTGACGAGCGAAGACGTGAGCCTGCGCGGAGACCTCGCCGACCTGCTGGGAAAGATCGGCGCGCCGGGCGCGCGCAAGGCCCTGGAGGCCCTCCTCAACGATGCCAACGAGGACGTCCGCGAGATCGCCGATGAGGCCCTGGACGAGCTGCGAGAACCTTCGTAACTCCTGTTCTTTTCGTTTGACAGTCTTTGCAGTCAGTCTATGGTCTATAAGCACCATAGACAAAGGTCCGCGATGAAACTGTCAACCAGAGGATGTTACGGTCTCCGCGCCATGGTGGAGCTGGCCCGTCACTACGGCGGCGGGCCGCTGCTCATGCGCGCAATCTCAGAAAAGCACGGTATCTCGAGAAAGTACCTACATGCCCTGCTGACCAATCTCAAAGCTGCCTCTTTGGTACGCAGTATCCGCGGCGCAGGCGGCGGCTACGTCCTGGCGCGCGCGCCCGCTGATATCAAGGTCAGCGAGGTGATCCGTGTGCTCGAGGGCTCCCTGTCGCCGGCAGAGTGCGTGGAGGATCACTCCCTCTGCGAGCGCTCCGACGAGTGCGTGGCGCTGTCGCTCTGGGCCCGAGTCAACATGGCCATCGAGAAGGTGCTGGCCAACATTAGCCTGGCCGACATGCTGCGCGAGGAGGCGGAGCGAAAGCCCGCGCCGGCGACCTACGACATTTGATGACCGCCGAGGATAAATACGCCCAGGCGCTGCAGAGCATCGGTGCCCTGGACGGCGCGGTGGTTGCGTTCTCCGGCGGCGTGGACAGCTCGCTGCTGCTGGCTGCGGCCCGGGAGGCTTTGGGCGACCGCGCCCTGGCCGTGGTGGGGCGCTCGCCGAGCCTACCCTCGGTGGAGTACGACCACGCCGTTGAGGTCGCCGAGCAGCTCGGCGCCCGACTGGAGACCGTGGACACCACCGAAATCGACAACCCCGAGTACCGCGCCAACTCCACCTCGCGCTGCTTCATCTGCAAGGGCACCCTCTTCGTCGCCCTGGCCGAGGTGGGGAAGCGGGAGGGGCTCGAGGCCGTGTTGGAGGGGAGCAACGCCGACGACACCGCGGACTTCCGTCCGGGCATGGAGGCGGCGCGCAAGCAGGGTGTCAAGGCGCCGTTGATGGAGGCCGGCCTGACCAAGGCCGACATCCGCGAGCTGGCCCGTGCGCGAGGCATCCCGGTGTGGGACAAGCCATCGCTGGCCTGCCTGGCGTCGCGTATCCCCTACGGCTCCCCCATCTCCCGCGGCCGCCTGAGCCGCATCGAGCAGGCCGAAAATGCCCTGGCAGCTCTGGGCTTCGGCCAGCTCCGTGTACGGGACCACGACACCGTGGCGCGCATCGAGCTGGCACCTGGCGAGCTGGATCGCATGCTGGACGCCGGCCTCCGCGGCGACGTGGTGCAGGCGGTCAAGGCCGCGGGCTTCAAATACGTCGCCATGGACCTGGAGGGGTATCGCACCGGGGCCATGAACGAGGTGCTGGATCGGTAGCGAGGCCACGCTTACGGACCGCGCGATCTCCTGACGAAGCGCGCCCTCACGACGAGGACAACCCCCCGTCCAGCCGCCTCGCCCGCTCTCGCACCTCCTCGGGCACTTCGGGCATGGCTCCTTTTTGCGACGCCACGAAGGCGGCGTAGCCATTGGCGGCGGCCTGCGCCGCCGGCAGGGAGTGTCCGCGCACCAGGTGGTGGGCCAGCACCGCCGTGAAGGCGTCGCCCGCGCCCACCGCGTCCCCGCGGTCAGCGGCCGCTGCGGCCGGGCAGTCGGAGATGCCCGCCGATGTGACCAGCGTGCTGCCCCGGTCCCCGCGAGTCACGGTCACGGCGGTCACGCCACGCACCCCCACCAATTGGTGCGCGACGTCGTCCACGCCCAGTCGCTGCGCCACTTCCTGCTCCTCGTCCTCGCTGAGCTTCACAACGTCCGCGGCGGCCAGGGCCGCGTCCACGGCCTCGTCGGTGTCCAGCGGTGGGCGAAGGTTCAGGTCCAGCAGCCAAACCGCCAGCGGGGCGGCCCGGCGCGCCCGCCGCAACAGTCGCCGCCCGGCGGGGAAGGCCAGCAGCAGGCTGCCGAAGCAGACCAGATCCGCGCCTGCCAGCGCCGCCTCCAGCGCCGGGGTCCACTCCATGGCGGTCCAGGCCGCCCGGTCATCGATGGTGAAGGACGGCTGCCCCGAGGTCAGGGCAACGTCCACCCGACCCGTGGGCCGCTCCGGGTCCACCGCCACCGCGTCCACGCAGAGCCCGCACCGTCTCAGGTGAGCCACGGCCTCGGCGCCTGGCCCGTCATCTCCCACGCTGCTGGCCACCACGCCGCGGTCTCCCAGGATCGCGGCGTGGTAGGCAACGTTGGCCGGTGCCCCGCCGAGGCGACGCGGACCATGGTCGAAGACGTCCCAGACCAACTCACCGAGGCCGACGATGGTCCGCCGTGGAGGGCTCATCGTTTCTTGCTCTTTGCGCCCTTGCTCTTCGCGCCCTTGCTCTTCGCGCCCTTGCTCTTCGCGCCCTTGCGCTTCGCCCCCTTGCTCTTCGCCCCCTTGCGGCGCTTCGCCCCCTTGCGGCGCTTCGCCGCGGCCTTGCGCGCGGCCCGCCGTTTCCGACGCAGCTTGACCCGCGCTTCGTGTTTCTTCCGCTCGCCCGCGTTCATTTCGATGAGCAGGTGCCTGCGGTGCACGATGCGGTTGAACGGGTGTTTGGGCGGCACGCTGTACATGCGGATGGGCGCGATGTTGCCGTACATGCCCTTGTCGATGGACCACAACATCGGCAGCTTCAGCTTCTTGCGGGTCTCCGAGAGGATGAACACCCTGCGCTGCTTCCGCTGGCGCTGGTGCCGCCAGCTATTGACCATGCCGATGTTGTTGGTGAAGGAGAAGGCCATGTCCCGGTAGCTCGGCAAGATGTAGGAGGCCAGGCGCGGCAGGTAGTTGACGTGCCCCTCCTGCACCAGCAGCAGGTAGACCCCCTCGCCGGTGTAGTCCTGGCCGCTCTTTTGGTACAGCACGCGGCTGGCCTTGTTGGCCGCGCGGGTCACGGGCAGGTTGGTGGGGTGGCGTACGTAGCCCCACTCCACGAACTTGCTGGTGGACAGCGGATCCCGGCCAAAGACGCCGTGGCCCGCGAAGTAGAGCGTCGGGGCCACCACGCTCAGCGCCAGGGCGGCGGGCACCAGGTACCGCGCCACCCGCGGCAGCGCGCGGCAGCCGAGCAACGCGACGAGCACGATGGCCGGGACCGCGGGGAGCAGGTAGCGCGGCTCGCGGTGCACGCCGTAGGTGCAGCCGAGCACGCCGCCGATGATCCAGGTCACCAGGATCAGCGGGCCGAGCTTCCCGCCGCGGAAGGCGCGCGGCCGCAGCACCAGCGGCAGCAGCAGCCCGGCGGCCCCCAGCACAAGCCAGCCGTTGAGCAGCCCCAGGGCGCCAGCGTAATACCACAGCCCCGGGAAGAAGCCGGGATCGCCTCGCGGCGCGATGGTGTTCGGGTCGAGGTGAGAGGTGGAGATCCACCAGAGCAGGCCGAGGCGCCCGTACCACCACGGGGCGGAGACCACCAGCGACACCGCCGCGCCGAGCAGCATCCAGGCCAGGCGCTTGCCGCGGGCTCGCCAGCCGCTCGCCTCCCACAGGCCCACCAGGCCCACGCCCACGGCCGGGCCCACGAGGAAGAACACCGCCTGCACCCGGGTGAAGAGGCAGAGACCGGAGGCCACCCCGAAGAGCAGGGTGTACTTGATGCTCGAGAAGCCGCGGCTGCGCACCAGGGCGACCATGGCCAACACCACGGCGACCGCGGCGGGCAGGTCGATGGACACCTGCCGCAGCTGCCCCGAGACGCCGAAGCTGAAGATGGTGAGCACCGCGGCCATGGTCCCGGTGCGGCGGTCGGCCAGATCAGCGCCGAGACTGTAGACGCCCCAGATCAAGATGGGTAGCAGCGCCACACCGTACATCCGCATCTGCTGGGCGTTGTCGCCCAACAGCGCGCCAAGCGTGCCGTAAGGGAAGACGTACGCCGCCGGCGGCCACCCGACGTAGGCGTGGCGCACCGCGTCCCACAGCGAGCCGATGCCCCCCGACACAGCCCGGGAAAAGAGGATGGCGTCCAGCAGGTGGTGCTCGGAGTCGGAAGGGGGGCAGATACCGTAGTCCATGCTCACCCAGAGGAGGGTGACGGCCGTCAGCACGAGGCCGGCCACGGAGAGGACCCACGCGGGTCCGGGCTGGAGCGAGGGAGCACGGGGCATGGACAGATCTGTTTAACACAGATCTGGGCCGGGTGGCGCTCCCCTGTGCAGATTCGCCCTCGGCAGCGGTCAGCGGCGGCTCCGCCTCCTTCGGGGCAGGCGCCTGTTGTGTTTGGCGGCCGTCTGAAACACTGTGCGCCGATTGATCTTCTTTAGCAGCCTGTGGTCGGGCGGCACCAGATACAGGCGGATCGGCGTGCGGTTCATATAGAGGTGGCGCCGGGCCGACCAGACCAGGGGCAGGTCCAGCTCGGTGTCCACCTCGGACAGCAGGTAGATGCGCCGCTCCTTGCGCAGCTTGCGGTGCCACGGCGCGTTGGCCAGCCGCGGCGACATCTGTGACGAAAACGCCAGCTCGGGGAACATCGGCACCAAATAGCTCCCCATGCGGGGCAGGAAGTTAATCCGCGCGTCCTGAACGAAGAGCAGGTAGCTGCCGTCCCCCACCCTGTCGCCGCCGCTGTGCTGCACCATGGCGCGGGCCGCCGCCTTGGCCGCCGCTGTCCAGCGGGTCTGCGCCGGGTGGCGCACGTAGGCCCACTCCAGCACTCCCCGGGTGGCGAGCCAGTGGTGCTTGCCCACCGGGAACGCGGCCCAGACCAGGGTGGGGCCGATGACGGTCAGACCGAGCAACGCCAGGGCCAGCTCCCGGCGCCACGGCAGGGCGCGGAGCCCGGTCACCGCCAGCAGCGCCAGGGCCGGGATGGCAGGCAGCAGATAGCGGGGCTCTCTATGGATGCCGGCGCTGCAGCCGATGACGCCGCCCACGATCCAGGCCACCAGCACGGCCACCTGCCACGCCGGCGGCCCGGCCGCGCCGCGTCGCCACCATAAAAGAGGCAGGGCCGCCAGGGCCGCCAGGGCCATGGTCCAGCCCCCCAGCTTGCCCAGGGCGACGGAGTAATGCGTCAGCCCGGCCGCCAGGCTCGGGTCGCCACGTGGCGCGATCCTGCCGCCGCTGTCCAGGTGCGATGACGACACGTGCCACAGCGCCTCAACCCTGCCGAGCCACCACGGGCTGGAGATGAGCAGGGCCAGCAGCAGCGCCGCGGTCAGCCAGCCCAGGCGTTGCCCCCGCGCCCGCCACGAGGGAGCCCGGACCAGGCTCCAGGCCACGGCCACGGCCACCGGCCCCACGAGGAAGAAGACCGCCTGCACCCGCGTGAGCAGGCAGAGCCCCACGGCCGCGCCGAAGAGCAGAGTCCCCCAGGCCCGCGAAAAGGCTCGGCTGTGAAAGAGCGCCACCATGGCCAGCAGCACGGCCGTCGTGGCAGGCATGTCCATGGAGACTTGTCGTAGCTGCCCCGCCACGCCCACACAGAGGATCACCAACAGCCCGGCCAGGGTGCCGCACCGGCGGTCGCCGGTGAGCGTCGTCCCGAGCCGGAAGGTGCCCCAGAGCAGCAGCGGTACCAGCGCCAGAGTGCAGGCGCGGACCAGGTGGGTCTGGTCTCCAACGAGCCAGGCCAGGGGCGCGTGCAGCAGCGCGTAGGTGGCCGGCGGCCAGCCCACGTAGAACATTCGCGCCTCCTGCCACAGCTGCGCCGGGCCGCCCAGTTCCAGCGTCCGCGCGAAGGAGATGGAGTTGAACAGGTGGTGCGCCGAGTCGGTGGGAGGTGCCAGCGCCGTGTCGGCGTAGATCCACGCGCCGGTGACCAGCGCCAGCACCAGACTGCCGACGGAGAGCACGACCACGGGGCTCGGTTTCGGAGAGGTCATCTGCTGGTTCAAGAGTCGAGAGTCCCCAGCCTGGAGTCAAGTCAATCTTGACCATAAGATGCGTCATGATATGGTCTGAGAATCATGAGGTTTAGCGCACAAATCTGCATAGCAATCATCTCCATGACAATTCTCACCGGCGGCTGCTGTTCCGGCCCCAAGTGCTGGGAGACCCAGACCGGCGGCGACTGGCCGCGTACGCGAGCCAGGCCGATCAAGAAGTTCGGCAAGGTGATCAACAACTCGGTCAGCTCGCCCAAAAAGGACCGCACCGACTGGCGCTACATCATCGTCAAGCGGCGCGGTACGCTAAAGGTCAACCTCCACTGGGACAAGGGCCGCAACAAGCTCCAGCTGACCATCTTCGACGGCATGGGCGTCAAGCTGATGGACGGCCGCGTCTGGGGCACGGGCGGCCGCAAGGCGGTGGTGGCCGTGGAGCAGGCGGGCCGGTACTACATCCGCGTGCGCGCCAAGGGTGAGGATGACGGGTCGCCCTACGCCCTGAAGGTGGACTTCGACGGCGGACCGCCACCCAAGGTGTGCCATGGCTGCAAGGCCGGGGACAAGCGGTGCGCGGGCAAGGACAACTACGTCGTCTGCGAACAGACCAGCCCGGGTTGCACGATCTGGCCCAAGGTCTACTCCTGTGCTGAGGGAGACTGCTCCACTCTGAGCTGCGGCGGCGAAGTCAAACCTCCTCCTCCCACCAAGCGCTGCCGGCTCGGTTCCAAGCGCTGCTTCAAGAACCGCCTGATGACCTGCGTGCCCAAGCGCGGCGGCAAGCGCGGCTGGGGCAAGGCCGCCACCTGCTCCCGCAACCAGGTCTGCCAGCGGGGCGCCTGCAGGAAAAAGAAGGTGGACAAGATCGTAAAGCCGCCCAAGCCCAAGGGCTGCGTCTACGGCAAGATCCAGACCATGTACCGCTACCGCGGGCGCATGAACCTGCAGATCCGCATCGGCGCCAGCTCCGGCGTGCGCCCGGGTCACACCGGCTACGTGCTGGACGGCACCAGCAACTCGCCGCTGCCCAACGGCGACATCCGCGTCACCCGCGTCCCCGGCGCATACTGCATCGCGGTGACCAAGATGGAGACCATCGGCAAGAATCGCAGGGTCTGCATCAAGATCCGCAAGTAGCGCGCACTTACTTTTTCGGCCCCCTCGCCTTGTCGAACGCGCCGCTGCGAAAGGGGCGTGTGTCGCGCTTGCGGATCGGGGGTTCCTTGGCGGCCGTCGGCGACGCGCGGCGCTTGGGCCGCGTGAGCAGGATCGGCTCCTCCTCGGCGGGTTTGAGCTGCTGCATCCTGGCGGTGATCCCCCGGGCCCTGGGGTTGAGGGTCTTGGCCCACTGGAGGTAGGTCCGCGCCCGACCCATGGCGCCCAGGCGGCGGCGGGCCACCTCTCCTGCGCAGACCATCAGCGCCGAGCCGAGCTCGGGCGGCGTCCGCTCGGAGCGGGCGGCGCGCTCCATGACCCTGAGCCCCTCGTCCCACCGCTGCCGGGAGAGCAGCACCGCGGCCAGCAGCTGCAGGGCGTCCGGATGATCGGGGGCGAGCTTGAGGCACCGCCGCGCCGAGTCCGCCACGCGATCACGTACGTCGTCGTGCATGCAATGCAGCAGCAGCGGCTCCAGGGCGTTTGACGCCCACGGCCCGGCCACCTCGCCCCAGGCCGCCGGCCCGGCCACCGGCACCTCCCCCGTGTCGAGCACCAGCTGCTGCAAAAACTCGGTGCCCGCCTCGCGCTGGCCCAGGTACAGCTCGCAGAGGCCGATGCGCAGGTGAAGCACCGCGCGCTCCCCGGCCGACTTGGTGGCGGCGAACGACTCCAGGATCGTCTCGGCGATGCGCAGCGTGTTGTCCCACTGCCGGTGGACGAAGCAGAGGTCGACCATGCGCTCCAGGGTCGGCAGGTATAGCGGCTCCCGGGTGAAGGAGCGGATATAGAGCCGGAAGGCCTCCTCTTCGCGGTCCAGCCGCTCGAGGGCGAAGGCGCGACGATAGAGGTGCTCGTGCAGGTCGTCCTGGTCCCGCACCACATCCAACAGCCGCTCCAGGAGCCTGGCAGCCTCTTCCCACTTTTGGTGGTCGAAGTAGATGCGGCCGAGCAGGCCCAGGGCCCTGGTGTTGTCTGCTTCCAGCTCGAGGGCCTCCGTTAGCAGCCCGCGCGCCTGGCGCACCTCGTCCAGATGCTCGTAGAGGATCTCACCCAGCTCCACCAGCAGCGCCACCCGTCGTTCCGGATCCTCCTCCAGCTTCAGCTCCCGCTTGCCCAGCGCCAGGGCCTCCAGCCACTGCTCGCCGCTGGCCGCCAACTCTCGCAACGCAGACACCGCCGCCAGGTTGCGGGGGTCCAGCTCCAGCGCTCGCTCGAAGGCCTCCACCGCCTCGGACTGCGCGCCCAGGTGCTCGGCCTTGATGCGCGCCATCTCGCACAGCGCCTTGGACTGCGCCTCGGGCGAGAGAGTTTTCATGTTCGAACGTCGCTCCAACAGCTCCACCAGCAGGTCCAGGCGATCCCGGGCATCATAGATCCGCCGCAGCAGCGCCAGCACGTCCCCGCGAGAGGCGCAGCTGAGGTTCAACGCCACCTCGAAGTGCACCGACGCGGTCTCCACGTCGTCCAGACGATCCAGCAGCACCCGCCCCAGCTCGAGGTGCAGGCGCCCCAACTCTCCCGATTCGTTCTCGCGCTCGATCTGCTGGCGCAGCAGCGTGATCTTTTCCTCCCACTGGCCGCGCTTGCCGAGGATCTCTCCCATGAGCGTGGCCGCCTCCCGGTGACCGGGGTGCGCCTTGACGATGCGCTCACAGATGGCCAGCGCCTCGTCGTCCCGGCCCAGCCGGATCAACAGCACCCGCGCCGCGCGGAGCAGGTGCCGGCGCTGCGCCTCCACGTCGTCCTCCTGGTCCGCGTGGCGCCGAAGGGTCACAGCGAGCAGGCGCCACTGCCCCATGCGCTCATAGGTGCTCTCCAGCTGGTCCAACAGCTCGCCGTCGCCGGGAGATAGCTGCAACGCGGTGAGCAGGTACCCCGCCGCGCTTTGGTCGTCGTCCTGCTTGCGGGACACCCGCGCCAGCTCCACGTACAGCGGCAGCTTCTCCTCCACCGAGATCGTGCGGCAGACCCCGGAGAGCAGCGCCTCCCGCAGCTCGGCCCAGCGCTCGCCGGCCATCAGCACCTGCTGTAGCCCCTCGAGCTGGGCCCGGTCCTCCGGGCGGGCGCGGATGGCGTCTTGCCAGTGGTGGATCGCCAGGTCCAGATCGGTCAGCCGCTGCATGGCCACCCGCGCCGCGTCGGCGTGCAGGGCCGACCGGGTCTGGCGGTCGTCGCTCACCCGGGCGGCCTCGCCGAGGATGCGCACGACGCTGACATAGTCCCCGGCTCGCTCGTAGGCGGCGCGGCAGAAGGGCAGGGCCCTGGGGTGGTCCGGCACGTTGGAGAGCAGCTCCTCGTAGTGCATGGCGGCGGCCTGCTCCTCGTTCAGCGCCTCGGCGTAGATCGCCCCCAGCTCCTCGGTGAGCGGGATCCGCTCCTTGCCCGAGGCGTGTGCCAGCAGGCTCTCCAGGTTGCGCGCCCGGCTGCGGTGGTCCTTGAGCGTGGACTGCAGCTCGCGCAGGCGGTGCGCGACATCGTCGTCGCCCGGATCGAGGGTCAGCGCTTGCTGCAGCGCCGCCACCGCCCGCTCGGGGTGATGCCCCGCCTCGAGGTGGACCCGCCCCAGCTCGCAGAGGATGTGCTTGCGCTGCAGCGTGTCGGTCTCGGCCGCGGTGGTGGCCTCCAGTACACTGGCCAGCTCGGCGTGACGCCCGGCCTGCCGCAGGGCCTCCTCCAGGCCGGGCAGCGAGAGCAACTCCCCGGGGGGGAGCGTGAGGGCCAGCTCCGTGGCCCGGGTGAGGTGGGCGGCCGCGGCGTCGCCGTCCTCGCCGGCGAGCTGGGACGCCTGGATCAACAAACGCGCCGCCTCCCCGGGGCGATGGTCTATCAGCTCGCCGGCCGCGCGCCCGAGCTCCTCGCGGGTCGGGTCCGCGTAGGTCGCGTGGCGCTCCTTGTCGCCCAGCCTCTCTCGGGCCTCGGCGTTGCCCGGCTCCCTGGCCAGCGCCGCCCGGTACCAGGCCGCTGCCTGAGGCGAGGCTGCGGCAGCCTCGAGGCGCCGGGCCAGCTCCAGCACCCGCCCCACGCCCTCGGAGGCGTCGCGGACGAAGCGCAGCAACAGCTGGCTCCCTCGCGCGAGCGCCTCGTCCAGCCGCGCCTCGGCCTCGGCATCGCCGGACAGAACCAGCAGCTCAGCCACCAGCCGCTGGTTCCCCTCACTGCCCGGGTCAAGGCGCCTGAGCAGCCACAGGGCCTGATCGATCCCGCCCGCGCTCCACTCCTGGCGAATCCTCTCTCGCAGCTCCTCGTCTGCCAGCCCCCGCGACGCCCCGGTCCCCCGCACCTGGTGCAGCTCCGCGCGGGTTCGTGCCGCAGCGCCGGCCTCCGCCAGCTCATCGGCCTGCACCTCGGCCAGGCGCGCAAGGGCCTGGGCTCTCTCGCCGTCATCTCTGGCCAGCGTGACCTGCCGGCGCAGCACGCGGCAGACGTCGACCCACGCGCCGAGCCCCTCGTAGAGCCTCAGCAGGTTGGCGGGCGCCAGACCTCGCTGGCCGGACCGCTGCTCCACGCGCCAGGCTTCCCACCACAGCCGCGCCGCCCGGGCGGCGTCGTCGAGGCACTCCTCGGCCAGGCGGGCCAGGGTCGACAACGTGGCGGATCTCGACCGCGTCGAGCCCTCCAGCGCCACCCTGGCGCCCAGATCCACCAGCCGCTCCAGGGCCGCGGCGTGGCCCCGCTCCGCGAGCTGCCCGGCGGACGCCTCCAGATCGGCGGCCGGCAGCTCCCCCGCGGTCATCGCCGCGAGGCAGCCGTCCACCACGGCCCGCGGTTCGTCCAGGGCGTGCCCCACGGCTACCAGCTCGGCGGCGCGTTGCCCCAGCTCCACCCCCTCCAGCAGCGGCAGCAGCCGGTCCAGCACCAACAGGTGGTCCTGAGCACGCAACAGCCGGGGGTCCAGGCGGCCCAGCACCCGCGCGCGCTGCCGGCCCATGGCGCCCCCGGCCGACGGCTCGAGCTGACCGAGCACCTCCAGGGCGCCGGATGTGTCCCCCACGTCGAGGAGCAGATCCGCGGCCCTGAGCAGCAGCACCTCGCGGTCCTGGGCGTCCTTGAGCCCGTCCACGCTCTGCTTGTAGAGATCGGCCAGCTCCCGCGCCCGGCCGGCGTCGCCCTCGAGCACGATCTGCGCCAGGGCGTCCTCGACCTCCGGCAGGTCCGGCTGGGTCGGGTGGTCGATGAAGGCCTGATCGTCCATGGCCCCCAATGGTACTTCAGCTACACAGAACTGTCAGGAGTGTACCTGGCCGAGCACATGGCGCCGAGGTCAAGGAGCGACGACGCGGTCGTATTCGATTACGTCGAGGAGGAGCGACGCAGAGATCGGCGTCAGGGGCCGGCCAGGTCAAGAGCAGGAGGCGCCAGGCCCCAACCCCAGGAGCTTGTCCATGGTGGCCTGGTCTGCCGGGGGGAAGTCGTACTTGTCGAACTCGTCCGAGGCGATCCAGTGGAAGGCGTTGACGTGCTTCGGTCTGAGCGAGTCGGACAACAGCGTCGCCCGATAGACCACCAGGGTGACCGTGTAGCCGGAGTACTCGTGCACCGAGGTGGCCAGCTCGTCGCCCACCATGATCTCGGCGTCCAGGCGTTCGCCCATCTCACGCTTGAGCGCGTCCGAGTCGGGCTCGTCCTCCTCCACTCGCCCGCCGGGGAACTCCCACAGCAGCGGCAGCACCGCCTCAGGGCGACGCTGGGTGATGAGGTACTTGCCCTCTCTCTCGATCACTGCTGCCACCACCCGGATGGACTTGGGCATCAGCCGCTCCCTGAATGGTTCTCTCGTTATTACTGTACGGGTGTGCCGCAGCCAGAGCAGAACTTGCCGTCAGCAGGGACCTCGCCGCCACAATTGGAGCAGAACTTCTTGGCCGCTGCCAGTGCCTGCCCACACGACGAGCAGAACTTGCCTGGCGCCACGGTGGCGCCGCAACCTCCGCAGGTCACGCCGGTGCCCGCAACGCCGCCGCCGGCGGCCGGCGAACCCTGGGCGCCCTGCACCTGCCCCTGACCCGGCTGGCCAGAGCCCTGCGGGTAGCCGCCACCGAGCTGGCCGCCCTGCTGCCCCTGGGGGGCCTGCTGTTGGCCCATGCTGTTCTGGAACTGTGAGGCCAGGCCGAAGCCGACTCCAAGGCCCGCGCCGCCGAGCAGCGCGCCGCCACCACCTCCACCACCGCCACCGCCGCCGCCCTTGGCCATGCCCTCGCCGGCGCCCATCATCGCCTTGCCAGCAGCGAACTGCTGGTAGCCGCCCATGCCGCCGGCCATGCGTACGTAGGCCGCGTCGGTGTACAGCTTCTTGAGGTTCTTTTCGTCCTCGTCCTTGATCGAGATGACGAAGTTCCCCAGGCGGACGATGCTCACGCCGTAGCCGTCGATGTGCCTGGCGCAGCCAGAGATGACCTCCTCCTCGATCTCCTCGGTGTAGGCACCCGAGGTGACGTCCAGCAGCGGCCAGCGCTTCTTGACCAGCAGCTCCGCGATGCGATCACGGATGGTCTTGAGCAACTGATCCCGTACCCACTTGATCACCGCGTTGTTGTCCGTGGACTGCATACCGTGCAATCCGAGGAGCAACTTCTGCGGATCGGTCACGCGCAGGGAGTAGTTGCCGTGCACCATGGTCTCCACCGGGATGCCCGACTTGGGATCCTCCATGGAACCGATGCGACCGCCGAACTTGTTGTCCGGCAGCTCGCGCATGGTGACGAAGAAAACCTCCGCCATGAGCACGTTGCCGCCGGTGAACGAGTCGATGAAGTTGGACAGGAAGGGGATGTTGGACGTGTCCAGCGTGTGGCGTCCGGGCTGTACGAGCCCCACGACCTTTCCATCCTTGAAAAACAGCGCCACCTCGTCGGAGTCCACCGTGAGCTGGGACTTCATCGGGATGGTCTTGTCGGGGTGTTTGTAGATGATGAAGTTCTTGGCCTCATCGGGCCGGGCGACCATCATCTCTGAGACGCCGCGTCTTAGAAAGTCACCAATTCCCATGGTGTTCTCCTTGAAAAGCGTTGGACCATGTAGTGTAGACTCACCGCGCAGTCGTGACAAGATGGTGTTACCTGGGCCGCCGTGAATCAATGATTAATATTGGGCTGGAAAAATCAATGGCAACCCCTAGTCCATTAACAGCACCACCAACAGCAGCACAGAGACCACCAAAAGGAACCCCCCGGCGACGCCGCCCGCGACGATGACGATGCCGTTGTTGTACGCCTTGCGGTTGTAAACCTGACTCTCGGCGTGCATCAGCTGAATGTTCTTCTCCCGCTCACGGATGCTGTCGTGGCTGGAGTTGGCCCGGCTGATCAGCTCCTCCAGCTCGGGCACCGGCAGGCGCTCCTTGTCCATGGTCTTACCCAGGTCGAGGTACTTGCGGGAGATGGCCTGCAGCAGGCGCTCCCGCTCCTGCTCCTGCTCCCGGCGCTGGTTGGCGATCTGCTGGCGTGAGCGCTCCAGCACCTGCCGGGCCTCGGCCAGCTCGGCCTCGGCGGCCTGCAGACGCCCGCGGGCCTCGGACACCCGGGAGGTGAGCTCGGCCACGGGCGCGGCCAGAGCGTCCACCTCGACGCGAGCGCCGGCGATGCCTTGCTCGGCGGCGGAGATCTGGGGAACCAGCGCCACGATCTCCTGCTCCAGCGCGGCGGCCAGCTCCGGCTTCTTGACGGCCTGGGCCTCCATGGTCTGCCGCTGCGTGCCGAGACCCTTGAGCGTCTTCTCCTGCTGAGCCAGCTGGGCCTTGAGCTGGCTCAGCATGGCGTTCTGCTCGTTGAGCTGGGCCTGGTAGCCGTCGGCCTCGCCCCGGGCCTCGGCGATGCGGGCGTCGCAGCTGTGCTGGATGCCGTTGAATCGCTCGGTCTCCGCGGTGAGCTGCTCGTCCAGGGAGGTCATGGTGCCCTCGGCCTCCTGCCGCCGATCGTGCAGCGAGGTGAGCGCCTCCATGATCACCCGGATGGTGTGGTGCTTCGGCTTCACCTCCCAGGCGCGCTCCCCCAGCTCCTGCTGGATCACCACCAGGTGCTTCTTCTCCTGGTGGATCTCCCGCTCGAAGTCCGAGATCACCTTTTTGCGTTTTCGCCTGGCGCCGCTGACAGCCACCAGGTAGCCCAGGCCGCCGAGGAAGCTGGTGGGCCCCTCGGACGGCATGGTCTCCAGCATGGCCTTGGCCTCCGAGGCGTCGGTGGGTGCGGGCTCGGCCGCGGGCGCGGGGGCCTGCGCCGGTGCCGGAGCGTACGCCGGAGCCGGAGCAGGCTCGGGCGCGGGCGCTGAAGGTGGTGTTGGCTCGGGCTTGGACGTGGGAGCAGGTGCTGGCACAGGCTCGAGCACCGGCTCGGGCGCGGGCGCGGCCGCTGAAGCAGGTGCCGGATCGGGAGCTGGCGCGGGCGCCGATGGAGGTGTCGGCGCGGGGGCTGGCGCGGGCGGCAAAGAGGGAGGAGGATCGGGCTCGGGGGCTGGCGCGGGCGCGGGTGCGGGTAAAGGCGCCGGCACAGGGGCGGGTGCGGGCGCTGGCACAGGCGCGGGCACAGGCGCGGGCAAAGTGTTGGGCACAGGCGCCGGCACAGGCGCGGGCACAGGAGCGGGTGCGGTGGCGGGCGCCGGGACCGGCGCGGTGGCCGCAGGTGGCCCCGGCGGAGCTGGCTTGCCCGATCGGCTGGATCGCGGCAGCTCCGGCCAGGACCCGTCCGCGCTCTTCAGCTCCGAGGGCGCGGCCTTCCTCAGCCTGGCCGTCTGCTTGCTGTCGTTGCTCCGCGCCGCCGCCAGTAGCTTCTTGCCGCAGTACCCGCAGCGATCCGCAGCGTCGGCGACCTCCTTGGAGCAGTGTGGGCAGTAGCGCATTCCGTTTCTCGGGGCGGCGCGTCCCATACCGCACGTCACCGCGGACCCATTCTATCCAACGGAGGTAATTAACTCAAACTCCAGGACCTTACACATTTTTTTTGGAGGCTTGCACGTCATTTTGGTTCGATACTATGCTGTGCCCATGGATGAACGTAGACGGCATTTTCGTTATCCCATCTCCCTGGCCGGCGAGATCCTGCACGATGGGCAGGAGGACGCCGCCGAGGCCAACAACCTGAGCCTTGGCGGCGTGGGCTTCGTCTTGGGCACGCCGCTGATGGTGGGCTCAGAGGTGGACCTCAACATGTTCTTGCTGGAGGACGGCATCGAGGCCGAGCGCACGCCGCCGTTTTCGGCCCGCGCGGTGGTGAGCTGGGCCGCGGAGAACCAGCCCTCGGGGTTCAAGATCGGCATGCGCTTCCTCTCCATGGAGCCGGAGATGACGGAGCAGCTCGAGAGTTTCATCAAGCGTCTGAGCCAGTAAGTCCGAGCATGATTTACGAGGGCGCGGCGGTGCTGAAGGACCGCATCGAGGAGATGACCCCTCGCCGGATCTACGGAGAGGTCGAGGTCCATGAGGACACCTCCTCTTATATGGCCATCATCCCGGGGGGCGTGCTCCGGCTGGCCGGCGACGACTACTTCATCATGGGCGACACCCGCGAGGGACGGTTCGGTATCGACGACCAGCCCAAGTTCTGGGTCAAGTCGGTCATCGATCTGACAAGCGGCGAGCGCAAGATAATCAAGCTGGTCTTCCACGAGCAGTTCTCCACCCACATCGGCCCCACCACCGTGCGCTGCAAGCGCAACCCGCACAAGGAGAGCGCCTTTTTGGACCTCGTGCGCGACAACCGCCGATTCATGCAGGGCATCACCGTGGAGGACACCAAGGGCAACTGCGTACGCATCATCGACTTCATCAAGGGGCCCAGCATCTACAACCACCTGATGAAGATGGAGATGGATCACGAGCAGTACTACAACGACGTGCTGCCGGGGCTCATGCGCGAGCAGATCATCCCCTGCGTTGAGGCCATGGCCGCGGTGCACCGCCGGGGGCACCACCACGGCGACATCCGCAACGACCACATCCTGGTGGACAGGACCGACGGCACCTTCACCTGGATCGACTTCGACTATGAGGTCAACTTCTCCGACTACGACGTCTGGAGCATGGGCAACATCATCACCTACGCCGTGGGCAAAGGGGCCCACACCTTCCATGACGTCCGGCGGCAACCCCGGGACTACCCGCTGCTGCGGGGCGGCCTCGACGAGCACGACGCCACGTTGCTCCACGAGCACCGCATCTCCAACCTGCGCAAGCTGTACCCCTACATCTCGCGCGAGGTCAACGGCATCCTCATGCGCTTTACGCTGGGATCGATCAACTTCTACGAGAGCCTGGATGAGCAGGTCAAGGAGCTGCAGGCGGTCTTCGGCGATTAGAGCTCAGTTCATCAGGCGGTGCCCAAATGGAGAAGGTGTCGCGCGTTCATCTCGCCCCGAGGCCGTCAGCTCTGATTCGAGCCCCTCAACACCAGGTTGCCCACCTCGTCCGCGAGCTGGGCCGGGATCAGCCGCACGAGCCAGGTCTTGTGCCCCAGGTCGCCGGGCTGCGCCAGGGCTTCAGGGTTGACCGCCACCACCTCGCCGGTGAGCGGCATGGCCACGCTGTGCTCCTCCCCCTGGGAGGTGGTCAACCGCACCGCCACCACCCCCTGGTCCACCATGGCCTGCTCGTCGGGGCAGGAGATGGAGGCCACCTCGCCCCCGACCGCCGCCAAAAACGACTCCTCCACGCCCACCTCGAAGATCCCGTCCTGGCGGAAGCGGGTCCAGGAGTGGTGGGGCAGGTACATCTCGTCGCCGGGCATCAGCTGCGCGGTGTCTGGCGCCGGACCCTCCTCGGGCTCCTCCTCGGCGCTCTGGCGCAGCGCGCGCTTTACCGGCGAGAGCAGCTCCTTGCGGGTGAACGGCTTGGCCAAATAGTCCATGGCGCCCAGGCGCATGGCCTGCAACGCCGTGCTGATGGTGGGGTACCCGGTGATCATGATCACCGGCACCTTGTGCTCGCGCTTCCGTATGGTCTGCAGCAGCTCGATGCCGTTCATCAGCGGCATCATCAGGTCGGTGATGACCAGCGAAAACGCCGACTCCGCCAGGAGGTCCAGTCCCTCCTGGGCCGAGAAGACGGCCTCGGTCTGATAGCCCGCCCTGGAGAGGATGCGCCCAACGCTGGCGTGGACGATCTCCTCGTCATCGATGATCAGGACCTTGATCTGCTCACCTTCTGTCATGGTCGTGCTCCTTGCGCAGCTTGCCCTGCCCGCGCGCCCTCATCTTCAGCAGACTCCGTGGAGGGGAGGCAAATCCTGAACGTGGCGCCTCTGCCCTCCTCGCTCTCAACCACGATCTCTCCCTCGTGCTGGTCCACGATGCTGCGCACAGCGGCCAGTCCGAGGCCGAGCCCTTGCTGACCCTTGGTGGAGAAGAACGGCTCGAACACCTTCTCCAGATTCTCCACCGGGATGCCACAGCCGGTGTCCTCGATCTCCACCAATACGTGGCCCGTCTCGGGGTCCTCGCGGGTGTGGACCCGGATCTCGCCGGCGCCGCCCATGGCGTCCCGGGCGTTGATGATCAGGTTCAGCACCACCTGCTGGATCTGGTTCGGATCCACCTGCACCAGCATGCTCGGGTCGTCCACGTCGATGTCGAAATCGATGTCGTGAAACGAGGCCTGATTCCGCACCAGGGCCAGGGAGCGATCGATGATCGGCTTGAGGGCCATGGTGCTGCGCTTCGGCCTGCTCCGGCGGGAGAAGTCCAGCAGCTCCCGCACGATGTTGCGACACCGCAGGGTCTCGCGCACGATGATCGCCAGATCGTCGTGGGCCGGGTCGTTTTTGGGCGTCTCTTCCATCAGGTCCTCGGCGAAGGTGAGGATGCCCGTGAGCGGGTTGTTGATCTCGTGGGCCACGCCCGCGGCCAGCTTGCCCACCGCCGCGTGCTTCTCCGAAGTGATCAGCTCGCGCTGGAGCTGGCGCGCCTCGGTGACGTTCATGCTCACGCAGCAGATGCCCACCCGCTGGCCCTCGTAGTCGGTGAGCAGGATGCGCTCCGACATCAGCACGTGCTCCTTGCCGTCGAGCTGCACGACCTCCTCGTGGCTGAAGGAGTCCGGGTCGATCAGCATGGCCGCGTCGTTGCCGGCGATGACCGCGGCCACGTCGGCGGGGAACAGCTGGCGCGGCGTCTTGCCGATGAAGTCCTCGGGCGCCATGCCGAAGAAGCTCGCCGCGTAGGGGTTGACCACCTCGTAGCGTCCCTCCAGGTCGCGGATGGTGATCAGCCCGTGCACCGCGGCCAGCAGCTCGTCGAAGCGCCGCGCCGCCTGCTCGGTCTCGCGCTTGAGGTGCACCTGCTCGGTGACCTCCCGGCAGGTGATCACCACGCTCTGGCTTCCGTCGCGGTTGTCGATGGGGTTGGCCGTGACCTCGTAGTAGGACTCGCCCGGGTCGGTGTTCCAGCCGATGCAGATGTCGCGGCGGACGTCGGTCGTCGGCTCGCCGGTGCCGAGAACCTGCTCCCGGATGCAGGTGCCGTCCTGACACGCGCCCTGGTGGCCCCGGGGGAAGCGGTCCCGGCAGCTTTGGCCGACGATGTCCACGGCGCTGACCTCCATCACCTCCTCCATGCGCCGGTTGACGCGCTGGATCAAGCCCTGGGCGTCCACCACCATCACCACGTCGGGGAGGCTGTCGAGCAGCTCCTGCAGCCGCCGCCGATCCTTGCGGATGTTGGCCTCCAGGCGTGTCTTGAGCTCCAGCTCGTCGCGCAGGGACTGGTTGACGTCGTCGAGGTCCCAGAACACGCGGGCCATCTCGTGGTCCATCACCCGCACCTGCGTCGGCACCCGGTGGTAGATCTCGTCGCGCACCTCGGGGATGCCGGTGAGCTCGATGACCAGCTCCAGGTCGGGGAGGCGCAGCGCGCGCTCGATGCTGGTGTATGTGGGCCAGCCCCGGGCCCGGGCGTAGTGCATGGCCGGGGCGTCCACGTCGATGTCGACGACCCCGAGGATGTCCAGGCTCAGCGTTGCCAGCCGATGCTCCTCGGCGAGCTCGAGCACCGCCAGGCACCCCGGGCCTCCTCCGATGAAAACCGTCTTCATGTACGACTAGAGTAAGGGAGCGCAGGAGACTGGGCAAGGCTGGCGGCGCGCCGCGTCAGGATCACTTGAGCCGGTGTTTGGAGATCACCGACCAGGCACTCTGGGCCAGGGGGAAGGGCATGCCGTGGCCGCCGCCGTTTTCGATCTTCACCGTCACCGGGTGCCCCTTGGACTTCATCTCCGCGGCCAGGCTGCAGGTGTAGTAGACCGAGACCACGGGGTCGTCGTTGGCGTGCACCAGGTAGCCCGGCACCTTGCGCCCCTTGGCCGGCACGGTCACCGGCTTGGAGGCGCCGCTGCACGCGCAGTAGCCCGGCTGGCTGGCCAGGGAAGAGCAGCCGGTCCCCTTGCCCTTGAACTTGCAGCTGCCGGTGCCCTTGCAGCGCACCAGCCCCGCCGAGTTGGAGACGAAGGCCGCCACGCGGTCCTGCAGCGCCAGCCCGGCGAGCACGGCGAAGAAGCCGCCGCTGGAGTGGCCGAGTACGTAGACGCGGGTGGTGTCCGCCGAGTAGGCGCGCTTGGCCTCCTGGATGATGGCCCGTACCAGCAGCAGGTCCACGTTCTTGTTCGGGTCGGTGTTGGGGTAGGTCTCCCAGTAGGTCTCGCTGCCGGTGTGGTTGTCCCAGTCCCCGCTGGACAGCTTGCGCGCCCAGGGCGAGATGATGATGGCGTCCTGCTTGTCGCCGACGTTCTTGGCCGCCGAGGACTCGATCATCTTTTTGGCGTCGTCGTTGGTGCCGTGGAAGGTGATCAGCACCGGCGCCCTGGCGCTCAGGCCCGCGGGCAGGTAGATCTCCACCTTGCGCGCCACGCCGGCCACGGTGAGGGTGGCGGTCTTGTAGCCCTTCCCCTTGGGGAACTGGCCCTTGTACTTGATGGCGTCCGCGGGGCCGTCGGCGGCGCCGGCCTTGATGTCCCTGGCCGAGGAGGTGTTGCTGGCGCAGCCCACCATGATCAGCACCGAGAAGGGCAACGCGGCTTTCGTCAACGAGTTCATGATTCGCTCCATGAAGCGGGTCCTTTTGTCATGATTTGGACGCGTCTGATCAGGCAATATTCTACACGCTCCGTGAGGGGCAGCGATCGGCAATTTGAGAATTTACTTGAGAGCTTATGTAGAAGATAATGCTCCATCGTCCGCGGAGGAAAACATGCTAGAGATTGAACTTGGGGTAATGATCAAGAGGTTGAACCCGCTGTGCCGCAGCGCGCTGGAGGCCGCAGCCGGCCTTTGCATGTCCAGAGGACATTACGAGGTAACGGTGGAACACCTCATGTCCCAGCTGATCCAGGAGACCAACGCCGACGTGCAGCTGGCCTGCACCTACTTCGGCATCGATCCTGGCAAGGTGGACAAGCTGCTCAACCGCCACCTGGAGTCCGAAAAATCGGGCAACAAGGGGCGCCCCGTGTTCTCGCGGCACCTGCTCAGCTGGTTCCAGGACTCGCTGCTGCTGGCCACCGCGGACTACAACTGGCGGGCCATCCGCTCGGGCGCGCTGTTCACCACCCTGGTGATGTCGGCCCATACCTACACCGCCGGCGCCTGGTGCGACCTCTTCTCCTCCATTTCAAAGGAGAAGATTCGCCAGCAGCTGCCGAACATCGTGGACGGCTCCAAGGAGACGGAGCAGGTCTCCCTCGGCGCCACCGACGCTCCCGAGGCGACGGGCGCCGCCGGCCCCCACAGCCGGGGCCCGGAGACCGCGCTGGGGCGCTTCACCCTGGACTTTACGGCCCAGGCGCGCTCGGGCCAGTCCGATCCGGTGGTGGGGCGCGAGATGGAGATCCGCCAGTGCATCGACATCCTCTGCCGTCGCCGCAAGAACAACCCGATCATCGTCGGCGAGGCCGGCGTGGGCAAGACCGCGCTGGTGGAGGGGTTGGCCCAGAAGGTCATCTCCGGCGCGCTGCCCAAGAAATTGCAGGGCGTGGAGATCCTCGGCCTGGACATGGGCCTGCTGCAGGCCGGCGCGGGCGTCAAGGGGGAGTTCGAGAACCGCCTCAAGTCGGTCATCGAGGAGGTCAAGGGCTCTCCCACGCCCATCGTCCTCTTCATTGATGAGGCGCACACCATGATCGGCGCCGGCGGATCGGCGGGCGGCGGCGACGCGGCCAACCTGCTCAAGCCGGCCCTGGCCCGCGGCGAGCTGCGCACCCTGGCCGCCACCACCTGGTCCGAGTACAAGAAGTACTTCGAGAAGGACCCGGCGCTGAGCCGCCGCTTCCAGCTGATCAAGGTGGACGAGCCGTCGGTGGAGATCGGCATCGAGATGATGCGGGGCATCGCGCCCAACTTTGAAAAGAGCCACAACGTCCAGATCCGCAACGACGCCGTGGAGGCCTCGGTGGAGCTGTCGGCGCGCTACATCACCGGACGGCAGCTGCCGGACAAGTCGGTGGACCTCATCGACACCTGCGCCGCCCGCGTGGCCGTGGCCCAGGGGGCCAAGCCGCCGGTGCTCCAGGATCTGGAGTACGAGCTCATGCTGCTGGAGCGGCACCGCAAGAAGTTGGTGGGCGAGGCGGCTGAGGGCGTCGAGGTGGAGGAGGGCGTGCTGGAGACCGTGGAGGCCAACCTGGCCACGGTCCAGGCCGAGGCCGACTCGGTGGAGGCACGCTGGAGAGTGGAGCTGGAGGCCGCCGAGAAGGTGATGGAGGTGCGGGCAAAGATCCGCGCGTTGTTGGCTGAGGATGAGGCCGACGACGAGGAAGCTGTCGCGGAAACGGAGGGCGAAGAGGAGGGCGAGGACAAGCCCGCCGAGGAGGCCCCCGCGGAGGAGGCTCCCGCGGAGGAGGCCCCCGCCGAGGGCGAGGAGATCACCGAGACCATCGAGGAGCTCAAGGAGCAGCTCGGCGCGGCCCTCGACGCGCTGGCCGAGCTGCAGAAGGACGAGGTGCTGGTGCCGGTGGACGTGACCTACGACCTGGTGGCGTCAGTGGTGGCCGACTGGACCGGCATCCCGCTGGGCAAGATGGTGGAGAACGAGGCCGCCACGCTCTCCTCCTTCGAGGAGCGCATCGGCGACCGGATCAAGGGCCAGGGCTACGCGTTGAACCAGCTCGGCGAGGTGATCCGCGGCTCCAAGATGGGCCTCGGCAACCCCGACGCGCCCATCGGCGTGTTCCTCCTGGTCGGGCCTTCCGGCGTGGGCAAGACCGAGACCGGCCTGGCCGTCGCCGATCTGCTCTTCGGCGGCGAGCGCTTCATGGTCGCGGTGAACATGTCCGAGTTCCAGGAGAAGCACACCGTCTCGCGGCTCATCGGCTCCCCTCCGGGGTACGTGGGCTACGGCGAGGGCGGCGTGCTCACCGAGGCCGTGCGGCAGCGCCCCTACTCGGCGGTGATGCTGGACGAGACCGAGAAGGCCGACCCCGAGGTGATGAACCTCTTCTACCAGGTGTTCGACAAGGGGCAGCTCTCCGACGGCGAGGGCCGCGAGATCAACTTCAAGAACACCATCATGCTCATGACGAGCAACCTCGGCTCCGACGTGATGACCGCCATGTGCGCCGATCCGGAGAACGTGCCCGACGCCGAGACCATCATCGACGCCATCCGGCCGATCCTGAGCAATCATTTCAAGCCGGCGCTGCTGGCGCGCATGACCATCGTGCCGTTCTTGCCGCTGGCCAGCGCCGCCATGCGCGAGATCGTGCAGCTCAAGCTGGGCAAGCTCAAGGACCGCATGATGGAATCGCACCGTATCGAGCTCACCATCGCCGACGGCATCGTCGACCAGATCACGGAGCGTTGCACCGAGGTGGAGACCGGCGCGCGCAACATCGACCACATCATGAACAAGTCGTTGTTGCCGCTGCTCTCCCAGCAGCTACTCTCAATCATGGCCGAGGGCGAGATGCCCGACGCCATGACGCTGGACGTTGACGAAAAGGGTGAGTATACTCTTTCGGTCTAAACCACCGTTAACAATGAAATAACGGCCACGGCCGTAGCCAGGAGAAAAGGTAATGGCAAAGGAAGGGTCAGTCGCACCCAAGGAGCGCGTCAACATCGTCTACAAGAGCGACACTGGTGATGCTCAGGAAGAAGTTGAGCTCCCGTTCCGCTTTCTGGTCATGGGTGACTTCACTGGCCGTGACGAGGAGACCCCCCTCGAGCAGCGGAAGCTGATCGGCGTGGACAAGGACAACTTCGACGACGTGCTGGCGGGCCAGAACGTCTCCGCCGACATCAGCGTGCCGAACAAGCTGTCCGACGACGTCGACGAGGGCGAGGAGCTGCCGGTTTCGCTGAAGTTCGAGAACATGAAGGACTTCTCGCCGGACAACGTCTGCCAGCAGGTACCCGAGCTCAAGAGCTTGACCGATCTGCGCGACGCGCTGACCATGCTCAAGGGGCCGCTGGGCAACATGCCGGCCTTCCGCAAGCGGCTCGAGGCCATGATGGACGATCCCGAGGCCCAGCGCCGTATCCTCGAAGAGCTCGGCACCGGCGGCGAGGGCGACGAGTAACAGCCCCCACGTCCCGCATTCCCATCCTCCGCGGATCAGGCCGCGCTCAAATGTCCGCACGCGCGCTGCTTGGCTGTCTGCTGCTTGTGGCCTGCTCCGACGGCGGCCAGTCGCCGGGCGATCTCGGCCGCGCAGACGCCCGGGCTGACGCCGCCTCCGACACCGCCAAACCCGACGTCAAGCCGCCAGGCCCGCCGACGGTGACCATGCCGCGCGTGAGCATCACCAACCATGAGATCGGGATCCTGGTCAACGAGGCCGACCCCGTCTCCTTGGAGGTGGCGGCCTACTACCAAAAGCAGCGCAAGATCCCGGCGGCCAACGTGGTCAGGCTCAAGCTGGACAGCAAGCTGACCACCCTCAAGGCCGCCGACTTCGCCTCGTTGAAGCAGAAGGTGGACGCAGCCCTGAGCCCCAAGGTCCAGGCCCTGGTGCTGACCTGGATCAAGCCCTACCGCGTGCACTGCATGGGCATCACCTCCGCCTTCGCCCTCGGCTATGACATCAAGTACTGCAACGACAAGGCCGTCACCGGCAAGGGCTGCAGCCCCACCGCCGCGTCGCCCTACTACGCCAGCCACAGTTCACGGCCGTACACCGACCACAAGCTGCGCCCCGCCATCATGTTGGCCGGGGTCACAGCCAAGCAGGTCAAGGCGGTCATCGATCGCGGCCTGCTCGCCGACGGCACCTTCCCCACGGGGAAGGGCTACTTCGTCCGCACCACCGACAAGGCGCGCAGCACGCGCTATCTGGCGTTTCAGCACACGGTCTCGGCGCTGAACCACGCCGCCGGCCTGTCGCTGGAATATGTCGATAACCACGCCGGCGCCAAGGCCGATAACGTGATCAAGAACAAGCAGGGGGTATTGTTCTATTTCACCGGCCTGACCACGGTATCGGCGCTGGCCACCAACACCTACCGCCCCGGCGCCCTGGCCGATCACCTGACCTCCTTCGGCGGGCAGCTCAAGCCGGCGGGCAGCAAGGGGCAGATGAGCATCTTGCGCTGGTTGGAGGCTGGCGCAGCGGGCAGCTACGGCACGGCCAACGAGCCGTGCAACTACACCCAGAAGTTCCCTGACACCCGCGTGCTGCTGCCGTTCTACTTCCGGGGCAACACCCTCATCGAGGCCTACTGGAAGTCGGTGCAGTGGCCGGGCGAGGGGGTCTTCGTGGGCGATCCTTTGGCCCGCCCCTGGGGCACGAAGACCGCGCTGGCGGGCGGCAAGCTGACCATCCGTACCACCAGCCTGCGCCCGATGAAGAGCTACACGCTCAAGGGGCGCAAGACCCCGGGCGGCCCGCTGACCACGGTCAAGGCCGGCATCAAGATAACCAGGTACGCGCTGCACGAGATCGTGGTCTCGCCGGTGGACAGGGTGGGGTACGAGCTGGTCGAGGAGCCGTGATACCCCGGCAGGGGAGGGCGCCACCCCCCTCGGCATCTCAATCGTCGTCGTCGTCGTCCTCGTCGTCGCCCTCGCCGGCCATCGTGCTCGTCACGTCGTCGTACATCTTGTTCACCCGGCCCGCGTGGGTCAGCTGATCCTCGATGCGCTTCTTCTCCTCTTCCCACTGCTCGGCGCGCTTGGCGTAGTACTCCGAGGCCAGCTTCAGCGCCTCGGTGGCCTTCTCCACCACGTGGGCGGCCTGGGAGTCGCTGTCGATGCGGGAGGGGATGCCGACGTCGGTCACCGACGTGGTGGCGCCGGCCCACTGGCCCCCGCCCTGCCTCTGGTCCCTGGGCGTGTCGTCGCTCGACGCGTCGGCCCAGTCGGCCACCTCCTCGCCCTCGGCCGGCTCCGGCTCTGGCGGCGCCTCCACGGGCTGGTTCTGCTCGATGTAGTATTCGAGGGTCTGCTTGAAGCTGCCCACCGCCGGGTGCAGGTCGCCGAAGCCCTCGCGCAGCGCGCCGTCCAGGGCGACGAAGGCGTCCTTGACCAGCACCATGTTCTCGTAGTCCGACGGCTTCGGCTCGTTATCCGCGTTGCTGGTGAGCTTGGTCAGCTGCTGCATCATCCAGGTGTAGTCGCCGGCGCGCCCCTTCATGCGCTTGGGCGGCGGGTAGAGCTGCTCCCAGTAGTTTTTCGCTATGGTGGCATAACCCATCAGGCCGGCGGCCAGGCCGGCGTAGCCCTCGCGGTGATAGAGCGCAACGCACAGCGCCGAGAGCACCGTGGTGTCCTTGGTCATGGAGGTGAGCATGGTGGTGGACAGCTTCTCCACCTGGCCCCAGTCGGGCAGGCTGCCGTCCAGCGACTGCAACTTGCCGATCTCGGCCTCGATCTGCTCGAACTCGTCCTCGTAGCGGCAGTCCTCGCCGCAGGGGCTGTCGTCGGATATGGGCCGGGCCCACCGCTCGGCGCGCTCTTCGATGTTGCTCATGGTCTGGTCTCCAGGATGGCCTGCAGCGGCTGGTCGATTCCGGGGAGGTTGGCGTGCTCTTCGCCCTTGGTGGAGGTGGACAGATCCACCAGGTGGTCGTCCTGCCACTCGGGGGAGATCAGCGCGGTGAGCGCCTTGGGCGAGCTCTTGCGGAAATAGAGCAATAGCTGGCGCGGCGTCCAGAACATGATCGGCACGATCTGGTTCTGCAGCTGCTGGTAGAGCATGGCCAACCAGAGGCCGGCGTTGCCTGCCGGGTCCATGCCGAGGGGGCAGCGGATGCCCCAGCGGGGGAACGGCCCCTGGCCCAGGCCGCCGAGGGTGTCGCGCATGGTGCCCACGGCCTTGCCCTGCTGCATCGGCGCGGCGATACCGAACATGGTGGCGAAGGCCGCCATCCAGCTGGTGCTGGCCAGATACTGTGTGTGGGCCTGGCGCGCGGCCGTCAGGCTCTGCTGATCCGGCGGCCGCAGCCGCTGGGCCTCGGCGAAGAGCTGGTCCCGCGATATGCTCTGGTTCTCCATGAAGCGCGCCAGCAGGCTGGAGGTGTTCTGCAAGAACGCGTCGTAGGGCAGGTAGGGGTAGCAGTTGGCGGCGGTGCCGAAGTCCATGTACGAAAAGAGGATCAGCGGGAACTTCCGGCCGCTGCGGTCGCGGCTGGCCACCATCACGCCGAACAGCGAGCAGGCGCTGCCCCGGTCGTCCGGGTTGTGGTAGAGAAACGACAGCTGCGAGATGGTGGGGAAGGTGGCGTCCCAGTCGGGCAGGATGCGCGTTCCCGCGTCCATGGCCTGGGAGAGCCACTCGTCCAACTGCAGCACCTCGGGCCCGCTGGCGTTGAGGCGCATGAAGTCCCCCGCGCAGGGGTGCTTGCCGTAGAGGCCGATGCCGACCGAGCCCGCGCCGGAGATGGTCCGCCGATCTTTCTTGTTGAATATCATGGTTCCATCTTCCTCATCACGGGTAGACCAGGGCTCTGACCTTCTTCCCTCTCCTGTTCTTCTTCGTCAAGACCTTGGAGCGCAGGTTGATCGGGAAGTCGCTGCGGGCGGGACGAATGATCATCGGCACCTCGATCTTGCCGTTCTCCAGATCCCACACCACGTAAAACGCGGTGCCCTTGGTCCGGATGCGGTTGGACTTGTCCAGCAGCCGCAGCAAGGACCACTCGCTCTCCTTGGTGGTGATATGGGCAGAGAAGCCGTCCCCTCTCACCTCGAGGCGCGCGCCGCGATCGGCGTCGTCACCCGGCCACTTGAACCGCCACCACTTCTGCTTGCCCATCTTGTAGGTCTGGGTCTGGCCGTCAACCGTCAGCTTGACCTCGCTGATCTCGTAGTCGCCGTCCTGGATGTTGGGCGGCGACGGCCGCACCTGGAAGGAGAGCGCGGGCAGCGGGGCCCCGGGCGCGAAGAACGCCTTGGTCACCTTGTGCGCCCTGTTGAAGAAGCCCAGCACGCTCCTGATCCGGGTCGCCTTTTTGCCCGTGACGTTGTCCCGCAGGATGTACTCGTCGCCGCTGAGCAGCACGTGGGGCTTGACATGTGTGGTCCAGAGACTGGAGGTCCAGATGGTGCCGGTCTCGGGGTGCAGCGCGTTCTGGACGTTGGCCGGCGTCGTGTCCTCGGCCGCGTCGCTGCCGCTGAAGGGGTACCCCTTCAACTGCTTCTTGATCCCTTCGACCATCAGCCCCTTTTTTTCCGAGAAGCCTTTTCCCAGCACCTTCCCGGTGACCCCGGCGACGTATTTCAGCGGCTGCATCAGCAGCGGCTCCACCGCCGCTCGCAGCTGGGGCGTCTTGAGCAGGGCCACGAAGGAGTTGGCCACGCTGTTGGCCCGCTCCAGCGCCGGATTGAGCTTGGCCGGATTCCGCTCCGAGCTCTGCAAAAACTCCTTGAACTCGGTGCGCACCTTGACCAGCTGGGTCACGTACTGGTCCAGTTGGGACTCGCTGGCGTCCTTCTGCTTGACCACCGCGTCCTTGAGCGGGGTGTAGGCGATCTCCACGGCGTTCTTCCTGTGCAGGTTGCCGGCCTTGTCCTTGAGGTTCTTGTCCACGCCGAGGCGCTTGGCCATCATGGCCCCCTTGCGCAGCCTGCCGCGGCTCTCGTCCAGCAACTTGCCCGCCATCTTGCCGCTGACGAGCGGGGCGAAGTCGGTGTGCTTGACCACGGTCTCGAAGATCGCCTTGTGCAGGTCGTGGTCGATGAGGATGTCCAGCAGGCGCAGGGTGGCCGGGTTGTCCTTGGGCTTTTTGTAGACCACGCCCTTGAGGAAGCTCGTCCAGGACTTGTTGTAGTCCTCGAAGTAGGCGTGGCGCAGGGCCACCGCCGGGTCGGTCTTTTCGGGCAGGCCCATGACCCAGTTGTAGCCCTTGGCCTTCTCCGAAAAATCGGTCTTGAGGCGCTTTTTGATGTACTTGGTCCAGCCGTCCTTGGTGTAGACCCCCTTGACCTCGGTCTTGGACAGCAGGATCGACTTGGCCTCGAGCTTGTTCTTCAGCGCGCGGATCAGCGTCATGGCCGGCGGCGTGTCCGACTCGATGAGCGAGCCGACCAGGCGCTTGTAGTCCACGTCCTGCTGCTTGAGCTTGCTGCGCACCTGCTCCACGCGGTCGTTGTTCCGCTCGGTCCACTTGTGCTTGCCCATCTTGAGCAGCCTGACGTAGCGCTGCAGCAGGGGCTGGAGGATTTCGGGCTTGTTGGCCATCTTGTCGTGGATCCGCATCTTCCACGCCTTGAGCAGCACCCCGGTGGCAAACTCCACCTGGATCTTCTTCGGCTCGGTGACCATGAGGTAGGCCTTGAGCAGGCTGTAGTTGGTCTCGGCCTCGTCCTTGGTCGTGCGCCACTTCATCTTGACGACGTGCTCCAGGCTGGCCTCGAGCTCCATGGCGACGTTGTCCCCCGCCACCTGCCAGAACTTGTTGGCGTACAGCTTCTCCAGCTTGGGCAGCAGCTCGTCGCCGGAGTAGAAGCCGAAGCGGTAGGTCAGGCTGGGGCCGTCCTTTTTGAACTCCTGCAGCTTGTCCACCAGCAGGCCGAGGCGCTCCATGGCGGCGAGGCTGGCTTCGACCTCCTTGGGGTTGCGCGCGGCGCCGGCCTTGGCCTCCTTGCTCAGCTTCTCGCTCTTGGAGATGATCATCCGGTTGCGGATGAAGCTGGTGGTGGCGGCGCCGAGCACGCAGCCGGCCAGCATCATCAACATTATGGCGAAGACGATGCGGAGCTTCAGGCGGCGGGAGATGCCCACGGCCGTGGCTCCGGCCAGGTCCTTGTCCGGGAACATCACCCGGGTGAAGACGTCGTAGAGGAAGTAGCTCTTCTTGGTGGCCTGCCCCTGGGCCTCCTCGGGCGGCTGACCCAGGCCGAGGGCCTGGCTCATCTGCGACACCACCTGGTTGAGAGGCTGGCCCTCCTGGGTGCCGGAGCAGAAGTAGACGCCGCGCAGCCGCGGTGACTCCTGGTAGGGGCTGTAGACGAACAGCCGCGCCAGGAACCCGGCCAGGGGCGCGCGCGCCGCGGCGAACTGCAGCGGGAACTGGTAGATCCCGGAGCGACGTTGCTCCTTGGCCGTCGCCAGGCGCTTGACCACGCGCCCCTCCACCGACTCCCGCAGCAGGGCGAACTCGTCGTTGAACAGCGCCTCGATGTCGGTGTTGCCCTGGGTCAGCGGCGTCGTGAAGCCGAAGACCTGGCGCCGCGAGGACTTCTTCATGTCGCCGAAGAACTCCACGAAGCCGGACAGCAGATCGCTCTTGGAGAAGAGCACGTAGATCGGGACGATCATCTCCAGGGTGTTGATTACCTGGTCCACCCGATCGCGGACCATGGCCGCCGCCTGCTCCACCTGCTCGGGGTTCGACTTGAGCAGGTCCTCCACGCTGATGCAGACGATGAGCCCGTTGAGCGGCCGCTTGGAGCGGTACCGCTTGATCATCTTGAGGAACGCCAGCCACTCGTCCTGGTCCTCGTACTCCGAGGTGTAGCGCCCCGCTGTATCCAGCAGCACGGCCTGGTCCGAGAACCACCAGTCGCAGTTACGGGTGCCGCCGATGCCGCGGATGGCCCGGCCGCCCGACGAGCTGGTGAAGGGGAAGCGCAGCCCCGAGTTGAGCAGGGCCGTGCTCTTGCCCGCCGCCGGAGGCCCGATGATCATGTACCAGGGCAGATCGTAGAGCGTCAGCTTGGAACGCTTGAGAGCCTCGACCGCCTGGTCGAAGTTCTCGTTGAGGATGGCGATGTCCTCCTGGCGATCGGGGCGGGCGCTCTGCTGGTGCGCCATCCCCTGGGCCTTCATGCCGTCCTCCAGCCCCTTGGCCGCCTTGCGCTCGGCCAGCTTCTTGAAGATGAGATAGATGAGGTAGATCAGCGGCGGCAACACGATGGCCGAGATGATCAGGATTCGCAGCCAGACGGCGCTCAGCCCGATCTTCGGGCCGAGGATCCACACTGTCACGGCGAGGGCCACGCAGATCAGGATGACCAGCTGGTATAGGAGCACCTTCCACATGCGGAATTACCTCTCGCGTCTGTTTGCCAGGCGGCCCATCACAGGCTGCCGCCCCACTGATTGATCTGCTCCACCACGCCGCCACGGGTGCTGGCAAGGATGAGATACAGCACCACCGCCACGATGACGGAGAGCACCATGGCCAGCCCGGCCAGGGGCACCAGCGGGAACTTGCGCCGGCCGCCGCTGTTGTGATCCGGGCTCAGCCCGTGGATCGACAGCACCCTGCTCCTGCCGCGGCTCAGCTCCTGCCGCAGCCCCTTGATCAGGTTGTCCAGCTCGTTGTCCTGGCCCATGTGGTACTGGCCCTCGAAGCCGAGCACCAGGCAGAGGTAGTAGACCTTCACCACATCACGGGCGATCTGCCGCGTGTCGCCCCGCAGGGCGTTGAGGTGGTGGAAGAAGTTGATCCCCGCGTTGCTCTCCTGAAAGAGCATCTTCTGCAGCGGGTTGGTGGACCAGCGGTCCCGGTCCTGCCACGCGGAGAAGCGGATCACCTCGTCGAGGTAGGCGGCCAGGGCGTACTGCGCCTCGCCCAGGTCGGCCGAGCCGATGCGCAGCTGCTCGGCCCGCTGGGTCATGGTCTGGAAGAGCCCCATCACCCGCTGCCGCAGCGACTCCGCGTCGGGGAGCTGGGTGCCGGCCCTTATCTGGCAACCGAGGATGAAGAACTCCTGGCAGAGGTCGGAGAGCGTGGTCTCCCGCTCCGCCGTAACCGCCATCTGGGGCTGCCCGCCCATGGGCGGCCCACCCATGGGCCCCGGGGGAAACTGCGGTTGCTGTGGGTTCTGGTACATCTTACTTCTCCACGGCGAGGAGCTGCAGCGTCACGCGGTCCGGGCTGATCGGCTGGTAGATGGCGATGGTGCCCGCCTGGACCATGGGGTTCCAGTGGCTGCCCGTCTTCTCCAGCTTGAGGTGGATGTGGCCGCTGCGGATCGGGATCGCGTTGGGCGGCGACAGGTCGATCTTCGCCTCGACCCCAGGCAGCGCTGCCTGCACCACCTGGGCGATCTGGTCCAGCGAGGCGATCTTGAGATAGCGCGGCAGGTCCGACTTGAGCGTCTGCTCCGGTACGTCTCCGCCCACCATGAGGAACAGCTGGTGGCTGCGCAGCAGCTGCGGATCGGTGACCTTGCCCACGAAGAGCCCCGGCTGTGTCTGCTCCAGGTCGATGACCTGGTAGCGCTCGGAGATGACCGTGCCGAGCAGCTTGAGCACCTTGTCGAACAGCGGCTTGAAGCAGCTGGCCAGGTCGAGGTACTTGAAGGGCGGGAAGTCCTCCGGCGTGTCCCCGGTCTCGAAGGTGGTGAGCTGCCCGGCGAAGGAGCAGAGCACCGTGTAGAGCCGCTCGGGGTGCACGTGCGCGCCCTTGGCGTAGTGCATGAAGATCGGCAGCCAGGTGTTGAGCGTGTGCAGGTACCAGAAGGTGGCCACGTCGGCGGCGCCGAACTCCACCATGCCGGCCACGCGGCCGCCGTATTTTTCGGCCAGGTTTTTCTGCTTGGCCCCCATGGCGGCCACGGTGCGCGAGAGCCAGTCCAGCAGCGGCGGCGAGCAGCGGATCTTGAGGCAGGGCGGGATGTAGGTCTCGCTCACCGCCAGCGAGCCGGCCTCGCTCAGCGTCAGCTCGGCGATCTTGATCGAGACGTAGTTCTGCCGGTTTTCGTGGCCCATCAGCAGCTGCACGTTGGGCCGCAGGCTGTCCACCTCGGCCAGCGACGCGCCGCCGTAGGCGTCGTTGATGTTCTCCACCGTGTGGATGAAGCGCGTGCCGCCCGCGGAGCCGTCGCCCACGTAGTTCGGGTTGCCCTTGTCCTCGATGCCCGGCACCGCCAGGTAGACGTCGGTGGCCTTGCCCCCGCCCACGAGGTTGCCCGAGGCCATGGCGTTGACGCCCTGCATCGGCTGGTCGGGGCCCACGCTGATCAGCAGCCCGTCCGGCAACACCGCGGTGCAGCGGTGGATGGAGAACACCCCTCGCGCCAGCTCATCCTCGTTGATCTCGAGCTCGGCCACACCCCAGGCAAACTCCTCGAGGGCGTTCATCCGCCGGTCCAGGATCTCCTCGTGATAGTCGTCGAACACCTGCAGGTGCTGGGGCATGATGAACAGCCCCTCTTTCCATAATGGCTTCAATGCCGACTCCTGGCGCCGGTAGCCGCGCTACTCGGCCCGCCTGATCGTGTTACCGCTCACCTGGACGTGCACGGGCGTGGCGAGCACGTCCTTTCCGCACCGGTTGGCGGCCTGTTTCAAACTAAAGACCTTCCTCCAGCTCTTTCCCTTGGGCTCGCGGAACATTCCCACCAACGCGATGAAGCGTACCCCGGCCGGACACTTGATCGGCTTGATCTTCATCTTCCCGGGAAAGAGCGTCACTGAGAACTTGGCCACCGCCTCTCCGGCGATGGCCTTGCCGTCGTCGGCCGTCAACGCTTCGTAGTCGATGGTGCGGAAGCGCTTCCAGCTCTTGAGCAGGTAGCCGCGCACCACCACGGGCATTGACTGACCGCGGGAGTTGGGGTTGAGCTTGCTCCCGGCCTGGAGGATGACCTGGATCGGGAACGTCTTGCATTTGCCCGCCGCCGGGCCGGCGGCCCTGGCGCCAGGCTCGTCACCGGGGATGGTCGGGATCTCCGGTGCGTCGGGCGCCTGGGGTGCCTGGGGCGCCTGGGGTGCCTGGGGTGCCTGGGGCGCCTGAGGTGCCTGGGGCGCCTGTGGCATCTGCGGCGGCTGCGGCGGCGAGCCGGAGCAGCCGAAGATCAGGAGCAGAAGACTTACAGAGAAGAATGGGTAGAGGATCTTCAATACATCACTCCTCGTGGACGAAGAGGATCCGCACCCGCCCCAGTACGATCTCCTGGCCGGGCTTGAGCGCCTTGGAGCCCACAAGCGCTCCATCGAAGCTGACCCCGCCCTCGGCGCCCAGATCCTCGAAGTAACAGGTATCGCCCTGACGAATGGCCAGGGCGTGTCGGTGGCCCATGCCCTCGCCGCGGATCACCACGGCGCAGCTGGGGTGGGAGCCGATGGCCACCGTTACGTTCTCCTGCAGCGGGACGGTCCGCCCCTTGTCGGTGCCGTCCAGGACCTCGAGCCGTGAGAGGAACACCGGCATCTCGGTAAAGGGGACGGCCAGCTTGAAGACGAAGTTGCGGTCCCCGACGCGGAAGCGGTCGCCGTCCTGCAGCAGCTGGCTGTCGGTGGCCCGCTCGTGGGCGGCGTAGCGCAGCCAGTAGCCCTGGGCGTCCAGGTCGAGGATGGCGTGTCGCGGCTCCACGCCGGACCCCTGCACCACATAGTTGCACGCAGGGTCGCTGCCGAGCACGAACTCGTCGTGGATCCGCAGGGTGGGGTAGCTCTGGTCCTCCAGGGGCACGATCCAGGCCACCAGGTCGCTCTGCTCCAGCTCCGACATGGAAAAGACTATGGTCTGGCGCGCGTCCCAGCCGCCGCCGCCGAAGCCGTCCTTGGCGCCGCTTTTGGCCTCCTGCTGCACCGGGGCGGCCAGGCCGCCGGCGGGGAGGATCTCCAGGTTGGGCTGGTTGGAGACCTGGATGCCCTCACCGGGCGCGGCGAACTCGCCCAGCTTGTAGCTGGGAGGCGGCAGGTTGAGCAGGGGCACCCCACCGCTGCCCATCTGCGGGGTGGCGTTGGGGTCGGGCGGCGGCAGGTTGTTGACGTCCAGCGGGGCAGGCAGGTTGAGCATGCCAGGCTGGCCCCCCGTCTCCATGGGAGGCGGAGCAAGCGCGTCCCCGGCCGGCGACGTGTTCCTCGGGGCCATCTCACCGGGGAGCGGGTTCGCCATCTCTGGCTTGTCGAACCCGGCCCGGGACGCCACCTGCTCCACGGGGGGCTCGGGCGCCTTGTAATCGCCTCCGGAGCTTCCCCCCACGGGCATGGGAGGCTGGTATCCACCTTCGCTCGACGGCGTCTGGCCGGTGGACTGGGGCTCCATCGGTTGAGGGCTGCTCACCGGGGGCGGCGGCGCCATGACCGGCGGGGACGGCTCGGGCGGCTGCTGCCACTGCGGCTGCTCCACCGGCGCCACGGGCTGCGGATACTCCTGTTGCGGTGGATACCTTCCAGGAGGCGGTGGGACGCTGAGGCATGGCCCGACCTTGAGGTTCGGGTCCGGCACCCCCGGCGCAGGCGCCGGCGTTGGCCAGCCGCCACCGCCGCCACCACCACTGTGCCGGTGTTCGTCGTAGGGCTCCACCGAGCCGTCGTCCAGCACGACGAAGGAGCCGCCCCTGCGATCGAAGACGATGGGATCGCCGTCATCGGTCTCTTCGACGTTGTTCAGCGGGATGTCGTCTTCATCCCAATCCACCTCCTCGGTGCAGGCCTCGTCGACATAGTACCCGCGCCCCCCACCCGCCTGCGGGGGCGGGAAGGGGCCACCGGGATACTGGCCGGTCGCCTTCTTGCCGCCGGATAGCCAGATCTTCATGAAGACCAAAATCACCACGGTGATCAGGATGACGCCGCCGAAGACGATGCCGAGAATGACCCACGTGGACCATCTAGGTTCAATGGGATTTATATCCTTGTCGCCCCCGACCACGCCGCCGTCCTTGTCCGCCTCAGCCGTCTCCTCGGACTTCTTCGGCACCGGCACCGTCTCCAGATCGTGGAGCGTGCCGCCGGAGACGCGGATCCCGAAGTCGTGCTCGTCGCCGTCGAAGACGTCAGGCAGCTCCCAGGAGGCCACCACCTGGTTGGTCATCTCGGTCTGCAGCTTGAGGAATGCCCCCGTCATCTTGGTGGCCTCGGACACCGAGCGGAACGAGCCGTTGCCGGTCTTGCTCAGCTCGTAGAGGGTACGCAGGTGCAGCGGCTCCAGGGCGAAACCGATGGTGTGCACCACCACGCCCGCCTCGGTGGCGCGCTTGCCCAGGTCGTTGAAGACCGACTCCTTCAGATCGGCGGTGAGGCCGTCCGAGACCACCACGATGGTCTTGTGGAGCGGCAGCTTCTTGTCGTCCATCAGCTCCAGGGCGTCCTTGATCCCCTCCTCGAGCTTCACCGTCATGGTGTCCTCGATCTGGAGGGAGTCGAGCTCCTTGAGCACGTTCTTTGGCGGGCCGATCTCCACCTTCTTCATCACCACGTTGGTGTAGGCCACCAGGCCGACCTTGATTTTGGCGCCGAAGATCTTGATCAGCCGCTTGACGGCCTTTTTGGTCAGGGGCAGCGTCTCGCTCATGGCCGGCGAGGCCTGGAGCACAAACACCACGGCCATGGTCTCGCCGGTCTCGCGAAACTTCTTGATGCTCTTGAACGAGCCCTTGGACAGTGAGTCCACCACCAGGCGGTAGCGCTTGCCGGAGCTGCGCTCGACCAGCTCGCCCGTGCTGTCGAGTTCGGAGAAGAAGAAGCGGATCTTGGGGAACTTGGAGGCGTCGATCCGGTTGATGCGGATCACGGCCTTGGGCTTGAACTCCTGGGCCGACGCCGTGGGGGCGCCGGCCAGGAGAGCAAGCAACAAGGAGGCGTATGAAAACAGCCGGCGCATCAAGAAGAGCCCCCGATGTGGGAGAAGAACGTAAGCAAATCAGCCCGGTCTCACGGGAACCGGACGACCTAGTCCTTGTCCAGCTTGCCGACGAGGGAGAGGGTGAAGAAGCCGCCCATGTACTTCAGGTGCGGCATGACCTTCATGTCCACCTTGTACCAGCCGGGGTTGCCGGGCACGTCCTCAACGATAATCTGGGCCTGGCGCAGCGGCTTCTTGGAGCGCACGCCCGGCTTCGGGTTGTCCATGTCCACGACGTACTGGTTGATCCACTTGTTGAGCTCATCCTGCAGCTCCTGGCGGGTCTTCCAGCTGCCGATGTTCTCCCGCTGGATCACCTTGATGTAGTGGGCCAGGCGGCTGACGATGAACATGTAGGGCAGCTGCGTGCCGAGCTTGTAGTTGGTCTCGGCGGCCCGGCCCTCCTCGGAGGTGCCGAAGAACTTTGGCTTCTGGGTGGAGTTGGCCGAGAAGAACGCCGCGTTGTCGGAGTCCTTGCGCATGGTCAGCGCGATGAAGCCCTGCTCGGACAGCTCGAACTCACGGCGCTCGGAGATCAGCACCTCCGTGGGGATCTTGGTCTGGATGTCGCCCATGGCCTCGTACTGGTGGATCGGCAGATCCTCCACGGCGCCGCCCGAGGTGGGGCCGATGATGTTCGGGCACCAGCGGTACTTGGCGAAGCTGTCCGCCACGCGCGAGGCCAGGGTGAACACCGCGTTGCCCCAGCAGTACTTGTGGTGGTCGTCGGTGACCTGCTCGTCGTAGGCGAAGCTGCGGACCTGGCCCTCCTCGGCCTCGTAGGGCGCGCGGAGCAAGAAGCGCGGCATGGCGAGGCCCACGCTGCGGGCGTCCTCGGACTCGCGGAAGCTGCGCCACTTGATGTACTGCGGGCCCTCGAAGGTGGCCTCGAGGTCCTTCATGTACGGCAGGTTGGTGAAGTCCTTCTCGTCACGGCCGAAGGTGGTCGGGCTGGCCGCGGCGAGGAACGGCGCGTGGGCCATGGTGGAGACCGCCGCGCAGTTGCGCAGCAGCGCCAGGTCCTGGGCGCCCACGCCGAACTCGTAGTTGGCGACGATGGCGCCGATGGGCTTGCCGCCGAACTGGCCGTACTCCGCGGTGTACACGTGACGGTACAGGCCGGAGGTGACGATCTCGGAGGCGTCCTCGAAGTCGGTGAGCAGCTCCTCCTTGGAGACCTGCAGCATGTGGATCCGGATGTTCTCGCGGAAGTCGGTGCGGTCCACGAGGAACTTCATCCCGCGCCAGGCCGACTCCAGCTTCTGGAAGTCATCGTGGTGCAGGATCTCGTCCACCTGGTGGCCGATGCGCCGGTCCAGCTCGGCGATCATGGCGTCCACCATCTTGCGGTCCACCTTCTCCAGGTCTTGCTTGTTGCTGATCAACTCACGGACGAGTGCTTCCACACCCTGCTTGACCATGCCGTAGCCCTCGTCCGAGGGCTTCATCTTGGTCTCCTGGACGATCTCGTCCAGCAGCGATGCCTGCTCCAGAGTTTCGGTGGCTCCTTGTTCTTGACGGTCGGTTGTGTCTCCCACGCTTTTCTCCTAGCCTGCCATCTTCGGGCGCGTTACCAGTTGATTCCTTTTTGATATCTTTTTGATATCTTTTTGATATGTAGGACAAGGCGTCCTCACCTCATACCTACGCGAACCCGCATTTTTGCCTCGGCAGGCTGGCCGAGTCAACTGCGCAGAATCACTTTGACGCATTTGATTCGCGCGCCGGTGAGGCTGGATTTTCAGCAAGTTGTAGATTTTTCCCCCGCGGTCCAGAATAGTAGTCGGTATCAACACCATGAAGGCGAGCCAGACAGGGCGATGACGGCCAGGGTTCAGTTCGACACAGACACCGGCGGCGCGACGCTACAGGTCGAGATCTACAACGAATTCGACGGCCAGCGTTCCGAAATGTCGTTCACCCAGTTCCCGGTGCGCCTGGGGCGCAACCGGCGCAACGACCTGGTGCTGCTCCACGAGTACGTCTCCCAGTGGCACGCGGTCATCGGCTTCGTCGGCGGCCAGCTGAGCATCGTACAGGTGGGCAACAGCAACAGCGCCCGGGTCGACGGCCACAAGCTGGTGCCGGACCAGGTGCAGCCCCTCAACGGTGGCGAGGAGATCCGGGTGGTGCCGTTCAGGCTCACCACCGCTGTTTCCGGCCAGCCAGCCATGGGGCACCACGCCGACGCCAGCCAGCACATGGTGGAGCCGCCGTTTCCGCCCGAGCCCCAGCAGCCGGTGCAAGCACCCGTGGCGTACCCCACCGGCCCCCTGCCTGGCCCCGCGCCCACGGCGCCTGTGCCGGCGCCGATGCCGGAGCCCCAGGGCCACCGGGGACAGGGCTCGCAGTACATTGCCCAGGGGCCAACCGGCCCCCAGATGTCGGCCGTGCCCTCCGGCGCGATGTACATGGACGGCTCCCCCTCCGGCGGCGAGGCCTTCGCCGCGCTCAACCGCCTGGCCCAGCGCTACTGGGGGCGCCCGTTACAGAACGCCCAGGAGGCGGCATACCTCGGCGGGCGGCTGGAGCTGGTGCTGGATCGCCTGCTGGACGGGTTCATCTCCATGCGCAACGGCCAGCTGCTCTTCCTGCAGGAGATGGGGATCAAGCACCGGGACGACAACATGATGGACCAACTGGAGACCCCGCCCCAGCTGGGCGGCGCGCTGCTCGCCGGGCAGGACCCGCGGGTGGATCCAGCCATGGAGGACACCTTCGAGCGGCTCAAGCTGCACCAGCTGGCGCTGCTGCGCGGCGTGGAGGCCGGGGTCAAGGTGCTGATGCGCAAGCTCGGCCCGAGGACGGTGGAGAAGCAGGCCCGCACGGGCAACGTACGCCAGCTCTGGGACTACTTCATCCAGCTGCACGGCGACCTCGAGGAGGGGCAGGAGCGCTTCAAACTGCTGTACGGCGCCCAGTTCAAGAAGGCATACTCCAGGATCGTATACGGCAAGAAGAAGAAGACAGGGTAGATTTGGATGAGACTTGAATTTCTCCCCGCGGCCCGGAGCGAGACCGGCCGCCGGCCAAAAAACGAGGACTACTACACCATCGACGAGGCCACCGGCCTCTACGTGGTGTGCGACGGCACGGCCAGCCGCGGCGGGGGGCGCGACGCGGCCGAGATCGCCTGCAAGTCGGTGCGCGAGACCATGGGCCAGCAGCGGCACATCATCGACAGCGGAGACGGCAGCGCCATCTCCGAGTGCCTGCAGGCCGCGGTGGTGTCGGCCAACGAGGCGATCCTGGCCAAGCAGGCCGAGGACCCGGCGCTGCATCGCATGGCCACCACCCTGGTGCTGGCGGTGCACCGCGACCGCGAGCTGCACATGATCAACGTCGGTGACAGCCGCATCTACCTCTACCGCAACGGCGAGCTGACCCAGCTCACCCGGGACCAGAACCTGGAGAACTACCTCAAGGACAACCCCCACGTGAAGCCGTCGGTGCAGCGCCCGGGCAAGACCCTGCTGTCGGCCCTGGGCCTCAAGCGCTCCCAGCTGCGCATCGACTACCTCTACCAGACCATCGAGCGCGACGACCTGCTGCTGCTCTGCTCCGACGGCGTCACCGACGCCCTCACCCCGTGGGTCATGCAGGAGATCCTCGCCGGCGCCTACATCGACATCCTCGACGACACCGCCGACAGCATGGTGCGCTCGGCGCTCTCGCACGGCGGCATGGACAACATCACCGGCATCCTGCTCCACGCCCGGGAGCAGAAGGACATGAACGAGTCCGAGACGGTGATCTTCGAGCCCGAGGCGGTGCCCGGCGCCCTGGCCTCTGGCAAAAAGTTCCTCGGCTGGCTCGCCTTCGCCGAGGGCGCCCGCCGGGGCGAGATCTTCAACATCGACCAGCGCATCACCGTGGGCGCCTCGCCCAACTGCACCATCGTGATCAAGGGCGACAAGTACATCTCCTCCCACCACGCAGACGTGGAGCTGACCGACGACGGCTTCCGCGTGCGGGACCGCGAATCGACCAACGGCACCTTCATCAACAACATCCGCATCAAGACAGAGATCGTGCTCGACGGGGACACGGTGCGCTTCGGCACCACGCCCATGGTGTTCAAGAGCTGTCGGTTGTAGCGGTCACTTGGGGGGGGGCTCGGCGCGTGGGCCGTTGGTAGGGTAAGGAATGGAAGGTATGCAAACCGAGGTTGGACCAGCCAGTGGATCCTGTTGACGAGGCCGACCAGACCCTGACGGATCGATACCGCCTGCTGCACCTCATCGGCAGCGGCGGCATGAGCCGCGTCTACGCGGCCCGCCATGAGCTGCTCAACAAGCAGGTGGCGGTGAAGGTGCTGAAGAAGGACCTGGCCACCGACAGGGACGCCGTGACGCGCTTCCACCGTGAGGCCATGGCGGCGGCCGGTATCGGCGATCCGCACATCGTGGACATCACCGACTACGGGTTCACCGAGCAGGGCGAGGCGTTCATCGTCATGGAGCACCTGGAGGGGCAGAGCCTGCGGGAGATGATCGTCGCCCAGAGCGACTGCCTGGAGCTGGACCGCAGCTTGAACATCACGCGGCAGATCCTGCTGGCCCTCTGCGCTGCGCACGCGCGCGGCATCGTCCACCGCGACCTCAAGCCGGACAACGTCTTCGTCACGCCCCTCGACGGCGAGGACTTCGTCAAGCTGCTGGACTTCGGCATCAGCAAGATCCGGCGCCTGCCCGACGAAAACGACGACCTGACGGAGCTGACCGCCACGGGCGCCTTCATGGGGTCGCCGAAGTACGTGGCCCCGGAGCAGGTCAGGAACGTGTCCCGGGTAGACCACCGGGCCGACCTCTACGCGCTGGGGGTGATGGTCTACGATATGCTCACCGGCAGCGTCCCCTTCACCGGCAAGAGCATGATGGACGTGCTGCTCAAGCACGTTAACGAGGAGCCCGTCCCGCCGCGGGCGCTGCGCCCCGATCTGGGCCTGCCCCGGGAGTTGGAGGCCTATTGCCTGAAGGCCATGAGCAAGGCCCCCGCTGACCGGCACCAAACGGCCGAGGAGATGCTCGCGGCGCTGGCCGAGGCACGGACGCCGGCCTCGCACCCCGCGGTCGTCGCTGACCCCGGGCCGGGGGCCGGGCCTCCCTGGAGGCTGGTGCTCGGCATCGGGCTGGTCGCGGGCGCGGCGTTCGCCGGCTACCATCTGCTCGGCGCCTCGGGCGAGCCGCCGACGGCCGCGACCTCGAAGGTCCGGACCAGCCAGGCGGCCGCGCCGGCTCCGCCACCTGCAGCTCCTGGCAAGACGACGCTGCAGCCGGACGCCAGCGGGGCCGCCAGCGGGCCCGGGCCGGACAGCGGCGCGGCGAAGGCAGCAGAGGAGCGGCCCACGCCGCCGGCCCGTCCCCGCGTCGCGCGGAGGCCGAGGCCCGCCGCCGCCAAAAAGCCCAGGACCAAAAAGGTGAAGAAACCGGTGGCCGCCCCCCCCGCCAAGGTGCCGGGCAAGACACCCAACAAGGACAAGAAGACGGACTACCGTTTCAAAGAGATCTGATGACCAGGCAGAACTCACTGCTCACGTTTCCATCCTCCCGCGGCCGCGTTGCGGGGATCCTCGCCGCGGCGCTGCTGGCGCTGTGCTCGGCTCCTCAGGCCGCGCTGGCGGACAGGCCTCCGGTCCCCGACGCCCGGGCGCGGTTCAAGGAGGGGAACCGCCTGTTCGACAGGGGGGAGTTCCACGCGGCGTTGAAGGCCTTCCAGGCGGCCCACCGCGTCAGCGGCAACCCGAAGGTCTACCTCAACATCGCGCTGACCCATTCGCGATTGAAAAACGCCGCCGGGGAGGCACGCAACCTCGACCTGTTTTTGTTGTCCGTGGAGCCCGGCTCCTTCAGGGAGCGGGTCCTCCTGTTCCGCCAGCGGCTCCGGTCTCTGCGCCAAAACCTCGGCAGCGTCACGGTGACTGGCAAGCGACCGGGCAGCACGGTCACCATCGGCTCCCGCTACGTCGGCAAGATCCCGCTCGGGGCCCGCATCTACCTCGAGCCGGGGAGCCACGGCGTGGCGGTGGAGAAGCACGGCTACCTTGGCTATTTCAAGCCGGTCCGGCTGGGCCCCGGGGCTCACGCCGCGGTGGAGGCGCGCCTGCTGGTCAGGCAGCAACAAGACCACGAGCAACCCGGCTCGCCGACAGCGGCCGTCAGGCGCCCCGCCGCAAAGAAGAAGGCGATGGTGGTCTACCTCGGCGCCGCTCACGGGGTGGAGCCATCCAGCGCAAAGCCCCTGGTGGGCAGCTTCAGCTCGATCTTCAAGGGCAGGGTGCGGGGCGTCGAGGCCGTGACGCGAGCTCAGCTCGCGCCGCTCCACGGAGGCGCCCTCTCGCGGGTGATCAGCGCGTGCAAGCACGACGTGTGTGTCCGTGACGCGCTGACCAAATATCGGATCTCGGCGTCGGTCTTCATCCGGCGAACCCGGGTCGACAAGCAGCGCTGCCGTCTCGGTGTCCTGGCCTTCCACAAGGCCGAGGTCGTCCACGCGTCCAGCAGCGTGGTCCCCTGCACCGCCAAGGAGCTGATCGCCGCGACCATCCTCAAGGCGGAGGCCTGCGCCGGCAAATTCCGGCAGCTGTTGAAACAGGTCGCTCCCCCACCGCGTCCCTCCAAAAAGGACCTCTCGAAGCTGCGTTTTGCCAAGCTCGCCGAGCCGGACCCGAGCGTCTGCAAGGTCCCGAGGAAGCGGATCGTCCCGGTGGACTTTGCCAGCAAGCCGCCCGGGGCCAGGGTGACAGTGGACGGCAAGCACTGCTGCGCGCGCACGCCCTGCAGGCGTCTCGTGCCCGCGGGGCCCCGCGACGTCGTCTTCAGCTGGCAGAACAAAAAGAGACGCCGGACCATCTGGGCCGGCGGGCCCGGGCAACCCGTTCGCCTGTCTCCCCTCTCCAAAGATCCAGTGACCGTGAACCGCTGGTTCGGGATGAACATCGGCCCGGGGATGATCCTCTACGACGGCGACGAGCTGTTCTCGACCACCTTCGATCTCCTGATCGGCACCCTGCACTGGCGCAATGTCTACTGGACGATGGTTGAGCTAAAGCTCCCGGTCAGCGTTGGGTTCGCAGGATTGGCGACCCGGATCGGGGGGCGCATCGCGCTCTCTGACGACCGCCGCCACGAGGTCCGCGGCGGCGCCGCCTTCGGTTTCGGCGTCTGGCCGGTGGTCCGGGATCTGAGCGCGGGGGCGACGATCACCCCTCACCTGCAGTACGTCTACAACGCCAACGCAGGCTCGCTGGGCATCGGTATCGACGCCCACTTCTTTCTCTCCACCCTGGGCGGGACCCTGGTGCCGGGCGGTTCGCTGTATTTCCTCTGGATGATCTGACGTAGGGCGGGGGCTTCGGTGCTCGGCTCCCACGGACCCTCCGCGTGCGCCGAAGCCTGTTCCCCGCCTCGCCCGGACGCGGGGGACAAGCCCCCGCGCTACTTTTCGTTGATTATTGAATCATGAACTCTGGTTTAGATCTTCGGGCCGAGGATCCTCAGCGCGGCGGGCAGCATCACCAGGTCGGCGGTGAGCGCCAGCACGATGATCACCGCCGAGATCAGGCCGAAGTGTACGTTCGGGTTGAAGCTGCCGAGGGTGGAGACGCAGAAGCCGGCCACCAGGATGATGCTGGTGGTGATGATCGGCTTGCCCGAGATGCGGATCGAGCTGACGATGGCCGCCTGCATGTCGCCGCCCTCCTTCCTCCGCTGCCGCTTTAGCTGCACCAGAAAGTGCACCGTGTCGTCCACCACCAGGCCGAGGGCGATGCTGCCGATCATCACCGTGCCGGGATCCAGCGAGATGCCCACGAAGGCCATGAACCCCAGCCCGAGGATGATCGGCACGAGGTTCGGGATCATGGCAAAGAGGCCGAGCCTTACGGAGCGCAGGAGGATGAACATCATCACCGTGATCACGCAGAACGCGATGAGCATGCTCTGGATCTGGCTGCGCACGAGGTAGGTCTCCATGTCACCCATGAGCTTGATGAAGCCGGTGAGCGAGGCTCGCACGTCCTCGCCGTCGAACTCCTGGGCCAGGCGGCGCTCCACCATCGGCAGCTCGCGCGACAGGGCGTCGGCGTCGCTGAAGCTGACCCGGGCGGTCATGCGGCCGAGGGAGTAGTTCTCCTGCACCATGGAGCCGAAGTCCTCCTCACCCTCCAGCAGCAGGTAGTACTGGGCCACAGCCTCCCGGCTGTCCGGCAGCTTGAAGTGCTTGCGATCGCCGCCGTGGAGCACCCGGTTGAGTTCCTTGAGGTAGTCCACCACCGACAGCGCCCGGGTCACGCCGGGCAGCCGCTCGAACCACCGCTGCAGGTTGTCGATCTTGCGCAGCACCCGCGGCTCCTTGAGCCCCTCGTTTTTGGCGTGGATGGTCAGCTCCACCGACGTGGTACCGCCCAGGCGCAGGTCGATCTCCTCGGTGGCGGTGCGCACCGCGTCGCCCTTGCGGAAGTACTCCAGCGGGTTGGTCCCCACCTCCAAACCGCCCAGGGCCAGGCGCACCAGCACCACCACCACGAGGCCGCCCGAGACCAGCAGCACTCGCACGTTGGCCAGGCGCGAGAGCGAGCCGAGGCGTCGAGCCAGGGCGTCGACCCAGCCGTTGACGCGCCCCCCCGCCGCCTTGGCCGGCGAGATGTGGAAAAAGGAGAGCACCGCGGGGATCAGGGTGATGCTCAACGCGAAGGCCAGGGTGACGCCCAGGGCCGCCAGCCAGCCCGCCTGGCGGATCGGCTGCAGGTCGGAGTAGAGCAGCGAGAGGAAGCCCGCCGCGGTGGTGATGCTGGTGAAGAGGCAGGGGATGAACAGGTCCCGGATCGTGCGCTCCAGCGCCTCGGCCCGGGGCAGCCCCGCGCCGAGGTGGCGGCGGTAGTCCGCCAGCACGTGCACCGAGTCGGCCACCCCCACCGCCAGGATCAGCACCGCCACCATGCTGGAGAGGATGTTGGCCTCGATGCCGAGCGCCCCCATGAGCCCGAAGACCAGCAGCAGCGCCACGCTGACCACCATCATCGGGATCACGGTCATCAGCCAGTTGCGGAAGATGAGGAAGGCCAACAGCAGCACCACCACGGTGCAGGCCGGCAGCATCAGCCGGAAGTCCCGCTCGTTGTAGTCGTAGAAGGCCTTGTCCAGCACCGGCGTACCCGAGAGGCTCAGCCGGTACGGCGGCTCGGCGCCGGCCGCGGTCGCCCGCAAGTTCTCCTGGCGGATGGCCTCCTGCAGGGCCTCGGCCTGGGCCACCTTGCGGGTCATCAGGTCCGGGCCGCCGGTGAGCTCCACCACGACGGTGGTGACCCCGGCGCCGCTGTCCAGCAGGGTGCCCACCAGCAGCGGGTTCTGCAGGGCCTGGCGCCGCAGCGCGCTGGCCTGCGCGGCCGTGGTCGGCAGTCGCCGCACCAGGGGCCGGATCTCCAGGGCCTCGCCGTCGTTGTCGAAGATCTTGACGTTGGTCAGCGACTGCACCCTGTGGGCGTAAGGGGCCGCGGCGGCGGCCCGGGTCAGGCGGTCCACGGCCCCGAGCACCTTCGGCGCGAAGACGTCCGGGGCGAAGATGGCGATGACCGAGATCTCGTCGCCGGCGAACCGCTCGAGGAACTTGCCGTAGGCCGCGTAGTTTGGATCGTCCTCCAAAAACCACCCCTCCACGGAGCTGTCGAACTTCACCCGGCTGCTATGGTAGGCGGAGACGGCCGCCAGCGCGCCCACCGCCACCAGGATCAACACCCGCGACCGCACGATCCACGCCGGCCATCCTCTCCGCTGCTTCTGTTCCTTGTTCATCAGAGAACCCCTCTGAGCCCAACGTGGAGCTGGTCATTTTCGTTGTACAGCGCGCCGGGGCCGCTGCCGCCGGCAAAAATAGTGGCCCCCGCCAGCAGCGCCAGGTGTTGGCCCAGGCGGTATTCCACGCGGGGGGCCACAATGAGCGAACCGGAGAGCAGCTCGGTGTGGGCCGTGAGCTGCAAGGTGAGATCGACTTTTGGGATCGTGTAGCGGCAGTGCAGGGCGAGCCCGCCCCGGTGGGGCCCTCCGAGCAGCAGGTCGGGGCGCTGGTCGGGCTCCTGGCCCAGGGGGCGGAGCAGCAGCTCGTGCCACCACTCCAGCTTCACCTGCAGCTCCTCGCCCATGACGTAGCGCAGGCCGAGGGTGTAGGCCACCACCGGAGTGTCCACGCTGGTGGACCAGACGGCGCCCTCTCGCTGAAGCGGCAGCCCCTCGCCGCCCAGGGGCTCGGCCCGCCGGGAGATGAAGGCCACGTCTCCGTCGAGCACCAGGCGCCAGATGACTCGGGAGAAGCTGAGGCCCACGTGGTGCTGCCGCAGGTAGAGCGACTCCACCGGCGGCGCGCCGGCGTAGGCCGCGGCGAGGCTGCGCGCCAGGTCCTTGGTGGAGGAGGGCATCGGCCCGAGCAGGTAGGGCAGCACCCGCCGCACCAGGTCGGCGTGGAGGCGCAGCACCGGCAGGCGCTCGTAGCCGAAGGCGTAGTGGGCGGCCAGGTCCCAGCCGGCCACCGATCCCGAGACCCGCAGCGCCAGGCTGCTGTCGGCGAAGGGGCGGGGCAGGCTCGAGGCCACCAGCGCGGTCTGCCACTGGCCCTCCACGCTGTCGTCGGCCATGCGCTCGGCCAGCTCGCCTACCAGCCGCAGTGTGGTTGGCGCCCCGGCGCCGAGCACGGCGAAGTCGCCGCCGAAGAGGTCCACGCGGTGAGGCGTGGCCACCGGCTGCCAGACCAGGGACACGTTGACCTTCTTGATGTAGAGGTCGGCCTTGAGCGAGAGCACGGGCAGCCGCATCAGCTCGGCGTCGGTCAGCCCGAGGCGCAGGTCCATGGCGGTGAGCACGTCGTTGGGGTTGACCAGGTCGTTGGCGCCCCAGACGGTGGTGAGCATGCCCGCCTGCACGTCGATCCAGCTGGACGACACCTCGACGAACATCTCCCCGGGGAAGGCCTCGAAGTCGGCCCGGTGCAGGTCGCCGTTGAACACGGCGTAGGCCTCGTCGGCGTCCTCGGGCCGCCGGGCGGTGAGCAGCAGCCGCAGGCGCCCGCCGGCCTGGAGCCGCAGCCGCTTGCTGGGGCGTACCTGCAGGCTGAGCGAGGTCTCGGCCACCAGCGCCATGACGTCCTCGCGCACGCCGGCCTCGGCCGCCGACCGCGGTCCGCTGTGGTCGGTGTCCAGCTCCAGGCGCACCAGGGCCCGCGCCCGCCACTGCAGCAGCTCCGGCCGGGCCGCCACCCCGGCGGCGGGCGGGGCCTGCGCGCTCGGCTTCTGCCCGGCGCTGGGCGCCCACTGGCCGCCGTCGTCGTCGTCCGGGTCCTCGATGTCCTCCGAGTCGGAGCCTGCCTCGGCCTCGCCGCCCGTGGGGCGAGCCTTTGCTGCCCCGCCCGTCACCGGGATGCGCCCCGCCAGGGCGGGATCGTCGTCCTCGGCCAGCCCGGTGCCGGGCGCCAGCAGGGCCGCCAACGCGGCGGCCAGGGCAATGTGTGCCGCCCGGCTCATCGCCGCTTCAGCTCGCGCACGGAGAACTGGCCGCTCGTCAGGTCGTCGCGGAACTTGATCTTGGTCACGGCCAGCAGCGTGGAGTCGCCGCTGGTGACGTCCTTCATCTTCAGCCGCGTGGCCACCAGGCGACCGCCGATGCGCTCCACCCGCTTGACGTAGAGCACCTTCTTCAGCTTGGCCCGCTTGTCGAAGAACTTCACCCGGAGCATGGCGTCGTCCTTTTTGCGGATCCACAGCTTCAGGGCGCCGTAGTCGCTGTCACCCGTGGGCCGGGCCTCGATGACGTGGCAGGCGGCCTTGCCGATGTTCTCGTCGGGCAGCTTGCGGTAGCGCGCCTCCTCCACCGAGCGCCACTCCAGGTCGCCGTAGGTGAACTGGCTGCCGAGGAAGCGCGAGCTCTTCTGGGAGCCCGCGATCCGTTTGACGATCTTGAGCGCGGGCATGTACATGAACTGGTCGTCGGTCCCGCCCTTTTTCTGGCGAAAGAGGAAGGCCATGCCCGCCACGTCGGCCGGGGCCAGCACCCGGGCCATGGTGTTGCTCAGGTGCTCCTTGCGCAGCGTGCGGGCGGCCAACACCCTCAAGCGCGGCTGACCGTGTCGCGACACCAGGCGCATCTCGATGTTCATCACCGCGCCCCTGTTGCGGAACACCTGGTGGTCCATGGCCCGGGACACCAGCTCCCTGGGGGTGACGGCCCGGGCGGGGGCCGCGGCGGCAGCCACGGCAACAAAGCTCAACAACGATACCAGTCTGATCCTGTCCATGTTCTTCCTCCTGTATGGCCGCCCGTCAGTCCCGCAGGCGGTCAAAGATGTGCTTGCATGATTCGTCCATGGCCTCCGCCGAGCCGATGCGGCGCAGCGTGTTGATCAACATGGAGGCCATCTCCCGCATGTCCGCCCGGGAGAGCTGATCGATGTGCTTGATGCACCACAGATCCGTCACGTCGCAGATGGCCATCATCAGGCCGATCATCAGCGAGTCGGGCAGGTCGTCACGGACGGCGCCGCACGCCTGACCCACCCGCAGCAGGTGCTGCCACCAGGCCTCGATGGCCACCCTCATCTGGCGCACCGCCACGTGGCTCTCGTTGGTCACGTCGCCGGAGAGCAGGCTGCGCATCAGCCCCGCCGCGGTGGGGTCCTCGGCGTAGTACTCCATGGATTGAGCGGTGATGCTCTTGGCCTGCTCCCAGAAGGTCTCGGCGTCGGCGTCGAGCTCGAAGTTCCCGATAAAGGCGAAGTATCTCGCCGACATCCGCGAAAGGACCGTGGCGTAGAGGTCCTTCTTGTCCTCGAAGTAGTAGTACATCGACCCCTTGCTGATGCCGGCCTTTTCGATGATGCGGTTGAACGAGGCGCCCTCGTAGCCGTTGACGGAGAACTCCGCGGCGGCGGCGTCGAGGATCACACTCTGGCGATCGTCAGGGAGTTTGTTGAAGCGCGAGTGTGGCATTTTCGACCTTTCTGTTCATACCAACCGGTGTGAACCGGCAGGTATAAACCATACGGTTTAAACCAGGCGGTCTAGATAGTGGTGACCTGGACCCGTGCTGTCAAGGGGGGGAACAAAAAAAGCTCAAAAGAGCCGGCGTCGTCATGCCGGACCAACGCCATTGTGGACCCTCACGACCCTTTTCCATTAGGCTGAAGGCTGAATGCTCTCCCGGCTCCATACCGAAGCGGCCCTCGCCCTCATGGCGGGGATGATGCTCCCCTCCATTTCTTGGGCCCGCAAGCCGCGCCTGCGCCTCGATGCCCTGGACCATTCGCGCTGCGCCAAGGCGGGGGTGGTCACGGCGTGGGCCGCCGAGCTGGAGCTGGAGGGGATTATGCGGAACCCCGCCCAGGAGCACCTGCGGCTCCAGCTCGACGGCAAGGCGCTCGACGCCCCTCCGCTGAAGGTTGTGAAGTTCGCCGCCACCAAGCGGCCCCTGCGGCTGGCCCTGGTGATCCAGGCCAGCGAGGCCTACTCCATGGACTTCGGCAACATCAAGAAGGGGGCCGCCGAGCTCCTGCGGGCGCTGCCGGAGCGCACCGAGGTGGCGGTGCTGCACTACGCCAGCGAGGCGCGCCGCGCGGCAACCTTCGGCACGCCGGCCAAGGCCATCTCGGCGCTGGCCGGCCTCTCGGCCGCGGATCTTTCGGGGGACGTGGCCCTGGTGGCGGCGGTGAAGATGGGGCTGCGCGATCTGGCCAAGGCCAAGGGGCGCAAGCTGCTGGTGGTGGTCTCCGACGGCCTCAACGAATCACCCAAGCGGGCCCTGTTCCGCGGCGTGGGCGACCGGGCGCTCAAGGCCGGGGTGTTGATCCACCCCATCGCCTACTCGCCGGTGGACGAGCGCGGCCCCCTGCTCAACCTGGGGGAGATCGCCAAGCGCTCCGGGGGGACCCTGCGCTGGGCGCGGCGGCCCAACGCGTTGGCGGAGCAGTTTCGCAACCTGGGCCTCGAGATCAACGGGCAGCTCGGGCTCACCTTCAAGGTGCCGGACCGCTGCGCGGCGGCCCACAAGATGCGCGTCACCTCGGGCAGGCTGCGATCCAGAGTGGTCCAAATACCGAAGATGAAGCAGGTCAAACAGCCGACCACGGGCACCGCTGGGGGCACGGGTGGGCGCCACAAACCCGGCGAGACCGGGCGCTACACCTGGGTCGTCATCCCGGTGGTGGGGCTGGTCATGGTGTTGGGCTCGGCGCTGCTCATCTGGTTCATGGTGCGGCGCTGGCGCAAGCAGCACGGCCATGGCGCTTTGCAACCACGCAAGGCCCCGGAGGATCAGTCCGCGCCGCCGTGGGCCGGCCGGCAGCAGGCCTCGCGCCGCCCCCGCTCCACCGGCCCTGTCTCCGTACAGACCGACCCCGGCGCGGGCGCCGCTGCACCGGCCAGGATACCTCCCCCTCACAGCGGCGGCGTGCAGCCCATCACCGGGCCGATGGAGGCACATCCCCCGGTGACCTCCGGGCCGCCGCGCACACAGACGCCGGTGCCCTTCGACGAGCTGCCCACAATCTCCCCCGGCGACACGGTCTCGCCCCAGCAGCCCATCGGCGTCATCGCCGGTGCCAACGTGGCGCTCATCGGCTGCGCGCCGCCGCTGCAGGGCTGGCGCGTGAACCTGGTCCAGGGCGAGGCCCTCATCGGCACCGCGCCCGACTGCCTCATCCGCCTCGACGCCAGCCTCGGTGTGGCGCCCTACCACGCCAGCCTCCGGCTGCAGGGCAACACGCTGACCATCGAGGACCTGGAGTCGCGCAGCGGCCTCTTCGTCAACCACCAGCACACCACGCGCGCCACCCTGGCCAACGGCGATGTGATCCAGGCCGGTCAGGCCACCTTCCAGGTACAGATCGGATAGGGGTACCCCTTACGCGAAGGGGCCGGTTGATCTACACTGGTGGTGTAGTTTTCCAAAGAGGAGCGGAAGGTTTGGTGGCGTGGTCGGGGCCTCGCACTCAACACACGGAGGCACGTTATGATCCGATCATGACCTTTCTTGCTATTGGCCCTGCTGGCCCTCGCGCTGTCTGCCTGCGACGAGGAGCAGCCGCCGCCCGCCGGGCAGGACCTGACCATCAGCGACAGTCAGAGCGTGGAGGCCAGCGTCACCACCGACGGCCCGCTGGCCGGCGACACCGGCCAGGCCCAACCGGACACCGGCCAGATCCAGCCGGACACCGGCGCGGCCGAGGCGGGCAAGCCCGATCTGGGCGCCCCTGACCTGATCATCGAGCCGGACCTGGGCCAGCCCACCTGCACCGACGGCAAGAAGAACGGCGACGAGACCGACATCGACTGCGGCGGCGCCACCTGCCCCAAGTGCCCCGCCACCAAGAGCTGCAAGCTGAACTCCGACTGCAAG
>PVBE011487014.1_pt1 | contig 68845 bp, 65 predicted proteins | sample 1631181 | NCBI WGS metagenome assembly PVBE01 (sample SAMN08397723, study PRJNA350692) | Marine metagenome, whole genome shotgun sequencing project. | isolation source: water | place: Pacific Ocean | collected 2012-04
CAATATTAGGCTCATCCAGAGCCGCATCCGCTTCGTCAAGAATACAGAATGCTGTCGGCCGATACTCGAATATGCCAAACAGAAGGGAGAGCGCCACTAAAGTCCGCTCGCCCCCAGAGAGCAGGCGAATGTTCTGCAGCTTCTTGCCAGGGGGCTGTGCGAAAATCTCAATCCCCGAGGTAAGCGGATCTTCTGGATTCTCAAGCTTCATGCCCGCTTTCCCGCCGCCGAACAATTGGCGAAAAATCCGGTTGAAATACCCATTGATTGATTCGAAGCAATCATTGAAACGCTCAATGCAATCGGTGTCTATACGCCCAATTGCCTCATTAAGGTTTGCTGCTGCATCCTTGAGATCCTTACGCTGTAAGCCAAGTTCCTGATGGCGCCCCTCCTGTACCTCAAAATCTTCATAGGCAACCAAGTTGACTGGTCCAAGTCTCTCAATCTTCTCTTCGACTCCCCGACTTAACACCCGCAATTCGGAAGCGTCGAGCTTCTCAATATCAGTATCTTCATCCTTCTTGCCACGCTTAGGCTCCTCAGTTCCCTCGGCCCCTTCGACTACTTCAAGTGGGCCCTCCTTGAGGAGCTCGGCCGGCCCAATCGCCAGTTTCTCCCGAACCTGTTCCTCAATGTGCTGGCCAGCAACTCGAATTTCTGCGGCCTCAACTTCAAGCTTCGAACGAGCCTCCTGTGCCTGTTCCAAATCGTTGCGCATCAGAGACTGCGCCTCCTGAAGAGCAGCGACCTCGTCCTCTCCAGCTTTGTCATCAATATCGGCAGCATTCACATTGGCTTCTAGCAATGCACCTTTCTCAACTGCCTCATCAGCTTGCTTGGTGGCCTTTTCTGCACTCTTGGCAGCTGTCTTAGATGCCTCAATCAAACTCTTAACCTCGGACAAGGTGCGTTGATGTTCGGACTTCAGCCTCCGGCAAGCTGCCTCTGAAACGGCAAGCTCCTGGCGCGAGGCGTCTGCTTGCGCACCGGCAGCCGCCGCAGCGATTGCCGCACGGTCACGGTTTTCCCGAGCACCCAACTCTTCCGGCGAAGTTACTTCGAGTTCGACTGGGGAACCCTGCTCTGTTTCCACACCGGATGTATCCTCAGCACCCTCCATCATCCTTAGCCGTGCTTGGCGCCCACGTACTCGAACCTCCGCGCCACAGGCCCAACAACTCCCGCTGTTATCGACAAAAGCGTGACCTGGATAACTTCGTGCCAATTCCGGCGCATCCTCCGCATTCGTGATCAGCCACGTATCTTGCAGCAACGAACGGACTACAGCCTCGACGGTCTCATTGCGACCACTAATCCGTTCTTGAAGTGCGCCCACGATACGATCGTCTGCTGGCGGAGGAGCGATGATCGGTGATTCCACGCATCGAAGCCCACGGGTTCGTCGATTGTCATCAAGGGCCCCTTCCAACCACTCTCCCAACATTGCCTCTGGCATGACCTTTACGTCCAGCAAGTCACCAAGCGCCAGACTAAGCGCGGGGAAATCTTCTTGCTCTACTATTATGTCTACTGACAGCGGTTGTGCTCCTGAGCCCTCTTCACTTGCCGATGGCGCCGGTCTGAGAGCTAAATCAAGCCTTCGCCGCGCTGCCGCAAGCTCATCATCTGCTTCCGAGAGAACTACCTTGGCTGTTTCGTAGACGGTTTCCGATTGTTGCGCCACTTCCTCGCGACGAACCCGTAAGCCAGTGGCCTCCTCAAGCCTTTTTTCTAATTCAGTGCTACGCCGCTCGAGCTCAGCTTGACGTTCTTCGGCGAATCTCTGTCGATCGTCCTGTCGTTGCACCTCAGCCCTAAGCCGTTCTTGCTCAAGCTGGTTCTGGTAAAGACGCTGACGTCGGTCCTGTTCATCTTTTCGGGCAGCGCGCATACGCTTGCGCTCTTGTTCCAACTTCATAGCCGCCGACGTAAGGTTCTCCCGTGCCTTCTTTTCAGCCGCACTAGCCCCAACGACCGCGGCGACTGCTAGCGATTCCCGTTGTTCTGATTCGAGCAGCTCACGGTACAACCAGGCACGCTCAAGACGACGTAGCTCGCCGCGAAGCTTCTTATACCGACGTGCCCGCCCTGCCTGGCGCTTGAGACTCCGCATCTGGCGACCAACTTCCTCATAAATATCATCGATCCGAGCCACATCCTGCGCTGTAGCTTCAAGCTTAAGCTGGGTCAAATGTCGACGGTGTCTGTAGAGGGTAATCCCGGCGGCTTCCTCAAGCGGCGCACGACGTTCCAGCGAACTGGCAGAGAGAATCTGGTCAATCTTGCCTTGCCCAATCTGGAAGCAAGTCCGCGTTCCAAGCCCTGTCCCAGCAAGCCGTTCACGAATATCCCGCAACCGGCATTTATCACCGTCGAGCAAATACTCCGAGTCCCCAGAGCGGAAAAGGCGACGGGTTATCTTTAGAAGACTAGGATCATCACCGTTCCCAAAATCATCGGCTTCTGAATCCTCTCTGGACTCAATTTCGATACTGCCTTCATGAGTATCGATCTGAATTAGAGGCGTTCTCTCGCCGGCGAGCCCATCTTCAGTTTTGTCACTCTGGCTAGCGCCATTGCCGTTGGCACCAGACCCATTCGACCCGTTTCCCGTAGCTGATCCTAAACCCGGGACTAAGTGCCCACTTCCATCAACCTCGGGCCGCAACCGGGGCTCACCCTGGGCCTCAAGGTCAGTAAGTGGGTCGGAACTACTCCCACCATTGGAGGTCCCATTGCTCAAATAGAGGGTGACTTCAGCTAGTCCGATTGCCCGACGAGTGGCGGTTCCCTGAAAGATGATGTCCTGCATTTGCTGGGCCCGCAGCGCACGAGTGCTTTGCTCACCTAAGACCCAGAGGATCGCGTCGGAGATATTGCTCTTGCCGCAGCCATTTGGACCAACGACCGCAGTTATTCCCTCAGGGAAGTCAAGTTCCGCAGCATCGGCAAAAGACTTAAAACCACGGATTTCTAGTTTCGACAGCTTCCACACGATGCACGGGCCTCAGGTCCGTGCCTCCCAAAGTACGCTGAACCGGACGACGGCTGCGTAGGTCGCCCCTAGGTGTCCGGCCTGGCGAAGCTTAACACCTCCAAATCAAAGCGTAAACGCACGAACCACTACCTGTTGCGGTACAAACAACGATTAGACTCAATATACGGTGGTGTTCCCCCGCACCGACTGTAGAATCGATTTCCGCCATAATGATACGTGTCTCTAAGCAACGACTGGCGCTTTGCCAGCCAGGAATACCACCGTTAGACTCTATCCGATGTTCGGTGGTAGCCCTTTGTCAGGAGCGGTTCTGGACGACTTGAAGCCGACGTAGCTCAGTGGCAGAGCAGCTGATTCGTAATCAGCAGGTCCGGGGTTCAAGTCCCCGCGTCGGCTCTTATATTCCAGTAATGGGTTGTGGCGGGCCACTTGTGGCACACGCGGGCCCCTGTAAATGTGCCGGATCATAGGGATCCTGAGTCTTTTCATCACTCTGACCCTACCTACGCTAACGGGAGGAAGCATACGTGCCCAAGGTTTTTGACCGCTCACAAATTAGTGCCGCATTGAAAGATATCGATACCGTTTCGTGTATTGAGGAGGGGTTCATTGCCTACTCGCGCAGTGAAGTCGTGGTTCCTCCTGTGGGCGAGATGCTCTTTGAAGATCCGCGCGGAGAAGCACACATCAAATACGGATTCATTAAGGGTGATGACTATTTCGTCGTCAAAATTGCCAGCGGGTTCTATGAAAACTTCAAGCTCGGGCTTCCAACCAATTCGGGCCTCATGCTGTTGTTCAGCCAAAAAACGGGCGAGCTTCTCGCCGTGCTGCTCGACGAGGGGGAGCTCACCGCAGTTCGAACAGCTGCTGCGGGGGCGGTGGTCGCTAAATACATGGCACCAAACACGGTGCATCGCATCGGTATTGTCGGCGCTGGAGACCAGGCACGCCGACAGTTACTAATGCTTGACTCGGTGCTTGCTTGCCGCGATGTCACCGTCTGGGGAGTAAACCAGGAAGAAGTCAACCGGTACAAACAGGACATGGAGACACTTGGCTACCGTGTCGACACGACACTCGATCCGGCCACTGTTGCTAACGCCTGCAACCTGATCGTAACTGTCACACCAGCCCGGCACGCTCTGCTGCACAAAGACGAGATTCGCCCCGGCACGCATATCACAGCGATAGGCTCCGACACGCCAGACAAACAAGAGCTGGACTCCAAAATTTTAGCCCGGGCCGACATAGTCGTAGCAGATAGCATCGAACAGTGTCGGACTCGTGGAGAAATCTACCAGGCCACCAATGCTGGGCTGCTCGAAGATGACCGGGCCGTTGAACTCGGGAACCTGATACTCAACCAGCAATTATGGCGGTCATCAGATGACCAACTTACCGTCGCCGACCTAACCGGTGTCGCTGTGCAAGATCTTCAAATCAGCAAGGCAATCTACAAAGCATTGTGCTGAAGTCCTCGTCGCCAATGATTTTATTCACCAAATCGCAAGCACGCGTAGCGTGAAATCCCCAGGTTGTAAATTCGAATAGGCACCGAACTAGTCTTGAGACTTTTCCTTGACCGAGGTCCACGGAGTCCCTACGATTCGGCAATTGTTCACCTGGAAGATCCTAGTTGCCAGAAGCAGTTACAGGGCCCATCACACTGTACTCATGGGTCTCGATTGATCGAGATTAGACACGATCCTCGCCGTGCCCAGTTCTAACGTCAGTCGTTTGCACCCTTCCCGATGGCCCCTGGCTACTTGGACGCTGGGCTCCACAGGCATTGCGTTCCTGCGGGTCGAGTACACACTCGGGTCGTTCTCATTCGCACCAGCCGCAGCATTGCTATGTGGAACTTGGCTCGGACCGAAACGTGCTGCACTGGTGCAATTTATTGCAACTGCGGTACTGATCCCGGTAGCGGTCGTATCTCCTGGAACCGTTGGTCCAGGAGAGTGGAGTTTCAGGCTTGGCCTGATCCTGTCTGCCTTGGTTGCCGGTGTGATCGCACCAGCCAATGACAATGGTGCCAGCCCCCCGCGCGCCGTTTGGTGGACTGTCTTCAGTGTTGCCACCGGTTCCGCATTGTTGGTAATGGTTCTTGTCCCAAGGATCACAAAAGGCACCATCGGAGTCTATTTCGCGCTTACTTTCCTTCTCGCAACCGCTATTGCAGTCTTCTACGCTTACAAGATGGTTCTCGAGCCTGGGAGAGTTGTAGGTTATTTCTTCTGCCTTCTCCCCTACTACATTGCGGGATTTGTTGGGAACGTCATTTTGGCGACTTGGAATCCAGGCACTGGGACCGTCGCCAGCATGCCCGAGCGATGGGGAGAAATACTGTTCTATTCATATTTTTCCCACTTGCCAGGCGAGTTAATCTCTCTGGTTGTAATTGCCTACGTGGTGTGTGCGGTTGACCGCAATGGAACCATGGATGGCCCATTCGCGATCGGCAAATCACGTTGACGAATTCAGGCAATCCCTCCTATAATTCTGGCCTAGGCAGCTTCGCGATTCACGAGTTTTGGTGGTCGCCGTCGGCTCATTCCCAGGGGCCCGACGCTAGTAGGGTGCGGATAGATGGCCCGGAGTTTTTCCGTTCACTGCTGAGGGAACGAAGGCGCGTAGCTCAGTTGGGAGAGCGCTTCCCTGACGCGGAAGAGGTCGTCGGTTCGAGCCCGGCCGCGCCTATTAATTCCCTTGTGTGCTTGCCCTGTTGTAACACTGATAGCCCCAGCAGCAATGTCTGAATCGATCAAGATCAAAATTGACGGACAGGAACTCCTCCTTTCTATAGGAACACGTGTTCGCGATGTACTTGAGAAACACTGTCCAGCGTGGCTGAAGAGCTCGGTCGGAGTGACACTCAACGCCGAGCCTCTCGATTTCCAGATGGCGCTTCACGCCGATGGTGAACTAGTCCCATTGGAACCTGGCGGAAACACTTCTTCGATGGCACTTCAAATGTGCCGACACACTACTTCTCACGTGCTTGCCCAAGCGGTCCAAGAACTATTTGAGGGAGTTCAGGTTGGGATCGGGCCGCCAACCGCCGATGGGTTTTATTATGATTTTTTGCGGGAAGACCCCTTTACCCCGGCAGACTTGCAAGCTATCGAAAAGCGGATGCGCAAGCTAATTAAGACTAATCAAAAAATGGAACGGCTCGAGATGTCCAAAGGAGACGCAGAAAAGATTTTCGCCGAGAAGGGCGAAGACTTGAAGGTCGAGCTTATCCGGGACAAAGGTGGCGCCCAGGTTTCTTGCTACCAACAAGGAAATTTTATCGATTTCTGTACCGGGCCCCACCTGCCACACACTGGCAAGATCCCCGCAATCAAACTCTTACATACTGCAGCAGCGCACTGGCGACCTGAACGCGACCGAGAAGATTCCCCCATGATGCAGAGAATCTACGGCACAGCTTTCTTTTCCGCGGAGGACCTCAAAACATTTCTGGACCACCGCGAGGAGGCCAAAAAGCGTGACCATCGCCGGCTCGGTATCGATTTAGACCTTTTCCACTTTGACGAAAAGGCCGGTCCCGGGATGGCCTACTGGCACCCCAAGGGCGGCACCGTTCGACATCAGATCGAGGGGTTCCTATGCAATGAACAACTCTCGCGCGGCTATGACGTTGTCTATACGCCGCACATCGCACGAAAACACCTATGGGAAACGTCAGGCCATTACGACTATTACAAAGAACATATGTTCACGCTTGATGTCGACGAACAGGAATATGTCCTCAAGCCTATGAATTGCCCCGGTCATATCCTGATCTACCAGAAGGGAACTCGTTCATATCGTGACCTGCCCCTTCGCTATAGTGAATTCGGGACCGTTTATCGAAACGAACTCTCAGGGGTTCTGCACGGCATGCTACGCGTGCGCGGCTTCACACAAGACGACGCCCATATTTTCTGTCGCCCCGATCAGATACAAGAAGAAGTGTCTGGGGCACTTGACCTCGCGCTGCACATTATGAAGACATTCGGCTATGACGAATACCGCATAGACCTTTCTTTACATGACCCTAGTAACAAGGATAAATACGCTGGCGACGAAGACCAATGGGGCCTCGCTGAAAATGCGCTGGCTGATGCTCTGGACTCCATGGGCCTGGTGTATGAGCGGAGACTTAACGAAGCAGCGTTCTACGGTCCGAAGATTGATTTTCACCTCATCGATGCACTGGGTCGTGCCTGGCAGGGATCGACAATACAACTGGATTTCAACCTGCCGGAGCGTTTCAACCTTACCTATGTAGGAGACGATGGGCACCAACATCGCACCGCAATGATCCACCGCGCTATTTACGGATCACTGGAACGATTTGTCGGTGGTCTAATCGAGCACTATGGGGGGGCGTTCCCGCTTTGGCTAGCCCCGGTTCAAGTTATCGTGTTACCAATCGCCGACCGTCATATCGAATACGCTGAAGAAATAGCCGCGGCAGCGGGAGAAGCTGGGCTTCGCGCTGAAGTTGATCGCCGTAGCGGTAAGCTGGGGGCCAAGATCCGCGATGCACAGACACAGAAACTTCCATTCATGTTAATCGTCGGCGACCGTGACATGGAAAATCAGGAGGTTTCTGTACGCCACCGAACGGTCGGCGACTTGGGGAGTTTTACGATTGAAACTTTTCTGACACAGGCCCTGCAAGACATTGACGGCCGCGCTGTGCGAGAATGGCCATTGCGCGAGGATGTTACTGCACCGGCCTGACGACTTGTTCGGCGCACCGGTGCGCCGAACCATAACAAAAGGGGTTAGAGCATAAACGGACAAAAGAAACACCGGATCAATGACCAGATTAAAGTTCCTCAAGTTCGACTGATCGATGCTGACGGCGAACAGCTCGGGGTGGTGCCGGCAGAGGCAGCAAGGGCAAGGGCCCTTGAGCAAGACTTGGACTTAGTAGAGGTCGCGCCTAATTCCGAGCCTCCAGTCTGCCGCCTTATGGACTACGGTAAATATGCGTATCGTATAGCCAAAGAACAGAAACAGCGCCCCCACAATACGCAACTGAAGGAAGTAAAGTTTCGTCCAAAGATTGATCAACACGACTACGATTTTAAAATGAAGCACATCCATCGATTTCTCACTCAAGGCCACATGGTCAAAGCAACGATAATGTTCCGGGGCCGTGAGGTTGTTCACCCAGAGTACGGGCGAAAAATATTGGACCGAGTTGTGGACGAGCTTGGGGCGACCGTCCGGGTCGACAACCCACCAAAAATGGAGGGTCGATTGATGTCTATGATCATTACTCCGAAACGAGACTGATTCGATGGCGTCTTTTAAAGTACTCAGGTTCGACAATTTCAAGGACAAGATATGCCAAAGATGAAGAATCACCGCGGGGCCGCCAAGCGTGTTAAACGCACGGGTAGTGGGAAGTTCTCTCGTCACCACGCGTACGCCGGCCATTTAATGGGACACAAATCGAGTAAACGGAAACGCAACTTGCGTAAGTCGCAATTAGTTTCTAGTTCAGACCAGCACCGCCTCGCTCGGTTGCTTCCGGAGCGTTACAGTTAGGTAGTAACTTGCCAAGATAACGGAGGGATCGCATGGCTCGTGTAAAGCGCGGCAATGTTCATAAAAACCGACGCCGCAACATACTCAAGCAAGCAAAGGGATACTACGGGTCCGACAGTCGACTTTACGCTTCGGCGCGTGACGCAGTCGACCGCGCCATGCAATATGCCTACATCGGACGCAAGCGGAAAAAGCGTGATTTCCGGCGCCTGTGGATAATCCGGATCAACGCGGCTTGCCGTCAGCACGACATTTCCTACAGCCGTTTCATGGCCGGATTAAAGGCTGCCAACATCGGCCTTGACCGAAAAGTGTTGGCCCAGATTGCGGTCGAAGATCCTGAGGCTTTCGCACAGCTTACCCTTGCCGCTAAAGATTCGCTCGCGGCCTAATTCGTCCGAGGGGCCCGTCTGTGGACGATGATACTGGACAGGCGCACGTTGATGGCGGCGACTCGCTAGCCGAAATCGAAAGGCTGCGCACTGATTTCGCCCGCGAGGCTGGAGAAGTGCGAAGTCTTCCCGAACTTGAGGAACTCAGGTCCTGTTACGTCGGCCGCAAGCGTGGCCGGCTGACCGCGATTTTCGACACCATGGGTTCCTTGCCGGGCGAGGTTCGAGGTCGCGTAGGACGTGCCGCCAATGACGCACGGCAGGAGATCACCAAACAGCTCGGGGAAATCAAGGCCGGTTTAAACAGGGATGTGGCGAACGAGGTGCCCGCCCTAGACGTAACCCTCCCGGGCCGTAGCAACAAAGCTGGCTCGCTGCATCCAATTACTCTTGCACTACAAGAAATAGTTGGTGTCTTCACTCGCATGGGCTATACGGTTCTGGGCGGCCCCGAAGTTGAGCACGATTACTATAACTTCGAAGCCCTAAACATTCCCCGGGGCCACCCGGCACGTGACAGCCAGGACACGCTGTACCTCGATAGCGACTGGTTGCTTCGAACCCACACCTCCCCTGTTCAGATTCGTACAATGGAGGAACAGGAACCCCCGCTTGCCATAATCGTCCCAGGCAGGGTCTACAGGCGGGACACTCCCGATGCGACCCACACTCCATCGTTTGTACAGTGCGAAGGTTTACTTGTCGATCGAGACGTCACAATGGCGGACTTGCGTGGCACTCTTGACCATTTCGCCAAGGCACTTCTTGGTCCCCAAACCCAAACTCGTTTACGTCCCGGCTATTTTCCATTTACAGAGCCATCAGCCGAGATGGATGCGAATGCAGGTAACGGATGGATTGAGATGCTTGGCTGCGGCATGGTACATCCGGCCGTTTTTGAGAAAATTGGCTACGATCCCGACGAATGGCAGGGCTTTGCCTTCGGGATGGGCGTTGACCGTATCGCCGCTATGCGTTACGGCATCACAGACATTCGAACACTCTACGAAAACGATGCGCGCTTCTTGCGTCAGTTTACGGGCTGAGCGCGATGCTATTTTCTTCGAACTGGTTGGCACGCTACGTCGAACTTCCCGAAGAGACTGATCAACTCGCTGAACTCCTCACCCGTTGCGGCATGGTCGTCGAGGAGATCCGCTCGCACTCTGATGGAGTTTTGCTCGATCTGGATATTCCAACAAATCGAGTCGACGCAATGAATCACTACGGTTTGGCACGCGAGATTGCCACAGCCCGCCGTATAGACCTACAAATGCCGGAGATCATAGTCAACGAGTCTGGTCCCGCCACAGACGAATTAACCACCATAGCAATCGATGATTTGGATGGGTGCCCACGCTATACAGCCCGATTAATTCGCGGGGTCAAAGTGGGGCCTTCGCCACAATGGCTCGGAGACCTTATCGAATCAATTGGACTGAGACCGTTAAACAATGTTGCCGACATCACCAACTTTGTTCTCTGGGAACTCGGCCACCCACTGCACGCCTTTGACTTCGACCGGCTTGCCGATAACCAGATCGTAGTCCGCCGGGCACGCCAGTCAGAATCTCTCGTTGCTCTCGATCATATTGATCACAAACTGACTTCGAGCGACCTAGTAATCGCCGATGGGCAACGCCCCGTGGCGCTCGCCGGGGTGATCGGTGGAGCGGAAACGTCCATTACCCTTGAAACCGTTAACGTTCTTCTCGAAGGTGCATCGTTTGATCCTGCTACCGTCCGTGCAACAGCACTTCGGCTGAATCTCCATACAGACGCTAGCCATCGCTTCGAACGCTCCCCTGCCCATGATGGCATGCTCCTGGCGCTAGACCGTGCAGCATCCCTCATTCAAGAAATCTGTGGCGGCGAGTTAGCACTTGGAAAAATTGACGTTGTCGGCAATTTACCTAAGCCAGTGAGTACTGCGCTTCGACTAGCCCGTCTAGAAAGTCTGCTCGGAGTAGCGGTGGCAAGCGATGAGGTCGAGGAGATTCTCTCTCGGCTTGGCTTCTCACTCGAAGCTAAGAAAGATAGCTATTACGTTAGCGTTCCAAGTTTCCGGTCTGATGTAACGCGCGAAGAAGACCTAATAGAGGAAGTTGGCCGCCACAATGGTTACGACCGGCTCCCCGCTACGTTGCCAGTCATTCGCAGTGTCCAAGGCCCCGGGACCGCTGAGGTCCTCGGGGAGCAACGCCTCAAGCAATGCCTTGTCACCGCCGGATGTCGCGAAATAATGTCAAGCTCCCTAAGTTCGCTCCTGGAGCAATCCGCATTCGTCGGTCAAGAAGGAAATCTAGTATCCCTTGATAACCCCATCTCCGAGGAGCTCAGTGTACTACGCGCCCACCTGGTGCCAGGCCTCCTTAGTACGGTGGCGCACAACCTTAACCACGGCGAAACATCCCTGCGCTTGTTTGAAGTTGGCCGCTGTTTTGCCGGGCCTCTAACCGATGATGGGGTCACCGAGGACTGGAGTATGGCGATCGCTGTCACGGGTTCTCAGCGACGCGACCACTGGAAAGATATTTCAACTCCAGCTGATTTTTACGACTTGAAGGGAATCGTCGAGCACATCACTAAGCACATGATTTGGCCAAAGTGGCAGTGGAATACCGGCAAGTCTCCCGGAATGGCCCAAGGGGCGACCGCTTTGATCAGAAATAATAAAGATACTGACATGGCTGCCGGCTGGGCGGGGAGAATCTCTGCCGAGACGGCGCATGCATTCGATATCGACGCCGAGGTGTGGGTAGCCGAATTTAACATCGACAGACTCATCGGATGCCCTCACCCAACGGTGCCCTATATTCCAGTATCCCGTTTCCCTGGCGGGGTCCGCGATGTTGCGCTGGTTTTGCCCCAGGGTGTTGATTACGGAGTCGTTGAAACGACCGTCAGGATGACCGCTGCCGAAGCTAAACTGCCTCTGGCTAGTATTGCGCTTATAGAAATCTATAAAGGCGACGAAATTCCTCCGGGGCATCGTGGCATGACGATACGATTCACCTTCCGCGCCGATGATCGAACGCTAACCGCTGCGGAAATTGATGAAGGGCAGAAGAAACTAGTCGATACACTTGCCAAGAAGTTGACTGCCCACCAACGCTAGTCAGCCTAAGATCAACCTAGTTGGCCAGCTTCCCTAAGGGGAACAGGCCTACTCCCCGTTGCAATCTCCTGGGACACGGATAACATTACCTTAGTAAATATAGAAATTAATCGTCGATGTCTGGCGACTGACCACTAAACAGCACAATAAAGACCCTCGAAAAACGAGGGGGAGCAAGAAAATGAGCTGGTCCAAGTAACGCCGATAGCTTGGATCAATAGAGCGCCGAAACTAACTTATCGGCAATTTTCCCAACCAATACGAGAGTTTTCTGATCGACCGAATACTTCAAAGATTCAGGACTTGTGAGGCACTTCTTTGTAAAGGGGGTTTGCTAGCCTAGCAGGCCGCAATCTTCCCTTTTTTTTGATCGATCGTTCTCGTCGCCATCGGCGCCGGCTCGGCGACCGTAAGGTCGCACCTTTCTCCCTCGTCGTAATCCGAGGCTGTCAAAGGGGGTGACCATGTACGGCACCAGTATTGTAACCGCCCTCAGTGCCGGCCTCCTGGCTCAATCCAACGGACTTGCTCAAACCGCCATCGCGGCCGGTGTAGCCATCGGCATACTGTTTGGCGGTTCTTTTCTGTTGGCTATTTGGTTAATAGCGAGGCGACGTTTTGGACATCGCCTCCTTGGAGAGGCCAAAGAGAATGCCAGGAAACTAGCTGAAGACGCCTTGAGGCAATCCGACACACTTCTCAAAGAAGCAAAGATTGACGCGCGTGAAGAACACCTTCGTTCTCAACAAGAATTCGCAGAAGAAAGCCGTGACCGTCGGCGCGAGATCGGCAGGCTTGAACGCCGTATTATTCGGCGCGAAGAAAAACTGGAACGACGGACCAGTGCCTTCGAAGACCGTGAAAGAGAACTTGTGAGGGTAGAGACCAAGCTAGGCCAGAAACTTAAAAAGGCAGAGGTTGCGGAAAATGAAGCTACCAGGAAGCGTGACGAGGCTGTAGGACGTCTCGAACGTGTAGCGGGGCAAACTTCCGATCAAGCTAAACAGGCTCTAATACAGCTCTTGCAGCATGAGGCTCGTGAAGAGGCAACTACCAGTATCCGTCGTATTGAAGAAAACGCCAAAGCTTCGGCCAAGAAACAGGCAGACCGAATTATATCGACAGCAATTCAGAGGGCTGCTAGCAACCATGTCGCAGAACATACTGTTTCGGTTGTTGAACTCCCATCCGATGACATGAAGGGTCGAGTTATCGGCCGCGAGGGTCGCAACATTCGGGCTTTCGAGATGGTGACGGGGGTCAACCTCATTGTCGATGACACACCTGAGGCTGTGCTCATTTCGACCTTCGATCCATTGCGGCGTGAGGTCGCGCGGCTTGCGCTCGAACAGCTCGTTGGAGACGGCCGGATTCACCCCTCCCGCATAGAGGAAGTCGTCGAACGTATACGCGCGGAAATCGAAGAGCAGATCCAACATGATGGCGCTGAAGCAGCGGCTGACCTCGGCATTCATGAATTACACACCGACTTAATCCGCCTCATTGGGACCCTCAAGTTCCGCACTTCATATGGGCAAAACGTCCTGAAACATTCGGTTGAGGTGGCAACAATCGCTGGAATTTTGGCTAGTGAACTTGGTGTAGATGCAATCGTTGCTCGTCGGGCTGGCCTACTCCATGATGTCGGCAAGGCAGTAGATCACGAAATCGAAGGGACGCACTTGACCATCGGTATCGACCTGCTGCGACGCTACGGAGAATCTGATGCCGTTATACACGGAATGGAGGCGCACCATTTCGATGTGGAGCCTAAAACCGTGGAAGCGGTCCTCGTACAGGCGGCTGATGCTTTATCTGCAGCTCGGCCCGGCGCTCGCCGTGACATGCTTGAGACATATGTTAAGCGCCTGCAGAAGCTTGAAGAAATCGCGGACGCTTTCAATGGCGTCAGCAAAGCATACGCCATCCAGGCTGGCCGCGAGCTGCGCATTATCGTCGAATCCGACCAGGTAAGTGACAACGAGGCGATCTGGCTATCCAAGGATATTGCTAAACGAATTGAGAAAGAGGTTCAGTATCCAGGTGAGATCAAGGTCACTGTAATTCGGGAGACCCGTGCTGTAGGTCTGGCACGGTGAGGATACTGTTCGTCGGCGACGTCGTCGGAAAGCCGGGTCGCCGCATCCTTGCTACTCGACTTGCCAACTTGCAAAGGACTTACGATGTGGATTTTACAGTTGTCAATGCTGAGAATGTTGCAGCTGGCCGCGGCATCACTCCCACACTCTCTGATGAAATCCTGGCTATGGGCGTCGACGTACTCACAAGTGGCAATCACATCTGGGCTCAAAGAGGTATCGAACGGTATCTGGAGGAAGAGCCCCGCTTGTTACGTCCCGCTAACTATCCTGCTGGAGCCCCGGGCACAGGTGTCTTCCATGGGCGGTCGCGAGATGGTCACCCCGTCAACGTGATCAACCTTCAGGGACGGGTCTTCATGCCCGAACTCGACTGCCCGTTCCAAGCTCTCGACAATATCCTTGATGCGGCCAGCGATTTGCCCACCGCAACCTTGCTTGATTTTCATGCCGAGGCAACATCCGAAAAGCAGGCTATGGGCTGGCACGCTGACGGTAGAGTCAGCGCGGTTGTGGGAACTCACACCCACGTGCAGACGGCTGACGCGCGCCTACTGCCTGCCGGAACAGCCTACTGTACCGATGTGGGCATGACCGGCTCTCTGGACTCCATCATTGGCACCCGTGTGGATCTTGCGCTGTCCCGCTTCCTTTCCAGCCGCCCGGTACGCTTTCAGGTTGCTAAAACTAATCCACGCGTTTCTTATGTTCTGATTGATATCGACACAGCTTCAGGCTATGCCACGAATATTAAAGCTCGTTATGATCCTCCAGGACCCCTGCACACCACGGAACCCGGAGACCCAGGTATCGTTGACCGGATCTTTGATTAATGCCCCTAGAGGTCAACAATAATCTGCGTCAAGTCTGGAGCGTCTCCGACCTTGTAGATCTTTCAAGAGACTTACTTGCCAAAGCGATGCCCTTCGTCTGGGTGCGGGGAGAGATTAGTGGCTTCTCGTCCCCTGTTAGTGGCCATTGGTATTTTGACCTGAAGGACGACCGAGCCTTGGTCTCAGTAGCGATGTTCAAGGCCGCGAATAGCCAAATACCGTTCGAAATAAAGGACGGCATGGAGATCATCCTCGGAGGCGAGGTGGCAATTTACCCGCGCCGCGGAAAATTTCAAATCGTGGCGGAAATCCTTGAACCAGTCGGCTGGGGCGCTCTGCAGATTGCCTATGAGCAACTCAAGACAAGGCTTGATAGTGAAGGTCTCTTTGATTCTGTACGGAAGCGTCCCTTGCCTATTTTGCCCCGCTGTATTGGTGTCGTTACTTCACCCACTGGGGCGGCATGGCGAGACATGTGCCAAGTATGGAGGAAGAATTCGGTACCGATTCGCGCGTTGTTATCACCAACCCAGGTACAGGGAACTGACGCCGCGACTGGGATCGTCTCCGCGCTCGACAGATTGAACCGTCATGGGAAAGCAAATGTGATCATCGTGGGCCGCGGCGGAGGCTCACGAGAGGATCTCTGGGCATTTAATGAAGAACCCGTAGCCCGCGCCATTGCAGCGTCCGATATACCCGTCGTAGCAGCCGTCGGCCATGAGATCGACCAGACAATCGCCGACTTAGTCGCTGATCACCGCGCCGCGACGCCAACCGCGGCCGCTGAGCTAGTTGCCTACAGTCGACAGCGACTAATGGAACGCATAGTCGGTACCAACATACGAACCCGGACAGCGGTAACCAATCGGATCCTAACTACACGCTCTCGCTTGCAAGAATCGATTCTCCAACAGACCCTCGTCCAACCCTCGCGTTTACTTGTCGTATACCGACAGCGACTGGACGAGGCGTTTGCTCGGGTTAAGTCAGCAATCGACAGACAGTTCAACAACGACCGGCAAACTCTGCAGGCTACAATCCACCGAATAGCACCAAAGAACTTAATTCCCACTACACTCAAAACGCGTGGTCGAGTCAATAACGCGGCGAGCACGTCGGTCAGTTTGATACGACGCCAAATGGCACAACAAAAGTCTCGATTTGCCGCAACAGTGGCCCGCCTAAGCGCCTTGAGCCCATTGGATGTTCTAGGGCGAGGTTACTCAATTTGCGAACGGGCTACAGACGGCAGCATAGTCCGCGAGGCAGACGATGTGACCGCGGGTGACTCGATACGCGTCCGGCTTCAAAAAGACACCCTGGAATGCACCGTGCAATCAACGAAGCAAGGTACACCACCGCAACCATTGTGAGACAATCCGATAACTATGCCCACGGCCCCGAAGCACGAAACCGACCAGGAAGCATTATCGTTCGATAGCAACGACCTAACGTTTGACGTTGCTCTAGAGAAACTCGAGGCATTAGCCGCTCACCTGGAAGAGGCCGACATCCCTCTTGAGCAAGCACTTGAGGTTTATGAATCCGCCGTACACCTCTTCGCGTACTGCCGTCAGCGCCTTGATGGGATGGAACAGCGTATTGAACAGCTTTCCGAAACACTCGATGGAACATTGACGGTCGAATCTATTACAACGGCCCTCGACGACGAGAATGGATAGCAAGTCTAACGGCGAATCTTGCGGAACACTTGAAGAAGCCGAAGAATTTTTTGCCCGTTACCGCGTGCGTATTAATGACGCGCTCGACAACGCTCTTCCAACCTCCGAGGAGTCTCCCAGTGGACTACACAACGCTATGCGCTACTCCGTCTTTGCAGGCGGCAAAAGACTTCGTCCTATCCTTGTACTCGCCACCGCCCAGGTTCTAGGGAAATCCACTGATTCGCTGCTTCCAGCGGCCTGCTCTGTCGAATTAATCCATACTTATTCGCTCATTCATGACGATCTCCCTGCGTTCGACGACGACGACCTTCGCCGGGGAAAACCCACTAATCACAAAATTTTCGGTGTGCCGCAAGCAATTCTTGCCGGTGACGCATTGCAATCCTTATCTTTTTCACTCCTTGCTAACGCGGCTCGAGAAGCCGATTCCCTAGAGCCATGGATCACCTCTCTCATGGAATTAAGTAAAGCCGTGGGAAGCATGGGCATGGCTGGCGGTCAATGGCTCGATATCGAAGCGGAAGATCAAGCGCTTGATGTGGTTTCGCTTGAAACCCTCCATTCCGCTAAGACAGGCGCACTCTTGACAGCCTGTGTTCGAATCGGTGCCCTCCTTGGCGGGGCCGACGACGCGATGAAAGCTCAGCTTGATGGTTACGGAAAATCCATTGGCCTTGCTTTCCAAATCGTTGACGACATCCTCGACGTAGAAGGTTCAGTCGCAGACCTTGGAAAGATTCCAGGGGCCGATAAAGCACGTGGAAAGGCAACCTACCCCGGCCTTCTCGGTCTCGAGGGTGCACGCGCCGAAGCACACCGGCTTCGAACAATAGCCCTCGAGAACATTGAACCTTTTGGGTCGGCGGGTCGTCCGCTGGAGCTAATTGCAAACTTCATTGTTGACCGCAGCCAGTGAGTTCCTCACGCCTGCGACTTGACAGGGTGCTAGTCGACCGAGGACTGGCTCCTACCCGTAGTAGCGCACGCGCCCTGATAATGGCTGGGAAGGTGCGTCTGGCAAACCAGTCTGAATGCAAGGCAGGGACCCTGGTTAACGTTGATACTTCAATCGAAGTAATCGAACCACCACGTTTCGTGAGCCGGGGCGGCGACAAGCTAGCTGCTGCCATCAACAAGTCTGGGATAAATGTAACCGGGTGCACTTGTTTAGATATTGGTGCCTCAACCGGAGGCTTTACGGATGCTCTGCTCCAAACGGGTGCATCCATCGTTATCGCTGTCGATGTGGGCTATGGACAGCTTAGTTGGAGATTGCGACAGGATGACCGTGTCCTACTACTGGAACGGACCAACGCCCGGTACCTAACAATTGATGACTTGCCGACTAGCCTCAACACACCGCCGACAATTTTGGTCATCGATGTCGCGTTTATTAGTGCCAGGAAAATTCTTCCCGCCGTGGGACAAGTATGCGCTCCTACTTGCGACGCCATAGTGCTAGTCAAACCACAGTTCGAGAGTAGACCTGACCGAATCGGGGCCCGGGGTATTGTCACCAGCAAAGATACGAGACGTGAATGCCTGACGGCGGTCGGGCGATCAGCCGAAGAACTTGGCTGGACTGTCATCCGCGCCATTCCTAGCCCAATTCGTGGGTCCACAGGAAATTGGGAGTGCTTTCTGCAGCTCCAGAGGCCTCGTTTGATGGCAGAATTTGCTAGCCTGCAGGAAAAGCTTGACAACATCGACATTCCAGAAAACTGAGAACAGGCGACCAGGGTCAGTACTGTGGACAAACAACGCTTTCGCCACGTGGGGCTAGTTGCAAAAGGACACGAGCCGTCAATCGCTGACGACCTACACCGTATTGCTAAGAAGCTAGCCTCCAACAATTGTGCTGTGACCTATGACAAGGCTGCCGCCACTCTTCTACAGTCATCAGAAGAAGGGCTTGGGCGCCGAGATCTTGCCGCTTCTGTCGACGTAATCGTCGTCCTAGGCGGTGACGGCACCCTGCTTTCAATCGCCCCAATTGCTGCCGCAGCTGGGGTTCCCGTACTCGGAGTTAACTATGGCAGTCTCGGCTTTCTGACCTCAAGTGTCCGCGAAGAAAGCGACACCGCCATTCAGAGTCTTCTCGACGGCGACTACACCAGTAGCCACCGCATGATGTTGCGAGCTTGCATTCACGATGCCCAGTCGCCAATTGAGGCCAGTGATCGTTTCCGTGATGTATTGAATGACGCTGTTGTCAATAAAACCTCACTCGCCCGGATTATTCAGCTGGAGGTCACTATTGACGGTGATTTCGTATCACGCTATCGAGCCGATGGGCTCATCGCCGCAACGCCTACAGGCTCGACAGCGTACTCCCTTGCTTCCGGTGGGCCAATCGTAATGCCTGATCTCGAGGCGATCATCGTTTCACCCATTAGCCCGCATTCTCTAGTCAACCGCCCGCTCGTATTGCCCGGACAAGCCCGAGTTTCAGTCCGTGTACTTTCCAAAGATCAGGACATCGTCCTCACCCTTGATGGCCAGGAAGGCCTCCAAGTGCACCCGGGCGAGGTCGTTACGGTTGAACGCAGTCCATTACGATTCGAGCTTCTCTTAACTGGGCGCCGGTCGCATTTCGAGGTCCTGCGAACAAAGTTGAAATGGGGAGACCGATGACTGTTTCAAATCAGCGATATTCTCTATTCAGACCCAAGTACGGTACGCCTGGACAAACTTGCAGACAACAGACGAGTAACATGGTGCCTCTCTGCACTGTCCTTGAAAATAGTCGCTGCACAGTGCCTGTGGATTACGTAATTAGGCCAAACTGGATGTGATCCAATTCATAGACTCAGCATATCGCTCCAAACACTGCGACTCCGTTGGCTTTCCTGCAATGGAGTGCAATTCGTGACCTCTCCACTGAGATCTTCTAAAAAAATGGTGCGCAGCAGGTATCCTCGCCCCGGAAAATGCCGACTTCCTGTAGCACTTGCGTTGATATCTATCTGTTGTTCCTGCTCTGACCTCCCGCTCGACACTGATCCTCTATTATCAATGGCAGAGGTCGTTAGTGAGGAGAAACGTTACCCTGCCCCACTAACAGAGGCCTGGCGTCGGTCCCCCAACAAACCAATTTCATTCCAACCAGCAGTCGGCACCAACAATGTCTATCTGGTCGTCGATAACAAGCTCGTTGCGTGGAGCGTACGGACTGGGGCGACATTGTGGGATGCAGTTGATTTTGAATCGGAGATCAGTGCAGCACCCGTCGTTATCGGCCAGCAAGTCGTTATTGCAACCATGGGCAGTGACTCCATCGAACCGCGCGTCTGGTGGTTCTCCAGCGATGGCTCGCTCGGATCACAGGCGCCCGTTGCGACATCTATCTCCAAGCTCAATGGTGAACCCGAAATGGTTGTCTATATCGACGAACGTGGCGTTGGGCGGCTTGGTGGCGTTCGCAATTGGCACACGCCCCTTGAAAAACCAGCTACTGTCAATCTTGCCACAGAGCATCAAGTAGCATTGATCACAACCGAAGATGGTCTTCTGCTCGCATTCCGCCTTAACGACGGCAAGATAGACTGGCAGTATGACGCTGGTACCAAAATTACTGGAGCCTATGTTGCAAAGGAAATCGCATACATCGGCACTGCTGGCGGCGACTTAATCGCTTTCAACCTCAAAGATGGCCGTATTGAGTGGCAACGAATATTGGGAACCTCAGTGGTTGGTTCGCCTGCCCAAACCGAGGAATTACTTTGGGTCGCTGGCCTCGACGCACGACTCACCGCGCTCAAGGCGGAGAACGGAACCCATCTATATACTGTTGACCTATCATCCCGGAACTACCTCGACATAACTCCGTTCACGCAATGGATTGCTGTTGGAGCACACTATGGGCCCTGGCTTGCTGTTCGAGGACCTAGCCGTGCCGAAGAAGAACAAGGACTACTAGCCCCTGTTCAAATCCAGGTACAAGGACCCCCGGTAACCAATCAAGCGGCCCTCAGTATTCCTGCCGGGAGCGGCCCAGCAGGATTGGCAGTAGTCAACGGAGACGGGATGGTGGTTTTCCTGGAACCACAGCGCGCACACTAACAGCAGTCAGTTAGCCTTTTGCTTCAACTCCAGGAGTACACCGCCCAACGAGGCCGGATGAACAAAGGCGATCCGCGACCCTTCAGCTCCCCGGCGGGGTTTCTTGTCTACTAAAGGCACCCGTGCCTCCTCAAGAACGGCAAGTGTCTCTTCGATGTCCTCGACCACGATGCAAATATGGTGCATCCCCTCTCCGTGAGCATCCAGAAAGCGAGCCACCGCTCCATCACGATCAGTCGGCGCAATGAGTTCCACCCGCGTGTCCCCTGGAAGTTGCATGAAAGCAACTTCCACACCTTGCTGTTCCACAACCTCACAACCACTCAGTTCGGCTCCTAGAACAGACTCGTAGGTTGTACGTGCCAGTTTGAGGTCCCGTACTGCGATCCCGATATGATCGATCCTCCCTGGGGGGATAAGGCTCATTCTCCAAATACCTCAGCCACTATACTCTCGGCCGCGCTATATGGGTCGAGATCACCGCTGGCAATCGCTGCAACCAACTCATCCTCACGCTTCTCATCCAGTCCACGAGAGCGCACCACACCCAACAAACGCTGCCGTAACAAAGTGTGTAACCTGAATCGGGCGAGTGCGCGGCGCCTCTGCCCAGCCTTGCCACTTGCACGGTACCAGTCCTCATGATCTCGGATTGCCACCTTCAACTCATCAATACCATCGCCCTGTGATCCGACTGTCCGAACAACCCTGGGGTCCCACTCCCCATCGTCAGCCTGTGTGACCCAAGCATGCAACTGAGCTTCGGCCCGGTCGGTACCAGGCATATCAGACTTATTTAGTACGAATATATCCGCAACTTCCATAATTCCAGCCTTAATGGCTTGGATTTCATCTCCTCCAACTGGAGTTAGAACAACGCAGGTCGTGTCTGCAACGCCAGCGACATCGACCTCATCTTGGCCGACACCTACGGTTTCAACCAATAGTCGATCGAAGCCAGCTGCGGACAGTACCGCCAGGGTGTCGTACACCGCCGCCGACAGGCCACCCATAGCCCCTCGCGTTGCCATGCTGCGTACGTAGACACCTTCGTCTTCAAAATGTTCCCGCATACGAACACGGTCCCCAAGAAGAGCGCCGCCTGTGAATGGACTTGTAGGGTCGATAGCAAGAACACCAACGCTTTTTCCTTCGGCGCGATAAGCCGTCGTCAAACCATTTACAAGCGTGCTCTTGCCAGCCCCACTAGGGCCGGTAATACCAACGACGGGCGGCCCACCGGCAAGTGGGAACAATTGGCGTATCAAATCAGCACCACCACCGTTCTCGACCGCGGTGATCGCCTTTGCCAGGGCGCGGCGATCACCGCCCACAAGCCGGTCAACGATCGAGCAAACGTCCCCGCTGGTCATCGCCTCAAGCACTCAGCACCTCACGCTTCACCGTACAACGCTGGATCTAAGATTTCTCCTCGCCTATCGTGTAAGACAATGCGAGTGTCTCTCTTTACTTTCAACTAACCTTCAAGGAGCCTCTCGGCAGATGAAGGGTGTGTCGGGCGCCGGAAAAATCAGGCAACGACGCCATGCCAACAATATGTCGATCTCCAGGCTATTATAGGCGCCGCAGGACGTTATTCACGAATCTCGGAGGAGGTGTATCTCGAATTCTGGAAAGGCGGAGCTACACGCGCATACCACCTGCTCTGATGGTGTTTTGAGCCCAAATGACCTGGTTGCTGAAGCAGTCCGCACCAAACTTGCTGCTCTAGCCATCACCGATCATGACATCGTTAGTGGCGTTGCTCCTGCACGGGCTTCTGCACTAGATCTGGACCTTGAAATTGTTGCGGGCGTTGAATTCTCGACTAATCTCGATAACCACGAAATTCACATGTTAGGCCTGTTTGTGGATGACACAAACGTTGAACTCATCAAATGCACGGACCAGGCCCGTCGCTTTCGACGTCAGCGAGCTAAGGAAATTGTGGAGCGCCTCAATAGCAAAGGTGTCGACGTTGAATTCACTGCCGTGGAATCGGCAGCAGGTTACGGAAGCATCGGAAGGCCTCACATTGCCAAGGTAATCGTCGAAGCACACGAGGGCACCGGTAACGTCGAGGAAGCTTTCCGTAAGTGGATTGGTGTTGGCAAGACAGCTTTTGTCCCCAAAGAAACCGTTGGGGCAGAGGAGGTGATCAGAGTCGTGCATCGGGCCGGTGGAGTTGCGATACTTGCTCATCCGGATAGCTACCGATGGTCGTGGCGCCGATGCCAGGAGGGTATACGAACGCTCGCCAACCTTGGCCTCGACGGGTTTGAACTAGTGCATCCTTCGTACACCTCAAACGCCCGCAAAAAATTCAAAGGGTTGATCGACGAAATGAGGCTACTACCCTCTGGAGGGTCTGACTTTCACGGGCCACCGGTCGGAACTACCCGGCTGGGCGAGTATGCGGTCTCGCTCCAGTGGCTCGAGGCACTTCGCGAAGCTGCCATGAACCACCGTGCCAACATACATTCAACGGAAGAAAACGTATGAGTATCAAGCCAGATAGCTGGATTCGGAAAATGGCTCTTGAGGAATCAATGATTGAGCCCTTCGAGGAGGGACTCGTAAGCAAGGGTATCGTGTCATACGGGGTGTCCGCTTATGGCTACGACATCCGTATCGCTGACGAATTCAAGGTTTTCACCAACATCAACACGAGCGTGGTTGACCCAAAGAGTTTCGACCCCAATTCCTTCGTTGATTTTCAGGGCGACGTTTGTATTATTCCGCCCAATTCGTTTGCCCTCGCGCGCTCGATGGAATATTTCCGTATTCCTCGATCAACGCTTGTGATTTGCGTCGGAAAGTCCACCTACGCACGCTGCGGAATTATCACGAACGTAACGCCGCTTGAACCCGAGTGGGAAGGGCACCTGACCCTAGAAATCTCGAATACGACACCACTCCCTGCCAAAATCTATGCCAATGAGGGTATCGCTCAACTTTTATTCTTCGAAAGCGACATGGTATGTGAGACCTCTTATGCCGACCGTGATGGCAAGTATCAAGCACAGACGGGCGTAACCGCGCCACGTATTGACCGGAGCTCCTGATGAAAGTTTCAACAACCAATGCCCCCGCGGCTGAGATTGAAGCCGAGGCATTGATCCTCGCAATTCCTGAGGACACTGGCAAGCCGACATCCTGGGACGCGGTGGACGCTATCGTCGGTGGCATCGTTTCGGAGGCACTGGCAGGCCCTGGGTTTCAAGGCAAACGCGGACAAACTCTTGCGCTATCTACACCAGGGAACCATTGTCGTGAACTTGTCCTCGTCGGACTTGGCATGTCTGGAGAAATCGACCTCGAAGTCTGGCGCCGCGCGGTCGCCAATGGCATTACCAAAGCCTGCCACCGCGGTAACAGCAAGATTGCCGTGCCACTTCCCGAGATTGACGGGCATGATTCCGGAGAACTTGCTATAGCGGCCACCGAAGCAGCCATTCTGACGTCTTATCGATACCGAGAATTCAAAGCTGCTCCACCGGAGTTCGTAGAACTTGAAGAAATTATGCTCGCAGCGCCGGTAGATATCGCAGCTGCGACTATGCGCGCCCAAAAGGTCGCCGACGCTACCTGCTGGGCCCGGGACCTTGTTAATACGCCAAGCAATATGAAGCGACCAGATTCGCTTGCAATGAACGCTAGAGAGATGGCTGTAGAAACCGGCTTGGGATTTGAAATTATCGATTCTGGAAAAGCCCAGCAACTCGGGCTCAATGCTTTGCTTGCCGTTGGGCAGGGCTCCGCCGTGGGGCCAAGACTAGTAATTCTCGAACACCGGCCAATAGGAGCGACTGGTCAACCGACGGTGATTGTCGGTAAAGGAATCACTTTCGACACAGGTGGCATATCCTTGAAACCCGCACAAAAGATGGGCGATATGAAGGCAGACATGTCGGGGGCCGCGGCTGTATTCGGGACAATGCGAGCCTTAGCAAGGCTCGACGCCCAAAGCTGGGTAGTCGGTGTCGCACCGCTGGCTGAGAACATGCCAGGTTCGCAGGCCTATCGCCCTAGCGACATCATTCGTGCGTACGACGGCACTACTATCGAAGTTCTGAACACCGATGCCGAAGGGCGCGTCGTTCTGGCCGACGCGCTAGCCTACGCATGCAAACGCTATGAACCGTGCCGGATAGTTGACCTGGCCACACTGACGGGAGCCTGTGTCGTAGCCCTGGGGTCACACGCCGCTGGGCTCATGGGAAACAACGACGAATTATGCAATGCACTGATATCTGCCGGCGAGGCAACAGGTGAACGGCTATGGCGGCTTCCCGCTTGGTCGGCATACGATAAGTTGGTTGATAGCGAGGTCGCGAATGTGCGGAACTCAGCGGGCCGGGGCGCTGGTGTGATCACAGCAGGAATGTTTCTCAAACGATTTGTTGGTAACACAGCCTGGGCCCACTTGGACATTGCGGGAACCGCTTTTCTCGAAAAGGCTACACCGTACGAGCCCAAAGGTGGCACAGGGTTTGGCGTTCGGCTGCTGACCCACTGGCTATCCACTTGAACGAACCTGAGCCCATTGATGCTAAGGAGCGTGTCGAGAACCTCAGCACTGCATTTGGCGGCTTCAAACATGCTCTAATCCTTACTCATGACAATCCTGACCCCGATGCACTCGCAAGTGCTTTTGCGCTAGCTGCTACTCTCAGCCATCTAACTGGAATCGACTGTGAAGTTGGATATGCTGGAATTATTGGCCGTGCTGAGAACCGTGCCATGCTCCGCGAGCTCGAGTTAGCGCCGGTCCGAATCCACGGAGATACCCTGGAACGATTTGACGCTCTCGCTTTAGTCGATACACAACCCGGCTTTGGCAATAACTCCCAGCCTGTTGGGCGGTCACCAAACGCGGTCATTGACCATCACCCTTGCCGTCAAAACCTTGATGGCCTCCCATTCGTCGACGTACGCGACCGATATGGAGCAACAGCCACAATCATCTACGAATACGCCCAAGTTGGCGGAGTTCCGCTATCGACAAACATCCTCACCGCACTCTTCTACGCCATCAAATCTGAAACCCAAGAGCTTGGTCGCGGTGCTGGTTACGCTGACCAGGAAGCCTACTTGAGCCTTTTGCCCAGAGCGGACAAGATGGCTGTTTCTCGGATTCAACAAGCCCCTGTACCTCGCAACTACTTTCGCGCCTTTCAAGTCGGAATCGAAAATGCTCACCTACAAGGGCGCATCGTTATCACCGACCTCAAGACAGTCGACAATCCTGACCTCGTGGCAGAAATGGCAGACTTCCTGCTTCGCCTCGAAGGTGCAGACTGGGCAGGGTGCATGGGACTCTACAATCGCAACCTACTACTGTCCTTGCGGACAGCTGTGGAAGATGCACATGCTGGGCAGATAATTCGCCGGGTTGCCGTCGGCCTAGGACGTGCCGGTGGCCACGGCGCAATGGCTGGTGGCCAGATTCCTCTGGGCGAACGTGACTACGGAGAGGTGGCAGCACAGATCAGAGCACGCCTGGTAGACGAACTAGCGAATGACACGGCGGCAGGAGAGGCGCTGGTATTGTGAACTGAGGCTCCAGGCCACTATTAGCTCGGCAATTTACTGGTCCCATCTTTTTTACGTTGCGGCGCAACAATCCCACCGCTGACAACAAAACGGAGAGCTTCTTCAACCGTCATGTCAAGGAAAACCAGTTCTTCCTTCTGGGCCAGTACTAAAACTCCCGAGGTTGGATTGGGCGTGGTGGGCACAAAAACATTCACCGTCGTATCGGATGAACAATCCTGGAGCTCTCCTTGAGTCGCCGCCGTAACCAATGCAACGGTATAGATCCCCTTGCGCGGGTATTCGATTAGAACAACCGAATCGAAGGCTCGATCCGCACTGCTATAAAAAGTTTCAACTAACTGCCGTGCCGATCCATAGATACTTTTCACCAATGGAATACTGAGGGCCAGGTTATCCATCATACGAACTACTGTTCTCCCTAAGATGTTGCTTCCGGCTAACCCAATTAAGTAGATCACCACAACCGTCAGTATTAGACCAACCACCCCTGCAACCATTCCAGCGCCGGGCAGATCGAAATAGCCTCCAAGGCCAATAGCATCACCAATGCGAAGCACAGGTGGTGTCACAAACATCTGCACCGGACGAAGAATAAGAGCAAATAGCCAAAAAGTGACGAAGACCGGCAAGATAATTAGGAGACCGGCAAGCAGAGATCTTCGGAGGTGAGCCACTAGCCGCATCAGGATAGTTTTCCGCTCGGTCCGAGCTGTTTCCGGAAATCAAGGAAATACTGAGCAGCGGATACCAACGACAAACCGACGACCAGCCACAGGCCGATCTCCCCAACGAATATTTCACCCACCATGAAGTATTCACCAAGATACGCTGGCCCCAGAAGCAGCAAGACGACGGTAACCATTTGCACAGTTGTCTTATATTTACCCAGCGCTGACGACGAAATCGTGATTCCATGGCCAGCGGCAATCGGGCGTAGTCCGCTGATTGCCAACTCACGACCAATGATGATAACCACCATCCACGCAGCTGCGAGTCCCAATTCCACCAACGATATAAAAGCCGCTGATACTAATAACTTGTCCGCAATGGGGTCGAGTAATTGCCCAAGTGTTGTTATCTGCTTACGCGTGCGGGCTAGGTAGCCATCAAACCAATCCGTCAATGACGCAATGATGAATACCGAGAGACCAACCAGTCGGTAATCTGTCAGGAGAAAAACAACCAGAATCGGTACAAGAAAGATCCGCAATACTGTCAGAGCGTTCGGCAGTGTCCAATTGCCAGTGGTTACAGAAGACAACTCAGGATCCGCTTGTCTTGTGTCTGCCGCATTCACGATCTTTCGCTCCTTTTCCCACCACTTTCCAGGTAGTTTAACAGGGAGCAAGGCGCTACCAAGCAGACCTGCTACGGTAGGATACGTTCTCTACTCCCACTCACCGTTTCTAGAAATCCATGCGTTTCACCATTTGTTCGTCGTTTCTAGCAACGCACCGAATTCGTATAGATGTAGATGGAACCCTGGAGCCGATGCACGCACATAACTGGCGGATCGGGGCGTTTCTCACTGTTCCTGAAAACAATATGGGGGCTGTGAGTGAGGCTGAAGCGTTCCTGTCCGAGTGGGTGTCCCGCTACGATGGCAATTGCCTAAACGACGTCGCGCCTTTCGATGCTATCAACCCTACAGCGGAGGAGGTCGCGCGAGCGCTTGCCGACGAAATCACCGATTCCGTGCCTAAGGCGACGGTTGAATGCATAGAGGTAGGCGAAGCAGCTGGCTTCAGCGCCATTTACTGGCCCGAAGCGAAATAAATCAACGATGACTGCTTGTTGTTACCCGCCGCTTATCAACGTAACTCCGCAAACCAATCTCGATGGCCTCCGCTAGTTCGGAACGGTAGGCAGCGCTCTTCAACCACGCCTCTTCCTCTTCGTTGCTCACAAATGAGGCCTCCACGAGAACGGCGGGCATATCCGCACCAACAAGCACAAAGAAAGGCGCCGTCTTCACACCCAGGTCATGAACGTTTCCATAGCTCTTAGCAACATGCATCACTAAGCTGTCCTGTATAGAGGCTGCAAGTTCGGCGGAGGCCGTTTGGAAGTCATTCTTCATAATCGCCTCAAGCATGTCGCCGAGATCGCCCATACTGCCAGCTTCGCCTGTTGCATTCTCACGAGCAGCCGTCTCAGCTGCACTTGGGTCAATCGCCATATCCAGATAATAGGTCTCAAAACCACGCAACCTGCGGTTGCGTGCCGAATTAATATGAATCGAGATAAACACGTCAGCGTCAACGTTGTTGGCAAATTCGGTACGCTTCTGCAAACTGAGTGTGCTGTCATCTTCCCTGGTCAGATGGACTTCGTATCCAGCAGCACGAAGCCGCTCTGCTAGCGTCAGCGACAGCTGTAAAGTTAGCCGCTTTTCTGCAGCCCCAGTGCGACCAATAGCGCCTGGATCTACACCACCATGACCGGGGTCGAGTACAACTCTCTGGACCCCCAGCCCTAGTTGTTCCGAGATGGAATCGCCTTCTCGCTCCGGAGGTCGACGGTCTGATTTCACCCGTGAGGCAACAGTTGCGGTGGGAACGTCCACCACGACCCGAAACGGCTCGCCCTCTCCTCCAAGTGTGAACAACGTATAGTGCCCAGATCCACCAAAATCCATGGCCACACGCACGACTCCATGCTGCGCTGAAGAAACCCTGATGAGGGTTACGGCACCACTTTCAATACCGACCACCTGCTCATGTCCATGAAAGGTCGCACCGTCGAGTATTACCGGTTCATCGACACCCTGCAGGTCGATAAACAAGCGCTCTGGTTGCCTCGCCTCACCAGTCTGGAATTGAACTTCGCGGTCAATGTCGAGAACAATCCGTGTATGGGTTGAATCGCTATAGTGACGCACACCGGTAAGACGTGCTAAATCGCTACTCGTAGCAATTAGCGGTAATCCATCCAAGCCCAAGTCACTGGGAAGAAAGTCGTTGTCAGAAGCCACTGCGACGGACTCGCTGCGATCATTCGTCGACGAAACAAACGTCTCAGGCTCCAACGAGGCCGGTGAGTCAACGGGCGCCAGGTCCACGCGCCCGTTGGCAAGTACCAACTCGTTCATTCGGTTCCGCGCCACCTTAGCCTGCGGGCTACTCGGATACCGCTGCAGTAGCCGGGAGTAAAGTGATGCAGCACGTGGCCCCTCTTCCACCTCCGCATCCATCGCCAAGCGCAGCAGTGCCTCGGGTGCATGCGGGCTAGCTGAGTATCGCTGCACGAGATCACGGTAAATCTCACGCTGATAAATAGCAGCTGCTTCATCACCGGCCAGTGCTCTGCGGCCATAAATGCCAGAAACACGCCACAATGCCTCAGAGGCGAGCGGGCTTTTCGGATAACGGAGGGCCACATCGCTGAACGCATCAACTACCCATTTCCAGGTAGAAGCCCGCCCAGATGGATCCACGATCTCAAGCTGCCGATAGAGAGCCTCTGCCCGCGCGAAGAGTTCCTGAGGGGACACAGGCAACGCATTAGAAGGGGCGGCGACCGACAGAACTGCCGCAACGATTAGCGGTACAAGATGTCGGTTCGTTAGGATCACGACGACACGTCTCCCGACGTGCCTCCCTATTAAAACCCAGCCTAGCTTCGCCCCGAAGCCCCTAAAGTATACCGACCACGGGCGGGTCGGTGCAATGCATCAGAGATTATGGAACATCCCCCTCCTGCTGGAGTTTCCTGCCAGTGTGGATCCGGTCCAAGGCTACACGCAAGACTTATCAGCAGTGATCCCGACTAACCCAGGAGTTTCTCGATAATGCTGGTCGAAGTTTCGAACATCCGGGACAGGTTCGAACCGTCTGGACCACCGGCCTGCGCCATCTCTGCCTTGCCACCACCACCGCCACCAACCAGCTTCGCAAGCGAACTCACAATATCGCCCGCCTTGATACGCCTCGACAAGTCTGCGGTTACTCCAACCACGATTTGTGCCCCATCATCATTGCGTGTTCCAAGCACGACAATCCCTGAACCAATTTCTTTCTTCATCGAATCGGCAAGACTGCGCAGACCACCTGCGTCGAGATCTTCAACCTCGCGGCGCAACAATTTAATTCCCTTAACCTCAACTTCATAATCTTCTAGATCAGTAGAAGCTTCACGTGAGGCCAACCTCATTCGCAACTCTTCGTTGCCCCGTTCAACCTCCTTGAGACGCAGCAAAACTCTGTCAACAGAATCGAGGGCGTCTTCTTCGCTAGTCTTCAGACTAGCTGTGACCTGACGAAGCCTACTGCGCTGTTGTTGAAGGCACTCCACCGCTGCGGCACCCGTAATTGCCTCTATACGGCGTGTTCCAGCCGCAACACTTTCCTCCTTAATAATCATGAAGGTGCCGATCTCGCCGGTTCGCGCCACGTGTGTTCCACCACACAGCTCTGTTGAGATACCCGGCACATTAACGACACGAACAACATCGCCATATTTGTCACCAAAGAACGCTAAAGCACCTTGATCAATTGCCTCTCGGTGGGTCATCTCGCTAACTTCCATTGTGATATCAGCACGGATCACTTCGTTTACATCGCGTTCGAGCTCAGTGAGTTGCCCAGCATCAACCGGCGCAAAGTGACTAAAGTCAAACCGAAGATGATCAGGCGCCACCATCGATCCTGATTGCCGAACGTGTTCACCGAGCCGGTCGCGCAGAGCCGCGTGTAGCAAGTGGGTTGCCGTGTGATTGCGAGCCGTATTGACACGCCATTCAGTATCAATTGCGAGCATTACTTTGTCACCAATAGACAATTCTCCACTTTCAACTTTTACGGAATGAAGAACTAGACCACCTGGCAGCCGTTGTGTATCACTAACCAGGGCGTGGCCATTGTCAGTCCGGGCCTTTCCCCGATCACCAACCTGGCCCCCCGACTCCCCATAGAACGGCGTAACGTCAACAATCATGGCCCCCGTGCAACCGCCCTCAAGTTTCTCAATTGGCACGTTCTCATGCAGCAAGCCAATAATTTCCCCGCTTTGCTGCCCAAACTCTACGTAGCCAGTGAAAATTGTCTTTTCAATACCCTGCTCGGATAATTTGGCCACAAGCGTTTGGGCTGCGGCCGCTTCGCTTCCGCCTTTCCAAGCAGCACGAGCTCGGCTCCGCTGACCTTCCATAGCCTCCTCGAATTCACGTTCATCGATTTTCATACCAACATCCGAGGCAAATTCGCGCGCCAACTCAACGGGCAAGCCATATGTGTCATACAGGCGGAAGGCTTCATCTCCCGGGATGCAGTTCCCGCCGGAAGCGCGCACCTCCTCTACAACATCTTCAAAAACGCGAGTGCCTGCCGCCAAGGCCTTGAAAAAACGATCTTCCTCCGCCGTTGTTACTCGGGCGACAAGCTCTCCAGCCTGCCGTAATTCAGGATAGACGTCACCCATGAGCTCGACCACATCGCCTGCCGAGCGATTGAAGAACGCCGAATCAAAACCCAATTTCATCCCGAATCTTGTTGCGCGACGAATCAAACGACGCAATACGTAGCCCCGCCCTTCGTTGGCGGGACTAACGCCGTCGGCGAGCAGAAAAGCAGTAGCCCGGGAGTGATCAGCAATGACTCTAAGTGCTATGTCGCTGGCTTCATCGACACCATAAGGGTGGCCAGCCCGCTCGGCAACTGAAGTTATTAGCGGAAGAAACAAGTCAGTTTCGTAGTTGCTTCGGACACCTTGAACAACAGCCGTCAAGCGCTCAAGACCAGCGCCAGTATCGATGTTCGGGGCCGGCAACGGCTCGATTATGCCCCTCCCATCAGTATTGAACTGCATGAAAACCAAGTTCCAGAGCTCAACAAACCGTTCATCATCAAGATCGATGTTTTTCGGTTCGATGTAGGTTCCCTTCAATGGCCACGCAAAATCACCAACACCATAGTCGAAGTGAATCTCCGAGCATGGACCACACGGCCCAGTCTCACCCATCGACCAGTAGTTGTCCTTTGCCCCAAGCCGCAAAATACGGTGTTCGGGCAAACCGACGATGCTTTTCCAAAGGCCAAAGGCTTCGTCATCCTCTTCGTACACACTCGCCCAGAGGCGCTCTTCAGGGAGACGGTAACCCTCGGTCAACAACTCCCAAGCCATCTTTATGGCATCAGATTTGAAGTAGTCTCCAAAAGAGAAATTGCCAAGCATCTCGAAAAACGTGTGATGAGACCCAGATGGTCCAACGTTCTCCAAGTCGTTATGTTTGCCCGCGACACGCATACATTTCTGAGATGTCACCGATCGATCGTGGCTACGTTTGTCGTGGCCGAGGAAAACTTCTTTGAACTGATTCATCCCGGCATTCGTGAACAACAACGTCGGATCGTCCCGGGGTATCAGACTGCTCGAACTCACAATGGCATGGCCACGTTCCTCGAAATATTCAAGGAAGCGCTTCCGGACTTCTATAGATGACTTGCCAGACGGTTGCTGCATGAATTCCTTGTCATTCAGCTGTGTCATCCCATGGACTCCTAGTTGAGTCCGCTGCCACGTCAGCTGGTGAAATCTTCAAGCCAGATGGACAACTTTTCCAATACCAGGTACCGCGGAAAGGAACGTCGCATGAGGTGATCAAAGCAACGCTTTGCACCCGCGAGATTCTCGGGCGATCCTTGTCGCGCAACCCACCGATCAAAAGCATCGTTGAGGACTCCTCGCTCCCCTCCGAGTTGCTCAAATACCTCATCGGCGACCACTTTGCTCATTGTCTCGGTCAATCCTTGGCGCTGCAAGTCTCGCAGCGCATCTGACCGCCCAGTCGGCCGTCTTTTCAGGCGAGATTCTAACCGGCTACGACCAAACCGTTGGTCATCTAGATAGCCCCACTCGGTGCACTTATCAATAGCGTCTTCAATGTCATCAGACAAGTGATGCTTCGCGCGAAGTTTGGCCCGAAGACCAGCACGGCTGTAATCTCTGCGAGTCAGCATCGCCAGCGCGTCCGCAGTCACAGAATTCTGAGACCTAACCACCTAGCCTGTAATCCCTGCACCGGTAGTTGGACGGGGACCGCACAACTTGCCGAGCTCTAAGGTTACGTCGACATACCTCGGTCCAAAATTCGATCCGGCCGAAATATTGACACTATCGCCCACTGCAGCGAGTCGATCCTTTGCTGTGGTGCCAAGAAACCCCTTCGAGACAGGCTCTACGCCTCCGAGACCATGGGCAAACTGCCTAACTAGGCACCCACAGGAACGACAGGAGGTATGTCGACGGTACGGTCCTCCGCGTAAACAGGCGTCAACCACCCATGGCGATCTTCAACACGCCCTTCGACGTACTGAAAAAACGCTTCCTGTATTTGTGCTGTAATCGGGCCTCGTTGACCCGTGCCCACTGCGATCTTATCAATCGAACGAACCGGAGTTACCTCAACAGCTGTGCCAGTAAAAAAAACTTCGTCGGCCGTATAGAGATTCTCGCGTGGGATGTCAGTCTCCGAGACCATGTAGCCAAGCTCTTTTGCTAACACCATTACAACGTCACGTGTGATCCCAGGCAGTACCGACGCAGCTATTGGTGGCGTAATGATTTTGTTGTCCTGGACGATGAATACATTCTCGCCGCTACCCTCCGATACATAACCTCGGGCATCGAGCGCGATGCCCTCGACGTAGCCATTCTGTACAGCTTCCATCTTGATCAGCGCAGCATTCATGTAGTTCGCAGCAGCCTTGGCAATTCCGGGCAGTGTATTAGTAGCGACTCGATTCCACGAAGACACCATAACGTCGACGCCCTGCTCAAGGGCCTCGTCCCCAAGGTACTTATCAAACTCAAAGACGGCGACATAGACCTCGATCGGGCAAGACGTCGGATCCACACCCAGCGACTCGTAACCACGGAAAACAATTGGCCGAATGTAGCAAGATTTCAACTGATTCGCCCGGATGGTTTCAAGGCAAGCTTCCTGAAGCCCATCGGCTCCAATTTCGATTGGCATGCGGTATATACGTGCCGACCGACATAACCGTTTGACGTGCTCGTCCAAACGAAAGACGGCGGGACCGCTCTGAGTGTTATAGCAGCGAATCCCTTCAAAGACCGCCGATGCGTAGTGCACCACGTGTGAGCAAACATGTATGTGGGCATCATCCCAAGGGATCAGCTCCCCGTTGTGCCATATTTTCGCCGATGCATTGAGCCCTGCCATTTGTACATCTCCATACTGGCCGACACTTAAGAAGGAACAGGAATTATAACCCGGGAACAATTGTACCCAGAACTCGCGGTCCAGAGGCACCGGTAGCCGTTGGAACGTTCCCGGGGCGTCCAGCGAGAGTCTCGGCAGCAAGAATCGCGAATGCCACAGCTTCTTTCGCATCACCCGGCACAGACGCCACTTCACCAGCATCTCGCAACTGGGCCGTTGATAACAACTCGCTCAACCGCCCACGGAGCGCATGGTTATACGCCCCACCACCCGAGATCAAAACCTCGTCAACAGGCTGCCTTACGGCTAGGAAGCGGGCGATACCGGTGGCCACAGTGGACGCTGTGAATTCCGTTAGAGTGGACAGTAGATCAGCGTCGCTAATTGACTCCGTGCGACCAAATAACGCCGTAGTTCTATCGTTGAGAAAGTCCATTGTATCGGCTGATTTCGGTGGCTTCCGCTGAAAAAACGGGTTTGCAAGCAACTCATCGAGGACGTCTTCCTGTGGTTGGCCAGACAACGCTAACTTGCCGTCAACATCGCAGCCAGCTTCGATGCCACGATGCCTTGCAGCTGCATCGAGTAAAACATTTCCAGGCCCAGTGTCGAACGCAAGTACACCACTAAGATCGGAAGATGGCGGCAACCCTGTAACGTTAGCGATTCCACCAACATTCAATGCTACCCGGCCAATAGTTCGGTGCGCATAGAGTCTGTGATCGAGCAACGGCACCAGGGGAGCACCTTGCCCACCCGAGGCTAGGTCACGGGTGCGGAAATCCGCCACGGTCATAATGCCAGTACGCTCAGCTATGACCGCCGGCTGCCCGATCTGCAAGCTAGCGTGAATGGCCTGGCTAGCACAGGTTTTCTGTCCCGGAAGATGAATGATTGTTTGCCCGTGCGAGCCAATCGCAGCAATCTTACAGGCCTCCACTCCAGCCATTTCGAGCAACTTCAACGCCGCAAGAGCAAACTCCTCTCCAACCATCACGTCCATCACCGCCAGGTCCGCAGGGAGAGCTTTCTTTGGTGCCGCTCTCAACTTTTCAGTCAAAGATCGCTTGTATGCATACGTTTCGAAGGCAATAAGTTCGATCGATGCCGGAACAGACAAATGGTCCAGTTGGACCAAGGCTGCATCAATCCCGTCCATCGAAGTTCCAGAGGACAATCCAATCACCAGATTTGGCTCGATTGCGTGACTCATACCCTGATGGTAGCTTGGCGCGCCGGAAGCTTCCCTGCACGAACCTTTATATGGAATCCTTTGCCGCTTGGTTTCAAGAAGTCCTTCTTCCTTATGGAATGTGGGGAATCCTGCTGTTATCGGCTATAGATTCATCCTTCATTCCAATGCCAGCCTTTATCGACTTAGCGGTGATGGGCGCCGCTGCGCTATCACCTCATAACGCTGCTAGCTACGGAGCAGCGGCAGTGATCGGTTCAACCACTGGGGTGATGATCGTATATGGCTTAGCACGAAGTGGCCGCCGTGCCACGAAGAGTCAAGGAAAACGCACTGCTTGGGCAGAGAGTTTTTTAAAGAAACACGGTGCACTGGCACTTCTTGGGTCAGCGCTCATGCCAGCCCCGTTTCCCTTCAAAATGGTTGTACTGGCCGCAGGGTATCTTCGACAACCACTACCCAGCGTTATCGTAGGTGTCGGTACGGGTCGTGTTATTCGTTTCGGCCTCGAAGCTTTTTTGGCAGCACGCTATGGGGAACAGATTATCGCAACAGTCCAAGCTAATGGCACATTGGCAAGCCTAACCATGGCGTTATTAATCATCGTCGGAGGCTTGGCCTTTTACCGCTGGCAATCTTCTCTAGAAGGATAGCGAAACATTTGTCACTGGGGCTCAATCCCCGTCGATTTCGCCGCTTCCCCACTTCGCCTTCCATTTCGATACCAAATTTAGCGCCTCCAGTGGTGTCAATTCATCAACCAGTCGTTCCCTCAATTCACCAACGAGAGGATGCTCTGGAACAGGGTGCGGATCTATCTGCCCTCCTCTGCCCCGGGTCAAGGTTGGGCCAGACGGAGCCAACGCATCGGGTGTCTCGAGCGTGCAAAGAATTTCACCAGCACGTTCGACTACCTCCCGAGGCAAACCAGCAAGGCGACCAACATGAATGCCGTAAGAACGGTCCGCTGCGCCCGGTTCGACGCGGTGCAAAAACACGACACCGTCACCATGCTCTTGCGCCGCAACATTAAGATTGCGAAGGCTTGGCAAGACACCCTCTAGGCTAGTCAGCTCATGGTAGTGGGTAGCAAACAATGCCCGCGGCGCAATTTCTTCTTGATGTTCAAGATATTCGACCACAGCCCATGCGAGTGCTAAACCATCGTAAGTACTGGTGCCACGCCCAACCTCATCGAGAATAACAAGGCTCGCGGGCGTCGCATTGTGGAGAATGTTGGCCGTTTCTTGCATTTCAACCAGGAAAGTAGAAGCTCCGCGTGCAAGATTGTCACTTGCTCCTACCCTCGTAAAAATACGGTCGAAGACTCCAACGCGTGCTGACTCCGCTGGGACAAAGCTACCCATTTGGGCCATGATCGTAATCAATGCCACCTGCCGAAGGTAGGTGGATTTACCACCCATATTAGGACCAGTAAGTAACTGAATACGATGGAGATCATCGTCCATATAGGAATCGTTAGGGACAAACCGCCCATCAGTTTGAAGCATCTCAACCACGGGGTGCCTACCCTGATGGATTTCCAGCACTCGCCCGTCGTCTACGACTGGCTCCACATACCCATTCAGAGCCGCAACTTCAGCCAAACAGGACAAAACATCAACTGTGGCCACAAATGCCGCCGTCCGATGCAACCGCGAGGCCTCGGCACTGACGACTTCACGGAGCTCCGCGAACAAACGAGCCTCCAGTTCACCAATCCTCTCTTCAGCGCTGAGGACCGTCCGCTCAAATTCCTTCAGCTCGGGGGTAATAAACCTTTCTGCGTTGGTCAACGTCTGCTTGCGGATGAACTCTTCAGGCACCTTTCCCATGTTGGCCTTAGATACTTCAATGTAGTAGCCGAACACTTTGTTGAAGCCAACTTTAAGCGAACCAATTCCGGTGCGATCGCGTTCTTGAGCCTGCAGAGTCGCGATGAAATCCTTGCCTTCACCACTAGCATTTCGCAACGCATCAAGATCGTCGTCAAATCCATCTCGGATAACACCACCATCCGAAACAACCGTCGCAGGTTCATCTGCGAGTCTCTCTTTAATCAACGCGGCAATGTCACCACAGGAATCGAACTCAGCGATTAGTTGATCGACGATCGGCGTACCGTCCAGTTCCTTAAGCTGGGCAAGTACTCGCGGCAACGACTCAAGCGAATCGCGCAACGCGGCGAGGTCCCGGGGAGTTGCACTTCTCATGGTCGTCCGGGTTGTCAACCGTTCAAGGTCACGCACGTTACCCAGGGAGACGCGAATTCCAGCCCTAGCTGATGCCGCAGCGTGCATTGCCGCAACAGTGCGAAGGCGCCGGTTAATCGCCAGGGGATCTCGCAAAGGTCGCAGGAGCCATTTTCGTAAGCAACGGCCTCCCATAGCGGTGAGAGTCTCGTCAAGAACGTCAAGTAACGACCCCTTGACAGTCCGATCCTGCCACGACTCAAAAATCTCTAAAGTTCGACGTGTAGTGGAGTCGAGTTGCAAGTATTCCCGCTCTCGATAACGACGTAGCGAGCGGATGTGATGTAGTGGTGCCTTCTGGGTTTTCGCTACGTATGCCAGCAACGAACCTGCTGCACCTACGGCCTGATCACAATCATCGAGGTCATAGCCAACCAATGATGAAACTTCAAAATGCTCACACAATCGGCCTCGGGCGCGAGAAGGCTCAAATGTCCATGCCGGCAACGCGCTCCAGGTGCCCCCGCCTCTACCTGCGCCCACGGCTTCCCCCACGCAAAGCCAATTCTCGACCTTGGCACCATCAGGAACACAAATCTCCCGCGGCGCGAGTCGTGAGACTTCTTCGCATGCCAACCGTTGGCGATCTTCTCCGACGAACTGCGCGGCAACAAACTCGCCGGTCGAAAGTTCCAACGCAGCAATACCGACAGAGTCGCTTTCTTCAAACACAGAAACAAGATAGTTATCCTTGCTACTGGAAAGGAGATTGTCCTCGACCAAAGTGCCCGGGGTCATAACCCGGACTACTTCGCGTTCCATAGCCCCTTTTCCCGTCGATTTACCGACCTGCTCAGCAATCGCCACCTTGAATCCGGCTCCCAGCAGCCGTGCAATATAGCTATCTGCAGCACGAGCCGGCACCCCACACATTGGGGCCTCCGAAGATTTCCCCCGATTGCGCGCCGTCAAAGTGATATCTAGAAGAGAGCTAGCGACCTCGGCATCCTTAAAAAACATCTCGTAGAAATCACCCAGCCGAAAGAAAACGATGGCATCAGAATGGTCGGCTTTGATGCGGTGAAACTGCTGCATCATAGGGGTCTTCGATTTTGCAGCGCACATGCGAGCCAGATTAGCACGGTATTATGAACGCCTTATGAGCTCTCGCCCACGCATTCTCGCAGTCGATTGTGCAACTATTCCGGCAAGTGTCGCTGTGCTGAGCGGCACGCTTGAAACCCAAAAGCTAGTCCAGGACAACGACCTTCGATCCGATGCTTGGCTGGGAACGGCGATCGGTAAATGCCTTACCGAATCAAATGTTAGAATAGACGATCTTGACGGCTTAGCCGCCTCGGTGGGACCCGGAACATTTACCGGAATCAGGGTTGGTATTGCCACCTGTCTTGGTCTAGCAGCCCCTCTAGGTCTGCCAGTTGTTGGAGTCCGTACTCTCGATGCCCTAGCAACAATTGCCCGTTCCGAATCCGACGTTATCGCAGCATGCATTGACGCCCGCCGTGGCCAAATCTATGGCGCCCTATATGGCCCTGAACCCTCTAAATTCTCATTGCCGCTAGAACCAATTTGGGGCCCAAACGTTTGCGACCCTGAAGAGTTCGCACGACTCATCTCTGCAAAGGAACCCCGTGCACTAATTTGTGGCAGTGGAACTCCAATGGTTGCCTCGCATGGAACATTCCATGTGGCCGGCGATCGCTTTCCTCTGGCAACGGCGATTGGCTCGCTCGCCGCACGTACCTGGAAACCCTGTGGAAACCAGTCTCAATGGCCATCTCCTCGTCCTGTTTATTTACGGCCAGCCGATGCGCGACCACCTCGAAATCCTCTACGTGACCAGCACTCCTAGCCCCGGATGGTGCATCTAATTTGAGCCGTCTTAGTAACGATGCTAGGATCCGACCCGGATTTAGAATTTCACAATTCTCGCAACGATCGGAGCCTTGCGATGGAGCTGGCTGACCCGGAAATCCGAAACATCTTGCTTGACGAGAGCGACGAATTTCTTGGCCTTGTCAGGCAACACGCCGGTTTTGAGTGCCGTCTGGAAGAACTGGCAAAAATGCCCGCCCCTACCGAGGAAGAGTGGATTGAGGAAATCCAGCTTAAAAAACACAAGTTGGTTCTTAAAGATCAGATGGCCACTTTAATCCGAGACTATCGACGCGAAAAGCTCGCCGTTACCCACTGACCTCGAACCAGGTCCCAACAAGGTAAGGTCGCTGGTCTATGCTTCTCCGGTCAGAGGCCCTACCTTACGTTCTCCCGGTCGGCTTGGTTGCCGCTGCCACAGCCTCAGCGGGATACGAGCTGGCGACACTTTTTCTCGCGCTGCTTACAGCCTCATTGGGAGCATTTTTTCGCGACCCGCAACGCGAATCAGATGATTCGCCGAGTTGCATACTGTCACCAGCGGACGGCAAAGTAGTAGAGGTTTGCTCCACTGAAAATGGCATCGAAATTGCTATTTTCTTATCGGTTTTCAATGTACATGTTACTCGGTCGCCCCTCGCTGGCCAGCTTATAGAATGGGAACATATTACGGGCGGGCATGCTATGGCCTTCCGGGAACAAGCTTCTAAGAATGCCCGCCACCGGGTGGTTATCATGTCACCACTCGGCAAGGTGGAACTATCATTAATTGCTGGCGCTTTAGCCCGTCGAGTTGTGCCCTTTGTCATTCCACCGAAATATCTCGAGCGAGGTGAACGGATCGCGCTTATTAAATTTGGCTCTCGTGTCGAACTAAGGCTACCGGCTGGATACTCTTCTGTGGTATCCGTAGGGGGGTCAGTTCGAGCGGGTAAGACAGTCATTGCCAAGGCACCAGAGCAAGACAACCATGATTGAGAAACCTAAAACAACACAAAAACTCAAACGCGGTGTCCCTCTCCTACCTTCCTTATTTACGGTGGGCAACCTTTTTTGTGGGCACTACAGCCTAATCGCAACACTACAGGGTGAATACGCACAAGCGGCAATGGCCATCGGCATTGGGATGGTGGCTGATATTTTAGACGGACGGCTCGCTAGGATGACCGACAGCGAGAGCGCATTCGGGGGAGCCTTCGACTCGCTTGCCGACGTCCTTACATTCGGGATAGCCCCAGCCACACTGATGTTCTCATGGGCACTCTCCGACCTAGAACGGATCGGCTGGATGGTTTCTTTTTTCTTTCTTGCCTGTAGCGCCGCACGCCTAGCTCGTTTCATGGTTCACACAGGGAACCATGACCGGCGTTACTTCGTCGGCCTGCCGGCACCATCCGCTGCAGCCATGCTTGCTGCAATGGCCTTCTATTCACCGACCAGGGTCACTGCTCCAGCACTATCGTATGGAGTTGTGGCGATGGTGGTAATGCTTGCGATTCTCATGGTATCGAAGGTTCGTTATCGTTCGTTCAAGAATATCGACCTGCGAGCGCGCCATCCGTACCCACGGGTGGCTATTTTCGCAATCGGATTCGCCTTGGTTGCTAACGCACCGCAAACTGTGCTCTTGTTGATGGCGGCCATCTATCTCGCCTCTGGTCCCATCGAAAAACTCTGGTACCAACTGCGTCGCCGCCAACACAGCCTGAGTAAAGTTGGGACGGTTGATTACCACGACGACTTGGAACACGCGACGATTGATCGTAGCGACAAAACTCCTTGACCTCCCCTGCTGACCGTGCCCTCCGAATCATCGCAGCTTGAAAAATTACGCTTGGCCCTGGTAGGAGCATCTTCTCTTCTGGGGGCCGAGGTCAAAGACCAGCTAGCTGCTTCCGGTGTTCCCCGTAACGCCGTTAGTTTGTTTGACCTGAAAGAGGTGGCCGGCGTCCTCACCGAATATGGTGATGAGGCTCGTGTGTTTGCCGAAACCGTGTCGGAAGCTCTCCTGACGCACAGCCTTATTTGCTTCTGTAGTGACCCAAAAACGGCCACGGAATCCTTAGACGCGATTCTCAGTTCCGGCAAGCTTGGAATTGATTGCACTCAGGCTTGGTCTGACGACCCCAGAGCCTTCACCTGGCTACCGGGTGTGAGCACTCCGCCGGCTACAAGTGATGAGCGTGCCATCGTGATTCCCTCGGCCGCTTGCCTGATGCTCGGGACGACCCTTGCAGCACTCGGCAAACTTGGCGAGCAAGTCTCCGCAACTATCTTCCTCCCTGCTTCAGGCCTAGGAGAAGCTGGACTTCAGGAACTCTCACAACAATCAATAGCGGTGCTAAACCTTGAGGAAGTTGATGACGCGATCTTCGGGCGCCAGTTGGCCTTCGACCTCTGGCCAACTGCCTGCTTGCAGGGTGAAGCTCAAAAGGTGCTGGTCAGCGAACTCGAAAAGCTCAGCTTCGTGGCCCCTCCAATACAGATAGTGCAGGCCCCGGTGTTTCATGGGATGGCAATGTCACTCTACGTTCCCGATGTCGATACCAGTGAAGTCTCAACAGCATTACTTGATGCAAATGTTGTTCTTGGAACCGGCGATGGCGTGCAGATCGATAGTCCGTTACTGGTCACCGGGACCCCTGGCCTCCACGCCATTTCCGTCCGCCCTGACCACCACGGTGCTTGGCTTTGGTTAACGATCGACAACCTTCACGCGCGTGCAGCTGCCGCCGTGGAAGCAATGCGGGCCATGTCAACATCCGAATTCAGCGACGGGCTGCAATAGTCCGTCTCGCGACTTCCTCCACGTAGCTATCGCCGCTGTCCAGGAGTTCGAAGAGCGCTGACGTGGCAGCCTCTTGCTCAAATGTAGAAAGAGCGTCAGCGGCATTCCGTCGTAATTGAACACCATTGGCAGTGTTCGCAGCGATCGTTGCCAATGGCACGATTGCCCGGGGGTCGGAAATAGTGGCAAGTGACTGCGCGATCACCTCCCGGACCGCTTCTTCGATATCAGAATTGCCAACCTGAGCCAATAATGCATCAACACCGATTGGGTCGCCCAGGTCTCCAAGACCCTGAGCCGAAAGCATCTGCTGCATGGGGTCTCCCGACTTTAGACGTTCAATAAAAGCTATCCGGGCAGCGACTGGGTCCATCTCGGCGATGCCACGTGCTGCCGTTTCCTGAACTCTCCGAAACGGGTCGTCGAGCGCTGACACGATCAGCGGCAGATCCTCTGGGTCTCCTATTCGGGCAAGTGCGTCTACGGACCACTCACGCACTGTCGCATCCTGGTGTTCCAGGCCTCGCCGCCATGCCGCAGCTGCAGCGGGGCTCAGTATGTCGCTTTCATCTCTGTTATAGCGTGCTGTCGCCGTTCCATAACGCTGCGATGCAAGATCATCAATGACACTCTTGACAAGAACACCAGTTTGTTGGCCTTCTGAACACCCAGGCAATGACAATGCCAACAAAACCACCACGAGCCTCATTAGCCACGTCCCCGCCCCAGCAAATCCCCCTCGAGAAGCGCTGCCTCGATCCGCGCAATGTCTGGAGCTAAGACACGATCCCCCGTCAAGGGTTCAACCATTTCGCGGACTCGATCCCTGAAGCCACGCAGATTAGGTGCCGCCAATATGGGCGAATGGAACTCCAACGCTTCGCAAGCACATAGCACTTCAATGGCGATAACACGTCGACAATTGGCTACAGCTTGCCAAGCCTTCCACGCGCCCCATGCTCCCATTGAGACATGATCTTCCTGGTCAGCAGAAGTGGGAATACTGTCAGAGGAGCTTGGCACCGCCAGACTCCGAGTTTCGCTCACCAACGCCGCTGCTGCTGTTTGAGTAATTAACAACCCAGACTGCAGGCCTCCATCTTCCGCAAGGAACCCCGGCAACCCTGACAGGTTTGGGTTAACCAGTCGATTCACACGGCGCTCACACATCGATGCCAGGTCCGCAGAAGCAATCGCAAGCATGTCAACGGCGTAGGCAACCGGCTGGCCATGAAAGTTGCCCCCTGAAATGATTCGACCATCTTCAAGCACAATGGGGTTATCGGTAACTGAATTGATTTCCACCTCGATGATCTGACGCGCCATTCGGCATACATCACGGGCAGCACCATGCACCTGAGGAATACAACGCAATGAGTAGGCATCCTGTACTCGTTCTTCACCATATCGATCGGCGAGTTCGCTATCCGCCAGTAGCTCCACCATGTGAAGTGCAACTTCGACTTGCCCGGGATGTGGTCGCAACTTGGCAACAGCAGGCTCGAAGGCATCCGTCCGACCGCCAAGTGCTTCAACAGACAACGCGCCGACCATATCGGCAACGACACAGAGATCCTCAAATTCACGACATGCCAGGACTCCAATTGCTGTCATCATTTGGGTGCCATTGAGCAACGCAAGCCCCTCCTTGGCCTCGAGAACGAGAGGGACTAGTCCCGCCGCACGGAGTGCTTCGGCTCCGTCGACCCGGATACCGTTTACCCAGGCTTCTCCCTCCCCTATTAACACCAAGGCGATGTGCGCGAGCGGCGCAAGGTCCCCACTCGCTCCCGCACTCCCTTGACGTGGCACTACCGGGCAAACATCTTTGTTTAACAACGCAATAAGTTGGTCGGCAACTACCGCGCGGGCGCCCGAATAACCAGAAGCTAAAACGTTGGCACGAAGCAACATAATGGCCCGAACTGACTCGAGTGGAAGTGGCGAGCCAACACCCGCCGCGTGGCTACGCACCAAATTTAGCTGTAGCTGGTCGATCTGTTTACTATCAACTCGAACCTGGCCAAAGTGGCCGAATCCTGTATTAACTCCATAGACGGTCGCACCAGACTCGACAAGCTCAGTTACCCGACCTCGACTACTTTCCATCGCCGCACGCGCCTTTTCGTCAAGTTCACAACGACTAATGCGACGATGCGCCACCCGTTCCACATCTTCCAGGGTCAATGCGCTGCCATCGATGTGCAGCACATCATCATGTTCCAAACCATTGTTAGCCATAGAGAACGACAGTAGCATGGTCCCCAAGACATCTGTGACGCGCACTGCTTGGCGCAGCTTCAGCGCTGCTGGTACGATCAGAGGATCTGCTATTGATCGCTCAGCGCATCCCGCACATATAGCCTCGACATAGGCGGAGTTCGTCTACATGTCTAATCTAATCCTTCTCGGCACCCAATGGGGGGATGAAGGCAAAGGCAAGATCGTCGACTGGCTCACCCAGCACTTCGACATCGTGGCCCGCTATCAGGGTGGCAACAACGCTGGCCATACGGTCATCATCGATGACAAGAAGCATGTCCTCCACCTGATTCCGTCTGGAATCCTTCGCCCTGGGCGAAAATGCGTCATCGGAAACGGAGTGGTCATTGACCCAGAAGCGTTGTTCACAGAAATTGACGAGCTCGCCGAAGCTGGTGTCGAGGTTGATGGACGGCTAATTATTTCAGAACGGGCCCACATCATCTTGCCTTACCACCGCGGGAAGGAACTCGGTTCAGAAATGAGGCGGGGCGATGAGAATATCGGGACAACTAGTCGTGGAATCGGGCCATGTTACGAGGACAAAATGGCCCGCTCCGGGATCCGAGTCGTCGATTGCGTCTCTCCTGACGTGCTCGCTCAAAAGGTGCGCGACAACCTTAGTGTGGTAAACGAACTGCTCGCCTGTCTGTACGAATACCCTCCCTTCGACGCTGATGAAATCATCGAGACCTATTTGTCTTACGGAGAGCGATTGAGGCCCTACGTTGGGGACACATCGCTGTACTTGAATCAGGCAATAGAATCCGGCAAAAAAATTCTCATCGAGGGCGCCCAAGGAACTCACCTCGACATCGACCACGGCACTTATCCCTTTGTAACATCTTCGAATGCAACGGCGGGCGGCGTCTGCTCAGGTCTCGGGATCGGACCTACTCAGATCGATGCCGTTTTGGGTGTTGCTAAGGCCTACACCACTAGGGTCGGCTCAGGTCCGTTCCCGAGTGAATTAAACAATGATCTGGGCGAACAACTTCGTTCCGAAGGAAATGAGTTTGGCGCCACAACTGGTCGGCCGCGTCGCTGTGGTTCGCTCGACGCCGTTGTCCTACGCTACTCTGCTCGGGTTAATGCGTGTGACTCTCTCGTGCTAACCAAGCTCGATGTCCTCGACAGCCTAGAGAGCATCCCGATCTGCACGGCTTACCAGATTGGCAACGAACATCGTGACGAGATGCCCGCAGAAACGTGGTTACTCGATCAAGTAACTCCTGTTATCGAAGAAATGCCCGGCTGGCAAACACCAACCTCTAGTATCAAGGACTGGGCCAACTTGCCTCAGGCCTGCCGCGACTACGTCAAACGGGTATCAGAGCTCGTCAGTTGCGAGGTTGGTGTTCTCTCTGTTGGCGCAGAGCGTCGAGCAATCATCACTGTGCCCGGCACCCGTTTCGGCGATCGGCTGGCCAGTACGCGCGATTAAAGAGACACTGGCGCGCATTCAAAATATCGGCTCCATACCGTCCTGGGTACGCTGGACCAGGCCCACTCGCCAAGCTAGTCCGGCGAGTTCCTTCGCCGAAGCTCTTCCAAAGAACAGTGGCTTTAAGTATATGGCGACCCTGACGGGATTCGAACCCGTGTTACCGGCTTGAAAGGCCGGCGTCCTAGACCAGGCTGGACGACAGGGTCACCAGAGACGGGAGGTACTGCAGAACTCCGGGAGTGGGCCGTGACGGGCTCGAACCGTCGACACCCGGCTTAAAAGGCCGGTGCTCTGCCAACTGAGCTAACGGCCCGCTAGAGCCTATCGCGGGGCGTTTGCTGGGGCAATGTGCACGACACCAGGTGTTGAACTTTTGCTGGTAGCTCACACTACTTCGATGCCATCAGCAACTTACAATATAAAGGTATTTTGACTTGTTACCGCTCAGGCCTGTCTGGCGGCTTGGGCGGCTCGGGGAGCCCTTGGTCTCCTGGTGCGACTGGGCTCACAATCTCAGCGGTGGGCCGGTCAGACGCCTTGCCCCAATCACGCAGCCGCCTACCCAAGTCCTGTAGCCTGTCATCAACAAGTCTATTGATAGAGCCTTCTTCCCAACCACCATTTTTCGAAGAGGCCCCAGCTGCAACACCAGTGAGCACCTCAATACCTTCGTCTACATGACTCACCGCCCAGACATGAAAGTCGCCGTTAGCAACCGCTTCAACGACGTCTAGACGCAGCAAAAGATGCTGAATGTTAGAGGCTGGGATCATCACACCTTGGTCCCCCGTCAAACCGCGTTGTTTGCAGACATCAAAAAAACCTTCAACTTTGTAATTCACGCCTCCAATCGCCTGAATTTCACCTTTCTGATTGACTGACCCTGTGACAGCTATCCCTTGCTTGATTGGCACCTCAGAAAGTGCCGACAGCAAGCAATACAGCTCTGCCGAAGAAGCCGAGTCTCCGGCGATCTCACCATAGGACTGCTCAAATGTCAGAGCTGCTGACAACGACATCGGCCTTTCCTGGGCAAAACGCTCACCGAGAAACCCCGAGAGAATCAAAACACCCTTGTCGTGGGTGCTGTGCGACAATCCAGCTCGGCGTTCGATATTTACAACTCCAGCGCGACCGAGGTGGACGTTGGCCGTAATCCTAGACGGTCGACCAAAGGCCGAATGCCCCAGCATGTGCACAGCCAAACCGTTAACCTGCCCAATCGCCTCTCCTTCAGTGTCGATCAGTAGCACATCACGGTGAATAAGTTCTTGGACCTGGTCTTTCACCAAGCCGGTGCGGAATCTTTGCTCTTCTACAGCCCGTTCGACGTGCCGAGCCGACACAAATTCTGCATCGTCTTGCTCAGCCCAATATGCCGACTCCCGCACTAGATCGGTGAGTTCCGAGAAACGAAGGGATAACTTCTCTTGGTCTTCAACCATGCGAGATGCCTGTTCAGTGATCGCCGCGAAAGCTGTGCGGTCCATGTGCCTCAGACCTTCTTCTTCGACGAACCGGGAAATAAAACCGGCGAGCTGCATGATGGTGTGTTCTTCACGATCCGTCTGATGGTCAAAGTCGGCCTTGACCTTGAAAGTCTTGGCAAAGTCTTCGTCATATGCATACAGAAGCTGATACCACATCGGGCTGCCGAGCAAAATCACTTTGGTCTCAAGTGCAATAGGCTCCGGATTTAGTGTCTGGGTAGCGAACACCCCATAGCGCTCCGATAGGTCTTCAATGCGTATCTCCCGGTCACGAATTGCACGTTTCAAGGCTTCATAGACAAAAGGGTTGCGCAGCATATCCTCGACGTTCAGCACCAGGTAACCGCCGTTTGCTTTGGCCAGCGAACCAGCACGTATCATCGTGAAGTCGGTCAGCAAGGCACCGAACTGTGCACGGCGTTCGATCCGGCCGACGAGGTTAGTAAAAGTCGGGTTGCTCTCGAACACCACTGGGGCCCCCTCGGTGTGCGAGTTGTCTACGACGACGTTGATTTCGTAGCGGGAAAAGTCCGGCTCTTGCCGTGGAAGGCGAAGACCTGGAATCGGCGTTGGCTGTTCTTCCGTCTCCCGGAAATGCTCAATGTTATCAACTATGTCTTTCTGTACCGCCTGCAGATAGGCCCCGACGCTAGGATGCTCAGCATAGGTTCTCTTTAGATCAACCATCAGAGTACCGAGAACAGTCATAGCCACCTGTTGATTGAGATCTCGCAATTGCTCCTTAAGCGCCTGGTCCACGGCCTTAACTTCTGCTAAGACCTCACGTACTTCCTTTTCAAGTTGCTCCATTTGTTCATCAAGCTCGCTACGAGGCCCTTCCTCCAGAGCCTCGTACTCCTCTTGGGTTAGGGGCTTGCGATCTCGAATCGGGACCGTCCGGAAGCCCATCGGAGTACTTTTGAGTTCAAAACCACGTTCTCGAGCTAGGCCCTCTAGCTGATCAAGTAGCCCTTGCTTTTGTTCTTGGTGACTTTCAGCCGTATTTCGTCGCTGTTCCTCATAGTCCTTGCCTTCGAAGGCTTTTGGAACCTGTTCGTGGAGATCCTCGACAAGCTCGGCAGTTTCATCTCTCAGCCTATGCCCCATCCCGGCAGGTAGAAACAATGCCCGGGGAGAATCTGGGTCCTCGAAGTTGTGTACGTAGAGAACATCGTCGGGGACTGGCTCATCTTTAGAAAGCCTAGCCAAGAACCGTCGGACAATACTTCCCTTGCCAGTTCCAGAGAGCCCGGCAACAAAAACGTTGTAACCGGGGGACTGAATATCCAGACCGAAACGGATGGCTCGAACAGCACGCTCTTGCCCAATGATTTCTTCTAGAGCGCTAACGTCAGCTGTTGTCTCAAAAGAAAATTGGTCAGGGTCGCTGCGTTTGCGCAGTTTCTCTGGGACTAATTCGTAGTCGGCTACCGGCATCCGCGGATGCTAACTGCTCGACTGCAGAATCAGGCCGACAACGACAACGAGCGCAACAATCAAAAGAATGCTCTTAAATACCCAGGCCCCAGACCGCTCCACCATCCGATCGTAGCGCGCAGCAAAGCCATCTGATTCGGGCGTCATACTCACCGAAGGTTTGTCACTCATCTTCAAGGCTCTCCCTTGCTTGCACCAACTGCAAGAATTCATTCCGCAGCATCTGATCGTCTACAAACGCTCCACGGTAAGCAAACGTTTGGACTTGAGCGCCGCTGTATTGCACTTTTCGCGCACCGACACAATCATGTGATGCACGCAGTGCACACGCCGCTCCACGTGCGTTCGCTCCGTCCATTACTACCTCACACACCTGTTCACTCAGTTGCTCTTGAATCTGCAACCGACTAGCCAAGCAATCCACCAAAGCGGCCAATCTGGAAAGCCCTACCAGCTGACCTCCAGGGAGATACGCAACGTGAGCCACACCGTAGAAGGGTAACAGATGGTGCGCGCACACGGAGACGAAAGGAATCCCACTTACAACCACCAATTCACTCGATTCATCCGGCCATGCCGCACCGAGAACTTCGACTGGATCATGGTCATACCCAGACAGTAGCTCACTGGCCCATGCCTCAGCAGACTTACCCGGTGCTTCACCCTCGGCCGCCTCGGGCAATCCAGCGGCACGTAAAAACTCAGAGAGTGCCCTCTGCATCTTCACAACATCCATCTCGAAGTTCGCGCGAGCCGCAGGAATCTCTTTAGGATCGTTCATTGCACTGAGGGGTAGCGCAGGCTTCGAAATGTGTCAAATCGCTCTGTAGCGCCTTCGTCACTTGAGCACGCAATTGTTCACGAACCGATTCGTCATTACCGTCTAAGCTAGTGACCTCGATAGGCAGGCATACCTCAACATCTACGACCCCGGCGTGAATGACGCTTCCACCTTTCGGCAGGACATCCTCTGTCCCGCGAACCCGCACCGGAACCACTGGAACTCCGCCCTGCTGGGCCATGAAAAACGGTCCTTTCTTAAGGGGTAGAATTTTTCCATCTCGGCTGCGAGTACCCTCGGGGAAAATAACGAAATCCAGACCCTGCTGCAGCAATTTTGTAGCTTGATCTACTGAGTCAATTGCCGAGGCACGGTCTTCTCGAGAGATTGGAACGAACCCAACAAACCGAATCGCCCATCCAAAAACTGGAATTCGAAACAGAGATTCCTTGCCCATCATACTGACATCGCGTCCCAATGCAGCAACTACAACTGGCGGATCGACATTACTGGTGTGATTGGGCATGAAAAGATAACTCCGGCCGTCATCAAGATGGTCGAGTCCATGCACGCAAATGCGCACGCCTGTGGCCCACAACCCAAAACGGGCGGCCAGGACGGCGAGCGCAAAGACCATCCTGGTAGACCCCAAAAGCCAAGCGACTAGTAAGGCCGGCGGGCCGAAAATGAAGAGATACGCACTAAGAATGACCGCAACAAACAATGTGCGTAGGCGGGCAACCAATCGCAGTTAGTGGATGCGGTAGGTAACGGTGAACAAAGCAATCACCGGGACGGGCTGACCATCTTTGTAACCTGGCCTGAACGTCCATTTCGCAACCGCCTCCAACGCCCGCTTGTTGAGTTCGTCGTCCGGCAAGCCACGGATGAGCCTAGGCTCCGTGACGGCACCGTCTACTGTCACCACAGCCTCTATGTAAACATCCCCTTGGATGCCCGCACGCGTGGCAGCTGGAGTGTATTCGGGAAGCACCTCGGTCATTTTGATCGGTGCGATCAGTCCCCCGCTACCCATGGCAACCGCTCCTGCACGGGCGCCCCCGGGCCCGGGGGGGGAGTTTGGGAGTCCAACGTCAAATTCGGCATCTGGATCCCCGGTGAACTCTACCTCTGACTCCTCGTCGACTATTGGCTCTGGATCGTCAGGCGTGGGGTCCGGAATTGGAATCGGACTAGTTTTCTTCTTGACTCGTTTTTTCGGCCGTGAGGGCGGCGCCGGAGGTTTGTACCGCTTGACGATCGTGGTGGCCATTTGATCACGCAAGGGGATCGGCTCGACGCTTGCGGTTGGAATAACAATGAAAAACAGAAAGAAATGAAACACCAGCGCCCACACGCCCGCGACCTTAAGGTCGCGCTTGTCGACCTCTGTCCCAAGATACTCCCGTATTAGCTCAGGCGCCAAGGCATCGTACTGTTGGGCCCGAGGAGCATCTGGATCTGGTAGCGGTCTGGTGGACCGCTTCTGCCTTCGAATACTCGCCTTATTCATCTCGACAGTCCGGCTAAATAGCTCTCACGCATGTACCTATTTTCGAGTATACGCAGCGCTGCCACAACATGTCTATTACCACCCCTCGATGCAATTTGCTTCCTGCGGAGGAGCTGATACCTTTTCTTCTATGGCTACAGCAACAAAGAGGCCCAAAAAAAGATCTGCAAACATCGCCATCGTCCGTCGTGACGACTGCACTGGATGCGAAGCGTGCATCGTTTTCTGTCCCGTCGTTTGTATCGATCTGATGGGAGCATCTGAAAACCCAGCTGAGAAATACGTTCTTATCGACAAGGAAACCTGTATCGGCTGTACGCTTTGCGCTCGCTATTGTCCGTGGGAATCAATCGACATGGTGGTCCGCGAACCCTTCGAGCAACGGGCCGAATTGGTCTTTATGTAGGATCGGGTTAGCTCCCGAGCTCACACTCATCCCCGGCCCGCTCACCCGCCTTCACCGCGTCTGCCATCATGCCTTTGCTGTGATAGGCACGCGCAATGCCACAATGTGCCTGCGGTAGTAGATAAGTAGACACACCGCTGAGTTCCACGACTAAACCCAGCGTAACAATCGCGCGGTCAAAGTCTCCACGCCCCAAGTAAACCTCCCCCAACCGCAAATACAAGTCTGGAATCTGTGGCCGCTTCGCCGCCGCTGCACGGTATTGCGCAAAAGCTTGGTCGCCTTTGCCCTGTTTGTCGTAGAGCATTCCGAGGTTGTACTGCGCTAAACCAGCCTCCGGATTGACTGCAATAGCACGCCGATAGATCTGTTCAGATTCCTCGAAACGTCCCGCTTCTGACCCTGCTTGCCCTTCCCGTACTAGCATCAATGAAAGCAACCCCTGCACATCCTCCTCGGAAGGCCGAAGCTCGTAGAGTCGTTCAAGATTCCGGATGATTGGACCACGATCTCCACCATCGTAAGCCCAACGTTCCCCCAACGTAAACGTGTACTCCTTAAGGACCTCATAGTCATCAGGTTGGTCCTCTAGGTACGTCTGGTAAAACCCAACTGCTCGAGCAAAATCACCATCTCGGACAGCACTACGTGCGGCATCAAGTGGAAGCGAGTCCGAATTGGCGCAGCTAGCGCCGCTCAATATCAACAAGAAAACCAAGGGCGTTTCAATGCTAGCAAGCCGAAGAAGCGAACTCATGGCTGAACGATTCCCGACCGTTGTTGTTCAGCTTGCAACTCGCGCTGTTTATCTTGATAGGCTAGCCAGACACCGCGGTGTGCAACAGCCCGTGCAAATGCATGCCCCCGAAAAAGGTCTTTAATCTCCGTCAATCCAATCGCTGCGGCGAGAACTTGCCGCGCTTCTTCAGATTGGCCCCGATCCCAGAGCATGCCAGCCATAACTTCCAACCGACCTCGATAGACTTCTCGAGTACCGTCGTCGAAAGATTCTTCGACAGCGGCACGAATGGCGTCCTGCATACGGTCACGGCGCTGTTCGTCAGAGATCATCAAAACACTACTTTCTGCCTGGCAAATCTCCTCCGCCGCCGAATCAATATGCGCACCTTCCAACGCCCAGGACTGGAAGTAAGTTTCCCTTAAAAGAGTCATTGACTCTTCGATCAGTGCCGAATCGGCGCTAACTTCTGTTGCTGCAAGATGATTGTAAATCTCGGCTGGGCCCCCTTCAGCCGGCTCCACACCAGCCACTTCCGCCCATGTCCAAAAGCCCGTTGGCAAATCGCTACCCATGGAAACCGTTTTCTGGGCAGCATCCGCAAGAATGGCACCAGCGCTTTCGATGGAAATCTGACTAAGCATCACCGTGGGGTTTGCCTTAATCTGTTCGACGTGTTCGCGAAAGCCCTTCCGTGTCACCTTTGCAACTTCCGCCTCTTTGATCCCGCAAGTATCGTCAATCACAGCTTGGAGCAAACGCGAGCCGCCATTCGGTACGCGCCATATTACGCACACAAGGCGCGCTCCCCGTCCATCGATACTGGTGACGTAGGCACGGGCCTCTTCAAGTGACTCTGCCCCAATCGCCATCGAAAACGGCGCGTCATCAATTTCCCCGGAAGAAGCTCCCGTAACGTCGACACCCTGAGACCGAAGTCGGTACAAGGCCTTCTTGATTTGCTTAATACGATCCTTGTCATCCGAACTAGCTAAGCATCGCTGCAAAACTTCGGCCGCTTTGGAACTTTCTTGGGCCGCGATCCAATCTAACAGCCTCGCATCCAGATCGGAATCAATACCTACGGCGATTTCGGCTGCAGGTAGTTGCTCGTCACCTGCCACTGCAAGCCATGCGTCAAGGGCTGGGCCGCGCCAAGCCATAGGCCATTCCATGAACATAGCCAGGGTCCCACTGTCCGGATCCGTACCCAGTGCGTCAATAATGGCTAGTTTTTCAACGGCATCACGGTCCGGCTCAGCGTCACAGCGGCGCATTGCTGCCACTGCTTCTCTCTTTGCTTCCAGTCCTGACGGGCGTGTAAATGCTACCTCGCAAACCACGTCGAAAATCGCCGAGCGCCTCATGAGCGATACTAGGTGAATAACTGCAGCGACGTCAGATGGATTTGCTTCACGCAGTGCATGACCTAACGCATCATCGACCTCAGTCTCATTCTCGAAAAGAATATCGAGCTCTTCAATTGGACGTGGGCCGTCAATCCCGAACGAACGGATTTTAGACACTGCCCTTCGGACTACTTTTAAGACATCTGAGTTGGCCTTAGTTTTCATTTCATATCTAGATTATTAGGTCCGGCGACCGGGACCAACCACTTGTTCAGCAAGAAACAAAATCGCCCTAATCAAACGTTCAACGCAGTTTTACAGAAACTGGCAGCTTGACGCGTTCGACCCACGTTGCTATAAACCCGGCGTGGGCAATTCTTAAGGAAATGATTTTCAACTGTCAGGAGGGCACCCCGCTCAATGAACAAGGCTGACTTGATTGACAAGATGGCGAGTGACGCCGGCGTCACTAAAACTGCGGCTGCCACGGCGTTAGATTCCCTGCTCGGTTCTATTGCGTCGACGCTGAGTGATGGAGGCAAAGTCACACTGGTAGGCTTCGGTACGTTTTCGGTTTCTCATCGCAATGCCCGGCAGGGGCGCAATCCACAGACCGGAGCCTCGATCTGGATCGATGCAAAGGATGTCCCGAAGTTCACAGCGGGCAAGGCCTTAAAGGATACGGTCAACGGTTAACTAACTTGCAACTTAACTGAAGTTGAACGGCGCGGCTTCGGCCGCGCCGTTTTTTTGTCAGGATAAACACTGTCGGCCGCTAACCGTAACGATGTGCGATGATCCGAAGCCCGGTTAACGTCAACAAAGGGTCGACGTGCTGTATACGTGGGCACTCTGCCGAAATACTCTGCGCCCAACCACCCGTTGAGACCACGACTGGGTCGGTTCCTAGTTCTTTTCCTAACCGGCGGACAATGCCGTTGACCAGGTCGACATAGCCAAAAAAAATGCCGGCCTGCATGCTACCGACGGTATTACGGCCGATGATTCCTTCAGGGCGGGCGATATCCACGCGTGGCAATCGTGCCGCGCGATACGTTAAAGCCTCTGCAGAAATTCCAATGCCGGGTGAAATCGTGCCTCCCAAGTAGGCACCCTTAGAGTCGATAACATCAAAGGTAGTTGCCGTTCCAAAATCCACAACGATGGCCGGTTTGCCATACAACTCACGTACAGCGACCGCATTAACAATACGATCCGAGCCGACATCCCCAACCGGTTCGTACAAAATCGGCATGTCGTGCACCAGGTCCGGGGTCACAAATAGTGGCGGCACATCAAAATACTCGCTGCCGAGTCTTTCGAGAACACTGTCGAGTGGCGGCACAACGGAGGAAACCACCATCCGCTCTACATCGCTCGCTTCCAGGCCATCAAGGCTGAAGAGAGTCCGAGCCAAAATGCCGAACTCGTCGACCGTCCGGGCCCTGTCCGTCGACAAACGCCAATGGAACCGGAGCTCCTCACCCTGGTAGACACCCATGAGAATCTGGGTATTGCCCACATCAATGGCGAAAAGCATGGCGCTCAGAAATCACCGAAATCTGTGAGCTTTTGGAATGCCCGGTACCGCATCGCAATCTCTCTCTCGTTAAGGTCCACTAGGCCGTCAATGCTGAATTTTTCTACGCAGAATGAAGCCATAACACTCCCGGCAACGACTGCCCGACGAATCTCCTCCGGGCCATGTTTGCCATGTTTAGCAAGATAACCAAAGAACCCCCCCGCAAATGTGTCACCAGCACCAGTTGGGTCTGCCACAAACTTAAGTGGGTAGCCCGGAGCGTGAAACATCTCACCTTCGAAAAATGCCAGCACACCATGTTCGCCCCGCTTGATGACCAGTACTTTAGGGCCCATCTGATGAATCGTTGTCGCCGCTTCCACCAGGTTGTAGGTATCTGCAAGCTGACGTGCTTCGTCATCATTTATTACCAACACATCGATATCATCGAGTAGTGAATGTAATTGATCCGGTTTGCCTTCAATCCAAAAATTCATCGTGTCGCAAGCTACAAGTTCCCTGTTGTCAACCTGCTTAAGCACCGACATCTGCAACTCAGGGTCGATATTTGCAAGAAAAACAAACGGTGACTGGCGAAGTTCTGGAGATAGTTTTGGGCTGAACCCTTCGAAAACATTGAGTTCAGTGAACAGCGTTGTACGCTCATTAAGATTCCACGAATATTCTCCACCCCACCGGAAACTCGGGCCGTCCACACGTTCGATTCCGGCGGTATCGACACCGTGACTTCGGAGTAATTCGAGATGCTCCTCCCCGAAGTCATCTCCGATAACAGCGACCACCCGAGCCGGACAAAAGTAAGACGCCGCGAGTGAAAAGTATGTCGCCGCGCCTCCGAGGGCATCTTTCACTTCTCCGTAGGGTGTCTTGACCGTATCGAAAGCCATGGACCCAACAACAACAATGCTCATTACTCTTCTCCGCTGGAACTGAGGATCGGGTCGAGTAACAAAGCTAATCGATCACGGGCCGTCGTCGGTATGTCATCAGGACTGGTAAGTACTGCATTGCGAAGCGCTGTTCGGCAACCACAGTCCCGACCTTCGGGGAATGTAGTAACCGCACTACTAACGATGTTTTGCGCAACGCTGACATTCTGCATAAGGTTGGCGATAATCATCTCGGTCGTCACCGACTTGTGCGCTGGGTGCCAACAATCATAGTCAGTCACCAACGCCAAGGTCGCGTAGCAAATACCAGCTTCCCGAGCAAGCTTTGCCTCTGTGAGGTTCGTCATGCCGATGATGTCCATTCCCCACGAACGATATAGATCACTCTCTACGCGGGTCGAGAATTGTGGCCCCTCAATACAAACATATGAGCCCCCATTGTGATGGGTACAGCCAGCTGACTCAGCGGCGCTAGCAAGAGCTGAACGCAACTCGGGACACAACGGGTCTGCAAATGCCACATGGGCAACAACACCGTTACCAAAGAATGTGGCAAGGCGGCCCCGTGTACGATCGAAAAACTGGTCCGGGATAACGACATGCAGCGGCTCAATATCTTCACGCAGACTCCCAACCGCACTAGCCGAAAGTATGGCGTCGACTCCAAGGCTCTTCATTCCGTATACGTTGGCCTGAAACGGAACCTCTGAGGGACTGTAGCGATGCCCACGCCCATGACGTGACAAAAAACAGACCTGTCTTCCTTCTAACGTTCCAAGAATGAACACATCAGATGGATCTCCAAACGGGGTCGAGACATTTACTTCCTCGCGGTCGGTAAGCCCGTCCATTTTGTAGAGTCCGCTACCCCCAATTACACCAATTCGAGCCTTAGGCATAGTCTGTCGTTTCCGTCATCCGTAGCGCCCTCGTCACAAGTGCCTCCGTCCCGCGCCCATGTTGGCGGATTGCCTCAGTTACTTCCAAGTCCAAAGCATACGCGTTAGCCATTCAACTTGCTCTCTCCCCTAACTAAGCTGGGCAACAAATAGTGGAGCATTCTCGTATCCAATGCTCCCAGTCCAAAACAAATGGGCCGCCTATAAAGTGATTCCTGTTATGCCCAGTCCTATACGGACTGGTGGCGAGCGTGATAATTTTAATGTCGGGTGGTGGCAAGTGCGTATCCGCACTTGCAGTTGCTTCGAGCAGCTCGCCACGTGGCATTCAAGCGAATCCTTCGCGATTTCCCATTATCATACTAATCGAGTCCGGAATTTGGACGCTTCGCTCGTGTTGCAGGCGGGAGACGGGATGATCGACCTGGTAAGGGGCGCCGGGTCGATGGCCTGGTTTCTGCTGTTCGTCTTGGCCATCTTTTCGGTCGTTTCTTGGGCGATCATTATTGACCGCATAATGCTTTTCCGGAAAGCTCAACGGGAATCGAGCGAGTTTCTTGAGACTTTCCGGAATTCCTCGAAATTCTCGCAGGCCAAGTCAGCCGCTGAAGAATTGGAAACCACTCCCCTGTCGGGCATGTTTCTTGCCGGCCACGCAGAACTCTCCGCACAGAAAAACGTTGGCGAACAAACCTCAATCCTGCTACCTCCGTTAGAACGTGGCCTACAACGTGCGGCACGTGCTGAACGGGCTCGGTTGCAACGTTTAATGATGTTTCTGGCAACCACAGCTGCCGTCTGTCCATTTATCGGCCTCTTCGGAACGGTCTGGGGAATTATGGTTTCGTTCTCCGCTATAGGCAGTTATGGCAGCCCAGATATTGCCGTTGTAGCGCCTGGCATCAGCGCGGCACTAACGACAACCGCGGCCGGCCTTGCAGCAGCCATTCCCGCAGTGGTTGCATACAACTATCTGCAAACACAGATTCGTGGGTTTGTGGCCCAAATGGAGGACTTTGGGCTCGAATTCCTCGCCCTTATCGAGCGGAATTTTTCCACCGAGGCCTAACGCATCATGGAATTCGGATGGTTCCACGACGACGAAGACGGGCTTGCTGAAATCAATATCACGCCTCTGGTCGACGTTTCCCTCGTTCTCCTCATAATTTTCATGATCACTGCGCCAATGCTCGTTCAAGGTGCGAGCGTCGACCTTCCGCAGACACAGCCCATGAGCAAGCTGCCAAGCGGGAATGTGTTTGTGACCGTCGATGGAAACGGTGACATCTACATGAACGAAATCGAAGACTCCCTTGACCTCCAAGATCTGGAACAGCGATTAATTCCTTTTATCGAGCTCGGGCAGTCCGTTTATCTCCAGGGCGATATCGCAACCAACTACGGTCGGATTATGGAGGTAATGGACGCAATCAAGTCTGCCGGTCTTGATAACGTGAATCTGGTTACGACACCGGCGCCACCCAACCAGCGATAAGATGAACTCTGCCGGCGCACTACATACCGATCATGTTTACGCGATTCTTGAGGGTCGACAAAATGCTGTGCTTCGTTTCCGGTCGGCCATAATCACATCGGCGGCACTACACACCGGTGCCACCCTCTTAATTCTGCTTGCTCCTTTTCTGATCCCTAAACCCGTCCTGTTCGAATTCACACCGGTAAACCTCGTCGAGTTAACCCCACAGCCCGAACCTGTCCTCCCCCCACCTGATACTCAGGCTGAGGACCTTGTGCCGTCGGAGCCTGAGGAGGCTCCCACGCTTGAAGAAATCGAACCTCCTCCCCCAGAGGATGTTCCTGAGGACCTCGAAGCTCAGCGACGTCAAGAAGAGGAAGAAGAAGCCCGCCGTCGCGAAGAAGAAAGACGGCGCCAGGAAGAACTTGAAGCCCGGCGCCGGGCCGCTGAGGAAGCAACACGACGTCGTCTTGAAGAAGAAGAGCGCCGTCGTCTTGAAGAAGAAGAGCGCCGCCGCGCACCACAGAAGGCAACACGCAAGGTAGCAACTTCCTCCGAACCTCAAGAAGTTACCCAACAAGCACAGCGAGGCCAGGTTGGGCTGTCTCTAACCAACGACACTGGAACAGTGAGTCAGCAAGACCAAACCCTTCTGCAGTTTTGGATCAACCGGGTGCTCGCTAACATAGCAAGCAGATGGGACCCTCCATCCCGGCCTCCTGGTTCTCTTGAGATTTTAGCGATCGTACACTTCCGGGTGGGACGCAATGGGGAAATCATAATCGACCCTGAAACTCGCCCAAGTAGTGGTAACCGCCGCTACGATGACGCTGCCGTCCGGGCTATATTGGCTGGGCAACCCTTCCCACCACTACCACAAGGGTACCGGGGCAATACTCTCGGAATAAACCTGGGTTTCCGACAGTGAGAAGTCCATGAACTTGCAACTTCGTTTGCCCATTATCTTTTTTGCTGCGCTGGCTTCCATGCCTAGCGACACTTCCCTCGTCCAAGTACCAATAACGCAGAATCAACAAGGCGAGGACATCTATATAGAACTCAGAAACCGGGCAGTAAATCCCATCACCCTCGCTGTACCGACATTCTCCATAATCTCGGGGGCTGAAGGCGAAGCCAACATGCTTCGCCAGGTCCTATGGAACGATTTGGACTACTCGATGGTGTTCGATCTGGTCGATTCTAAGTTCTACCCAGACATAGTCTCCGGTGACGGGTCCCCAGACTTCACGGCCTGGCGCCAAACCGATGCCGAGGCATTAATCCGAGGCTTTGTTCGCCGCCAAGATGACGACCTGATTGTTGAATTCCGACTCTATGATGTTGCCAGCGGGCAACAGATCATAGGCAAGCGTTATTACCAGGAGATACCCGTAACCGCAGCAATTATCTCGAACTCGCAATTGCGTCGAATTGCCCATGAGTTCAACGACGAGGCCGTGTTCTACTTCACGGGCCAATACGGGGCCGCCTCAACACGAATAGCCTACGTCTCCAACCGTCGGGGTCCTAAAGAGATTCATCTAATGGATTACGATGGCTATGGTGACCAACGTATCACTAACGATGGTGGGTTCGCTTTGAACCCCGCTTTCTCCCCGAATGGAGACCAAATCGCGTATGTTTCCTACCGTTCACACGATGGTATTCCCAACGTTGATATCGCCATGCTCAACAAGGGTGGTGGGATTCCGCCTGTAATCATCCGAACCAATGGGCAGGATAGCAGTCCCGACTGGTCGCCAGACGGCAGCCGACTGGTGTTCTCGTCCACAAAGGACGGCACCAAAACCGGGAATTCCGAGATCTACATTTCGAAATCTGACGGTAGCGACTTGCAGCGAATCACAAACAACTCGGAAATTGACACATCGCCGACGTTTTCTCCCAACGGTCGAGAGATAGCTTTTATCTCGACACGCGGTGGAGGACAGCATCTCTACAAGATGAGTATCGACGGTATTAACGTCCGGCGGTTACCGGTCGAAGGTACTCAAATCGATTCTCCGACTTGGAACCCCAACCCTCAGCTTTCCGATCTGATAGCCTATGCAGCATCAGAAGGGGGTAATAGGTTTCAAGTTTTTGTATACTCTCTCAGTACAGGCCGTAGTGTCCCAGTGACACGCGGTTATGGGCGAGCCGATTCTCCGAATTGGTCGCCCGATGGAAGACAGATCGTTTTTGAAGCAGCGCAAGGCAACCAGAACCATATTTTTGCGGTTGGGCTGGATGGCTCGCGGCTGCGGCAATTGACTAGAGAAGGCGCTAACCAGAGCCCCTCTTGGGGTGGGAGATGAGCGGGACCTGCTCACCAAACGGAGGAAAAAGTTAATGAAAGCTCTCCTAAAACTCACTGGCCTCGTCGTTCTGATGGTCGCGGTTGGCACGCTGGCGGCGTGTGCGAAAGAGGTGCCGCCGGTTGTGGAGCCACCCCCGCCACCACCAGTTGAAGAGCCACCACCACCACCACCACCCCCGCCACCACCACCGGCTAGGGAATTCGAAGAAGCTGAGCCTGTAGTAGACGTCCTTACGATCGGCCAGATCAACGAAGAAGGAATACTGCAGACAATCTACTTCGACTATGATGAATCAGAGGTCCGTGCCGACCAGCGGGCCAAGCTCCAGGCCAACGCGCAATTCCTGCGAGATAATGACCATTTCCGTCTGGTGGTTGCCGGTCATTGTGACGAGCGCGGAACGCGCGAGTACAACATGGCTCTCGGCGAACGTCGTGCCAGTGCGACCATGCAGTATCTCGTGTCGCTTGGTGTCCCGGCCAGCCGCATTGACATTATCTCCTACGGCGAAGAAAACCCCGCAGCGACCGAAAGCAACGAGGCAGCGTGGGCACAGAATCGCCGAGCACAGTTTCAAGCCATCGACAGCAACGATCGCTAAACGCAATATTGAGGGCGGGTTCACACCATAATTGGGCGGACCCGCCCCCAACAACACTTCTCCTCCGGAACACCCCAGCGAGGCCTTGAATAGACGCCAGCAGCCTCCCACGCTCAGGTTGATCACTTTGCTGGTCTTCGTTTTTTCGGCGTCTGCATGCGCTTCTATGCAGAAACGGGTTACGGAGTCCGAGAATCGCTCCAATACCCTTGAAGCCCAAGTCTCTGACCTACAAGAAAATCAGCAAAACCTCATCAGTCACGTCGCCAGTTTGCAAACCGAGCTCGAGGCAGCACTCGATCCTATACGCGTTCAACAAGCCGGTGAAGGTGCGGAACTTCGCGCCTTAGAGGCGCAAGTATCGGCCCTGCGCGAGCAGGTCAAGCAATTAACTACCGCACTCGCCCAGTCGCAATCAACCGAAGTGGCGTTACCATCAAAAGGACGCCTTCTTCTATACGACTTTTTTGCCCCACCGAAGCCTTCAGGGTTGTCAGCAACTGCCGGAGAACAGCCAACGTCAACGGGAGACTTCTCTAGCTACGGCGACGAAGAGGAGGGGCTGTTTAATCGTGCTTACGCCGACTACACAGCGGGTCAATTCGTTGTCGCGGTCAGTGGATTTGAGGAGTTTCTAGCACGCCACTCAACGTCCTCACGTGCCCCAGACGCACTCTATTGGATTGCTGAGTCACTTTCGGCTCAAGGCCTCCATATTGATGCTCGGAATCGTTTTCTTAAGGTCAAACAAAACTATCCGGCCAGTGTAAAAGTTTCCGATGCCACCTTGAGCGCCGCACTCGAAGCCATCGCTCTCGGTGAGCATGACACTGCTATTCGTGAACTTCGGGACCTAATTGCAACGCATGCAGGAACTGATGCCGCGTTGATCGGCTGTATGCAACTTGACCGCCTCAGCCAATCATTACCGGTCGCCTGCCAGGTACCCTGAAACATTCCGCGAGTTTGGTTTGTAAATATTTTGTTGGCTTGAAACGAATGGCGTGTGCCTTTCCCTCTCTTGTGGTACATAGAGACAAGTGTTCGACTGGCATACCCCGGGCGGAATCAGTTAGCCCAATACGAAAACAGCGAAGAGAGGCATGGAATGGCACGGGGCGTTAATAAGGTGATCTTGATAGGCAACCTAGGCAAGGACCCGGAGATTCGCTACACGCAGAACGGCACCGCCGTAGCTAATTTCTCCTTGGCAACGACCGATAGTTGGTCGAAAGACGGCGAGACTAATGAACGCACAGAGTGGCACAATATCGTCGCCTGGGCGCGGCTGGCTGAAATCTGCAACCAATACCTTCAAAAGGGAAGACAGGTATACATAGAAGGACGCATCCAAACCCGCAAATGGGACGATCGCGATGGCAATACTCGGTATACCACGGAGATTGTCGCCCAGAATATGCAGATGCTTGGTAGCCGAGGTGATGGCGACTATGGTGGCGGGGGGAATGCACCAGTTGGTCCCTCCAGTGACGCACAGCCCGCGGGCCCCAGCCCGACCGACTCTGGCGTAACCGACGACGACATCCCCTTCTAGAGCCCGACTGAACAAGGCTAGCAACCACGGAAATACGGCGACCGTAGCTCCTCCGCTAAAAAGATGTCCGGTCCACGAGGCGAGTAAGCGGGATCCTGTTGCCCCGGCGAACCGGGGTGGGAACCATGCATCTGGGGCGACGGTTACCCGTCACCTCATGCGGCCTACCCAGGAACGGGGCGGGTCTCCCCGAATTCCCTTGTTTGGCCTTGCTCCACGTGGGGTTTACCGAGCTACCGGCGTCGCCGCCAGCACTGGTGGGCTCTTACCCCACCGTTCCACCCTTACCGTTCAGCGGCCGCGAACGGCTACCTTTACGAACGGCGGTATTTTTTCTGTGGCACTTGCCTGGAGTTTCCCCCACTGGGCGTTACCCAGCACGCGACCCGTGGAGTCCCGACTTTCCTCCACCGTATGCACCGGAGTGCCCGGCAGCGGTTCCCCTGCCTCGTGGATCGGAATGTCATTCGCCTAACGGCGACTCTCCTGTTGCGGTGGCAGATTATTGGTATTGACCAACGCGATGTAGCGATCAGTCTCATCGATAGCAGATGCAAAATATAAGATTCCCTGCATCCTAGTATCGAGTATCAGATCATAGCCAGCCTCGGCTGCAAGCTGCTCAACCGCTGGAACTAAGCGCTCGTTGATCCGCGCCTGTGCCTGTTCCGCCATGCGGTTCAATGCACGTTGCGCATCATCTCGGAGGCGCTGCAGGTCGACTTGTGCCTGCTCGACGCTGCTCTGGATTCGAGCCATGGCCTCCTGGGTAAGCGTCAATTGCTGTTGCTCAGCCTGCGCCATGAGTGTGTCGATTTCCACTTGCTTTTCACGTACACGATTATCCCAGTCGGTTGCGGCCGTCTGAGCCTCCTGTTGCACCTGGAGGCCGATGCTGGACTCCATCAAGACGCGGTCACCGTTAATCACGGCGATCTTCGGGCCAGCGGCCAATTGTGCATGCGCCGGCAACGCAACACCAACGTTCAAGACTATTGCTAGGGCTAACCCGCTAACAATCCAATTCGTTGCTTTCATGGGTTCCCGATCTCCTTGTTACAGGGAAGTTTGATGCGAATCACGCGCGGCCGGAGATCGGCCGTCAAGCGGGGAGTGCCTGATCGTAGCACGAAGGCCCGAGGATGATCACCACCCTCGGACCCTCCGAAACACCAGGCGAAAATACGCAGCGACAAATCCTACGAATATTGGATCTTGCCCGACTCTAGAAGTCACCCCCACCCGGCATCGAGGGTTCGTCCTCGTCCGGGAGTTCCGAGACAAGCGCTTCGGTCGTTAGCAGTAATCCGGACACCGACGCCGCATTCTGCAACGCATGGCAAACAACCTTTGTCGGATCGACAACACCAGCCTTGACTAAATCGGCGTGCTCCATTGTTTGGGCGTTGAAACCATGTGAAGCTTTTTCCTCCGTACGAACCTGCTCAATGATGAGATCAGGACTGGCGGCGCCAGCATTTACCAGGATCTGACGCAAAGGTTCCTCCATTGCACGTTGCACTATGCCAACACCTACTTGCGCATCTCCTTCCACCTCGACCGCAGCAACCGCAGACTGTGCACGTAGCAATGCGACACCACCACCCGGAACTATGCCCTCTTCGACAGCTGCTTTAGTCGCGTGCATGGCATCTTCGACACGAGCCTTCTTCTCCTTCATCTCAGTCTCAGTGGCAGCACCAACGTTGATCACTGCAACACCTCCAACTAACTTTGCGAGCCGCTCTTGCAGCTTCTCGCGGTCATAGTCGGATGTCGTATTGCTGATCTGTTGACGAATCTGAGCAACGCGCCCTTCGATATCAGAGCCCTGGCCGGAACCCTCGATTATCGTAGTTTCATCCTTGGTGATAATCACCTTCTTGGCGCTACCAAGATCCTCTGCCTTAATATTCTCGAGTTTCACTCCGATGTCTTCACTAATCGATGTACCACCAGTCAGAATGGCAATGTCCTCAAGCATAGCTTTGCGACGCTCGCCAAATCCCGGCGCCTTCACCGCAGCAGCCTGAAGAGTGCCCCGAAGCTTATTGACGACTAACGTAGCCAGAGCTTCACCTTCGACATCTTCTGCAACAATTAGTACCGGCTTACCCAAACGCGAGACCTGTTCGAGCAATGGAAGCAAGTCCCTCATTGAAGAAATCTTCTTCTCATGAATGAGGATAAGAGGATCTTCTAGAACGGTTTCCATTCGCTCAGGATCAGTGACGAAGTAAGGTGACAAGTATCCACGATCAAATTGCATTCCCTCGACAACGTCGAGACTCGTCTCCAGGCCGGAAGCCTCCTCAACTGTTATGACCCCATCTTTGCCGACTTTGTCCATCGCCTCGGCGATAATTCCACCGATGGTTTCGTCACTGTTAGCCGAAATAGTACCGACCTGAGCGATAGCATCACCTTCGACCGCTTGGGAAAAACTACGGATTTCCACAATCGCTGCGCCTACGGCCGCTTCAATACCGCGTTTAATCGCCATCGGATTGTGCCCTGCAGTAACCTGCTTGACACCTTGGTTGTAAATTGCCTGAGCCAAGACTGTAGCTGTTGTCGTCCCGTCGCCAGCCACGTCCGAGGTCTTGCTAGCAACTTCTTTGACAAGCTGCGCACCAAGGTCCTCAGTGGGACTCTCAAGGTCAAGTTCCTTGGCGACGGTCACACCGTCTTTTGTTATTTGCGGAGCGCCAAATTTTTTCTCAAGGATCACGTTACGGCCCTTGGGACCCAGCGTTATCTTGACCGCATCGGCAAGTTTGTTGACACCACGCTGGATTTCGCGCCTCGAGTCCTCGTCATAGGTAATTAGTTTTGCCATTTGTTACCTCCGTATATCAGCCGCCCGTGGACGACTGTCTCCATTTCGATCAGCCAACGATGCCGAGAATCTCGTCTTCCTTGAGAATCTGGTATTCCTCGCCATCGAACTTGATTTCAGTACCGGCATACTTGCCAATCAGGACCGTGTCACCTACCGAGACTTCAAAAGGTGCCCGGGACCCATCGTCGAGCCGCGTTCCTTCGCCTATGGCGACAACTTCCGCCTCCATTGGCTTTTCTTTAGCTGTATCTGGAATGATGATCCCACCATGTACCTCTTCGGTCGGCTCAAGGCGTCGCACCAGGACACGATTACCGAGCGGACGTACCTTTACACCTGAATTCTTGCTTGCTGCCATTGATTTGCTCCTTGATGCTACGTGAGTCTTGTTAGGGGCCCTCGCAGTAAACAGAAGGGCGCTACTTCTTACTTGTTATCATTGGGGGAATACCACCGGGGCGGAAGTCGGACGCCTAGTACCGTCTTAGCACTCCAATGGCAGGAGTGCTAAGGGTAACAATGGCCCTTTAGAGCGTCAACTTGATGAACCCGTAGATATCTGGTCGCAATGGTCAAGCGAGCCCACATCGCCGCATCTTGTTACGCATTGTGTTGCGATGAATGCCAAGCATTTTCGCGGCTTTGCTTTGGTTACCCTTATGCTCTTCGAGGATTTGCCGGAGAAAATGGGCCTCAAGTTCGCGCACAGCCTCATCCATACGGATTCCACCGGCAACCATCTCTCCAACGAGTTCTTCTAGCCTTCCGTGCAGATCCGTGTTCCCTTTATTCTTCAGAAGCCTACGTACCTAGCAATGGGGCACCTGTTAACTGCTCGTAGGCCTCAAGATACTTGGCCGCTGTCGCCTCAACCACAGCTTGAGGAAGCTCCGGTCCAGGCGGATTCTTGTCCCAACCGAGGTCACTCAACCAATCCCGAACAAATTGTTTATCGTATGAGGGTGGACTCACACCACTCTCGTACTGGTCAGCCGGCCAGAACCGGGACGAGTCAGGGGTCAGAATTTCATCGATAAGTGACAGTTCACCATCGATGAACCCAAATTCAAACTTGGTGTCCGCGATAATAATGTTGCGTTCTTCCGCGAAGGCACGCGCCTCAATATAGATCTGTAGTGACAACTCACGCAGCCGCTCAGCCGTATCGGCACCGACCATGTCAACCATGGTATCGAATGAAATATTTTCGTCATGACCATCATCAGCCTTACTCGCCGGCGTGAAGATAGGTTCTTCCAAGCGGCCAGCAAGGAGCATATCGGCAGGCAAATCGATACCACAAACTGCACCAGTAGCTTGGTAGTCCTTCCATCCCGACCCGATCAAATATCCACGAACCACGCACTCTATATCAACCCGGTCGGCTCGACGCACCAGCATCGCACGTCCAGCCAACATGTCGGCGTACTCTTGCAGGTACTCTGGAAAATCGGCGACGTCAGTGCTGATTAAGTGATTCGGACAGACGTTCATTCGTTCGAACCAGAACCGTGAAATTTGCGTAAGTACAGTGCCCTTGTGAGGAATACCGTTTGGCAAAACGACGTCAAAAGCCGACACCCGGTCCGTGGCAACGATAAGAAGTTCATCATTTAGGTCGTATACGTCGCGAACCTTTCCCCGACGCGCCATAGGAATACCGGATATTTCAGTTGATGTAACGATGCGAGTTTGGTCAGTCATTAGCTTCCATCATGTTAGTGATCTCGTCAGCACGCCATGGATCGGAAACCTTAAACACGCCCAAAGCCCGTTCAACTCCTGGCGCCACCGCTGAGTAAAAATACTCGATGTTGATCTTCTCCTCTGAAAGCCTCCCGGCTATATCAGCTAAAGACCCTGCCCTATTCGGGAGCTCTATAACGAACACATCGATTGTTGTATGCGCCACCTGAGCTTTATGGAAGACCTGGCGTGCCATACCGACATCGTCGACCACAAGACGTACGGCACCATACTCTCCCGCTTCAGCCGTCGCGAGCGCTTCGATATTGATTCCAACGTCTGACAGGACGCGGCAAACATTGGCTAACTCACCCGCTCTGTTTTGCCAGCTCACTGTTAGCTGTTTACGAACCGCCATCAGAGTACTCCTTACTAAATGAAAAGGTGGGCTCGGGCGGAATCGAACCACCGACGCCCAGATTTTCAGTCTGGCGCTCTACCGACTGAGCTACGAGCCCACCTCTTGAAGACGTCGCGGCGGCCAGCGATCGCGGGCCGCCAGAGCACCGGAAATGAGTCGCACCCGGTACGCTGAAAGCTTACCAGCTACTCCCGTTCCCGGTGCAACAGCGCATCATCCGGAAGCAGGCATTTAAGCCTATGATAGCATCCGATTCTTTCGTAACGATGCTGGCGCAGCATGGAAGTGAGTGTCGGCTGGTTGGCTTCCAAAAGTTTTTCGTGGAAGGGCTATGAGCGAACAAGAGAAGTGGGCCACAAGAGTGGGGCTTGTTCTCGCCATGGCAGGCAACGCGGTGGGCTTAGGAAATTTCCTGCGTTTTCCGGTACAAGCCGCACAAAATGGCGGCGGCGCCTTCATGATCCCCTATTTCATTTCGTTCCTTCTCTTGGGGATCCCGCTAATGTGGATGGAGTGGGCAATCGGCCGCTACGGCGGTGGTTACGGCCACCACTCGAGCCCGGGAATGTTCGAGAGGCTGTGGGACAGTCCGATGGCCAAATACATTGGCGCTCTAGGCCTGTTTATG
>PVBE011915853.1_pt1 | contig 68745 bp, 49 predicted proteins | sample 1631181 | NCBI WGS metagenome assembly PVBE01 (sample SAMN08397723, study PRJNA350692) | Marine metagenome, whole genome shotgun sequencing project. | isolation source: water | place: Pacific Ocean | collected 2012-04
CCATGCGAGAGTTTTTTTGCGAAATCAATTTCGCAGAGGACGCCTCCTTTCTAAAACACCAATTTTGAAGTACACGCCAAGAAAACTACATTCACAACACGAAAACCACTAATTCACTGCCATACCGAGACTACACCCTACCGAACGGGGGTGGGTCGATGGTCGAAGTACGCCGTATTCGTCAAAAGGGGCTGCCAAGGTTGGACTTCGCTCGTCGAATGACAAGTGAACATCTCCTTGGACAAAACTCGATCCCAAGGCTAACCAAACATGAACGAAACAAACCAAGCTCACGAAGCAGAATTCAATCCGATGTCCATCACATGCCCGGAGCCGGTCTTGCTGAAATACTATATCGGCATGGCACTACTAACCGGTCCCGTATTCCCAATTGCGTTTCTGCCGCTTTACTTCAAGTACACGACGCTTAAGTACAAGTTTGATGAAGATGGCGTTTCCATGCGTTGGGGCATCTTGTTTCGTCGTGAGGTTCATTTGACCTACCGACGAATTCAGGACATTCACCTGACGCGCAACTTGATTCAGCGTTGGATGGGTTTGGCCACCGTCGCCATCCAAACTGCTTCGGGAAGTTCCGGCCCGGAGATGAGCATTGAAGGAATCCCACAGGCGGAAGCTTTGCGAGATTTCCTGTATTCGAAGATGCGCGGCGCGCGAGGCCTCAACGACACATCGGCTGTCTCCGATGTGGCGACCGACGAATCTTCCGCAGACGAATCGCTTCAGCTGCTGCGTGAGATTCGCGACGCTTTGAAACGACAGACGACGGCAAAAGCTGACACCTCTTCTGAAGGGACGACATGATGAAACCGAAAATCGAAGAGGCCTCTCAGTGGTGCTATCGAGGTGTCTGGGGAGTGCTTACCCGCTGGTTTCATGTTCCGCACCAGCCACCGACGTTGCCGGCATCCGCCCAGGACGAGCAGATTCGTTCCTTCAAGCCATCTGAAGGATTCCTCAACTATCTGAAGTTGCAGTTTTGGTTTTTCTGCCTGTTGATTGACGTGGGCATCTTCGTCGGATGGGTGATCATCACGTTCAACTGGCCATGGGTTGGTATGCTCTTGGCGATTCCAGCACTGCTGGTGGCCGTGTTGCCTGACATCGTCGCGTTTGTCGCCATTTACTTGCGCTTTGACACGACTTGGTATGTGATCAGCGATCGTAGTCTGCGGATTCGCCGAGGCATCTGGGTGATCCATGAAACGACCATTACGTTCGACAATGTGCAAAACGTCTCGATCAACCAAGGACCGCTTCAACGCTATTATGGCATCGCAGATGTCATTGTGGAGACGGCTGGAGGAGGCGATGTGCGTGCGCAGCAACAAGCTGGCAACGCCATGGCGGCACACATGGGGCTCATCCAGGGTGTCGCTAATGCTCAGGAGATTCGTGATCAATTGATGGCGCGCGTGGGCGAGTCAGTCACCACGGGACTTGGCGATGAGCAAACCTCGAGGTCCGATCGGACGACCTGGACAGCTCGACACATGGACGTACTCCGCGAGATCCGTGACATCGTGGTTGCAGCTCCCGGTGTTTAGTGAGGCTGTGCCTCGGGACCGACACGAGCTTTCGCTCGGTTGCGGCGACGGCTCCACAGGCCGTGGGTTTAAGCCGCACCAATCCGTCCGGGAACGTCCGAGACACGAGTGTGAATCTGCGTCCAACCTCGCGGGCTGGAACGGTTATTCGGCCGGATGACGAGATGAATGTCCAATTCTCGACGTCGGCCGCTGCGTGACGGCTCGCCGTATTCTATTATGAGACGGTGAATTCTTCGTCGTCTACACTCATCCGAACGGAACCTTCCATGACGCTTTCCGACTTCCGACTCATCGTACCTCCCCACACCCCATTTCACGCCGATGGGTCCATCAACTTGAAAGCTGTCGAAAAGCAGGCGGCGTTGTTTGTCGAGAACGGAATTGACGGTGTGTTTGTTTCAGGTTCGACAGGCGAAGGACAATCACTGTCTAACGAGGAAAGTTTCCAGATGGCTGGGCGTTGGCGCGAGCTTGCCGATGGGACCGACTTGGAAGTCATCGTCCAAGTCGGCCACAATAGCCAACAGGACGCGCAAGCGAAGGCAGCCCACGCACAACAGATCGGCGCAGATGCGGTCGCCGCGTCGTCGCCCTGTTATTTTAAGCCGAGCAACGTCGATGCACTCATTGATTTCTTAGCTCCCGTCGCGGCAGCGGCCGGTGATCTACCATTCTATTTTTACGATATCCCGCCGCTGACCGAAGTTCGTTTGCCAATGGTCGATTTCTTGGTACGTGGAAAACAGAGGATCCCCAATCTTGTCGGTCTGAAGTATTCGAATATCGACCTGATCCAGATGCAGCAGTGCGTCCAGTTGAACGATGGCGAATTCGAGGTCTTGTACGGCTCGGATCCAACGCTCATAGCGGGGGCTATCATGGGTGCCTGCGGCGCGATCGGCACGACCTACAATTTTGCAGCACCGCTATACCGCCGGATGCTGGCGGCCTTGCAGCGCGGTGATCTTACGACGGCTCGTGCGGAACAGGCACATTCCGTTGCGATGATCGATTTGATTCGTCGCACGGGTGGACTGGCTGGATTCAAAGCCGTGATGGAGTGGTTTGGTGTGGATTGTGGGCCGGTACGTGCACCGCTCGACAACCTGACAGTCGAACGCAAGAACCAACTTCGCGCGGGATTGGAAGCCATCGGGTTCTTTGAATGGTCGCAGCGATCCGCGGCGTCTAACAGCACTGTCGCCGATCCGCCGACCGAGCCAGCTGTCTGACCGAAGGTCTCCCGGACTGGAGGAGATTCTCAGACAATCGACGATCCAGAGTCAGCACGCTGCGCGTCGTACCACGCCTGAAACACGAGAATGTCCCACAGGTAGTAGTGCCAGTCGTGCGTGCCCGCCAAGTGCTGGTTCCATTTCGTGCGGATGGGCAACGCATGGAAGAAACCATCTTGCGCCAATCGCGATTCGCTCAATAGCTCCTCGGCCCATTCACGCAGCGGTCCGCGCAACCAAGAGTCGATCGGGACACCAAAGCCAACCTTGCTGCGGTCGATCAAAGGCCGCGGAACATAGCGGTCCAGCACCTGGCGCAAGAGCCATTTCGTTTCGCCGCCACGCACCTTGAATTCCAATGGCAGCGACCACGCGAACTCGACCACTCGATGGTCCAACAGCGGCACGCGCGTTTCCAGGCCGACGCCCATGCTCGCCCGGTCCACTTTGGTGAGAATGTCGTCGGGCAGGTACGTTTCAGAATCGATCGCCATCAGCTCTTCGATCAGGCTGTCGCGTCGCGCCCACTGATCGCAACGGTAGAATGCCGTTTGCGGCATGCTGCCGTCGATTACGATTGACGCCGGGTCTTTCCAGTGCGTATGCGCGTCACGGTAAAGTTGTCGTCCGCTGGTAGAGCCGATCATGTTGGCAAGCGTAAGACATTTCCTGGCGTAACGACCTGGCAGTCGACCGACGGCACTGAGTATCGGCGCGAAGGCTTGGCGTGCCGTCACGGGCAGCCACCCAATGCGCCGCCAGAGTCGTGCGATAAAGGCATAACGATCGTAGCCACCAAACAACTCATCACCGCCATCGCCCGACAGCGCAACAGTTACGTGCTGTCGAGCAAGTTGTGCGACCAAGAATGTCGGGATCTGCGAGGAATCTGCGAACGGTTCGTCATACAACGTGGGAAGCGCTGGAATGACCTCGCGGGCCTGGTCGGCCGACACGTACATCTCCGTATGCGCGGTGCCCAGATGCTGGGCAACACGACTCGCGTATTCAGCCTCATTGTACCGAGGTTCGTCAAAACCGATCGCAAACGTCCGAGCGGGACGATCTAGCTGCCGTTGCATCAGTGCGACGATCGTGGACGAATCAATCCCTCCCGACAAGAACGCGCCCAGCGGTACGTCGGACATTTGCCGCAAGCTGATTGCATTGGCAAGCAACTGATCGAGCTGTTCCACGGCATCCGCGGCCGTACCCGTAAACGGGTGAGTGCCTCCCTCTTCGGCGACCTGCTTCACGCTCCAGTAAGCGGTCGTCTCGAGCTGGCCGGGCGAGTCACCCGCATCCACGGCCAGCCAATGACCGGGCAATAGCTTGAAGATGCCTCGATAGATCGAATTTGGTCCCGCGACATAACTATGTTGTAAGAACGAGCACAATGCGCCTCGGTCAATGGACGCGTCAAATGCCGGATGCGCCACCAGCGCTTTCAACTCCGAACCGAACACGAACTGATCGCCTAGCCAACCGTAATACAGCGGTTTGATGCCGAGTCGATCGCGGGCCAAGAGCAGTCGCCTTTCAGTGACATCCCAGACTGCCAGTGCAAACATGCCGTTGACCCGCGCCAGCGTCGCGGACAAACCCCAACGGTCAATCGCTTCGACCAGCGTCTCAGTATCGGCATGGCCACGGAAGTGGATGCCCGCCGACGTCAGCTCCAGGCGAAGATCAGTGTGGTTGTAGATTTCACCGTTGAAGACCAGCACATGACGCCCGCTGGCTGACGTCATGGGCTGACGGCCGCACGTGGAAAGATCAACAATCGAGAGTCGCTGGTGAGCCAGGCCGATGCCCGCACTGGTGTCGACCCACTGGTTCTGATCGTCCGGTCCGCGATGGACCAGCGTTCGTCCCATGCGGGTGGCAATCTCGCGCAGCGCACCATCATTGTGCCGCCCGGCAGGATCGAACAGTCCGGCTAGTCCACACATCGCTCAGCCTTGCTCCGCAGGTCCTGCCGGAACGAAACGCTGGTCGTTGGTTGCGGCGCCCTCAAACACGGCCTCCCAGCGAGCGTAAAAACGTTCGGCGCTGAATCGGTGAACCACATCGGTCGCGCGGACACCGTAGTCGCTACGGCGAGAGTCATCCGCCATCAGCTGATTCAACGCATCGGCCAATGCAGTGACGTTCTCCGATTCAACCAGTAGGCCGTCGACGTTGTGTCGGATGATCTCCGCCGGGCCGCTGGGGCAATCGAAACTGACGGCAGGCAGACCGCTGGCCATGGCGTCGAGCAGCGCGTTGGGAAATCCCTCGTAGTGCGACGACATAACGAACAGGTCGGCTCGCGAGAACTCGGCCATCCGATCGTCGGTCCAGCCAGGCAGATGGACGCGGGCTTCGAGATCAAGACCCGCGATCTGCTGTTGCAGCGCGCCTTGTAAAGGACCATCACCGAAAATAACTAGCGTCCAGTTTGGATGGCGATCGGTAAGCGAAGCGAATGCGTCGATTAAGATGTCAAAGCCTTTTTCCGGAGACAGTCGACCCATGGCGACCAATCGAAACGGACGGTCCGTCCCGCCATCGATGGAATTCCTCCGTGGCGATTCGCTGGGCGATATGGTCTGCTTAGTGTCCCGACTGGCGACGTTGGGGATCACGTAAACAGGTCGCCGACGGACCAGCGGTTGAATGACGGCGCGGACCGCTTCGGTTTGAACGACGGCAGAAAAACAGCGCCCATAGAATCGCCGTCGCAACATCGACCAGGCGCGACCGAGCGGATGGTGTCGCGGATCGGCGCGATCGCAGATGATAACTCGCAGGCTCAATCCCAACGTCGCGACGAGTGTCAGTACGTTGATCTGGTCTGTGAAGCTAATCACAAAATCGGGACGTGCTTGTCGCAAGGCCCGTCGCAGCGCGCCGGCGCGACACAGATTGTTCTTGGCAGCGGTGATCAATCCGCGCGATTCCCGCATCATGTCCAATCCGATGCGCCTGACGGACGGATCGATATGATAGACATCCGTGTCGGCTGCGGCCAACGTGATCAACGTGACGTCAGCGCCATCGCGCGCCCAATAGTTGGCCATGTCGGTCATAACCCGTTCGGCACCGCCCCCGGACAGCGCGTGAACGACCAATGCCAGCCTGCGCTGACCTGACACTACTTCCGGCACAGGTTCTTGTCTTCTGCCAAGCGAGAACGTCAACTTGCCGACGCTTGCCTCTTGACGAACATGGTGAATTCCAAACTAACGCGTGTGTGGTGTCCCACGTTCAGCGCGCCACGATGTAATAGCTTATCATGAAGAACCACAGCACCGCCGGGCATCAGCGGCAGTAGCTCCATTTCGAGATAGGTGATTCGGCGATTGAGCGCAATATTCGTGTTCAGTGCGACGGTTTTCGAGCCAAGTAGTCGTGCCAATTGAACGCCTCACCTTTCGACGACTCGATTCGACACACCACATTGATACGTAGGGTCAGCGTGATTTGTTTGCCGCGTCGAAACAAGAAGTATCACCCGCATAGGTGAGGACCCGCAGGGCCAAAACGATACGAGGTATTCGGAATAGATTTCTACGCAGGAAGGACGTGTCTCGTGGGCCTGAACCCAAGAGACAATTCCAGGCTACCAAGCGCCGAAACTGCCGCTCCCAGCGCCGCACATGCGCGGCAGGAAAGCGTTCACGAAATGCTTCGCTACGCATTAAGAATGCTGCTCGGGCAATCACATCGATTGCCTTCCGAGGATTATCTTTGGTCTGTTGGCTATAGCTGGCCGGCAACCGGAAATCGACCGAAAACTTTTCGGGAACAAAGCAGACACCGTACTTCAGTCCGATCGCCCGCGCGGCAAATGTGTCCGCCCAGGGACCTAATTCCTCGCGGTACCACCCGACCTCCTGAAACGGCTCGCGACGGTAAATGGTCGATGGCGAGGCGGAGTGTGAGGCGAGTTCCACGTCGAGATACTCGTCCAGCAACCGCGCGGGGTCGGCATAGAGAGGTTCGGTCCAACGCGGAACATCCACGCCACCAATCACTTCTTTTTCCTCGTTCTTGACCACGATTTTTCCAAACACGAGACCGGCCCGCGGGTGCGCCTCGACCATTTGCATGGCGAGCTCAAAAAACCGCGGAAACCGATCGTCGTCGGCCGCCGCCGCGTGGATGTAGTCGCCACTGGCCTGCGCAAAGAGCCGGCGATTTGCCGTGTTGACCCCCACGTTCTGTTCACCGCGGATCAGCCGCAAGAATGAGTATCGCGGTAGGTAAGAGTCAATAACTTCAAGGCTATTGTCAGTCGAACAATCATCCAGAATGAGGAATTCGTCGGGTGGACGAGTTTGATTCGCAATGGCTTCAATCGAACGCGGCAGGTAGTGCGCGTGATTGTAATTGGGCATGACTACAGACAGTGTGGGACCGGGCATGTTCAACTTACCTGCGGCAGTTCTTCGAGATATGCTTGAATGCCCGCGGCGATTGTGCGCAAGGAAATGTGAGGAAACGACGTGTGGAGGAGCTGCGGATCGAAAGCCAGGTCATGGTCGCGGTCGCTGGTCCTCGGCGTCGCTACGAGCAAGTCAGCGGCAACCGCTGCCGGTAATTGCAACTGCTGCGCTACGCGACTGGCAACATCGGCGACCATCATACTGTTGCCGGTTGCGACGTTTAGCGTCGTTTGCAACGGCGAGACCACCAGCGCTTCGATCAAGCTGCAGAGATCATCCACGTGTACAAAATCACGGGTGACATATCCGCCACCGCTTAATTGAACCGCTTGCCGCGCGGACAGGCGACGGCAGAACGAGCCTACGATGCTGCGTCCAGCATCCGTAGAGCCGTAAATGCCAGGCAACCGCAAGATGGCCACTGGAGATGAAGGGCTTGAACCGATGCGAAACATGTTTTCGCAAGCCAGTTTTGCCAATCCATAGTAGGTGGTGGGGCGCGGTAACGATGCTTCTGTGAGGGGCAGTTCGGTGGTCGGAAGCCCGTAAACATCGGCGGAACTGAGAAATACAATGCTCCGCGGCTCGCGATCACGCAGAGCCTGAAGAAGATTGTGGATCATGGTCAGGTTGGTCTGAAACAACGACCAAGAATCGCCAGCCCGGCGCGAGATTCCCGCACACATTATGATCGTTGTCGTGCTGCTGGTCGTCGCCAGCTTCTCGCGCGATTGCTGTGAATTCAGCAAGTTGCAATCCTGTGAAGAGAGCGAAATGACATGGCCAGACCAGGCCGGCGCGCTGGCCTCTTGTTGGATATGCTGTAGTCGATCCGTTAGACGTCGACCAATGAAGCCGGTCCCGCCGACAATCATGACATCGATAGCTTGTTGAGTCATGGCTGATTTTTTTTCGCTTTCAGTTCGGAGGCCAAGCCGTCGGCCAGCGCTTCACCAAGCAATGCGTATCCCGCGGGAGTCATATGATCGTCTGTCTGCAGATACAGTTCTTCCCCAACCCCTTGCCGCTGGCGAAATGTCGTCAACGGATCAATCCAGGGAATTCCCTCTTGTATGCAAAAGTCAGCCAGCCAGTCATTTACAATGCGTGACGTGGTCATTCGATCATTTACTTCACAGCCACGTTGCTGGAGAAAGTCCACCCAACGTGGGGAAACCAAATGAGCGTTTGGAATCGCCAGAATCACCAGCGGAATGTCCAGGTCGTCGGCCGTGATTTTCATCTCGCGCAGCAGACCCGCGCACATCCGCCATTCGTATTGCATGGCCCCCAACGTTTCTGGACGGACGGCCAACGAATCGGCGGCACCGGCGGGATGCAGGATGATCGCTCGCACGAGCCAGGGGTTCATACGCCAAACCAGTCCGCGATCGACCCAGCCGTCTTGCTGCAACTTTTCGTAGCGTTGCCGAGCCCCGGTGGGATCGTCAGAATTGGCAATATCCTGCCCGATGGCCGTCGGATCCAGCGGATTGGGTTCGTTGAAGACCGGGCCACGCGCACCTGCCGAGGGTTCTCGCTTTGCTGCCAGGCAGGCTAGCCCGGAATAGCACAAACGAATCATCAAGGACTTCATTACCAATCGCTCTAACCAGGTCGTCCCGGCGCGAGCGACATGTTCGGCTTGTTCGCGTTGCACATCTGCATCGGTCCGCAGGCGAGCCGGCGGAATCACCGGACAGTCGTTTCCGACGAGAAACCCTACTACAACCATGTCCGGACGCAGTTCGACCGCGTACTGGCGAAAATACCTCAAATAGTCCTGCGGCCCGGCACCAGGCCGGCCCATGTTGACTACCTCGACGTCCGTGCGGGCATACTTCTCGTGCAGCGTCCGCTGGGCAACCTTGACATAAACCTGCTCATATTCGACTCCCCAGCCAAACGTCATCGAGTCGCCGATGACCACGATCCGTCGACGATCTGGATGCCGGGGTGAAATCAGCGTTGGTTCGCGGAGTCCCTGGCCATTGGTCACAACTTGGACATCAAAGTCATCAGTGTGAAACCGAAGATTAGCTTGCTTGGGGTTAATGTCCCAATGCGAGTAGGCTCCCAAACCCAGAATGGCCGCGGCAATCTCGACAGATGCCAAAGCGAATATGGTCGCGAATCCGGCCATCACGAATTTCAGAACCAATTCGCGTTGCCGCTTTTTCGGCTGGCCGATCAACGCCAAGATACTTTCGCAACAAACAACGACCAATCCTGCGTCGATCAGGCAGAACACAAGCGCGGGTGTCGGGACGACACCAATCGTGGCAATCGCGGCTACCGCTAGCGCCCACAATAGTGGTGGCAAGGTGACTGCCAGCCAGAACCAAGCTCGTTGTCGATGGAGCCGGGCCAGTAGCGCGAACAGACGTAAGCGACTTTCGCCGCCCCACACAACCATAAGGGCTACACCGCTGGCGAGCAGCAATCCGATCGCAAAAGCAAGCAGTACGACGAAATAACGAAGCGACCACATGTCGAACAGGTCCGTCGATCCACTGCGACGCGATACAAGCAAGGCAAAGGGCGGCCAGAGTAAGAGATAGGCCGTTAACACGAGCCTGTCGATCACATGTCGGGGGGCCTTGGAAATCATGCCGCGGAAATCTGTTCTTCAGGCCATTTCGTAAAAAACCCGACGACGAGCCCTCGTCAGCAGTTTAAGTACTGTTGCGGAAACACTTTTCGGCGGACCAACAATGTTGACATACGATCCCATGAACGATAACCTCGATGATTGCATTATAGCGTCGGATCGCCATGTTGAAGTACTCCTTTTGGCAGTTCGTTTCCGTCGTTTGGCCTTTTCGGACCAGTCTCTCTTTCGTCTGTCGCGACTAGGAGCACTCCCGTGATTCGATCCTCTTTGTTGGCTCGCAGAACGCTCGTGGCGCTGGTTCTATGGGCCGTTGTTGGCTGTCTTGTGCAAGACGTAAAGGCCTATTCACCTGAAAGTCCAGAAGTTCGAGCCCTGGTGAAAAGTGCCGTGCAGTTCATTGAAGCCAGCAACCTCAAGAATGACGGCTATTATAGTCGGCTCGGCGGAAAATGCTTGGTCGGCATGACCATGTATAAGTACTACCATCAACCCGATCACAAGCTGGTTCAGGCCGCCGTCGCACAATGCAAGGCTGTCTGTCGGGCGGGCGTGCCTTGGGGCGACAATAGCAACTATAGCGTTGGGATCGCCGTGATTTTTCTGGCCGAAGTCGATGCTGAACTTTATCGGCCTGAAATCGAAGTCCTGATCCTTACCTTAATGAAGCGTCAGATGAGTAATGGGGGTTGGAGCTATTCGGACCACAAGACAGGTGATACTTCGCAAACCCAGTATGCGGTCCTGGGGATGTGGATGGCGGGGCGGCAGAACATCAATGTCCCTTTGGATGCCATCGAGCGGGCGTGCAGTTGGCTGATGCGAGTACAGGCACCCAATGGAAGTTGGGGCTACCAAGGCAAGGACCCTGGTAGTTATCAACGGGTCAAGCAAGACAAAGAGACGCATTCGCTGACCGCCGCCGGTCTCGGTAGCAGCTACGTTTGCGCTGAATTGCTGGGATTCATCAGTCCGCCAGGCGAAAAGAAGCAGTCAAGTGGTGTACCTGCGGCGCTGCGTCAAGTTGGCGAGGATGCAAAGAAGAAGTCTGGCCCCATTACCGAAAAGGTGCCTGGCGCAGTGCTGCGACAAACGTTGACTAGCGGTGACCGCTGGTTTGACTCGTTGCGCAGCCTTCAGGCATCGGAATATCAGCATTACTTCATGTACGCGATGGAACGTTACATGAGTTTTCGGGAAATCGCGGAAGGGTCGAAGAACAAGGAGTCTGACTGGTACAACTGGGGTGTCGATTACCTGGGGAAGACTCAAGCTAAGAACGGTAGTTGGAAGAGTTGCGAAGCGGGTCCGGTGATCGATTCGTCATTCGCGGTTCTGTTTTTGCTGCGGAGCACACAAAACTCCATCAAACGCATCGTGGAAGAGTCGGGTGTCACACGGGGCGGAAAATACCTGCCAGACGATCTGTCGAGGATTGCCGTCGACTCCACGGGCAAGGTCAAGGACACCAAAGAAACGCCCGCCATTGACTTGCTCATGCAACAGCTTGAAGAAGGGGACATAAACGAAATTGATGCGTCCATCCCCGCACAATTGAAATTGTCGAAGGATCCCAAAAAGCGGGCCAACGAACTGGTTCGGCTGCGACGCATGGTCATGAACGGAGCCTTCCAGGCGCGATTGACTTCAGTCAAAACCATCAGTCGTGATCGCGACATCGATAACATCCCAGTACTGATCTATGCGTTGAGCGACCCGGACTATCGAGTCGTCAAGGCAGCGCAGAACGGATTGCGCTACATTAGCCGTCGCGTCAATGGGTTTGGGTTGAAGATCGGTGATAAACGACCCACCAAGCCGCAGTACGTGGCCGCACAGGACAAGTGGAAAACCTGGTACCGCTCGATTCGGCCAGATGGGGCACTGATCGAATAAGTTCGCCATATCGCGGCTGGGCCAATTGCTGGTAACCCAAACAGGTTGTGGGATGGTCTCCTGACCAGCTCACCAATTCGACCCAGGTTGTGGGATGGTCTCAGGTTGTGGGATGGTCTCCTGACCAGCTCACCAATTCGACCGAAGGTCTCCTTCTTCACACCGAATGTGGGCAGCTGTCCCACGCTCTTTTGGAGACCTTCGGTCGGAGTGGTGTTGCGGTCGGGAGACCGCATCACAACAGCTCGGGGGAGACCGCATCACAACAGCTAGGGAGACCGCACCACAACAGCTGACATCACCTCTCCCTCTGGGCCCTCTGGGAAACGTCAGCCACGTATCTATTCTGGTCACTTGCTGCCAGGCAGCGGGCCTCGAATTCGATCATAACACTTTCCGCCTGGCGAGCTGTGGCGCCTAGCCGAATATCGAATCGGGCACCAAACGTCTCGGCCTGAGCGATTGTGATCGCCGCTGAGGGACCGTCTGCCTGCTTAACCGTGATGCGAGGGTTGTCAGCCAAGGGAGGACAGAAGGCGAGATGGATGATCTGGGATCGCTCGCCAGCAGTAAACTCCGCTCGCGCCTGCCCGAAGACCAGATCGCTTCCCTCCGCATCGCGCATGCGCGTAATCTGCTGCGTCACGTCGCTGGCGACTACGCTGGTTGGATCCAGCCGAGGCTGGTTGTCGTGCGAATCGGACACCAAAGCTGATCGGCTTGCCACTGCTGTACGTTGTCGGCCAGTCTGCAACGCAAGCGAGTCGGCCAGCCACCAGGCACCTTCTTCACTCACGACAAGAAACCACATCAAGGCTACGGCCCAAGGGGCCGATCCCGGCAGCGACAGAGCATAACAAAACAGAAACACAGCCACCGATGGCAACAGAAGCCTGGCCAAGGATGAAACAGAAGCATGAGTGTTTTCCGCGCGTGGCCAAGCGGAACGCAGGCAGCCAGCTAGGGCCGCAATGCTGAGCCCCAGCAAGAGCATTGTCAGCGAACTCAACGGTTGATCAAACGCTCCGCCAAACCGTCTGCCAGCCAGGAACAGGCATAGAATCAATAACAGGCCAACGGTCGAGGCGACTCCGAACCGAAGAATCGCTTGTGCCGGCGGAGAACATCGGCCGGGCTCGCCGGCCAGCGTGCGGTCGTTCATTCCCTACTCCCGTGACTTATTCGTGCCGTAGAGCTTCGATCGGATCCATCTGTGCGGCACGGTAGGCCGGATAAAGCCCAAACACGACACCGATCACCACCGAAATGCCAAACGCCAATGGGATCGAAATGGGAACGATGATCGGATCGACATCGCGGACGACTTCCGGCAAGCTCTGAATCATTTCGGGTTTGTACCACTTTAACGCACTGCGCGCGGAGGATACGGCGGGCTGACAGGCGAAGCCGAAAATGACCCCCGTCGCTCCACCCATTATCGAAAGCACAATCGTCTCGACCAGAAACTGCCGAATGATGTCGCTACGGCGAGCCCCCAGCGCGCGACGAATCCCGATTTCACGTGTCCGCTCGGTTACGGTGGCCAGCATGATGTTCATAATGCCGATGCCCCCCACCATCAGCGAAATCGCTGCGATTAACCCCATGAAGACCATGAACATAATGCGGGTCCGCCGCGCTTGTTCGAGCAGCTCCAAGGGAACCACGACGGCTACGTCCTGAACTTTTCCGTGGTTCTTTTTTAGAACCTCTTCCACCAATTCGGCGGTCCGCTGCACGTTTTCGATGCCATCGACGCGGAGCGTAATCTGATTGAGCTGAATCGTCTGGCCTTCCCGAGAACCACTGCGGCGGACGACGACGGTATCGCCAATGCGATGCCGCATGGTGCTAATCGGCATGTAGACATCTTTGGCAAAATCCTGGGCTTCCATCGATCCGCCGATGGCCGCCGTGGGATTTCGATCTTCGACGATCCCCACGATCAAGTAGTAGTCTTCGTGTTCCTGCAGGTAGATGCTGCGACCGATCGGATCCTCAAAGGGAAACAGCTCTTCGACGACGCCGGCAGCCAACACGCAGACATTCTTCTGCAGTTTGACTTCGGCGTCGGTGATGAAATGACCCCGCTCAATGGAAAGTCGGGTTACTTCGGCATATTCGGGCGTGCAGCCCACGACACGTGACTCGATCGTGTTGTCGGCATATCGGACTTCGCGTTGCATCTCGCGGATTGGAATCGCGCTGCGAATATTTGGCAGCGTCGCTACCAACATGTCGTAGTCTTCACGCAACAGACCGTACTTCAGAATGAAGCTGTTGGCACCGGCATCGGGCGGATTGAGCGGTTTCCGAGAACGGACCATGATATTGTCCGCCCCCAGACCTTCGATCTGCTTTTGCGCTTCCTGGCTGATTCCTTCGCCGATGGCCAATAGCCAAATCACGCTGGCGACACCGATGAAGATCCCAAGCACCGTCAATGCGGATCGCATCGGATGTAAGAACAGGCTCTTGACGCCAAGTATCCAGGTGCGAAAAAACAACATGAGGATGGGAATCCGAGCTGAAGCGAGAATTCAATCGAAAGGGTGTTGTGCCGCATAAAGCTAATGACTGGCGCCAGCGGTGTCCTCTTGTGGAGCGTTCGTTTCCGCATCAGAAAACAGATCGACCGGTTTCCCCTGTTTGCTGAGTCTGATGCGGTTGTCGCCGAGCAAAATGTCCGACTGGACTAGGCCATCTCTGAGACGAATGATGCGCTTCGAGTGCTGCGAGACTTCATCTTCATGCGTGACCATGATGATTGTCTTTCCCATGTCGTTCAGGGTCTCGAACAGCTTGAGAATCTCGTCAGTCGTGCCGGAATCCAAGTTGCCCGTGGGTTCGTCCGCCAGAATGAAAAAGGGATCGTTGACCAGGCTGCGGGCGATCGCCACGCGCTGCTGCTGGCCACCGGACAACTGTGCGGGGCGATGGTCTAGTCGATCACCAAGCCCCACGAGATCAGCACATTTGCGGCAGCGTGCGCGGTTTTCTTTGGTCAGTACACCTTGGTAGTACAGGGGAACTTCGATGTTTTCAACGACGTTCAATTGCTGGATCAAGTTATACGATTGAAACACAAAACCGATTCGCGAGGCGCGGATGAACGATAGTTGATTGTCGTTCATCTGCGAAATGTCGTCCTCGCCCAGCAGCAGGCGACCTTGCGAAGGGCGGTCGAGGCAACCGAGCAGATTTAAAAGCGTGCTTTTGCCCGATCCCGACGGTCCCATGATGGCGACATAGTCGCCTTCGGGGATATCAAACGTCACACCTCGCAGGGCGCGAACGGTTTCGCTTTTGAGCACATAGTTCTTGTGTAGGTCTTCCAGACGTGCCGCAATCTTCATCGATTTCCTCCAGGGGGTCCACCACCGCCACCACCTGGGCCGCCACCACCTGGGCCGCCGCCACCTGGGCCACCACCACCGCCGGCGGCTTGCATTTTCGCAAAGGCGGCCGTCAGTTCCGCGGCGCTCAGTGTGCCGTCGCTATTGGTATCCGCACCGGTCAACCGTGAACGGAGTCTTTCTGGGAGTTCATCCATGGTCACTTTTCCATCACTGTTGGAATCAAGTCGCTGGATCATTTCGTTGGGAGAACCGCCGCCAGCTTTCCCTTTCTTGCCGTCGCCCTTTTCAGCGTTCTTTGCTTTCACCACACTCCCGACCGTCGGCACATCTCCAACGGGTGCCGCGTCACTCGGTTTGGGAAAACGCGACTTATCAAATTTGTCCAGGTGCTTGCGTGGATTCATAACGACTTTTTCATCAGCCCGAAGCGGATCGGACTTGGCGACATTCACGGCAGCCATTTCTTGGCTGTTGGTTGAAATAACGACAATCTCGCGGGTGTCCCACGCTTCGCCGTTTTCCACAAGGCAAAACGTCTTGCCACCTTGTTCGTAGATGGCCGTCACCGGCAATTGCGTCGCCGATTCGCTGTGCTCTATATGAATACTAACCTCGGCGGTGAGGCCTACGCGAATTTCTGTTGGCGGCTCCAAAATCTTGATCAGCGTCACATACTCTTTTGCGGACGAACTCCAGAAATTGCCTGGCTCGGCATATTTGTTGACTTTGGTGACCTCCCCTTGGACGGTCTTGTCACCAAAGGCGTCAATTCGGATCGTGACCGGCAAGCCTTCGCTGACGAGATTAATCCGCGATTCGTTGATCTTGGCACGAATCTGCATCAGCTCTGGATCGGGCAGTCGCACAATCACCTGACGTTCTCGAACGGCCACACCGGCCTCAACGACAAATTCGCTGCCGCTACGACTGCTTGTCACATTGGCATAGACGACCTGCCCCGCCTGAGGTGCGACGATCTCGCACTTGTTCAGCTGGTCTTCGATCTCTTGCAAGTTGTTCAGTTCTTCCTGATGGCTATCCTGTTCGTTCTTCCATCTCACTTCTGCCGCAGCGATGTCACTTTCGAGTTGGGTCAGCATCTTTCGCTTTGTGAATTTTTCCAACACGTCGAGCTTTTGGCGGGCGAGATCGAGTTCATTTTGCGCGGCATCCACACGGAATTTCTCGCCTTCCAGTTGCAACGCCGTCAACAAACCACGAGAAACCAGACGCTTGATTGACTCAAAGGACAACTGGGCCTTCTTGAGATTCTCTTCCGCGACGAAGATCTCGTTCTCGACCATCTTGGTCTCTTCGTTGTAGGTTCCGTTGATGTATTCGTCTTTGGCAATCGAGGCAGTGTCGAAAGTTGCCTTGGCCTGTATCATGATCGCTTCGCTGGTGTTCACGACAATCCGCTGGCGACTCATCTCCTGTTCGAGGTTGGAGGAGTCGAAAGTGATCAGCCAGTCACCCTCCTTCACAACCGTCCCTTCCGGGATCACGTCAATGATCGACGTTGCCGGTCCCGTGCCACCGGAGCGGCTACGGATTTCGCATCGGATCTCGACGTTGTTGGAGCTCTCTACTTCACCTTGTTCCAAAACGACGTGGTCATACGGTCCTTCGATCACTTCCTTCAATAGCGGTATCTTGCTGACATCGTCGCCGTTTTGTCGCGTGAAGAAAATCGCCGCCAAGACGACGATCGCAATCAAGGCCATCGCGCCAACGACGAAGAAAGTGGTTGAAGCCGTTCGTGATCTTCGGTGGCGGACCAACAGCGGGCGGCTAGAAGCAAAGCGACGCAACATGGTCACATCCTCTAAATGGCGGTTGGCTTGACAAGTGGGGGGGGGTCGCGTGAGACATTCGAGCCCTCTATTGTAGTCGCGGTGAAATCCGGATGACACGGCAAACGGCGGCAATTCGCATTTACCGTAAGTCGCCAAGTCTAGACGCAGCCAACGCTAACTCGTGGCAGGTTCGGGCAGTACGTCGCGACGGATCCGCCACCAACCAGACGTCTGCGCGCAATATCGCTCGCTTATGGAACCCCGCCAAGAGGCCACTCGGTGCGAACAAATATCGCACAATCAGAGAAACTGCGTATACGGAGAATTCGAGCGGAACTGTCAGGGTTGCGATCGCTCCGAAGCGAATCGCAGCTCACTTGGTGCGATATGAACCGGCGCGATCGGCAAGACCTCGCCGTACACTGGGTCATCGTCCCGCGGGAGCCTTATGGCGGTGGGCGCCGAGCGTGGCTCGGTGCCAAGCACGCCAGGCGGTATGAGTTCCCCATTTCCTGGATCGCCGCCACTTGGATTCAGGAGATTTGGAGCAGCCGGGAGTGTCTCGCCAGTATCCAGCAGGAATTCGGCTTCACCATGGAATCCATCGGGCGTGGGCAGCCCGCCTTCTTCGTCGATGGGACCTGGATCGACCCAAGCGCTGGTCGGGTCCAGGTTCATGGTGCCCAGATTCAGATCGAGGCTCATGCGTTGCGCTTCATAGTTTAACCAGACGCTCAGGAAGTCATTCTGCGCGCTCTGTAGATCGGCCAATGCCGACACGACGTCCCGCGCCGCCGTCACGCCCGATTCCTGTCCACGTTGTTCACGGAGTTTTTGAATCTGGTCATTCAGCACAACCTGATCAATGGCCGAGAGGACGGCGATTCGCCGTTCTTCGAAGTTAACGCGGTTCAGGTCAATCGTGCGGAGCGTGTTGCGCAATCCACGCGTGAGATTGTCTACGAAACGGTAATAGCTCCGGCGTGCCTGTTCATACTCGATCAAGGCTTGTCGATACGTATTCCGTTCCGCCAAACGGGTCAAGGGAGCGTCAAAACGAAACCCAACGTGCAAATTGCCATCGATCGTCGCAAGTCGGGGGAAGCCAGTCATCGGATCAATGTCATTATCGTCCGCTTGGCGAATATCGCCGTCAATCACGAGATCCAACGTGCTCTCCAGATTGTCGGCGTTGAATTCGATCAATCGCCATGAATCGACCAGAGCGGCGCGGGCATTCATCCAATCTCGACGGAACGTCTGAGCAAGTTGCACCGCCATTTGCCAAGATAGTTCGACCGGCGTCAAACTGACGGTTTCCGCGCGGGTTCGCGCGTGCACCAGTGAGAGATCCAGAATGTCGTCCGAAAGATCCGAAAGCACGCTGGGAATCGCAAAGATGACCTTTTCTTCGAGTTGGGCGTACAGCTGAGTCGGTGCGGGTTTTTGTTCGGCTTCGAGCAGGGTTGTCAACGCTGCGTCGATCTCGTCGAGCGGTTGAAAATACGACTGGAAGAGCATTTCGAGCCGATCGATTTCCGCCTGCAACTCGACCGGTGTCTGCGTGACACGCGCCACGTCGAAGACGACCGGAGCGATATCTGCCACCAGAATACTCTGGCAAGGGTCCAGGTTACCGTACTCTGCAAAGCGTTCTTTCTCGATATTGTATTTTGTCTTGAGCTGTTCCAAGTCTTGACGACGTTTCGGGAGCGCTTCGGTCAGTGCCGCAATGTCCGCGGTGACCCGCCCAATATTGTCTTGACTGACTTGCGTGCAGACCTCCCGGATCCGGTCTACTTTAGTTTGGAGCTGCTTTAGGTGGTTCGCCAGTTCGTCACTCCAGGCGAGCGTCGGTGTGAGACGCCCGTTCACATCCACCTGTTCCACGCCATTGAGAATCAGCTCGTTCACTGTCCCCACTTCGTCCCGCAGACGGGTCATGATGGCCTGCACGGCTAGGATCCGCGGATCGATCAGGTTGAATTGATCCACCATCGGGTCGACGATGTCGACGCAGGTTTTCGGTGAAATTCCCAGTGTTAGTTTGTAGTTGTCCAAACCCGATTGATAGCCGGCTTGGCTATTGAGCAGCCGGCTTTCTGCATTCAAGAGGGCCTGACGGGCTTGAGCGATCTGCAGTCGTTCGCGGACAATCGTCTCGGCATCATCGGGAATGGTAGCCAGACTTTCGGCCAGTGATTCGCGAAGTTGGGCCAGATTGCTGCGGAGTCCGACGATTGTGACCTGTTGGTTGCGGATGTCCTGCAGGTCTTGCAGGAGTCCCATGAACCCGGCGACCTGACCGGCCCCCGCGCCACCTCCGCCAAATCCACCGCCGCCACCGCCGCCACCAACGCCGCTGCCGACGGCACCAAACCCCCCGCCACCAACGCCGGTAAAACCACCTAGACCGGATCCTTGGAAGCCACCGCGTCGCGAGGCACCAGAACCCGCTTCGGCACCGGTCATGATTTCCAGATAGAACGCTCGGCGATACCGCTCCATCTGCCGGACGTTGGAAAGCAAAGCACGCTCGGAGAGCGTCAGTTGTTCCATAATCCGATCTTTACCCGCCTGCCTTAACAACGGCTGAATGAAACCGAAATCCGCAATCGTCCCCCACGAAAAGCCGTCACTGCCAAAGTCCCAGACCAGGGCATTTGCCAGCCCGACCACCAGATCGGCGCCAGTGGCGAAGCTACGCCGCATCCTGACACCGCCGCCACGCGGCAGGCCGGCGATGCCGCCAGGTGAGCGCAGCCGTCCGGTCTCACTTGTGAAGAGAGCTGCACCCAATGCCGAATCGGAAAGGGTGCTGCTATCCTGCAGGTTCCGGTCCCAGGCTGCGTCATAGTCCGACCCGTAACCACCGAAGAACTGCGTATCAAATCGAAAACGTTCAGCGCTTACGTCCAATGCTGATAGATAGAGCGTTTCGAACTGTTGCTGGTAGTCCGTCGAATGAAGTAATGCCAGTTGGTATGCGTGTTCCGCGTTCAGGCGGAGGACGCCGTTTTCGTCGAGCCCGAGTGAATCGATATAGCCAGGGTTTTGGTCCAAATCCGTGTCGCCATTTCGGTGCCACCAGGGATAGCCTTTCTTGCCGTCCACATAATGCATCAGCTGATGCGATGTGGGATCGTCCTCCGGCATGGGCGGCGCATCGGGATCGAACGGATCAAACATGCGAGATCGCGGATCGATGTCAATCTCGTACCGGTCCAACCGCCAATGTGGATTATTGGCCTTCTGGCGAATCAGGGCGTAGGCCTCCGCATCGGCCTGCTGGCGGTAATAGCTACGATGGCAGCCGTTTGCTACACATAAAGTCAAGATTACGAAAAGAATCGCCAGGCGACCAAGGTATTGCTGCCGAAGGCGTCCAAAGAACGTCATTATCCTGGGCCTCAATCGTTGAAGTAGATCACCGTTGCGGAGAAGTTCGCTCGATAGGTACGTGACGTTGATAGCTGGTATTGGGAAGGTTTGGGTTGACGCGAAAAGGGGGATTGTGACGGTTTCGACGGTTAGTCGGGTTAGATAACGATTCGGGAAATAAATGCCGCCGACTTGAGCGATTATGATGATGATCCGAGTTCGCTCGCGTCGCGTGCTGCAAGCGCAATAATCGCAGTGAGTTAGGACATGGTGTTTGAGATCGAAAAGGTTGACATCCTAGATTTCCCAGCTTATCATCGATGGATCTGCCCGCGGTTACTCCGTCAGAGGCAACATGGTTAGTGAGATAAGCAGAACGCGATATGGAATTCGATTTTTCGATGGGTCGATCGACCTATGGACGCCACGAACCGACTCGGATTGGACGTCGGTTGAATCACTTTCAAAGTAGACGGCGAACCCCTTCATGAACAATCCGGCTCTCTGGCAGGCGGGCATTGGCGTGCTCACCCTGTTCTTCTTTTTTCTGATTTACAAGTTCACCAAGACATGGCGGTGGTTCCATGTCACGATGATGTTCTTTGTGTACTTCGCGTCCATCGCCACGGTCGTTTACGTTTCGATGTCGATCAAGACGCACAACGCGTGGCGCAAGATGGTACGCGAGCAACGAAAACTGGTCGCCGAGCTATCTGCCGAGCGTGACAAGTTAACGTTTGGCGACATCACAAAACGGGAACAAGACACCACGCCGATCCGCGAATTGCACGCCCGGCTGGGTCGTTCGATTCTCGATCGTGGTCGCGTTTGGCGTGCGTGCTCGGTCGCACCGGCTGCTGATGGTACGGTGACCATCAACACGGCAGGCGCGACCGCCGCACCTGGTGCGCGCAACAACATCACAGAGGAGATGATTCTGTACGCGTTTACCGAGGCGCCATCGCCCGCAGAACTTGCTCCGGTCTTGGTAAACCCGGCTTCGGCCATTGGTTTTCCGCAGTACTTCATCGGTGAATTCACTGCCACTGCGGTCGCGGACACATCGGTGACATTGCGACCGACCTTCCCTTTGACGGCCGAGGGACGCCTGGCGATAGCAACTGGGGCACCGTGGTGCCTCTATGAAACAATGGCACCCGATGGTCATTCCTTTTTTGTTATGGATCAAGAAAAGCCCGTAAATCTCACTCTAGACGCTGACACAGAACCTGTTTTTGGTGCTGTGGACGAGCGCCACATCGCCTTGCATATGGCCCGTGCCGGCAAACTCCAGGCGGAGACTGACGAGCAATTCCTGCAGCGATATCAATCGATCATTCTGGAATATGTGCGAGATGGCAAACGTGCTTCCGATCAGGATCCGCCTGAGAATCGCTGGCTAAAAGTGCGTTTCACTGGTGCTTACGAAGAAACCGTCGACAGTACATCAGAGCTGGGTGCGGTTGTCACCAGTGAAGATTTCTTCGATCGCGGTCGGGCTGAAATCGCGATCCTGCAACGAAATGAGACAGCAAAATTCAAGAAGAACGACATCGGTATTTTCCCGCCCGATGATGCAAATCGTCTCATTGGTCTCGGCGTCTGCGAATTGGTCGAACCGATCTACGTCCGCAGCCTGCGAAACTACGCACAAACGTATCGTGAACTTTATCAGCGCTCGCGAGATCTGGCGGCGGATGTTACCCGCATCCAGCGAAGCACAGCCGAACTGACCCACGCTAACGGATTGACGGTGTCCCAAATCGCCTATCGGGAGCAGGAGAAAACAAAGCTCGACGAGGACTTGGCGAAGTTCGTTTACGAACGTGATGAGATCAAGAAGTATTCAGAAACGTTGACGGCTGCCGTGACAGCAAGACGCAACAATCTCAGCTACCTCTATCGTGCCAATCACAAGTTAGCGACCGATCTGGCCACAGCTCATCGAGTGCTCAAGGAAAAAATCGATCGCCAAACGGCAGCAGCGGCCAACACGCCCTAGTGCCTGTTAATTTTCATGCATTGAGCACTTCTAGGAAGCATAACGCTTCACTTTTGCGGCTTTTCGCCGTTTGGACTCCTGAAACAAAGCGCCGCGGACGTTTCACGTCCGCGCGACACGCACTGGAATCGCGAACACCTCTTTTTCCCGTGTGTCCTTTTTTTCTGGAGGCACGGCTCGGGACCGCCGTTTTTCACCATTTTTCTTCCAATCTGGTTTGAGCACCGCTGAAGCCCTCGTGCCAGAGCCGATTGAATCCAATCTCGCCTTCGATCGCCGATCCGCCTACGATATAACCAAGCCTGCAAAACCAAGCCTGCCAGACGCGGATACCTGAATTCCTCACGCAAGCAAGACGTATGGGCATCAACGACCGAGAATACTGTCGCGACGATACCCAGAGTGGGGTCAATCTGGGTGGCGACTGGTCCATCGTGGCCAAGTTGATCGTCATCAATGTGGTGGTCTATGTCGCGGATATCTTTGCTGGCGGCGATCACTGGCTCATGAAGAGCCTGGCTGCCAGCCCCGAGTCAATCACCAAGCCGTGGATGTGTTGGCAGCTGCTCAGTTACGCGTTCGCCCACGACTACCACGGATTCAACCACATCTTCTGGAACATGTTCGGCCTCTGGATGTTCGGCCGAGACGTTGAAAGTGTCTATGGAAGAAAAGAGTTTCTCTGGATGTACCTCCTTACGGCGGTGCTGGGCGGACTCGTTTTCGTCTTACGCAGCATGGCAGTCTCTGCCCCGGACGATTGGCCATTTCATCGCGTCGTGGGGGCATCCGGTGCCGTCACGGCGGTGACGCTACTTTACTGTCTGCATTTTCCCAAGCGAACCATCCTGCTCATGATGATCCTCCCGGTGCCCGCCTGGGCCGTAGGAATGATGATCATCGTGGGCAATATAGTGATGATGTTCAATTCGAGCGAGCCCGTCGCGTTTGATGTGCATTTGGTGGGAGCTGCCTTCGCCATTGGTTACTTCAAATTTGGGTGGCGCGTCAGTAGTTGGGTTCCCAGTCTGCGACTTCCCAAGGTCAATCGGTCGACCAAGCTGAAGCTCCATGAACCTAAGGACAACTATGAAACGCTCGACGTCGAAGGCGATCGACTACTGCAAAAAGTTGGCCGCGACGGCATCGACAGCTTGACGAAGTCTGAGCAGCGAAAGCTGGAAGCGTACAGCCGACGCATGAAGCAGAAACACCGCTAACCTGGCTCATTCGATGCCTGGAATTTCTAAAGTCAAAAGTTTGAACGAGTTGGCCGATCTACTGGCCGAGCTCCGCACTGCAGATGGCGACAAGCCGCCTGTCGTCGTTCATTGCCATGGAGTCTTTGACTTGCTGCACATTGGGCACATACGTTATTTACAAAAAGCCCGCGAATTGGGCGATCTCTTGATCGTAACCGCCACGCCGGATCGTTACGTCAACAAGGGGCCGCATCGGCCCGCTTTCAACGAGAAACATCGGCTGGATTCGCTGGCAGCGCTCGATTGTGTGGACTACGTCGCGGTAAACGAGTGGCCCACTGCTGCTGAGACGCTGCGATTGCTCAAACCTGACATCTATGCGAAGGGCGCTGAATTCCGCGACCACGGGACTCCCGAACTGCGCGGAGAAGAGGCTGTCGTGCAAGAGCTTGGTGGTCGCGTTGAGTTTATTGACGAAGTGCGGTCCAGTTCGTCTCATCTGATCAACCAGTATCTTTCGCAATTCGACGAAACGACCGACGAGTACCTCCGTGATTTTCGTTCGCGCCATTCGCTTTCGGAAGTGATTGACTGGGTCGAAAAGGCCCGCGGGCTCCGCGTTTTGGTCGTTGGTGAGGCAATCATTGACGAGTACTATTCGTGCTCCGCCATCGGCCAATCCGCGAAAGCGCCGATCTTGGCGGCACGTTACGAATCACATGAACGGTTCGCCGGCGGCGCAATGGCCGTGGCCAACCATTTGGCCTCGTTCTGCGATGGCGTTGACTTGTTGTCGATGATCGGAGATATGGGCTCCGAGGAAACGTGGCTGCGGAGTCAATTGAAAACGAATGTCCAAGCGGATTTCGTGACGAAGGGCAACTCGCCCACGATCGTTAAACGTCGGTATCTCGAATCGTATTTCCAATTGCCGATGTTCGCGATCAATTTCCTCAATGATGACCCGTTGTCGGCCGCCGAACAGTCCGATGCGTGTCGCCGACTCGACGACGTCGATCAGTACGACGTAGTCATCGTGACTGACTATGGACATCAGATGATGGCGCCTGGAGTGATCGAGACACTTGGAAACGGGGCTAAGTTCCTGGCGGTCAACACGCAGTCGAACGCGGCGAATAAAGGCTTCCACACGATTTCAAAATACTCACGAGCAGATTACGTCTCCTTGTCAGAACTCGAATTACAGCTCGAGTGTCGCAGCCGCAACGGCGAACTCTCCCAAATGCTGGTGGATGTCGGTCAGCGATTGTACGCGTCCACGATTGCAGTCACGCTCGGAAAACTCGGCTGCCTTTGCTACAATCGGCGCGCTGGATTTCATCAGGCGCCCGCACTGGCCACGAAAGTGGTTGACCGCGTGGGTGCTGGCGACGCCTTTTTTGGCTTCACTTCGTTGTGCGCCGCCTTGGATGCGCCGCTGGAGATCCTCGCATTTCTGGGGAATGTTGCCGGTGCCGAAGCCGTTGCCGTTGTCGGCAACAAGCAGACCATGGACTCGCTGCTTCTCAAGCGGCATATCGAATCGCTCTTCAAATGAACAACGATCTGAAGACCGTGCTGGTAACTGGCGGCGCCGGGTATGTCGGCGCTGTGCTGACGCCCAAACTGCTGGCGGCCGGCTATCAGGTGAAGGTGCTAGACCTCTTCATTTTTGGCGAACGACCGCTGGCCGATGTCCGCAGCCATCCAAATCTGGAACTCATCAAGGGTGACATTCGCGACGCAAGATTGCTGCAACGGTCGTTTATTGATTGCGATGCCGTCATTCACTTGGCCTGCGTTTCCAACGATCCCAGCTTCGACCTCGATCCGGAACTCGGAAAGTCCGTTAATTACGACGCCTTTTTTGACATTGTGGCGGCGGCCAAACAACAGCAGGTCAAGCGGTTTATTTATGCTTCGTCGTCTAGCGTTTATGGCGTCAAGAGCGATCCCCACGTCACTGAAGAGCTGCCGTTGGAACCGTTGACCGACTATTCAAAATACAAAGCCCTCTGCGAAGACGTGTTGTTGGACGACCCGGATCGTGGCTTCACGACTTTGATCTTGCGTCCGGCCACGGTCTGCGGCAATTCGCCCCGGTTGCGGCTCGACTTGACCGTCAACATCCTCACCAACCATGCCTATCACAACGACGTCATCAAAGTGTTTGGCGGACGGCAGATGCGGCCCAACATTCATATCGATGACATGACGGACGTTTACCTGAAGTCTCTGGAATGGCCGGCAGAACTGATCGACGGGCAGGTTTTCAATGTGGGTTACGAAAACCATACGGTCGCGGAGATCGCCGAGACGATTCGTGAGGTCGTCGGGGATCACGTCGACATTGTCACAACACCGACCAACGACAATCGGTCCTACCACATCTGCTCGGCCAAGATTCAACGGGTCTTGGGCTTCACGCCGAAGCGGACCATACGCGACGCGGCAACCGATCTGCTCACCGCCTTTCGCGCGGGTCATGTTCCCGATGCCATGTCAGACGATCGGTATTTCAATGTTAAGACGTTACAGTCGATGAAGACGCCTTGAGTGTCGCGACTGGACAGTTCTCAAATCATGCCGTCCAGTTCGACGTCGACGCATTGGGGTCGCGTCATGTCGGCAGCGGTGCACTACGGCACCGGTTCGACTTTCAGTTCGATTTGGAATGGCTCGAGGATTTGCACCGTGCCCTCGACGCGGTCAAATTGGCCTTTCAGAGTGGCACCCTGCCGCCGGCCCGGCGAATTAGCACTATACAATGGGCGCTCGAATGAGAGCGTCGGAGGGACGCTCCAGCCGTACGTCGTATCGACAAAATCGATAGCCGATATCGATTCGAACGAGGCGCGACTCAGCTGTTCGTTCACCGCGCTGAGGACCCGCTCCTGGCTGTGGACCAGTCGCTGAGCATTCTGGTAGACCAGGAATCCTCCCCAAGGTATTCCTACCACCATGACCACTAGGAGGATCCACTTGGTGATTGTCGCAAATCCATCGCCCAGAGAACGGCGAACTTTTTCCCACCGCGATTTTCGGGCCTCTGCTTTAAGGGCATTGTCAACCGAGTCGTGCCATACCTTTGCACGTTCTTTCCGCTTCTCAAGCTGCCTGACCCGTTCGACGGATTTCTCGCGGTCCGTCGGCCGCTTGCGATCCACAGGAGTCCGATCACGAGCCGTTATTTCAGGGGGAGGAGGCGCGGACGAAGCGGATTTCGCCGGTTGATTCGGCGCAGGGGATTTCGCCGGTGCCGGGGATTTCGTCTGTTGATGGGGCGTCGAAACCGCACGAATGGTGTGAGCCGGCGGTTGCGTTTTTTGCGTAACTCGGGGAGCCTGCGCCGGTTTGCCACCACCACCCTTTCCGCTGACACCAACTTTCTCCAACTGCGCGATGACCTCTGTCATCGACCGAGTGCGGAATTCGGCCTTTTTGTTTACCATCCTCCGAAACGCGACGTCCAGCTCTTTGGGAACATCGTTTCGTTGCTTGACGAGCGAGGGAATCGGATGTTCGCGATGCGCGAGAAGTCTCTTTACAAGCGTGTCGCCATCGTAGATCGGCTGACCGGCAAGAAGATAAAAAAGGGTGCAGCCCAGGCTGTAAATGTCGGTTCGCTCGTCAACTTCCTTCGTGGAAGTTGCCTGCTCGGGGGACATGTAGTCGACCGTACCCATGACTTCACCAGTTTGAGTGAGGCCTCGGTCGACCGTCACATCGTAGTCCCCCGTCTGCGTATCAACGCGGGCCAACCCCATGTCGAGGATTTTCACCGTTCCATTGTTGTCCAGCAGTAGGTTTGCTGGCTTAATATCCCGGTGAATCACGCCTTGGCCGTGGGCATACTCCAGTCCCTTGGCTGCCTGGAGGATATAGTCGAGCGCTTCGGCTAAGGGAAGGCTACCACGCTCGGCAACGACGTCCGCTAAATCCTGACCGTCGACGTATTCCATTACCAGAAAGTGAGTATTCCTTGTCTCGCCGGCGTCAAATGCCGTCACAATATTGGTGTGAACCAACCTCGCTGCAGCCTCAACCTCCTGCTGGAACCGGTCCTTCGCCTGGTCAGATTTGGTCATATCTGCTGGCAGGACCTTGAGGGCCACGATTCGCTTCATCCGCCGATGTTGTGCCCTGAAGACCTGCCCCATTCCACCTTCCCCGATCTGATCGAGAAGCACGTAATCCCCCAGAATCAAACCCTTGGCTTTGCCCTTGTATAGAGTCTGGGTCTGAAACTTCGTGAGCTTCCCTTGGCGGAATAGCAGTTTCGCCATCTCCTCTCCGTCTTTTGGCTTGTCGTCATCGGACAACCCGCCAAGAAGCTGCTGCACCTCCTGCTTAGTCATGAGACCACTATCGGAGAGCGTCTGAACGAATTGATCGAGAAGAACAGCCATGATAACTTCCTGCGCCAGCCAGATGAGATCTACTCATTGTAACTCTCGTCCCTGGGGCGAGTCAATTTGTTGGGGCGTATGGCAAACAGAGGTGGATGCCGATTGAAGTTAGCGCACGGCGCGTCTTTCGAGGGACCCTTGAACCCACAGGGCAGCAGTGTTACTTTTGAGAGATTTTAGACATTAGATTACGACAGATAGTCGTCGTCCCCCCCTTCTTGCTGGAAGGACCATTTGTGCCGCGTCGCAACGACATAAGGAAGATTCTCCTGATTGGCTCCGGCCCGATCGTGATCGGCCAGGCGTGCGAATTTGACTATTCCGGGACCCAGGCCTGTAAGGCCTTGCGCGAGGAAGGGTACAAGGTCGTCCTGGTGAATTCGAATCCGGCCACCATCATGACCGATCCCGACATGGCGGATCGGACGTACATCGAGCCGTTAACGTGGGAAATCGTGACGAAGGTGATCGAGCGTGAGCGGCCTGACGCTCTGTTGCCCACGTTGGGCGGCCAAACCGCTTTGAATTTGGCCATGGAATTGGACCAACACGGCGTACTGGAGAAGTACGGCGTCGAGATGATTGGGGCGGACGCGCGGGTTATTGCCAAAGCGGAGGAGCGCGAGCAATTCAAGACGGCGATGCACAAGATCGGGCTCGGCGTGTGCCGTGGCGAGACGGTTCATACGATTGAGGAAGCGCGTCGCGTGCTCGACCAAATCGGCTGCCCCTGTATTGTGCGACCAAGTTTCACGATGGGCGGATCGGGTTCGGCGATTGCCTACAATCGCGACGAGTTTGATGCGCTGGTGCGACGCGGGCTCGATCAGTCGCCAGTCACGGAAGTGCTGGTCGAAGAGTCCGTGATCGGCTGGAAAGAGTACGAGATGGAGGTGATGCGGGACCAGGATGACAACGTGGTCATTATCTGCTCCATCGAAAACTTCGATCCCTGCGGCATCCACACTGGCGATTCCATCACCGTTGCACCTGCCCAAACGCTGACTGACAAAGAATACCAACGGCTGCGTGACGCCAGCCTGGCGGTCATTCGCGAGATCGGCGTTGAGACAGGCGGTTCCAACATTCAGTTTGCGACGAATCCCACCGATGGTCGCATGATCGTGATTGAAATGAATCCGCGCGTCAGCCGCTCGAGTGCGCTCGCTTCCAAAGCCACGGGCTTCCCGATCGCCAAGATCGCCGCCAAGCTGGCCGTGGGCTATCGGCTCCATGAACTGCGGAACGATATCACGCGAGAGACAACGGCCTGTTTCGAGCCGACGATCGACTACGTCGTGACGAAATTGCCGCGATTTGCTTTCGAGAAATTCCCGGAGGCCGATGCGACGTTGACCACGCAGATGAAGAGCGTGGGCGAGACAATGGCGATCGGACGCACGTTCAAAGAGTCGTTTCAAAAGGCCTTGCGAGGTCTGGAAGTAGGCAGCTTCGGTTTTGGCTGTGATGGCAAAGACCTGTGGGGTACCACGGATCAACCGACAGGTGACGACATCCGCGCCAAACTGTCGACTCCCAACGAAGAGCGCGTGTGGTATCTGCGGTACGCGATGAAAAGTGGCATGACGTGCCAAGAGATCTACACGTTGACGGCGATTGATCCCTGGTTCCTGGATCAGTTGGCCGAATTGGTCGAGTTCGAGGATGAGCTTGCGAAGTACAACGACATCGACGACGTTTCGGACGCTCAGCTGCGCCGCGCCAAGCAGCTCGGATTCTCCGACCGGCAGTTGGCGACTTTGTGGGGCGGCAACGAGATGGAGATCCGCCAACAGCGCAAGTTGCGCGGCGTGCGAGCGGTCTTCAAGTCGGTGGATACGTGTGCTGCCGAATTCGAGGCGTGCACGCCCTATTATTATTCAACGTACGAAGATGAAGACGAAACGCCGACCAAGAAAGACCGCAAGCGGATCATGATTTTGGGCGGTGGCCCCAATCGAATCGGCCAGGGAATCGAATTCGATTATTGTTGCTGCCATGCCAGCTTCGCGCTCCGCGAAATGGGGATCGAATCGATCATGGTCAATTCGAATCCAGAAACCGTCAGTACCGATTACGATACGAGCGATCTGTTGTTCTTCGAGCCGTTGACGGCCGAAGACGTGTTGAACATTTTCGATTCAATCCAACCCGATGGCGTGGTTGTTCAGTTCGGCGGGCAGACACCGCTGAATCTGGCCCGCGCGCTACAGACGGCCGGCGTCCCGATCGTCGGGACCAGTGTCGATACAATCGAAGATGCCGAAGACCGAGAGAAATTTCAAAAGCTGCTCTTCGAATTGGATCTCAAGCAGCCCGCCAACGGCATCGCGAACAACATGAATGAGGCGCACGACGAAGCTGCCAAAGTCGGTTTTCCGGCGCTGGTGCGACCTAGTTTCGTACTGGGCGGTCGTGCGATGGAAATCTGCTACGACAATCAGCAGTTTGATCGTTACGTGGCCGAGGCGTTTTTGGCATCGCAAGGACAGCCAGTGCTAATCGACAGGTTTCTGGAAGATGCCACGGAAGTGGACGTGGACGCTATCAGCGATGGCCACGAAGTTGTCGTGATGGGCATCATGGAGCATATCGAAGAAGCTGGTGTCCATTCGGGCGATTCGGCTTGTGCCATCCCACCGTACAGCCTGCCGGGTCCAGTGGTGGACGAGATTCGTCGCGCCACGCACGCGATGGCGAAACGGTTGAAGGTGATCGGTCTGATGAACGTCCAATATGCGATCAAGCGAGAAGATGGTGCGATGAATGTTTATGTTTTGGAAGTCAATCCGCGCGCCAGCCGGACGGTTCCGTTTGTCGCCAAAGCCACGGGCATTCCAGTCGCCAAGATTGCCGCCAAAGTGATGGCGGGCGCAACGCTCGCCGAACTGGGTGTGACCAGGGAACCAATCCCGTCTCATGTCTCGATCAAGGAAAGTGTGTTTCCGTTCCGCAAATTCGTCGGCGTCGACATTGTGCTGGGACCGGAAATGCGCAGCACGGGCGAAGTCATGGGGATCAGCGAACGGTTTTCCATCGCCTTCGCCAAAGCTCAACTGGCCAGCGGAGTTGTATTGCCGGAATCTGGCAGGATTTTCGTCAGCGTCGCCCGCCGCCACAAAGAGCAGATCGTCGGCTTGGCGAAGCGACTAGCGGCGATGGGCTATGAACTATTGGCGACCGGGGGAACCGCAAAACGACTTGAGGAGGCCGAGATTCCCGTCGAGCTTGTCAAGAAACTTGCCGAAGGTCATCCGAATCTCATCGATCACCTTAAGAATGAAGATGTTTCATTGATTCTCAACACACCCAACGGCAAAGGCGCGCGAACGGACGAAGGCAAGATCCGCGCCGCTTCAGTCCAGCACGGTGTGCCCTGTATTACGACCGTCCAGGCCGCCGAAGCGGCGGTCAAGGCAATGGAGGCACTCCGGCAAGATGGAATGAACGTGCAGTCGTTGCAGGAACGCTTCCCATCGGTCGTTGATGATGACGCACTGCGTGATCAGGGATCAGCGGTTTAACCCCAATCTTGCCCGCGTGATTGTCCATCTGACCGGGCGAGCTGGTCTTCGGAGATCGTGGTCTGGACAATCAAAGTGCGGTCCCACGTCGCACGCCCAAGAAAGAACTGGCAAGCACCGCGGGATCAGCACGGCACTTGCCAGGGAAAGCGCCCTCAGGACAGTTGACATTAACGCAAGTCAAAGAGGGCTTTTCCAAAGTTCTCCACGACGCCTCGAGTCGTTTGTGGAGATCGATCACCGTTGGCTGCCGCTTTCATATAGGCTCGCACTGCGTCGCAATGCTCGCCATCGGCCTCCAAGGCGGCACCCAGGTCCGCGTATCCGTGAACGATGGTCATACCGGTCGCGGCTGCTTCATCGAGATGCCGTTCGGCGCTTTCAAGCGCGCCGCGCGACACCAGCATCGAACCTAACGTGTTGTGCGCCTTCCCTAGAAAATTGTCGGCACCTAGCGCCGTGAGCAAGTCGCCCACGTTCGGCGCCGCATCGGCTTTCCCGACAACCAGGGGATGGCTGCCAACGGAGGCACTGACGGTCAGTGGCTGGTCGAGCGCCACATTTCCAGCCAGCTCGATGGCCCGCGTGAATTCGACCATCGCCACCCACTCGTACATCGCTTTGGAATTGGGCACGACATCCCCAGTGACCAGACGAGCAGTGGGTAGGCTCGCGAATTGCATGGTTCCTGGGATTTCGCTTCCTGGGAATGCAGAATCATGCCAGTCTTCGGCGCGTTGCGCCTCCGTCAAACGAACGATGCCCATGTAGTAGGACGGCACGGGGTTGTTCGGCTGCAGCCCTCTGGCGACTTGAAATGCCTCGGAGGCTGCCTCGCAATCACCTTCCTGCAGATAGGTGACACCCATCGCCACATACTGCCACGCTTCATTCTGGTGGGGAAGTTGAATGCCGCACCAGACTTCCCTCGCGGCCGAAGGATCGTTGCCATGGTGGTGAGACAACGCGGTCCACAATTGTCGCACTAGGTGATCGTTGTCAGTCAACGTCACGTCGTCTTGCAGTGCCAACATTGGTCTGGCGTGCTGAGTGGCGACATCGGGCAGCGGAAGAGGTTGGGTTCGTTTGGCAACATCACGACCCCAGGCTGAACTAGCGACCGCCAACGCCAATATGCCGGCCAAAACGATGATGACCATCCATCGGATCATCTCGAATTGCAGTGACAGATAGTGTTTCCTGGCATACATTGCACACCTCCTTTGCCCAGTGGTAAGCGTTGATTCACCACCTCATGAGGTGGCAAAACCCATGCCAAGAGGCTGTAGTTGCTCGTTACCCGTTGAATTGCCAAGGATCCCCGTTGCGGTATGCGCACCTTTGCCCACAAGCCGCACTTTTTGCGTGCGAAACCGCACGCAAGAGCCATTGTTTTGCCAACCTCGACGGCCGCATTACCGGCCCTACCCGTCCATTTCACCATCCGATATGATTGTGTGCGTGGTCAATCGGCACCATGAAGAAGATGCAGTATTTGGCACGGCAATTTTCGGCAAAAGGAGAATTTGATGAACCAGATTGGACATCCTGCTCCCGCCTGGAGCGGTGGGGCATACGTGAATGGCGAGGACAAGGCGATCAGTAGCGAAGATTACAAGGGTAAGTGGTACGTTCTGTACTGGTATCCGCTGGACTTCACGTTTGTGTGTCCCACAGAGATCAAGTCGTTCCAGGAACTGCTTGAGGACTTCGCCGATGATGGCGTTTCGGTGATCGGCGCGAGTACCGACTCGTTCTTCAGCCATAAAGCCTGGTTTGCGGATCGCGTGACGTTTCCCAACGAAATCACGCATCCCGTCATCGGCGACACCAACCATGCAGTCTCGAGGGCATTTGGCGTGCTCAAGGAAGACGCGGGAATCGCCTATCGTGGCACGGTGATCGTGGACGACAAGGGAATCGTCCGCTCCGTAGCGGTCAACGACTTGTCGGCAGGCCGCAGCCCGAAGGAAGTCCTCCGAACCGTGCAGGCGCTGCAAAGCGGCGGCTTGTGCGGTGCCGATTGGAATAAGGGAGAGGGGTTCGTCGGTTGATCACGAGTCGACTCGAGATATTGGACCGCGACAGTTGGCGCGACTTCCTGGCCGCGCCAACTGTCGTATTGATGCTGGGCAAGACCGACTGCCCAGTCTGCCGCGCCTGGACCGAGGAATTGAATGGATTCCTGGCGGACGACCAGCGGTGGACCGAAGTTCGTTTCGGCAAGCTAGAATTGGACCGTCCAGGTTTGGGGGCATTCAAGAAAGAAAACCCCTGGCTCAGCGAACTGGATGACTTGCCCTACACGATCGTGTACGTTGCCGGCGAGAAGAAGAAAGAGTTCTTGGGCGGGGGGATCGACCGCCTGGTCAATCGGATGCAGCGAGTGATCCAGTCCTGAAAGACCACCCCCGTCTAGCTCGCAGTGCTTGCGCGGCGGGCGCGCAGATGGTAAGATGATCTCTTCCAACCGATTGAGATCTTGCCGGTCACAAGGAAGCCTTCAGGAGTCCTCCGCATCATGGATGGCAAACACAATACGATTCAACTGGGTGATTGTGTCGAGGGAATGAATTCGCTGCCCGAGGGTAGTGTCGATTTGGCGTTCGCCGATCCGCCCTATAACATTGGCTATGATTACGATGTCTATCAAGACAGGCTTGAAAGCGATCGCTACGTCGCCTGGTCGCGCGACTGGGTGACCGCGGTCCACCGCGTACTCAAACCCAATGGGACGTTTTGGTTATCGATCGGTGACGAGTTCGCCGCTGAATTAAAACTCGAATGTCAAAAGATCGGCTTCCACTGCCGTAGCTGGGTCGTCTGGTATTACACATTTGGCGTGAATTGTTCGATGAAGTTCAGCCGTTCACACGCACATATGTTGCACTTCATTAAGGATCCGCAGAACTTCACGTTTCGCAACGGCTTGCCTGACAAGAAGACTGGCGAGCTCGCGCCGACCGATCGATTCAATCGCGTCCCCTCTGCACGTCAATTGGTCTACAACGACAAGCGGGCCAATTCGAAAGGCCGGCTTCCCGACGATACGTGGATCATTCGACCAGGTGATGCGGCAGGTATGCTGAACGTCGATCCGGATGGCTGGTCGCCAGCTCAGATCGCTGTGCCGGCGAAAAAGGGTGACACGTTTACTCTGCGTCCGCAGGATCTGCATCAGTGTTTTCGCGAAGATGAAGATACCTGGTATTTTCCCCGCATCGCCGGGACGTTCAAGGAGCGCGCTGGCTTCCATGGTTGCCAAATGCCGGAACAGTTGCTGGGTCGAATCATCCGCACATGTTCCAACGAGGGCGATGTCGTCTTGGACCCATTTTCCGGCAGTGCGACAACTCTGGCGGTCGCCAAGAAACTAGGCCGTCGCTTTATCGGTTTCGAGATTTCCGAAGACTATGTTCGACACGGCGATGCGCGAGTCGAAGCGATTCGCATCGGCGATCGTCTGGATGGATCGCCCGAACCTCTGGTCAGCGCGCCGAAGACGGTGGCAGGAAAGGGCAATGGCCGCGTTACGGCAAAAACTACCGCGAAAGCCTCCACGACAAAGGTTGACTCCCAACCGGATAACGCCGAACAGGTCTACGACGAGATCCAGCTCGAACTAACTTTGCGCGGCGTGTTGGCTGCATTCGAATTGACTCACGATGGCTATTCGGTCGATCGCTTGGTGGCTGATCCGGAAATCAACACACGATTTCAAGCGGCGTGCCGACGTCTGGGAGTATGTGGCGGCCCGCCGACATGGAATCAGCTGCTGTTTCAACTCCGCACAGCCGGCAAATTGGCGCACCTGCCAACGACGCAACGCACGTCGATCACCTGGGAGTCATGCGACCCGTACTTGTTCGGCAGCGAGATCGCGATGCAATGGATGCTGGATCGAAAGGATGTCGTTAGCCTGGAGCAGATCCTCTGTAATCCGGCGCTGGCCACCGAGTTTGACGAACACGCCAAACGCTTTGCGCCGGGTTACTCGTCACTGGAATATCGATGGGCTGCGATCAAGTTGCGGAACGCGGCGAAGCGGGCACGCAGTCGCGGATCGGTCCTTGAGGCTCCTCCGCGGTTGGGAAAGAAGCAGTCCATTTCCGATCTGGACTTCGATGAAATTCCGCAGCAGTCCGGTATCTACCTGTTGAGCGCAGAAGGATCGAATCGCTTGTACGTCGGCGAGACGCTGAATCTGCGCGACCGTCTCTCGAACCAGTTCTCCAAGCGAACTCGTAAGACCTGGAAGAAACTATCGAAGTCGCTGCGAATTCAGACGTACCTGACATGTCACGAACCGGCTGATGTGCTGGCATGGCAATGTTGCCTGGCCCGCAAATACAAACCTCGCTTGAATTTTCACGAATTGGGTGAATAGGAGAAATCTCGTGGCAACTTATCGAGTTGGCGTCATCGGACACACGGGGAAAGGCAATTACGGTCACGGAGTTGATTCCGTCTGGCTTCAATTTCCTGAGTGCGAAATCGTGGGTGTCGCGGATCCCGATGAAGGCGGCCGAGCGCAAGCGCTCAAGCGTCTCAAGGCACCACTTGGTTTTGCTGACTACCGCAAGCTGCTCGACGAGACGAAGCCGGACATCGTGGCGGTCTGTCCGCGTTGGGTCAATCAGCATCGCGATATGGCGGTGGCGGCCGCTGAACGTGGGATGCATGTCTATATGGAAAAACCCATGTGCCGGACATTGGAAGAGGCCGATCAGATGGCGCTGGCGTGTGAAGAGAATCATGTCAAACTGGCACTATCGCACCAAACGCGTTACAGCCCAAAGTTGCACGTCGTACGTGACTTGATCGCCGACGGCAGGATCGGCAAGGTTTTGGAAATGCGTGGCCGTGGCAAAGAAGATCGTCGTGGCGGCGGCGAGGACCTGTGGGTACTGGGAAGCCACATCATGAACCTGATGCACCATTTTGGCGGTGAACCGAATTGGTGTTTTGCCCAAGTGAAACAAGACAATCAGCCAATTACCAAGCAGCATGTCGCAGAGGGCAGCGAAGGGATCGGGCCGCTTGCCGGCGATTCCCTGGCCGCCATGTACGGCATGGATGATGGTGTAACCGCTTATTTCGCTTCGCAACGCGACCAGGGCAAGGGCCAGCGATTCGGTGTGCAGATTCTTGGCTCGGAAGGGATTATTGAAATCCTGACTGGATATTTGCCAGCCGTGAATTTCCTGCCGGATCCCAAATGGTCGCCCGGCCGGAGCGCGGCCAAATGGATCCCTGTTTCTTCGGCCGGACCGGGCCAGCCCGAACCGCTGAACGACGGCGGCCTGAACGCGGGCAACGTGCTGGCAGTGCGCGATCTGTTGCAGGCGATTCAAGAGGATCGATTGCCCGAATGCAGCGTTTACGAGGGGCGGACGACGATCGAGATGATCGCCGGCGTATTTGAATCCCATCGGCAGAACGGGCCCGTGAGCGTGCCTTTGGAGAATCGCAAAAATCCCCTGACGTTGCTTTAGTCAAGTTTATTCACGGTGGACGCGTGGAGCACGTGGAAACCGACTAACGGAATGCTTCGCAAGCCGAATGTGGTTTGGCACAGTGCGATTCCCGCAACATCACCCCCGCGTGCGACGTCGTCGATTGGCGGTTCGTTGTTCATGGAACGGTGAGGGGTTGGTAGACCTCGTTCTGGCAGAATTGGCCTCGCTAGCTACGCTGGCACATTGAAAATACGTCTGGCAGGATTTTGGCCGCCTATCTAGAATCCTCCACCCAAATTCTCTTGGGGTCGTCTTTCGATTGCGGAGTTATTCGAGGTCATCATGGTCTTAGGTCTCTTTCGCCAGCGCGCCGCCCGCCCGCGTCGTCGGATCCCATTAGTGTTTCTGATTGGAATCGTGTTGGTTGGGCTGGTGTGGTTCGCACCAACGATCGCGGTTAACAGTTCGTTGAAGTCGACGATCCTGAAGCAAGCAACTGAGGGTTTCGAGGGGAAGATCTCGACCGGCTATATCTCGGCGGGTTGGTTTTCTTCAATCGTTGTGAACGACGTTGTGGCACAAGACAAGCAGGGCGAACCGATTCTGTTGGCCAGCACAGCGCGCACCAAGAACACGCTCCTATCACTGATCATCGACCCCACTAACGTCGGCGTGATACGAATTGACCAACCCAAGCTGAATCTCGTGCTCAAGGAGAACACGAGCAACTTGGAGGATGCCATCCGGCCGCTGCTAACACAGCCGGCATCCGACTCCGGTCCGGTCAACATTACGATCGAATTCGTCGATGGCACGGTGACTGCATTCGATGGACCAACTGGCAGGAAATGGAACGCCGAGGGGATCAACGTTACGTTGACATCCCATGGCGCCGATGCCAAGACTATTGTGCATTTCGAAGCGAACGTCACGGGCAGTGACGCACAGCCCGGATCGCTCGTAGCCGACGTCATGTGGCAACAATCGACAGACGGTAGCAGCGCGGCGCTAGGCAGTGGCAATCTTACGGCCGAAGTCCGGCGTTTCGACCTGAGTGTTTTAGAATCCTTGTTGCGTCGTGGGGCACCAGGAATCAACCTGACCGGTACACTCGGCGGCGACGTGCGGATTGACTGGGGCGCCCGGGGTGAAACGGCGAATCTTAGTGCCATTACCGTCGAGCAACTGCAGCTCATCGCCCCGCAGTGGCTCGGCCCAGATCGTGTGGCGCTGCAAGGCATCAGCTTACAAGGTCTGATTTCCCGCCAGGACGATACGTGGAAAGTGACAGATCTCGCTGTGGCATCGGATGTGATCAGCCTTCGCGCGGAGGGCCAAGGTGCCACGCGGGTTTCACCGTTGGAAGACCTGTCGGCAGTGCTCGCGGACGTCTGGCAGCGAGGTGCGTACCAAGTGGCGGGAAATGTGGATGTCGCTCGGCTCGCCCAGATGCTGCCCAGCACTTTACGAATTCGGGAATCCGTGGAACTCACCTCTGGTCGGGTCTCCGGTTCGCTGACCGCGCAACAGGGAAACGAGGGAAGTCAATGGAGAACGCTGGTCACGGCTTCGGATTTAGCAGGGACCCACGACGGCCTGCCAATTCGGTTTGACGAACCGGTCGAAATCGCCTTCACGGCGCGACAATCGGGGCGCGAGTACATCGTTGATCAGCTTGATTGTCACGCCAGTTTCTTTCGCCTCAACGCCAGGGGGACGCAACAGCAAGGGACACTTGCCGCCGAATGCGACCTGACGCAATTTTTCAAGGAAGTCAGCCGATTTGTTGACGTTGGCGATTTAGGATTGGCTGGCCGTCTGCAGACGGATGTTCAGTGGAACCAGGTCGCACCGGGTCAGGTCGCGCTGCAAGCGACAGCCGAGGCTACGAATTTCGAGTTGACCCGCGGCGATCAGCCACCGTGGCGGGAAGCACAGATGCGCATCGATATCGCCGCGACCGGAACGCTGGACGAAGCTGGGGGACGCGGACTGCAACAAGCTTCGTTGCGCGTCGAGTCTGCGGGCGATGTGCTGCTGGCCGAATTGCTGCGGCCTGTCGCCTCGCTGTCGACCAATACACCATTGCCCCTGCGGGCTCAGCTGCAGGGAGAATTGCGTTCCTGGCGAACTCGCGCCCGACCATGGCTGCCGGCAGTTGACGTTTCTCTTGACGGTATCGTCGATGCAACTGTCCAGGGAACTGGATCGCCGCACCTCGTAGAAATCGACGCGGCGGACATTCGTGTCAGACAATTCAACCTGGTCGGTGCGGGGCTGAATATCCGTGAACCGGAAGTGCAGCTGAAGACGCAAGCAGTGCTCAACTTGGACGAAATGGAGTTCGTCACAACCCGAGCGACCTACACGAGCTCCTCGCTCTCGTTCCAAGCTGAGGACGTCCGGTTTAAGAGTTCACCCGCACAGTTCGAGATCTCTGGTAACGCGGGATATCGTGCGGATCTGGCGCAGCTGACCCGTTGGTTTGCCGGCCCAAACCAAGCGCTCACGCAGCAGTTTTCCGGCGACGCAGTCGGGCAGATTCGGATGACACATCAGGCGGGCCTGACGACGGCGGATGTGCAGGCCGACATCAGCAAGTTCGCTTATGCCACTCCGGTCGAGCCAATCGGTTCCAAGGCGGATCAGACCGTGGTCGCAGCACCCACCGCCAGTGCGAACTGGAATACACTGTGGAACGAGCCAGTGTTGAAAGTCGCGGGCCTTATCGGGTATGTGCACGCAGACCAGACCGTTCGCTTGGACAAGATCGAAATCTCGGGTGATGCAGTGAGCCTTGGCGCGCGCGGTCAAGTGAGCGATCCACTCGGTCGCTGCTATCTCGACGTCGAAGGACAGGTTGGTTATGACTTGGAACGCGTCACGCGAAAACTGCGTCCGCAGTTGGGCGACCATGTTCAGTTGAAGGGCCGTGATGCGAAACCGTTCAAGGTCCGCGGCCCGCTGCTCTCAGTTACCGAAACACCCGTGTCGACGCGGGATGTGTCATCCACTGCAGTTCCACAGCCGGCTGCGTCGATCCTGACCGAACTGATGGCGCAGGGTAGCCTGGCATGGACGGCGGCAGAGATTCAAGGTTTCACGATCGGTCCCGGTCAAATTGAAACCGAAATGGCGGACGGAATTGCGACTGCACGCATGTTGCAAGTCCCGCTGGCCGAAGGGACGTTGCGTTTGACACCGCGGCTGTTGATGAACCGTTCGCCGATGGTGCTGCAATTAGCGCACGGGAGTGGTGCGGAGAACGTTCGCATCACCAAGGAAATGTGCCAAAGCTGGCTGAAGTATGTTGCGCCGTTGGTTGCTGACGCGACCGCGGCCGAAGGCACATTCAGCGTCAGGCTCGACGGTGCTTCGGTGCCCTTGGATGTGCCACAATCCGCGGACATAAAAGGAAAGCTGATTGTGCATCAGGCACATATTGGTCCTGGTCCGCTGGCACGGGAACTACTGTTGGTCGCCAACCAGATTCGCGCCCTGGCCGAAGGACAGCCCTTGGGTGCCATCGGTTCGGCGGCGGGCACGTGGCTGGAACTTCCCGATCAGGAAATCGACTTTAAGTTGTTGGACAATCGAATTCACCATCAGGGTCTGGAAATGCGGGTTAAGGATGTTGTGATCCGCACGCGTGGTTCGGTTGGAACGGATCAATCTCTGTCGATGGTGGCCGAGATACCCATTCGCGATCAGTGGCTCAGCAGTAGCCGCTACCTGGCGTCGTTGAAAGGTCAGTCGCTACGCATTCCCATTCAAGGCACGTTGTCAAAACCGCGGCTGGAACGGTCCGCCTTGGAACAGTTGACGCGTCAGACCCTAACAAATGCCGCGTCGGGGTTGATCGAACAGGAGCTCAACCGAGGCATCGGGCGGGGTTTAGAAAAGTTGTTCGGTCCGCAACAATAGACAACTCCTGGACGTATCATCACCGAAAAACTCTTGGCGGCTGGCGCTACGGTACGTAATTCATGAGATTGCTCCTGTTAGGAACGGCTGGCTACCATCCAAACGACAGCCGTGATACCGCTTGTCTGATGCTTCCCGAATTGGGCCTTGTCTTCGACGCCGGCACGTCGATGTTCCGCGTCCGCGACTATCTCCAGACTGCGACACTGGACATCTTCCTCACCCACGCGCATCTCGATCATGTTGTTGGTCTGACATTTCTTCTGGACGTGCTGTACGGACACTCGATGGTCGCCGTCCGGGTACATGGTGAACCGCACAAACTAGCGGCCATTGAGAAACACCTGTTCAGCGAACACCTCTTTCCGGTCCCGCCACCCTACACTGCCGTACCATTGGAAGACGAAGTGTGGCTGCCGGATGGCGGGTCAATCCACCATTTTCAGCTCGACCATCCCGGTGGATCGGTTGGCTATCGCATAGACTGGCCCGACCGGTCGATGGCGTACGTGACCGATACGACGGCAGCGCCGGACGCCCCTTATATCGACATTATTCGCGGCGTGGATCTGCTCGTCCACGAATGCAATTTTCCAGATGGCATGGAAGCGCTGGCCCTGATGACCGGCCACAGTTGTACGACCCCGGTGGCGCAAGTTGCCGCCGCAGCGGGGGTGGGACGTTTGGTGTTGGTCCACGTCAATCCACTCTCGAAGGACGACGATCCCGTCGGCTTGTCCATCGCCAGGCGCATTTTTCCAGCCACCGAACTCGGTCTCGATCAGATGGCAATCGAGTTCTAAGCGTAGCGCGAGTCGTCCGATCGTCTCCGAAATTCCCGCGCAGCGTACCACGCAGCAGCGTACCAAGGCGTGCATGTCACTGCGCCAGCAAACGAAACTTGCCGATGATAAACATGCACCCCAAGACGATGAACGTCACGGCGAACAACGTGTAAGCGATTGACACTGCGATGATGGCGAGCCGCACGGAGGTCGAGTACTTCGTTTTCCAATAAAGTGGAATGCCTAGCACTCCCACGTGAAGCAGAACGACGACCAGTAACCACGGTCGGTCCATCAACCTCGAACGCGGCGCGTCGTTCGTATCGACACCGCTCGTCGTATTCGTGCCACACTGATGGCAGACATCGTCAGTGGGGTCCAACGCAGTCGCGCAGTGGGGGCAGATGATCGAGGTGACCGAGTAGCTTTCCATTACGAATCACCGAAAACGACAAATAGCCAAATATGGGGGGCACAATCGCGCTAAGGCGACGGGCAGATGGAAAATTACCTGTAGGACTTGTAAGCCGAATTCTGTCGCTCACCCAAACGGCGGAAATCACTCGCAAAAAGCGAATATATGCGAGTGGTTGGGGACTGGCTAGAGCAGCCCGCTGTATCTAGGTTTGCGTACCGATGACCAGCGTATAGATCTTTGGGGGGTGCTGTGGTAAGGGATTTCCTCAGAAACGATGCAGGGTATTGGATGCACGAGCCGCAAGCCGTTGGCCGATCATGACTTTACCGCCAAGAAGAGCGCGATTTGCCGGGCAGACAAATCACGCCGAGCCGTCGGTGGTCCACTGCGACGGTTTATCTTGGCGGTGACGGTGGACGCGCAACGGGGTCGAGGTGCGGGGTAGCATCTCGACCCCATCTGCGTGTCACCAATTCCAAACAATTCTGGGAGTCGACTGTCCGATCATCTACAGACCCCCTTTTAGCTACGGCGAGCTGGGCTCCAACTGCCGATGAACTTCTGTCACGATGTCGTTTTCCAATTCGGGTGCCCAGATCGTCGGCAACCCGTAGTAAACCATCGAACCGCCCCCTTCATAGCCACCTTCGGCTAGCACCCGCCGCGACGGAATGTACGCCATCACGTCGTTTGCATATCCGGCGACCCAGGTATTTAGACCCTGTAATTCAGCTTTCAGGCGTACCGCATAATCCACCACCACTTCGCCGCCCAACAAGACAAACTGAACCTCGCCTCCAATCTGCCAAACTCCGATCGGATATGGGTAGGTGCCGGCCAGTGACTGACCATCATCCAGTTGTTCGAGCAACATGCGGGCTCGAGCAACAGTGTACTTGTTGGCCGAAGTGGTGTCTTTTGTGATCTCCTCTCGCGTGGGCAGCTTGCCCAATGGAAGGTCAATGTCTTGATACGAAGTTGTCAACGATCCGCGCACCGGCGACATTTGCGATGTCAACACAACGGCTTCGACTGCAGTCGCGAGGCGACGGCCATAATGTCGAGCCAGCTCGACGGTCCGCCGTGGCAACGGGTTTTGGTCCGCACCGCAACCGGCAAAGAACATTGCCTGACAACCGGGGTTATTTTCTTCGAACGCAATCTGGGCGAACCCCGGGTAGTCGCCGGACCATTGATAGAAACTCAAAACCGTCGAATGGCACGCATAGCCGAATACCACGGTCTTCAAGTTGCCTTCGACGTCACGCACGGTCAGCACGGGCACGTCATGGTCTTGGGGTCCGACCAGTTTTCCGGCGGTACGCACCTCGGGAACTTTAGCCTCGGAATTATTGCGGCGATTCACGGCGAAGGTGGCGGTCCCGCTGCCCCAAGCGAGCTGACTCGGTGCCAGGCTATTGAGTGCCTCTCCCACGACGGCAACAATTTTCGCACGCAATTGCACTGCGTAGTCGTCAATCAACTTCTGTTGCTGTTGATCAACTTGCAAATAATGTAAGGGTGCCAGATTCTTCCCCACGGCCGGTCCGGTATGGGTGTGCGAAGTGCAAATACCGATCTGATGTCGGGCCAGGCCATATTCATCTGCCAGTGACGTGCAAATGTCGCGCGTCAAGGTTCGATCGATCCCGACCAGATCCAGTGTGATAAGAACGGCGCGTCGTTGGCCTTCATCTTCGAGCACCAGGACCTTGGCGTGTAGATCCGTCAGTTTTCCTTCGGCCGGTTTGTTCCGACCCCCGTAGCCAGACATCCACATCGCCTTTTCCGGCGTAATGACGGCGCGTGCCGCGCCGGCTTTCCAGCCCGTTTCCGCCTGGGCCAGCTGGCTGAATAGCAATGATCCAACGACGATCCCGAAAGCAAACGTAGTCACGCGGAGGCTGGGTTTCATATCTTGTTGGCCTTTAGTTCGGATAGAGGGTAGTGGGTATCGCGCCAGCGGATTCCGCCGCTAGTTATGTTGACGATAATCGTACGCCATTGAATGAACACAAACATCGCCGCCCCCAGGGGAAACGCCAGGCAACACGAAATTCGCGCCCTCACATGATAAGCCGACACGACGCCCATCGCGAGCAATAAGACGACGACGACCAGGTAGATATACCAGGTTACGCCCGTCGTGAAAAATACGGCCACGAACGGCAGCACGTTGAAGGCCAACATCGAACCGGATGCGACCAACGCGAACGCAAGGTTGTAGTCCACGCCGGCGAACGCGTTCTTTTCCAGACCCAGCACCAGTTCGCGGACCGACGCATACCAAGGCACGTACATCATGTCCGCCGCGTTGAGAAATACCTGACGAAAGCCGTGTTTCTTGACGAGCTTTCCCAGTTTCAGATCGTCATCCGGCCGCATCCGAAGTGCCTCGTGCGTACCGATCGCTTGATACACTTCTGCGCGGATCAGATTGAATCCACCGATGCCAATATGGGCTGTGCTGTGCGGATTGGGGCATTTCCAAGGGCGGCAGTACGTTAACAGATAAATGAAGAATGTGACGACAAAGGACTCGAGCAGCCAATTCGGCATGCGCACGCGAAAGAGCATTGGTAGATGGTCAACTTGATTGTCCCGCAGGTACGAGACGGCGCGTCGAATGACGTCGGGTTGCATCACCGCATCGGCATCTGTGAACAGCAACAACTCGCCCTGCGCTTTCGCGGCACCGGCATTCAACGCATAGTTCTTACCGATCCATCCGGCGGGCAACTCGCTCAAATGAATTACGCGCAACCGATCGTCGCCGCCTGACAGCCGTTCGACAATCTCGCCGGTCCGATCAGTCGAACGGTCGTTAACTACGATGATCTCCAGATGCCGGTAGTCTTGGGCGAGCAACGACGCGAGTGCCTCTTCAATATTGCGCTCTTCATTGCGTGCCGCGACAATCGCCGAAACTTGAGGTTGCGGACCCGCTGATGGCTCGAAAAAGCTTAACACGCCAATGCTTCGCAGACCCAAGACCAATGGCACCGCCACCACGAGGCACATCAGCAGGTTGGTCAAGCCGAGGTAAAAAAAGAGATCGGACATCGACTGAACTCCGTAGCGATCTTGTGGGCGCGCGACACGCTCGCAATCGGTTGCCTAACAAGAGGTGAAACTGGCCGGCGCCTGACTATACCATCGCCGCGAAACACTTGCATGTGCCGCCTCCGCAGGCTGGGTGGGAGACCAGGTGTGCCGCTTAAGGCCACCGGAGACTCGCCTGTTGGATTTCTTCTGATGATTCTGACTTGAAAACGCTGAGGCGGCTTCCTACAGTTGCAGCGGAACAGGGGAAATGTTCTTTCTATCGAGGAGACGCGTTTCTCAACTTCGACGCTTGGGCGGTCGACTGCACTTGTGGTTGACGCTGTCACGGAACGTCTTGAAACTGCGTAACTCCGCTGAAACCATGCGAATTTGGATTGCCTTTGTCATCCTCGCCGGCCTGGCATTTCTGGGGTCAGCGGTTCGCCGATCAGCCGAGAGCCCTTCCACGCGACGACAACCGCCGACAGTCCCAATCGCCCAGTTTGATGTCGACCCTGAGGCGGCGATTGTGGAAACACTTGTTCGTCCGATCGAAATACAATCGCGGAGCGTTTCCATCTCGCTGGAATCCAACGGCGAGTTCGCGCATGGCGACCGAGCCACGTTTCATCCGCACGGTGACCAAGTCTGCGCGTCCGGTTGTGCCGCGAGTCGTCACCCGACGAAACAGCTAACACGTCGTCACTTTCGGCATTTGCTGGCGGACTTTTCTGTCGCGCCAGTCGATGAAGCCGGCGAAGCTTTCGAGACGTTGCTGTATTACGGGCGACAGGTGACCGCGATGCTGGATCGCGATGGCCTTGGTCCGCTGGACCCGTTGCGTGCGGCCTTATTAAAACAAGAACTGGCGCGCGGACGCGCGGAGGTTTCAATTCGGCTCGTGGACGAGTCGGGTGTCGTTCGCGCTTCGCTGCCGCCGACGAGTGTGCCGCTTGACCGCCGCCATGAATTCAAGCTCGTGCCGCACAACTTGCAGCCGCTGATTGCCAGCGGAACCGTGAAGCGAGTTGGACGCGATCACCTTTGGACACGTTTGTGACTGGAAGGCGTCCACCTGGTGGCGGGACCGTGGTTCACAGTCCAAGAGAGCGGTGAGCAATGGAAAGAGATCAGCAAGATCTGGATCAGCAATGGCAACAATGATTGCAAAGGGCGGATCGAAATGCGAATTCGCTTAACGGCGAAAACAGCACTGGGCACTTTGGTGGATCACCGTGATTTGCCGGGTTTGCACGACAAGCAGGGTGCAATGAACTGAGTTGGAGAGAGACGATGCGACAAGCTCTTGTTATTGGCGGCCTTCTGCTTGCAGCTGGCTTGGCACTCCCCGCACCTTCTTACGCTGATCCGTGCGGACTGGTTCCGCCGGTGTTGTGGGCGGACGGTGACGCTGGGAATCAGACGCCCATTGAGCGAATTGGTGTGCAGCGAACCTATGTGTTCTACAAGAACGGAGTGGAAACGCTGGCCCTCCGCCCTGGTTTTTCTGGCAACGTTGACGAATTCGGCATGTTGATTCCGTTCCCGTCACCACCGGCGATTCGAAAGCTGCCGGACAACGTATTCAAGCAGATCGCGGCCGCGATCGATCCTCCGGAAGTCGTGATCGATGTGCGACGGCAAGTCTCTTTCGGTGGCGGCTTCGGCGGCGGCGGTGGTTTTGGTGGCGGTGGTGGCGGCTTCGGTGGAAGCCTGGGATTTGTGCCGCAGAACCAAGTCCGCGTCATCCGTGAAGAAGCGATCGGGATGTACGAAGTGGCGGTGCTGGCAGCCGGTAGCGCGCCGGCGCTCAAACGATGGATGGACGATCACAAGTACGCATTTCCCAGCGGCATGGACGTTGTTTGTCCCGAGTACATCGCACAACGCTGGTGCTTCGTCGCGGTCAAGACGAAAGTGAAACAGAAGGCCGCCGCCCAGCCCAGGCCAGGGCAACGCAAGATCGAGAACGACTTGCCCCAGGGAGCTTCGTTCGATGGGCATGTTCAAGCGATGGGCTTTCGATTTCGCACGCGGCAACTCGTCGTTCCGATGCGGTTGTCCGTGCACAACTCGAGTGATCTGCACAACGTTGTCTATCTGCTCTCTGACACACCGTCCAAGATTCGCAATATTCCTGAGAAATTCGTACGACGTCAGGTGTCTGGCATGAAACTGTACGATCAATTGACCCAGCCGTTGCCTCTAAGAATCATCGGCGGCACGATCCACGATGTGCCGGCTTTCAGGCGCCGGGGCCTCGTCGCGGAAAGGGACCCACAGCCTCATAACGGCGTCGCGGCGGAACTGTTTGCCTCGGACGTCGTCGCGGCGAAGTTGAGGCGACTGGAAATTCACAGTGAAGCATTCGAAAAGGACTTACTGAAGATCAACGAAGCGCTTGATCTGCGTGGGAAAGAGGTGGATGAGGATGTGCGGCAACTGCTCTCTACCGAGCGGAAGCGACTGGTGCGGGCCGCATTGAAGGCGATCGAAGATATGACACTGACCGTAATTGATGGCGACTTTCCCCGCGACGTGCTGGCGAGAGAGAATCTGACCTTCGCCGAATATCATATGGCACTCGAACGTAGCGATCGTGAGCATTACGACGCGAACAAGCTGGGACAATCCACCAAGATGCCGGGCAGATTGTATACCGGCGATTTCGAAGGCCACTCGGAGAATCCTGCTGTTGTTGCCTCCAGCTCACCGCTGCAATCAACATCGTCCCCCAAACGATCCGCCACCGTGTGGTTAACTTGCTTGGTTGGTGTTGTTGTCGTTGGAGGCATCGTGACGTGGCGTTTTCCAAAGTGGAAAACTCCACTCCTTCTAAGTGGCGGTGCGGTTTTGATCGTCTCTGCATCGTTGGTCGCAGCCGATCGTACGGCCGAGGAGATTCCGACATTGAGGGTCTTGGTGAAACGGCTCGGCAATCCCAGTTTCGCCGAACAAACGGCCGACCAGATTGTGACGTTGGGTGAAGAGGCAGTTCCGGCGATGGTCAAACACTCCTATTCGCGTGATGTCCTCAAACGCGGGTGGGCGATTGTCTGTTTGGGACGTATTGGTGGCGATCAAGCGATGTCGCAACTGAAGCGATTGCATTCCAGCAAGGTATCGTCTTCGCTACTGAGATCGTGGTCAGCGGCAGCCATGATCAGGGCAGCCCGATCAGACGACGAGTTGGATGAACTGTCTGAGTTGGTCAACAGCAATCCCGCCCTCGTCCGGCCATTCGCAGTTGCGTTCCGCCAACGTCTCATGCAAAAGGAAGACGGTGCCTCAATCGAAGCGTTACTTAAGATAGGACGTCGCTCGCATAGGCTCAAACAGGGCATTGCCAATGAGCTGTCAAAAGGGAGTGCCAAGCCAATCGTGCTCGCGTTTCTCCGAACACAGGAAAAAGCTGCACTGCTGACACTTGCTTCTCAGTATTCGGGTGCGGGGAGCCCCTTTGTTACGGAGTATTGTCATCGGCTCGAAGAGGAAGAAGGCTTCGACACCGTTGAAAGCCAATTGGTCGCGGCGTCACACTCATCCGCAATCGCGCAGAGTGTCGGCAAAACAGTGTTGTCGGCTGGGTCACAACCACTAATCCGCGTGATGCTGCGATCGAAACAACAAGACGTGCGCCGCCAGGCCGCAGGATATCTGGCGTCACTCGCCCAGTCACCCGATCAAGCAGAAGCCGTCGCCACCGACATCGTCAAAGCTCTAAAGTTTGAACGATCATCCAAACAGCCCCCTTGGCAAGGCGGGCCGTTGTTTATTCCGGGGATCCAATGGCAGTCAAATGATGCGCGGGTGTTGGTTGACAATCTCATTCGTTGGTACCTCTGGGCCGACGAGAACGAACTGGATGCGGTGCAGCAGCAGATTAACAACAGTCTGCTCAGCCCAATGTTGGCTCGCGTCGTCGGTTATCAAGTGCCGATTGGCTACGCAACCGTTGATTGGCTCAAGAGTTGGAAGCGCGTGGTCGGCAAGGCCGAACTCCAGAGCTTGCTCGCAGAACAACAGCTTGAGGGAAAGTATGCCGAGTCGTTGGACAACTGAATCGACCTTTCCCTTTCGCACGCCGGAGCTGCGAATTTCCGTCGCCATTCGGTGTCGCGGCAGCGCCAGCGGAATCCCCTCGGTTGGCCTCCGCCCCGCCGCTCCCACACGTCGAGCCCTTTGAAAACCGACACCTGCCTACCTGCGCCGGCGGCTGGCAATCGTACGGCAGCGGAGATAGCCCAGGGCGCCGCCCAACAGCACTGAACAGACCATCAGAATCGCGACACCGCCAACCACAACAATCATGTCAAGTCCACGGGAAAGCAAGAACAACCCGCCGATGGCTGGAACCGACAGGCCGCAGCCGAACGCCCAGGCGAGGACGCCCACAACATAGTCACTGTCCGTAAGTGGATTCGCCTGCAGCAACCACTGACGATGCGCGGCGATCACATCGATGGATCGACTGGAATCATCACGGGATACGACAACGACTTGATTGAATCCACGCCCGACGATTTTGGATGAAATACCGTTTCCCTCCAAGAGCACCTGACAGGCTTTCAAGTCGAACGCGTCTCGCTGTGAGGCAACGGTAATCTCAACGTCGCTAGTCTCAGCACCCTTATGACCCGCCGAATGTTGCAGGCTCTTCAGTTTCGCCTGAATCTGTTCCGACGAAAGGGCTTGTTTGTCGTTCACTCATTCTCTCCGCGGGAACATGATTGAGATTCACCTGTGGACATACAAGATCACTACCTCGGATTGTTCACGGACCATCGAGTGAACCGTCAATTGTCTCAGAACTTCGCGGCTCCCTCAAGCTGAGCGGAAATGCCCAGCCCGACAGTATCTACTCTAATTGTGAGAGGTGAGGATGCGCTACACATCTGCGAGTGAGGTTAGGGACGGCCAATCAATTGCTGATGCAGTCAGTAGCCATCTCGCTCCGCCGAGATGAGCCTTCCTCACCTGACGTCATGATGTGGCTAGAGTCGAATTGCCATTCCACCGTTCGTCCAATAGGCTCATCTCGGCGGAGCGAGATGGCTACTTTGCGGTGTTCGAAGTCAATCATGAATTATCGCGCGAGAAAAGAAGATCTGTGAGTTCTTGCCACGAACCAGCGCGTTTGAAATTCGGTTCGCTCTGGCCGGTGGCGTGTGGATCGAACAGTACGCGCTCGACGCCACTGGGGAATTCGGGCTCGGCGAGAAGGTCGGGGAGGTCGTCGATGAACACGTCGCACCCCACAGCCGCGATGCGTGCCAACTTGTCGCTTCTGGTTGCCTCTAAAAAGACGCGTTCATGATCAAGTCCGTGGGTCGTATCCGTGAACCAATGTTGGGCATCCAGCCAATCGTGGGCCGCCTGATGCATGTCGATCGCAGGTCCGATGAAGGGCTGCCTCGTGCGATGGCTAATCACGTTGACCGTCACACGTTCATCTAAGCAGCGTGCCAGGAACGCGGCCGCACCAGCAAACGGTTTCGCGCGCCGGATTTCATGACCGTACACCAGACCTTGCAGTTCCGTCCATACATCTTCGCGACCGGCAGCGCGCAGAAAACCACGTACGGCCTCTTTGGTGGGCGGCGTATCCACGGGGATCATCTCTCGCTCCACAGCCGCTTCGTAGAAGAGCCCGTCGTAGCAGACGATCGTGTTGTCGAAGTCGATGCCGACAATCATTTCCACTTCTCTTTCGCTCGAACTGATTCTACTCGAATGACACACCGTCGACAGGCGCCAATTTTACTCTCAAGACGACTCATAAACTGCACTTGACGCCATTCCTACCCTGGTAGTAGAACACTCCTACCCGATTAGGAGATGGGCTCGTTCAGCACCAGAAAGGAGTCGTCGTGGCAAAGAAGCACCACTTGGCCGAGTTGCAGTTGGCCATCATGCATGTCTTGTGGAACCGACGCGAAGCAACGGTTTCGGAAGTGCGGATTGCCTTAAAGCCGGGGCGGTCGCTTGCACATACGACCGTCGGAACGATGCTAGCAAAGATGGAGGAGAAGGGGCACGTCAAGCATCGCAGCGATGGCCGCGTCAATGTCTACCGCGCGGCGATCCGCCAGGATCAAGTCAGGCAGTCGATGGTCACTGATCTCGCGGACCGCTTGTTCCAGGGCGATGTCACTCAGATGGTCTGTCACCTTTTGGACAGTCGTGAGATTACACCCGAAAACCTTGCCGAATTGAGGAAGTTGATTCGGAACAAAGAGCAGGAGCTGAATGATGAGTGATGCGATTGCACTCTCGAACACGTTGGCCACGTTTGCGGCGACGTATCTGTTCCACTCGACACTCTTGTTGGCGACATGCTGGGTATTCCTGAGACTCACGCGGACAACCAGCCACTTCCTCGTCGAACGCACTTGGAAACTGGCCGCGGTGATGGGCGTCATCACAACCTTGACGCACATGATGTTCGGCGCGAGTTTGACGTTCAGCTTGGTAGAGAGGCAATTTACATCGCCCGACGGGATTGCAGATGGCAAACTGGAATTGGGCGTTGATACCAGCGACGACCCATCGTGGTCGATTGAGAACGTCGGCGGTGCCGAGAGCGCGCTAGGTACCGGACCCGTGGCGATTCTCGATATTCCGAGTGAATCCATCGATTCAGCGGTCGTCGACTTTGATCAGAGTGTAAATTTCATTCCATACCGTCAGCCTCACAACGCGGATCTGGAGATGGTTGTCCACTCGCCGACGACAGGGTTGCTTCAAGAATCACAACACGCCGAGCGAGAAGGCGGCTTTCAGAGTGAGTTTCCGATGGAGCCCGCGTCGTCAGTGCTGGAAGACACAGTGGCCGCCAGCCAAGCGCTACGGGCCTTGTTGCCACGCATACTGCGTTGGGCTTCAACCGTCACTTCCGTTCTAGTGGCCAGCTATGTTCTCTTCGGCGGCACGCTGTTTGTGATCCAATCGCTTCGGATGCAAACACGATTCGCAACTTCGCGGCTGCTCAAAGATGGCCCGGCGCGTAAGGCAATTGACCGTTTTCTCAAACGCAACGGAATCCGGCGTAAGATTCGTTTGCTGACATCGACGACACACCACGAACCTGTGACATACGGACTGTTTGTTTGGACGATTGTGCTTCCTCAACACACGGAGGAGAGGCTAGGTAAGGAAGAGCTCAAAGCGCTGCTCGCTCATGAAGTCGCACATCTTGTCCGAGGCGATGTATCGTGGTTGTGGATCGGCCGGTTGATCTGTACTTGCCTGGCGTTTCAGCCACTCAACATGCTTGCGCGACGGAACTGGCAGCAGGCGACTGAGTATCTTTGTGACGATTGGGCGGTCGCTCGAGGCGTTCGTTCGATTTCGCTGGCCCGCTGCCTTACGCAGATTGCTGAGTGGCGCTTTGGGCGACAGACGAGCAATATTGGATTGGCGGCCGGAGGCACAAGAGCCACACTGGTTCAACGCGTCGAACGGTTGGTGAAGAACAAGCGGCCGGATGACGCATGGGCCAAGCCCCAGGGGCGGCGACTGTTGGCTGCTGGTGCTTGCACAGTTGCCATCGTACTGGTCGGGCTGACTCCACGTTTTGCGCTGCTGTTCGCGTCTACTGCCCGTTCCGCCACGCAAGAGCGAGTTGCTTCGGTAGATCACGAAGATGCATCGTGGATTCACGGCGAGTGGCAACTGTTGCAGGAAGAGCTACTCCAGCTTGACGCAGACTTGACCCATGCGGACAAACTCCTGTCGTCGACTTCACACCCATCGGAGACGGCCGGAACCATCTACGAACTGAACCGTCGAGCCGCTTCATTGCGTGCTCGCCGCACACACATCACATCGTTATTCGAAAAGGAATTGCGACGATGAAAACCTTGATTCGATTCAGCCTGGTCATCTCAGGCGCAGTGATTTTGGGAGCCATGTTGCTCTGGTTGGTTGATATGCGGCACACGAACGCCGTTGCCGCGGACCAGCCAGTGTTGCCGAATCCGGCGGCCACTCAAGGGCAGCCATGGCAGCGAATTCGCCCTCCCGTTGCAATCAGTGAAACACAGATCCTGCTGCAAACGATCATTCTGGACGTCAATCTCGAGAAGATGGCCGAGATGGGGATCGACTTTGAAACCTCGCAGGCGAGCCCTTCGCCGGCCTCGACGAAACAAACGCCAGGCCAATTCTCCATCGTGAGTCCCCGAGAAGCTCGCCTGTTTGCCAAGTTGCTTGTATCCAACGGAGCGGCGAAGATCCTTGCCGAGCCTACGATCGTCACCAGCGACAGACGTTCCGCGAGCTTCCACAGTGGCGGCGAATTCCCTTTGCTTGTTCCTCAAGCTGAGAACACGGTGGCGATCGAATTTCGCCAATTTGGTACTTCGATTGATTTCATGCCGCGAAAGCTGGCCGACGGCAAACTTCGACTGGAGATTCGCGTCGATCAGGCCGACCTCGATCAGTCGAAGAGCGTCGAGGTGAATGGAATGAAGATCCCAGGTTTGAAGACACGGCGGGTTGATACCGTGCTCGAGTTACAGGCGGGCAAGACCGCAATGTTGCGCGACAAACAACTGTTTGTGATCGTCACACCGGAGTTTGTGGCACCGCCCGCCAAAGTTAATATGCTCCCGCAACCACCCCAGCAAGTGCGCGAGATTCCCTTCCAGGCCGGCATGGACGTTTCGATGTTGCAAGGCCAATCGGTGATTTTGAGGTTCGAGACTAAGACTCGCGCGTTGCGCCTAGGGAATGACAGTATCATCGACGCTCAACCTACCGCGCCCAACCTGGTGCGGGTGAATGCAAAGCAAGCCGGCAGAACAAAGCTGGCGGTGGTCGATGAAGCAGGCGAGTTGCAGGAGATTCCAATCAACGTCGTGGCAAAGGCGCTACCGGCACCACCGAAGCTACCGGCGCCACCAAGGGTTAGACGACCGACTGAACCAGCGAGAGTTTCACTGAAGGTACTCATCTACAACCTTGATCGAAAAAAGGTGCAAGATGATGGCGTGGACGTGCACAAGACGCTTTCGGAATCCGCGGCGCTGGCGAAGACATTGGCCGCAGCGCCGGAAGGGGATTCCGCCAAGCCGGTCGTTTCGGTGATTGGCCCTCGTACTCTCGCGACGCTCACGCGACGATTGTCGCAGACAAAGGGAGCGGAGGTTTTGTCACGACCACAAGTCGGCACGATCAGTGGTCAGCCGGGTCGAGTCGAAATCGCGAGTCGTGTGCAGCTCCCGAATCCGGATGAGGTGCAGCAGGCATCTGGTCGATTTCAAGACGTAGGAATCGTCCTTGACGTCATTCCAATTGTGAAGGGCGATCTAGTTCATCTGGAAGTGCGGGCTGATCATTCGCAATTACAAGGCGAGAAGGTTGAATCGATCAGTCTGCTTGGTTCTGCGGATCTCTATCCAGGCGAGACTCTGGCCATCTGTCAGAAGGACCAAGAAGACGAGCAACTCTTGTTGCTGGTAACTCCCACCGCAATTGACCAGGGAGTAAGTGCCTCATCACCGGCAAGACTTCCGCGCGTGAATCCACACCCAGAACAGAAGACTGAAGAGGCTCAACGCGAATTGGCTGAGGCCAGGCTTGACAAGAATCAACAAGTGAAACCCTCGAAAACGCGGACCGGCAAGCCAAGAGACTTGCAAACAGTCCTGGATGAACTATTCCCTGACAAGAACATCAAAACGTATCCTCTCATCGGCAGTGTCGTGTTGATCGGCACGGCCGATCCAAGAACCGTCGAGCGGGTCATTCGAGTCGCGGAGGTTTTTTATCCTAGCGTGATCAGTCACTTGAACGAAGCTGTCACATTGCCGCAGACATCGCGAAACGGACCAAGTGAAACAACGGATGAAGTGACACGCCACACGCTGCCGAATCAGTTGCGTGAACTTCGCCAAGACGTGAAGGTGTTGCGGGGAAGCGTGAGCCAGTTGATTGACCTGCTACAAGAGCAGGTCGATAAAACACAGCCCCAGGAACCGCCTTCAATAGACTCGGAATCGTCCAACACACCGGCCACAGAGCCCGTTGCGGTGATTTGGGAAACGATTGGAATTCGCGCGGAGCCGACCGACTTCGATGCTGGTAGTCGTTACCGAGGCGGTCTCAAGATCCTGGAGGTGCGGCCAGAGAGCCCGGCGGCAAAAGAGGGAATGCGGCTGGGCGACGTGTTGGTTGGACTCGATAAATGGGAGACCCTCGAAAGCAAGAACCTCGTCTTCGCACTCGATCAATTGAAAGAAAACCATTCCGATCAACTGAAATTCTATCTGCTCCGCGGCAACGAGACGCTCTTCGGACATTTGAAGCTTGCACCGCACCCAAATCTGAAGAGCAACTCGGCTGAAGACAACGCCCTCACATCGCCCGTTGGCGAACCAACTTCCTTCTGGCGCCTCTCGTTGGATGCCGTGATCGATATCGCATTGCAGAATTCGAAGGTCACACGAAACTTGATTGGAGTTACTTTGGACAATGATTCAAACGTGATCTTGCTTGAAAGTAATGCGGACCTGGACATTAACCAGTTCGAGGTGGCCGCGAAAAAGTTGGTGGGTGATGTTGAGGAGGCGTACTGGGAGTTGTGGCTTGCGGATCGCGAATTGGAGACTGCCAGGGCTGCAAGAGACTCCGCCAAAAAACTCTGGAGCGACATAAAGGAGCGCCAACTGAATGGCGACGAGTCGAAATCGGAAGTGCAGTTGCGCCAAGAGTATTTTGCCTGTCGCGCTCAAACCGATGCGTCATTGAAGAAACTCCACGGCAGCGAGCGAGCACTACGATTTCTGATTGGGTTGGCCAGCAGCGATGGGCGACTAATTCAAGCCACGGATAAACCCGCAACATCACCGCTAAAGGTCGTCCGGAAAGAGGCGCTCGCAAATACCCTGGCCAAGGCGCCCGAGCTGCGCCAACAACGATCGACCATCCGATCGATTGAGCTTCAACTGAAGGCGGCGAAGGACATCCTGCTGCCCACAATCACGACCGATCCAGAATTGGTCACCGGCGAGGCGTTGCCCGATGCCGAGTTGTCCATCGGAACGCGGAAGAGATTGGCTCAGGTAAGAAATCTGGAATTGCGACTCGCTCATGAGAAAGCGCGGCTGGAGGAGGCCATGTCGGCGCACATCCCAGACCCAACAATTGATCTTAAGCCAAACGATCGACTGACGATCGAATCACTCGCGGACAAGAACCTCAATCGCGATGTGACAATCCTGGCCGACGGTACGATCACACTGCCTCTACTGGGTCAAGTCGTAGCAGCCGGTCGCACGCTTGAGAAGCAACGGGAGGAACTCGAATCGCTTTACAAAAAGTACTACCGTAAACCAGAGCTGACCTTGAGCTTTTACGGCACGAGTACTCCCGTCCATGGCATACCCGTGAAGGAGGACGGTGCAGATGGCTCGGTCCTTGGTCGTTCGGAAAGTGCCCCCAATCCGACGGCCGACTTACAACCTGGCGATCGCCTGCTGCTGGAGTCGCTTGCGGAAGAACGGCTTACCAGAAAGATCACGATTCTCCGTGATGGCACCGTGACCCTGCCTCTCCTCGGGCAAGTTCCGGCAGCCGGCCGCACGCTCGCAACGCTCAACAAGCAGCTGACTGAACATTACAAGAAGTACTTCACGCAACCTGAAGTTACGGTCAGCTTCCTAGGTACTTCGTTCCCCTCCCAATAACGAGCATGGACAAAAAACAGCTACACTTCTGTTCCCAGCTACGAGAAACTTCTCATCTTTCTTGCGACACGTCCATTCTTGCAACCTATAGTTCAAGGACGAAATCTGCGTCGTCTCCGCATGACGAGTCGTGAACGTGCGGCCAAGCCTCGACGCGACGACTCCCAATCATCTTCAGGCACCGGAGAATCGACATGACCGCGATCATCTTGTTAATGGTATTGCAGAACAACCCGAACGGTACACTCCTCGATGGTTTCGTTGGCCGCCGAAATCGCCCCGCCATCGTTCGCCAGATCGATCGCCCTTTCTTTGGTCGCTTGTCACGTCCCTTCCGACGTAATCGGTAGGGCGGTTAAAAGCAGTCGGTTCGCTTCCGACTGCCACTCGCAGTTTGGCCGCCGCTTCGCAGAGGAACCGCGAATGAACGCCAATGCACGCGAATCATTTCGTCCTATTCGCGTCCATTAGCGGTTCCCCACTTATTTCGAACGTCTCGTGCTCACGGCTTGGTCGTGTAGACTTTGCATCCGGCATGAATGCACTTCTTCTGGTCACCGGCCTTTGCATGTGCCGTCAATGTGATGACGGGTATCCCGCCTCGCGCAGCTTGCCTTCGGGCCGTCGAATTCGGTTGCCTCCTCGAGATCGTGCAAAGGGCGGCGACAGACCGCAGGTCTTTGCTCATCGCGGTCGATAACCGTCTCATCCGTCACCATCGGACTCAGATCGGTCCATTTTCAGCAAGGACCTGCCCAATTATTGTGCAACCCCCCAAACCGCTCGTTGACACTCGAATGTAAGGCATTTAGCATGAATAGGTTGTGGAGTTTCTGTTGTATCGGGCACTTTGAGAAGATGCGAGGCACTCGACGTTGGCCACTCCTTCCAGATCTGGTGTGTTTGGTGCTGCCACCGATCAGCGCGTTGAGCAGTTCACCGAAAGCGTCAGCTTCGACCACCGCCTTTACGCACATGACATTGCCGGATCCATCGCTCATAGCCAGATGCTGGCGGCGCAGAAACTGATCAGCCAGGACGAGCAGCAGCAGATTGAAGCCGCACTGTTAGAGATTAAAGACGAAATTGCTGAAAATCGCTTTGAGCTACGGATCGAACTCGAAGACATTCACATGCACATCGAGCAGGCGTTGATCGATCGTCTGGGCGATGTCGGCCGGAAGCTGCACACTGGTCGCAGTCGCAACGATCAGGTCTCGACGGACTTTCGGCTGTGGGTCCGCGACGCGATCGACGAGATTGATCGTCGGCTCATCCCCGCCTTGCAGGATGCCTTCGTGTCGCGGTGCGACCAGGACATGGACGTGATTCTTCCAGCCTATACGCATCTTCAGCGCGCCCAACCCGTTCTGGCACCACATTACTGGTTGGCCTATTGCGAGAAACTGCAGCGCGACCGGGATCGCCTGCGTGATTGCCGGCATCGGGTCAATGTCTGCACATTGGGGACAGCCGCCGTGGCCGGAACAACGCTGTCGATAGATCGCCAGGACGTCGCGGCGCGACTTGGTTTTGAAGAAATCTCGGCCAACAGCATCGATTCATCCAGCGACCGGGATTTTGTCCTGGAGACGGCTTTTTGCCTGACGATGATCGCCGAACATTTGAGCAGCTGGGCCGAAGAGTGGATTCTGTGGTCGACGGTTGAATTTGGCTTCATCAAGTTGCCACACGAATTCTGTACCGGTTCATCCATCATGCCTCAGAAGATCAACCCGGACGTTCTGGAGTTGATCCGTGGCAAGACCAGCCGCGTGATCGGCAACCTGCAAACGTTGTTAGTACTCGTTAAGGGCCTGCCGCTGGCCTACAACCGGGACTTGCAGGAAGACAAGCCAGCATTGTTCGACGCGGTGGATACCGTCAGCGCGTGTTTGAAATTGGCCGCGCCGCTGGTGGCGGGTGCCGAACTGCAGAGGGACACGATCGCGGCCCGGTTGGAGGACGGCTACCTGGATGCCACGACATTAATGGAGTATCTGATTCAGTGTGGGGTACCACACCGCAATGCACACCATCTAGTTGGCGATTTGGTGCGTCAAGCGAAAGACCGGCCAGTGCCCTTGTCCGGCCTTCCCGCTGAGGTCTTTGACGCGGCACACGCCGGACTTGGCGAAGACGTTTACAAGGTCCTTGGTGTGGAAAAAGCGGTCAGGGCATTTCGCAGCCACGGCTCGACGGCACCGAAAGAAGTCGCCAAACAGGTCACCCTATGGAGAGAACGACTGTCGATCACTTAGGAAAGACATGATTAGCCCGCATCGGTTTGCATCTTCGAGAGTACATCCATGACGACGACGAAATCGAAATCACTCGCCTTCTTGATATCAACGCTAAGCGTCCTCGTGGTGCCGCTTTCGCTCTCCGCGCAGGATCCGTTCGGCGACCCGTTTGGTGGCACTACGACGGCGGCACCTGAACCGGCGCCCAGCCCTGGCCCCGCAGATCAGGCAAAGCCCGGCGAGGATGCCGATCCCCTGATCAAGAGCATCGTCGACGCCAAACCGACGTCACCGGCCAATCTCGTTCGTTCGATCGAGATCTTGCTGGACTACGGTCGTCCGGATGTCGCCAAGACCTTTGCTGATCGACTAAATGCGATGACTCTCACGCCGGGACAATTGGTAGAATTACACACGCGATTTCGCTCAGGGATCTTTTTTCGTATCGCTCAAGAGGAACTCCTTCAGCCAGCTGGCGCTTCAATTGCAAAGAGTGTGATGGAAGCGGCGAATCAAGCCGCGCGCGATCGCGTGGCGCCGCTCATTCGCCAGCTTTCTGATCCCGATCCTGCTCAGCGATATACTGCGATCGTCGACCTTCGGGAGGCTCAAGATGCAGCCATCAATGCGATGCTACAAGTCCTGGGCGACGCGAGTCGGGCTGCTGAACATCGAGTTGTGCGTGACGGGCTAGTCACCATCTTGACACCGCCGGTCGAAGTGCAGTTCCGCAACAAGTCGATGCCGTTGACTGAGATTGTGGTCAGTGCGGTTACCACATCCGATCCTACGTTGCAGGTTCAAGTGCTGAGTATTCTGGGTCGATTGTCCGCTCGTGGGGCAACACCGTTCTTGCTTCGTCCATCCCTCGCGGCAGACAGCACGCCCCAAGTCAAGAACGTTGCCCGTCAGGCGTTGCTCAATATCGTGGGTGCCTTGCCAACACAGCGGGAAGCCGAGATCTATCTTGAACGCCGCGCGCGGACTTATCTAGCAGACCAACGCGCTGCTGCACATGATAATCGAACCACGACCACGGTTTGGCAGTGGGACGACACGAATCGTGCCGCCACGCAACAGCAAATTGACTTCGAACAAACGGCCTTGCTGAAAGCGCGGCACTTGACGCGAGAACTCTATCTGCTGAATCCGGACAAGCTGCTATTTCGCAATTTGTACTTGGCGACAGCCCTGCATACAGAAAAGACGCTGGGTGGCCATTCCACGCCGCTGGCGACAGAAGCCGGCACCGCATTTGCCGAGACTGCGGCGGGAGGCGTTGACACCGTCCTGGAGGTTTTTGAATTCGCCCTGAAGAATGACCAGGTTGCCGGTGCAATTGGTGCCGTCGAAGTGCTGGGAAAGATCGGCGACGCATCGCTGCTGGCGACGACAGACGGTCGCCCTGGGTTGTTGACACAGATGCTGTTGCATGAAGATCGACGGATGCGATTCGGAGCTGCTCGGGTGATCCTGCAGCTGGACCCTCAACGGCCTTATCCCGGGTCAAGCTATCTGGTGGAGGCACTGGCCTATTTTGCCAGCACCGGAGGCACGCGCCGCATCCTGGTCGCTCATCCGCGTACGGACTTCGGCCAGTTTGTCGTCGGCATGTTTCGCGAACTGGGCTTCGATGCGGACACCGCGCAGACGGGCAATCAGGCGATCAAATTGGCTCACGCGTCGCCTGACTATCAGTTCGTTTTGATCAGTGACGCGATTGACCGACCGGCAGTTGCCGAGCTGATGCAGCAGTTACGTCGCGACCCGCGTACGCGCAACCTACCGCTGGGCGTGATGACGCGCCAGGAGCGCGCCAGGCGGATGGACCACCTGACGCAAACTGACCCGTTGGCGATTGCATTTCCTCGCCTCCACTCGACCGAAGGGGCACGTATTCAAACACGTCGCCTCTTGAAGATCGCTGGACGCAGCCGGCTGGGGACTGACGAACGGATCGCGCATGCCGAATTCGCCCTCCAACAAATAGCCAAACTGGCAGGCGAGCCAGAAACCTACGCTTTCTACGATCTCGTCCGGTACGAATCGTCAGTCCGCGGTGCGCTGGCCAACAGCCTCATCGCGGATCAGGCAGCGATGGCGCTTGGCCTGCTGGCCACACCCGATGCCCAGCGAACGCTGATCGAGGTTGCGAACCAGTTGGCCAGACCGTTGCTGGATCGACAGGCCGCGGCCAAGGCCTTCGAGGCGTCCATCAAGCGCCGCGGTATCCTATTGACCCGAGGAGAGATCCTGGCCCAATATGATCGTTACAACGAAAGCGCCACCGCTGACGTCGAGACGCAAGAAGTTCTGGGTTCTATCCTTGATGCGATCGAGGCGCCCACTCAATCCAAACCAGATGCCGATGCTGGTGTCACTACCGAAGAATGATCAGCGCGCAATCATCGCGTGAGATCTACGGTCACCGCCACTGATGTCCTCGTTCGGTCATCTCAACAACTCGGAGACGCTTGGTCCGCCGATCACCGGCATCATCGGATCCGGTGTGGCGATGCAGAAAGTGTATCGCACCACTCGTCGTGTCGCGCGGAGCAACGCTTCGGTTCTTCTTCTGGGCGAAACCGGTACCGGCAAAGAGCTGATTGCCAACGCCCTTCATCAACTGAGCGATCGCCACGGTCGACCCTTCGTCAAAGTCAATTGCGGCGCGCTCAGCGAGAGCCTGCTGGAAAGCGAGCTCTTTGGTCACGTCCGCGGATCGTTTACGGGGGCCGTAAACAATCGCACTGGTCGGTTCGAAGCAGCGCATACCGGGACCATTTTTCTGGATGAGATAAACTCGACCACGATGCACCTGCAGGTCAAACTGCTCCGAGTGCTCCAAGAGCGCGAATTCGAGCGGGTTGGCGATACACAAACGTTGCGTGTCGATACGCGCGTGATTGCGGCCAGCAATCGCAACTTGATGGACGAAGTTGAAGCCGAACGGTTTCGCGAAGATCTATACTGGCGACTTAATGTCGTCCCCATCAGCATCCCACCTCTTCGTGATCGTCGCGAAGACATCTCGGAACTGGTCGCCCACTTCTTGGCCGTGTACAGCGAAGCCAACGACCGATTTGTCGTGCATATCGATCCGCAGGCCATGAAAGCGATGCAAGAATACCACTGGCCGGGCAACGTTCGTGAACTGCAGAACTACGTTGAACGGGCCGTCGTGATGGCCGATTCCGATGAACTGGCGCTGGATTTGTTGCCCGAAGTGGTGCGCGGTGGCAAGGAACAACGGGCTTCCCAGTTACGCGGGGCCGACATGGAGTCATTGACCTACGAAATGGTGCAACAAGGGCTGGCCAACGCTGGACCGGGCGAAGACAGCTTGCATAACAAGATCGTGAATCGGCTGGAACGCGAACTGATCGCGCAGGTTATGCTGGCCTGCAACAACGTGCAAACCAAAGCTGCTGCCAAATTGGGCATCAACCGCAATACGTTGCACAAGAAACTCAAGGAACACAATCTCGAGTTGTGAGGTTGTGTGGGCCTGTCATAGGCAACGCCGCAAATGCCTATTCGACATTCGACGAGACGACCTCCAAGATCTTGGCCTCACGGTGCTGCAAAAGGTGACCTTGCTTGTTTAACAGGAAGCGGTAGAAGATCACGGCGAGCGGGAACTCCACGGCCGACGTAATCAAATACAAAGGGAACCAACGTCCTCCCGCGAACTTGTCCAAGAGCAATTCGATCACCAGCGCTCCGACCGCCGGAAGCAGCACCAGGGGCATCATCATGATGGCGAACATATGAACCATCATCGGCACGAACTTTGGCTGGATCGGTTTCAGAGACCCCGCCGAAACGGGCATCGGCGCAAACATCGACGTCATATTGCCGACCAGGCAGATCAGCAGGTAGGCCGGGACGAACTGAATCAGCGTTGCCAAGAAATGCATGATTCTCATCGGTAAGACAATTTGTATCACTACCACTACGACGAGCGCCATCATGGCGGCCAGCGGCGCAATCACCAGGTTCTTGCCAAGCAAAATATCACGCCGCGCGACGGGCATCAAAACGAACGCGCGAAATCCCCCCCGTTCGTTTCCAAATACGTTGATCATTAACTGCATCACGCCGAACAATGTCATGGCGATCGCGCTGACCGCTAAGAAAGGGTACCCGTCTTCTGGCATGTTACGCCCCGGCCCCAGGAAGATCATCGACCCAAAAATTACAACCATGATGATCGGCGTCATCAAGGCCATCTTGGCTTCTGGCGCGCGGAGCATGTTGCGGAGCCCGGCATACACCACGACCGACACCTGTTCCGAGCAACCCCATACAGTCTTTTCCAGGAATGGTGCCGCCAGGATTTTCGGACTGTCCTTCTTGGTAACTTGACGCGGTTTGGTCGCCTTAACCTGTCCCGTATAGACCTGCATGGTGGCTCGATACGACCTCCACAAACTGACCATGCCCAACAGCGTCATGCCAAGCGATCCAAGTAGGCCCGGCCAAGGATTACCGGCAGCGGCTGCGCGGGCCCCATACGGCAGCCAACCCACGGGTATGACAAGGTTGACCATCGCAATGTTGTCGACGATCGCACGAACGCGGCGAGTCTTCTCCTGCTTCTTGTCGCCAGCATTCTGCTCTTCCAATTCCTTCAGCCGTCGACCGTGCTCGACAGGATCGATCTCTCCAGCGGACAGTTTCTGCGCCAACTCGGTTTTCGCCGTGTTTTCTGTTCTATTTCTTGTCTGCATTCGATTCCGCTGAAACGCCAAGTTGGCAAGGTTGGGCAGCTGTGTCATCAGAATAAAGGCAGCCGTCACCACCGTGATGATCGTTCGTCGGCGACGCTTGTCCCGCATCAACGTCGCCATCCAGCCACGAAACTGATAGGTCGGCGCGGAGACGAGTAGCACGAATCCCACCACCAGTGGAAACAGCAACAGCATCGCTGGACCGTGAGTCACGACCGACGCGATACTCAGTCCGATCATGGTGGGCAAAAACAAGATGATCGCGAAACTCACCAGGGAACTCAGGTAGTTCAGCAAGAATGCTCCCGTTGGCGAGATGGGAAAATGCAACATCTTGTCCAGCGAGAGAAACTCCGATCGCTGCAGTTCGGTGACCACGCCCATCGACCACAAGAACAGGAACGAGAGGATGATCAAGTCCCACATGAACATCATGTGGTCGGGTTCGGCCTTGGACAACGTCAAACAGCCCACAATCAGTGCCACAAAAAACGCCAACACCGCCGAGACTAGCGCCCCTACGACCAGCGCCACCGTCAGCACGGCGTTGACCTTCCCCGCCCGCCGCCATTGGTTGTAGCTGAGCCGCCAGCGCAGCCAGAGAATAAGTGTCAAATGCTGCCAGTTCACGACGGATCGACCTCGACAGCTGGTGGTGATTCTGCCGGCGGATCGGCTTCCTGTTCGTCGACCGCCACACCTTCCAACCAACTCAATCGCTGAGTCGCACCCTCGGTCGTGCCGACCTTCTCCAAGAATCGCTGCTCCAACGAACTGCCTTGGCGCAGCGCATCCAGCGACGTCTGCTCGACCAACTTGCCGCCTGCGATGATGCCGACATGCGTACAAATGCGTTCCACGATTTCCAGCACGTGCGAAGTAATGAAGATGGTCGATCCGCGGGAAACGAAGTTCGCCAGCAACTCGCGAATCACGCGCGACGTCACCGCATCAACGCCTTCAAAAGGTTCGTCCAGGAAAAGCAGCTCGGGATTTGGCAAGAGTGACGCAGCCAGGGCAAGTTTCTTTTTCATACCGTGCGAGTATTCGAATGTCAGTTTCTTGCCCACATCCTCCAGTCCCAAAATCGTCAATAGCTCCTCGATCCGCTGGCGAATCATCTCCTTGGGCAACAGGAACATCCGACCGACGAACGTCAAGTATTCGTGCGCCGTCAGATTGTCGAACAACGCCAGATCCTCGGGCACGACACCGATCTGTTTTTTGATTTCGATCGCCTCCGTGTGATCCCAGGTGTTCTTTCCGAGCAACGAGACTTCGCCCGAACTAGGTGCCAAGATGCCGGTCAACATCTTGATCGTGGTCGACTTGCCGGCACCGTTGGGGCCAAGAAATCCGTACAACGTTCCTCGTTTGACTTTCAACTCCACATGGTCGACAGCGCAGAAGTCGTCAAAATAACGGGTCAAACCACGTGTCTCGATTGCCAGGTTCATAGGCTAGTTTCTTTCCGCCAGAGGATCAGTGCTCGCACGACCAACAGACTCATTCTAACGATCGGCCCGGGCTCGCGAAACGCGGTGCTAGAGAGGGTCAAGTGAAACAACTTCGATTCGCGAGTTCAGTCCTTCGGTCCAGGTCGTAAACAAAGGACACCGCATGAACGTCTTCACTCATCTTCCCAAGCCACTGAGGCGTACCCAACCCACTCCGGTGTGGCAGTGCGAGTTTGACTTCGCCAGCCCTTGAGTTAGAATCCAACCGATCTTAACTGCCAGCCTGCCAGCCCCTTTGCCGCGGATTATCATGGCCATGAATCGCCCTTCTTCCCCCAGCGCAAATCGTTGGTCGGCGTCCGGATCGGTGTACCGATGTTGCCTTGTGATGTGCCTGATTGGCTTGTCATTACCAGCGGCTAGCTGCAAGCAGAATCAAATAAAGTCCCTGCTGAACGCCGGAAATGAACCAGAGGCGACACCGCAAGAGAAGGCCGAACTGCAGGCCGCACCTGTCGTGAGTCCCACACCTCCCATGCCAGCTAGGTCGAGCGCGCCGGTGTCGGCGATCGATGTCGACCCGGGCAGCGGTCGCGATGTGACGATGGTCGCCGGCTTTCGGATGAGGCCGCCTGAGACGTTTAACGTCATTTTCGAGGAAGAGGGAGAAGAGTTTCGTTCCAGCTACGTGCAGTATCGCTGGGAACGTCTGTCGGGCGGTGCGTGGTTCATCGTGACATTTCTCAGCGGGATGGACTACGAGGGTTCTCGTGCACCAAGAATCCAAAACGAGCGAGTCGTACTGCAGAGGATTCGGTCCGCCTTCGCCCGGATCGATGAGAAACACCAGTTACGCAGCAATGGTTCGCAAACCGAAACGCTAGCGGGTCTGAGGGCCGTACGAACCAACGTCGCCGGCAAAGTCAAAGGCGAAGATGCCATCGGGCACCTCTACCTACTATCCGCTGGCAAACACTGGGTGGAGATCGTTGCCTTGGCGACTGAATCCAATCGTAGTGTGTTGAAGATCTGCCGAGAGTCGGTCAACACGTTGTCGCGCGTTCCGGCAAAGAAGCGGTAGCCTGCCCGATAGAGAATCGGTATCGAGCTGGGGGTCGAGCTGGTAGAATAGAGTATTCTGGCCACGTTTCGATCGTCTCGCGCACCCTCGTCGTTGCCTCTGATGTTTTCCATTTTCGACATCACAATCACCTGTTTTGCATCCAGTTACGCGGTTTGTCTCGCACTGGAAGCCTCGCGGTTGTTGTTCCAGGCGCGGATCCGTCAACTGTTGGTCATCGGTATGGCAGTGGCAGGGCTGTTTGCCCATTCGATCTACTTGGTGGCGGCGTTGCGAGACCAGTTGGCCGCCGGCAACGTGGCACCTCTTTCCAATTGGCACGATTTTTGTTTGCTCGCGGCCTGGGTCCTGGTTGGTGCGTATCTAGGTTTGGCGCTGCGGCGTCCTCAAAACAACGTGGGGCTGTTTGTGCTGCCGCCGGTGTTGGGATTAATCGGACTGGCAGTCCTATTTCAGACGAGTCCGTCTTTCCCACGTAACGACGCCCTGTATGTCTGGCGGATGATTCACGGGCTGATGTTACTGGTCGGAACCGTGGCCGTGACGCTGGGCTTCACGACGGGCCTGATGTACCTGGTTCAGGCCTATCGCTTGAAACACAAATTGCTGCCCCGTCGTGGACTACGACTACCCAGCTTGGAATGGCTCCAGCGATTCAACGGCGAATCGCTTGTCGTCTCGACAGGATCTTTGGCCATTGGCTTGATTTCCGGTGTGGTTCTTAACTTTCTGCAACGATCGGCCGCAGCGGTTGTCGCGTGGACGGACCCTGTGGTTCTTTCATCCGCCCTGTTGTTCACCTGGCTTGCCTGTATGACGACGTTTGAATCCGTTTACAAACCAGCACGACAAGGCCGCAAAGTCGCGTACCTGACCATGGCCAGTTTTCTCTTCCTGCTGTTGGCGCTGGGATTCGTCTTAACCGGCCAACATGCCAGCCAAGCGTCCACCCAGAAGTCCATCTCCAAAACCGAATTGAGCTCTCTCTCTCTCTCGACTGCCGGGCCGTTTTCGAATGATCCTGGTGCGGGAGGCGGATCGTGAAGTTGCAAGTCACTGGGTGTAGCCACCACAATTCGACCGTCGAAATGCGAGAGCGGTTGGCCTTCAGTCCGGCACAGTTGCGCGAAGCGCATGTTCGCCTGCGAGACCAGTTCCCGGACGCCGAGGCCGTGCTGCTATCAACCTGCAATCGCGTCGAGCTCTATTTTGCCGCGCGGGAGGCAGCTCAATGCCCGACTCATCACCAAGTCGTCGAGTTCCTAGCGGATTTCCACGGCTTGGAACCGGCTGGCTTCTTTGACGACTTGTTCGAACGAACCGGCGAAGATGCCGTCCGCCATCTGTTCACCGTCGCAGCCAGCTTGGACAGCATGGTCGTAGGCGAAGCTCAGATTCTGCCACAAGTAAAGACTGCGTATGATCAAGCCACCTCTGGCGATAGCACCGGCCCGCTGACGCACGCCGCATTTCAAGCTGCCATTCGAGTAGCCCGCAGGATTGCCCGTGATACGTCGATCAACCAGCGCCGTGTCAGCATTCCCAGCATCGCAGTCGCCGATTTCGCCAAAGGTTTCTTTGAACGCTTCGACGACAAAAAGGTGCTGGTCATTGGTGCCGGAGAGATGGCAGAAGAAACACTCCGCTATTTGATCGACGAGGGTGTCAGCGACATTACGATCGTCAATCGCAGTCGCGAGCGAGCCGATCTACTGGCTGATAATGTGGCTGGCTGCGTTTGCCCCTGGGAACAGCTCGAGGGCCAATTGAGAGACGCGGACCTCGTCGTCAGTACGACTGGTGCCGCCGTGCCTATTGTTGATGAAATCCGCTTCAAGCCGATCCATCTTGGTCGATCAAAGAGGCCATTGTTCGTCCTCGATTTGGCCGTCCCGCGCGACTTTGCCCCGAAAGTTGGTGACTACTCCGATGTCTACCTGTATTCGATCGACGATCTCAGCAAAACCTGCGAGGCCAATAAGCTAAAACGCAAGAAGGAATGGCCCAAAGCCGAGCGGATTATCGAAGAGGAAACCGCTCAATTCATGGCGGAGTTGAATCACCGGGCAATCGGCCCTGTCATCAAACGATTGCGGGCTCAAGCAGATAAAAGTAAGAATGACGAGCTGAATCGGTTGTTGAACAAGCTACCAGGACTCGACGACCGCAGCCGCCAGGATATTGAACAGGCCTTCAATCGGCTCGTGAACAAAGTCCTGCACCCGCCACTAGAGTCCTTGCGCGTCGAAGCCCAACGAGGTTCTCCGCATGGACTACTGGAAGCGCTTAAGCGACTCTTCCAGATCAAAGACTGAAGGTCTTTCGACCAATCGACGGCGATTCTAGCCGAGATCGACAACGTCGCTTACCAGTCTTCATCTTCTTCGTCGTCGTCGCTCCACTCGTCGTCGTCATCGTCGTCATCGTCGTCATCGTCGTCATCGTCGTCATCGTCGTCATCGTCGTCATCGTCGTCATCGTCGTCATCGTCGTC
>PVBE011785668.1_pt1 | contig 68692 bp, 63 predicted proteins | sample 1631181 | NCBI WGS metagenome assembly PVBE01 (sample SAMN08397723, study PRJNA350692) | Marine metagenome, whole genome shotgun sequencing project. | isolation source: water | place: Pacific Ocean | collected 2012-04
GCGAACGCCAAAACGAAATCCAAGACAGGGGAAACAGCTCTGGATTACGCAAAAGAAAACGAAAAGATTTACAAGACAAAAGCCTATTGGGAGCTCAATGACGCTTTCCATAATCAGGATTGAGCGACTCTAAAAGGCTCCATTAACCCGCCGGCGATAAATGGCAGGACTGCCCATCCCAGCTAGGACAAAATTGGGACAAGCTCTTCGCTTCTGAAGATCCTCATAACTTCTTAGCAACTCAAAAAAGAAACTCGTCCTAACTGAAAACAGCTAGAACGAGCTTTTTGGTGGGCAGAGGCAGAATTGAACTGCCGACACACGGATTTTCAATCCGTTGCTCTACCAACTGAGCTATCCGCCCGTGTGCGGGCCGAAAAGGATACCTTCGCGCGGCGGCGAGGGCTAGTCCCTGATGGAATCGGCGGAGGCGCAAAGCCCTTTTGCCTTTTCGCAGTCTTTCGCCACTTGGGCTTGGAAGGCAGTGGTATCAGGAAACTCAACCTCGTCTCGGATTTTGGAGAGAAAGTGAATCTCCAAGTTGCGCCCGTAAAGGTCGCCTTCGTAATCCATGAGATGAACTTCGATTGAGGTTCCAGATTTGCCAAAAGTTGGCCTGTGCCCAAGGTTGGCAACCGCAGGGTGGAAAGCGCCATCAAGTTGGGCGAACACGGCATACACACCGTCGGGTGGGCGGAGCTCATGGTGAAGATCCAAGTTGGCGGTTGGGAACCCAAGCTCTTTGCCGCGGCCATCGCCATGAATGACCGTACCCAGAACAGAGACTGCGCGTCCGAGCATTTTGGAGGCCCTTCGAAGTTCGCCCAGCTGAACAGCTTCTCGGATTGCGGTGCTGGAAACAGCTCTCCCTTCTAAGCACATGGGCGCAACTTCGGTCAGCTGAATGCCAAGCTCCTCCGAAAGAGGGTGCAAAGATTCAACTGTTCCGCCTCGGCCTTTTCCAAACTTACTATCAAACCCAAGAACAAGTTCCTTCAGGCCCATGGAAGCAATTAAATAATCTTTCAAGAATTGCTCAGCACTCAAATTGCGAATGGATTCTGTGAACTCCAAGACCAAGCACAACTCAAATCCAAGCCGCTCAAACAGGCGGAGTCGATGCTCAAGACTAGTGATTGTTGGAGGGGCTGTGCCACGCAAAAGGGATTTTGGATGGTCCGCAAAAGTAACAACTGTGGGAGTGAGAGATTTAGCTTTTGCCAAATCAAAAACTCTTTGAAAAACGGCATGGTGACCAAGGTGGACGCCATCAAAGACTCCAATCGTGGCTATACAGGCGGAACTTGGCGAGAAGTCCTCTAAGGCTTCAAAGCCATTCAGTCTAAGCATTTTCCAAATAGTCTCTTTCAAGCTCTGCCAAAGCTTGTTTTATTAAAGTTCGGTCAGCGGGGGACATCCGGTCAATAAATAAAACTCCCTCTAAGTGGTCGAACTCGTGTTGGAAAACTCGTGCTGCCCAACCCTCGAGCTCTAGCCGAATTTCTTGGCCTTGTAGATTTTGAGCTTCTACCGTAACTCGAATGGGTCGAGAAACTTGGCCGTTAATCTCTGGGAAAGACAAGCACCCTTCTTCAGCAAAATCCTTATCTTTGCCTTTGGAGACAATGCGCGGATTGCAGAGTACGGCCTCGGCTTCGGTGGCTTCGGCCTCACCTTCGGGGTTGAAAACCATCATGCGGATATTGAGCCCGACCTGAGGGGCGGCGAGGCCAACCCCCTGTGTTTGGTACATCAGCTGGAACATGTCCCGGGCCGCAACCTCCAGTTCAGGGCCAAAATCCTGGACCGGAGTATTTTTTGCGCGCAGGCGCGGATCGGGGTAGAGGACGATGTCCATTCTTCTCGCTAGGTCATAGAATACGCATCTTCATCCATGGACCTAAAAAAGCACCTCGATCGGGCCGAACAGGCCCTTCACCGTGGGCAGGCGGATTTCTCCGCTGAGCTCTGCGACCAAGTACTGGATTTCGCCCCAGGCGAAGCCCGAGCGGCCGAACTATTGGCCAAGTCCCTCCTGCAACTTGGAGGGAAAAAGTCTCTCCTCGGGAAACTAGGGGCGGGACCAGCGGGCTTCGCGGCGGGCTTCTCCAAAATCACAAAAAATCCCGATGCCGAAGCTCGCGCTAGGCGGCGGGCTTTCATTAAGGACCCAGGTGATATTAGGAAGGGGTGTTCCTGGGCGGAAGCACTGGAGCGTGCGGGATACGCTGGAGCCGCTCTGGGGGCATTTGGCGCTCTTTCCGAAAGCGATGTCATGGCTGCAAAACAGGCGGGGGCTCTTGCCCACGCCCAAGGAGAAGTGGATTTGGCTCTGGAGTACTACCAGCGGGCATTGGATGTCGATCCCCGTGACACCGACGCTTTGCGAGCACGCAAAAACCTGGCCGCCGAGCAGGCTCTCCGCACCAAGCGTTACGACGAGGCAGATAGCGCTCTTGACCTCTTGGTGGAGATGGACAAGCCTACTGAAGGCGAGGAATGAAACCCCTTGCCCATCTGCCCGCCTCGGGTAGAATGGGCGGCCCGATTTTCGGGAAACACCACTTAGAAAAGATGCCAAATACCCCATCTGCAAAGCGCGACCTAAAAAAGAGCGCAGACCGCCGCGAACTCAACCGTGGCCGCAAGTCCTCCATGCGTACCTGGATTAAGAAGACCCTCGTCGCTGTTGAAGCTGGTGATTTAGAGGCCGCCGAAACGAACTTTGTCATGGCTCAGAAGATGATTGACAAGAATGCGAAGTGGAACCAAATCCACGCCAATACGGCCGCCCACAGCAAGTCCAAACTTGCAAAGGCAGTTGCTTCTCTCAAGAAGTAAGCTCGTTATCAACCCAAGAAAAAAAGGAGCCGTATGGCTCCTTTTTTTGTGTTCTCCCCAGAAGGGGAATCGTCTAGCTTATCGAGCGCCCAAGACTTTGCCGTAGCGGTAGTACACCTCGAGGATAAGAGCGCCAGTGCTGGTGGTGTAAACGCGGCCGCCCTCTTCGCCCCATGGGCCCACAGGGTCCCAAGAGCCGTAGAAGTTGTCCTTTTCGTTTTCCATGCGTTGGTTATCAATAAGAGTGGTTTCAATAGCCTTCTTCCACTTCTTCCATGCAGGCCCGCCCCATTGGTTGAGGGCGAATGTCCCGTAGTACCAGTAGTAGAAGTCACAGGAACCGCCTTCAGCATCCCACTCAGGAAGAGTACTCGCAATCAGGTTGGCTTGCTTGTTCATCATGGCGTAGTTCGGATGGTCCTTCCACTTCTTCACTTTGGTCGTGTCGGTCATGAAGATTCGGCACAGGAGAGCTACGGCAGTCAGAGCTTCCGACTTTTCAGCAGGGAATTTGAATTCGTAACCGCGTGGACGGGATGAGCGGCTTCCAGGGCCAGCACCATCGCCAAAGGAGTATCCAGTACGGCCGGTAGCAGGGAGAGTCATCGACTCAAACCAAGCTTCGCTGTCATTCCAAACCGCTGTGTCTACAGGGATTTTTGCGTCCGAGGCAGTTTTGAGGGCAAAGATCATCCAGCCCGTAATCGAAGAATCGTTGTCACCGTTGGCTTCTAACTGATAGCGCCAAACGCCATAAGGGTTCCGCGAGTTATTTATGACGGCAATCGCTTTTTTCATGTTCTTGCGAAGAAGAGGCGAACGGTTCGAGAAGTAGTAAGCCTCGCCCATGGCCATGGTGGCAATAGAGTGGTTGTACAGAGTTGCGTTTCCAACTTCATCTCCGAAGAGGCCATCTTCAAGCTGGCTCTTTTTGAGCCAGTTGACCCCTTTCTTAACGTCGTCTTTGTACTCCCCATTGCTCATGGTGTTTCCGTGCCCCATGAAGGCAAGAAGAGAGAGACCGGTGAGTCCAGTGTCATTGACGGGAGAGCCGCTGCCGTCAGATGCTGGCTTGTCCGGGTACTTGTCTTCATACATGAACTCGTCGGCATCCCAGAAACCATCAGCGGACTGGTGGTCATGAAGCCACTTGAGGGCTGCGGCCACGGCCTTTTCAGTAGCGTTGCCGCGCTTCCCGCCACGGCCACCACGGCCACCGTACTTTCCTCCAGCGCCACCACCGAGACCAACAGCGTTGTTCCAGGATTCACTATCGAAGGGGGAGTCAGCATCGAAGTCAGGGTCACCGGTTTCTTCCAGCGTTTCCATTTCTTCTTCCATCTCGGCTTCCTGGAGAACAGGCTCCTCAATGGGTTCCTCGATGATCTCTTCTTCGGGCTCTTCTTCTTCTTCCACTTCAGGGGGTGGAGGTTCGGCCGCCATTTCGATAGTTGGGGCTTCCGATACTTGAGGGCGCAGGAAGGCGAGACCGGCGAGAAGAAGGGCAATCAGGAGGTGGATGCCTAAGGAAATGAGGAGATAGGGCGCCTTAGAAATGGTGTCCGCCAGGACATCGTTAAAGCTCGTCTCGTGTTCCCACGGACGGTGGTAATCCAGTTCCTCGAGTTCGTTGTAATCTTCTTCAGTCATGAAACGCTCCGGGCCAGGGTGGTGTTGGCCTACGGGAGAACCAACGGCCCATGGAGGGCATCGGTTCAGTGGGGGTGGCGGATTTTACAGCTCTTCTTCAGGGTCTCTTGAAGTCTCGCCGACCAAGGAATCGAGGGCAATATCCACTCTGGGTCCCCAGAGATAGCACCTTTGCCGCAGGCGGTTGATGGATTCTCGGAAAATTGCTTCAGCTTGTTCCTTAAGAAGCATGTCTCTGATAGTGAGCTGAGCCTCGGAAAATGGCATAACCCCTTCTGCTTCAACGCTTTCCGCCAAAACGAGGGCGCCCCAGCCAGAGGGGAGGGGTATGGGCTCGCTGAGCTCTCCTGTTGAGGCCTGCAGGAGAAAATCTCGAATGGGCTTCTGGCCAACGCGGTTTTCTGTTTTCGGGTTGAAGTGACCCGTGCTGCCCCCGAGAGTTGGTTTGTAAGAGGAAAAGTCCCGGGCTTGGATGGCAAAGACCTTCTCGCCAGCGGCAATCTCGGCCCTAAGCTTTTTCAGAAAAGCAAGCGTGTCTGGGATTTCTGGAGTCGGACGAATCGTAATTAGGCGAGCCAGGACGCGGGCTTCGTGTTGAAAATCGTTCAGGTGCTCGTTGTAGTAAGCGAGCATCTCGGCGGGGGAGACATACATTTTGACCTTGTAACCCTCACCTTTCGAGGGGGCATGGCCAAACTCCTTTTGCCGGTAAAGCAAGGAGAGGGCGAAGGCCCGAATTTGCTTCGCTTCGTCCTCAATAGTTTTGCCTTGAAGCGTAAGGTGGCGATTGAGCGCCGCCAAGGACCCAAGTTCTTTGGCGCGGCGGTCAAGCTCGTCCGAAACGTAATTGTCCAAAGCCGCCTCATCTCCACCAGTCATTCGGAACCCTTCACGGAAAAGAAGTTCGGAAAGTAAGTTGGCAAAGGCGCGGTTGATGAGTTCAGGAGATGGTTGGCCGCCAAAAGAGTCGGCTGCAGCAAGGTGAACATCTCGCCGGGTGAGAACGTTGTCGTTCACGATGGCCAGGAGTTCATCCACCAACTCAAGCTTGGGCTCGGGTTTTTGTGGAAGTGCGGTGGCGAGGAGTATGGCTGAAAGCATCATGGGGCGTGGATTATGAAGACCGTGAGGGGGATTTTCTCCTTTTCTTTGGAAGACTGCAAGCTGCTGCGATTTTAAAAAGATGGGAGAGGACTTCTTCGGGTGGGCAAGAGGGATTGGGGAGAATCCAGTGGGCTTGGCGTGGCGTGATGATTCGAAGCAGCACATCCTTTTTCCGGAGTGCTTTTTCTAATGTTTTCATGTCCCGAACTCGGCAAATCAGGCGGTCGTCGACTCGCTGTAGGGCATCCAGCCCCAACTCGCCAAGGCGATGTTTAAGGAAAAAGAGTTGAGCAAGGTGTTGAACTTCTTGGGGCGGGGGGCCAAATCGGTCTTGCACCCCAGAAAGCGCATCCAATATTTGTTCCGGCGACCTAGTTTTGTCGAAAACTCGCAGAATCTCAAGCCGAGCCTCTTCGTCTGGAATAAAGGAGGGGGAGAGAGAGGCGGAAACGCCAATAGATAAGTCTGCAACAGGAGTAGTCAGTGGACCGCCCTTTTTTCGTTTTGGATTGCGCTTGAGTCGGCCCACGGCTTGAGAAAGGAGCCGGCGATAAGTTTCGTATCCCACAGCGTTGATGTGGCCGGACTGTTCTTTGCCGAGCAAGTTTCCGGCACCACGGATTTCTAAATCACGCATGGCGATTTGAAATCCTGCGCCGAGATAGCGAAGTTCTTCAACTGCCTTCAGTCGACGCCGCGAATCGCGCGCCATGGGTTTTCCGCGCGGTATTAATAAGTAACACCAGCCACGATGAGTTGATCGGCCGACACGCCCGCGAAGCTGATGTAGGTCGGCGAGACCAAAGTTTTGAGCATCATCAATGAAAATTGTGTTTGCATTGGGGATGTCGAGGCCGCTCTCCACAATTGTCGTGGAGCACAGAATGTCAGCTTCGCCGCGAACAAAGGCCAGCATTGCCTTTTCTAATTCTTTAGGGTCCATTTGCCCATGACCTGTCACGATGTTGGCTTCAGGGACCAGGCGCTTGAGTTGGGTAGCAATACGGTCGAGGCTATGGACGCGGTTGTGGACGAAGAAAACTTGTCCACCGCGGGAGATTTCTCGCCGAATAGCTTCTTGGACCAAGTCGCTTTCGTCGGAGTAGCGAATTTCTGTGTGTACCTCTTGCCGTCCTGCCGGCGCTGTGGAAAGGGCGGTGATGTCGCGGATTCCAGCCATGGCCATATGCAAGGTCCGAGGAATAGGCGTGGCGCTTAATGTGAGGATATCAACTTGCGACCGTTTCTTTTTGAGAAGGTCTTTTGCTTTGACTCCAAAACGCTGCTCTTCATCCACGATAACTAGGCCAAGCTTTGAAAATTTTACATCTTTTGAAAGTACACGATGAGTTCCAATAACAAGGTCTACGGTTCCACAGTTAATTCCATCAATAACTTCTTTCCGTTTTCGTGGAGGGACAATCCTGGATAACTGTTCAATACGAACAGGCCAATCGGCAAACCGTTCTCGCATAGTTCGAGCGTGTTGTTCGGCAAGAACTGTTGTGGGAACGAGGATGGCGACTTGCCATCCCTCGTAAAGAACTCGAAAAGTAGCCCGTGCGGCGAGTTCGGTTTTGCCATAGCCGACATCCCCGCAGAGGAGTCGGTCCATGGGCTTGGGGAGGGCGAGGTCGTCCAAAATTTCGCGCGTTCCTTGCGCTTGGTCCGGCGTGTCCTCCCAGGGGAAGGAGCCATCAAATTCAGCTTGTTCGGAGATGGGGGCGTATGCCGTCCCAGGTGCCGATTCTCGACAAGCTTGAATGTCCAGTAGGTCCGCCGCCATGTCTTCAACAGCGTCAGCAACTTTTTGGCGTCGCCGCTCGAAGGAGCCAGATCCTAAGCGGTCAAGTTGGGGGTCGCTCCCTCCGGCGCCGATGTAGCGTTCAATTAGGTCTACCCTGGATGCAGGAACGTGAAGGGTGGACCCTCCATCAAATTCCAGAACAATGACATCTTGGACGCCTTCTTCAGATGTTGCTCCACCTTCAGGGGAAGGAGTTCCTGTGTCCAATCCAAAAAATCGGGCCACGCCATGAACGGCATGAACCACAACGTCTCCGCTCTTCAGGGAAAGAATGGAATCAATTGGCGCCGTTTCTTTCCTTCGGTGGCGTGGCTTGGGCCGATGCTGTCCATGGCCGGGAATCAGTTCTCGGTGGTGAAGAACGGTAAGCCTGGCTTCGGGTACACGAAAGCCGCGTTCCAGGCCACCTTGGCGAATATCCAAGGATGCCGGGTCCTTCTCTTGATCCTCAAGAATGTGTTTTAGGCGGGAGGATTCTGCTTCTGTCGCGCAAAAGACAATGACTTTCTCGCCATCCTTGGAGCGGTCCGCAAGGAGTGAAGCGCCATCTGCGACACCACGGCAATATTCTTCAACGGAAAGAATATCCAAGGTTCCATCTTTGTCAGGCAGGGTCGACAATCCCAAAGAGCGCGATTGATCCAATAGGTTTTGATTGCGTTGAAGGGCAGCGGACCATTGCCCACCTCGAATGCGAAGTCTTTGTGCGGATTCTTCAAGGAGCGAAGGCTCCCAAAAGATTGCGCGCATGTTGTTTGGCATTCGCTCCAATGGCAGGATGTCTTCCTTTCCGCCGACTTCGGGCAACTCTCTTCCAAGTGGAATCCGTACATGATGAAGAACATGGCGGGTTCGTTGGGAGCCAATATCAAAAACTCGAATGCTCTCAAGTTCGTCGTCAAAGAATTCCAAGCGAAGTGGCTCGCCTAAGGCGGGGGCAAAAAAGTCCACAATGTCGCCACGCATGGCGACTTGGCCGGGTTCAGTAATTGCGGGGACTCTTTCGAAACCGGCTCGCACTATTTGCCGAAGAAAATCCTCTGGATCGAGAGCCATGCCTTCGGAAAGTTCCAGAATGGCGGTGTTGTCGTCTGCAGAAGGAACGGGTTGAATGAGGGCGGCTAAGGGTGCGACTAATATTCCGCTGAATCCATCGCGCCCCAAAAGCTCGAGTGCGTGGAAACGCTCCCGAAGAACTTCTGGATCGGCGCCGAGTTTGCCCTCACGTGCAGGGAATGGCACGGCCCCTCCCCCGAAAGAAGCCAGGTCTTCAAGTGCCAAATCCATTGCCGCAGAATCTGAAACAACAACTAAAAGAGGAGCGCTTGATTCTCTGGCAAGTTCAAAACTCGCCATAGCTTTAGAAGATCCCCAAAATCCACCCCAGCGGAGGGGTTTGGTTGCATTTGACCACGACTTGGATAATTTTCGGAAACTGTTCCCGTCGCGAAATGCTTCAAGCATTGTATTTCCCATCTTTTCGGAGTTGGGCAATGGCATTCCACGCCGCGGCTCGCTCGGCATCCTTTTTGTTTGTAGCTTCTGCGGGCGGGAAAGTTTTATTGGCTAAAGAAACTTGAACCTCAAATCGGTTTTCGCCACCACACTCTTCGGTGCAGAGAAGTTCATAGGTTGGAATGACCCCTAGTTCGCGCTGACACCAAGTTTGAAGCAATTGTTTGGCGCGAGTTTGCTCCCAATTCTCTTCAAGGTTGTCGATTTCGTTTTTTAACCAAGAAAGGGCTAGGTGTCCAGTACGACGCAAACGAGTGTCTGCTGGAGAATCGAGATAGATCGCTCCCAGGATGGCTTCGAGAGCGTTGCCAGCAAGGGAGCGAGGCAAGTCTTCAGGGTCCAAGCCGGAGCCTGTGCGAATGAAAGAGGATAGTCCGAGTTCTTCCGCAACGCGGTTTAATGTGGAGCGCGAAACAAGCGCAGCCTTCAAGTCAGTGAGCCTCCCCTCGTCATGGGTTGGCAAATTGCGAAAAAGTGCCTCCCCGACGACGAGGTTCAAGACCGCGTCGCCTAAAAACTCGAGGCGTTCGTTGTTTTCCGTCTGGGCTGAAGCGTGAGTTAGCGCTTTGGCGAGCAAGCTGCGGTCGCGAAACTGATACCCCAGACGAACCTCGAGGCTTTCCAAGTCTCTGGAGGCCTCCATTTAGGTTTTCATCTTAGCGTTGCTTCGGAGAGTGATATGTGTGGCATATAACAAAATTCACGTAATAACCTCCCCATCAGGCCTGGAATTCGATTTAGACTTCCCCTATGGCCACGCGAACAAGCGCCCTCGCCCACTTTCTTCTGAACAACTGGAGGAATTCTCACTCCATTGCTGAGGCGCTTTATGAGTCTCCGGCAGATGTCAAGAAACTCCGCGCTGCGCGGCAGGCTCTCTCTCGCTTGCGGGACGCTCTCCAAAGCGATCAGCTCCCTTTAGATGTTCCTGCAGGTCGCACTTTGGTTTTGGATGAAAGATGGGAGCGGAAAAAGGAGGGGCAGGGTTCCGAGAAGTGTTTTCGCCTCCGTATGCAGGATTCTCATGCAAAACAGGTCTCATCCACGGGCTTGCAGCAAGCTTCATGGCTACAACTTTGGGCACCACCGTCTTCGTGGACAGGTTGGATTGTGAGCGGTTTTCAGACGCTCGAGCGAGACCGTTCCATCAGTCACAAGCACCTTTACACCGCGCTTAGCGGACCCGACAACTGGCTTACCGTTGCAGGTAGTCCGGTTTACAAACATGCGGAGCGATGTTCTGGGGAAGCAGTCTATTCGGAACTCCATTCTCCTTCGAAAGATTGGGTCACGCGTTCGGTGATTTACCTCGGACTGGGAACGGGGTCAGGGATGGCGGATATCCAGGTTGTGCGGGAGCTTTTGGAAAACGATCGCAGCCGAACTGTTCGAGCGGTACTAATGGATTTTTCGCCGGTTCTTTTGATGGAGACCGTTGCGAATTTTAATCAGGAGTTTGTTGACGAAATTGCGGCAGGTCGTCTCCTTCTTTTCCCCATCCTTGGTGATTTAGAACAACCTCAAGATTGGGTCAACCTCTTGCCGACGATTGAATCTCAATCTTCACTTCTTGTTGGCATGTTTGGGAACACAATCGGCCACTTGCAGTACCGAGAGCGTGCAACGATTCAAAACATATTTGAACAACTGAATCGCTGGGCGACCCAACATGGTGCGCCTGAGTGGACCCTGCGCAACTCGCGCATGCTTCTTGGAATTTCTTTGCAGCGAATGGGGGGTGCACCGCATGGTCAAACAAAGGAATCCAGTCGGCGTTGGCTCAACCTAGTGACTGACCCGCTCCGCACTTTGCTGGAGCGATCTGAGGGTGAGTACATCACCAAGTTCCACCAGCCGGATGAGTGGGTGGAAGAGGAGGGTCGCACGTCGCTGGCTGAGCTCTGTTTGCGTGATGGTGAGGAAAGAATTGTTGGAAGATTCCTTCATGAGCGCCTTCCCTACAAGCCAAGCGATGGGTTGACCGGCGTTGTCCAGCGGTACATTTTCGCTTTTGATTGCGATTTGGAGTTGCGTGGGGAGGAGGTTTTTCAGCGTCATCATCTTCCAGAATCTCGTTGGTCGAGCCAGGCAAGCTTGAAGGCTCGTTTTTCTTCTGGTGGAGATGAAGTGGTCCTTTGTGAGGTGACTCAATTCAAGTTGAACTCCTTTCGTCCCGCCTTGCGGCGGCTTGGGATGGCGCATGGCGAAAGCCAGGTTTACAAAGTGAAAGTAGGGAATACGACTCCTTATGCCGTTCTTGCTTTCGCGCCGAACCCTACGCAAGCGTAGAATCTAGGCATGCTGAAGGGAAAGAAAGGAGTCATTTTCGGAGTCGCAAACCGGCACAGTCTGGCTTGGCACATCGCCAAGGAAGCTTATGCCCATGGCGCTGAACTCATTCTTGGTGTTGCGAATGAGCGATTTAGAGAAAAGGTTGCTCCTTTAGCTGCCGAAGTGGGTGCCCCGGAGCCGGTGATTTGCGATGTCACTAGTGACGAATCCATTCTTTCGACCTTTCATGTCATCAAGGATCGAATGCCCGAATTGGATTTTATGGTACACGCCATAGCCTTTGCGAATCGCCAGGACTTAGAGGGTCGGTTTATTGACACCGATCGCTATGGCTACCATGTCGCGCAAGATGTTTCCGCTTTCTCTCTCGCCGCGATGAGCCGCGAAGCTGAGAAAATGATGAAGCCTGGGAGCTCTATCCTGACTTTAACCTACATTGGTTCGGTGCGAGCGGTTCCAAATTACAATGTGATGGGAGTTGCCAAAGCGGCACTGGAATCCAGTGTTCGTTACCTTGCGACCGACTTGGGATCCGAAGGGATTCGAGTGAATGCTTTGTCCGCCGGCCCGATTAAGACATTATCGAGCTCCGGCGTGAAGGGTTTGCGCGACAAGTTGGATCAACAGGCTGTGAAGAACCCGCTTCATCGCAACATCACGGGCGAAGACGTAGGCAAATCGGCGGTGTTCTTGCTTTCTGATTACTCCTCTGGTGTGACAGGCGAAGTGTTGTATGTCGATAACGGCTACCACTCCTGCGCAACCTGGGCATAGAGTCCGTTTCGTCGATGGCTACTATGCCGAAAGTACTCTGTATTGGGGGTTCAGACCCTGGTGCTGGCGCAGGTTTGCAAATGGACGAGCGTGTTGTCCGCGAGTTGGGTTGCAAATTCGTTGGCGTGGTTGCGGCAGAAACCGTTCAGGATGAACAGGGACTTCGGTCAGTTACTCCTCGAAATCCAGAGGAAGTTCTGCAAGAGGTTGAGTCTCATTTGTCACAATCCGAAGTCGTTGCGGTCAAAACAGGTGCGCTTGGGACAGAATCAATTGTCCGGTTGTTGTATCAACCTTTGAGAAATCGCCCGGACCTCCCTCTAGTTGTGGACCCGATTGCGCGAGCAAGTCGAGCTGTGCGTGATGACTTGTGTTTGCTGAGCGAAAAAGGGGAAGAGGCTCTTTTTCAAGGCCTTGCAGGAATTGCAACGGTTGTGACACCGAACCAATTAGAGTATGAAGCGTCGAAATATAGTGAGTGCCGAGCAGTGTTATTGAAAGGTGGACATGCAGATGGCAGCGAAGTTTGTGATGAGCTTCTTATTCCAGGCGAATCGCCTAAAAAGTTTTGCTCCCCTCGCCTTTCGGGAGTTGAAGGCGCGCATGGAACTGGCTGCGCTTTTGCGAGTGCCGTCGCCGCTTTCCTCGCCAGCGGATTGTCTCTTGAGCACGCATGCTCAGGCGCTCATGCCGCAATGCAGCAATGGTTAGCCGGAGATTTCTTCTCTAACTAAAAGGTCAGGCCTTTCACCAAAGGCTCATAGGTCATGAAGTCGGTGTGGTGAACGATAAAAGCTTCAGCAGTTCGTTTGACCAGATTCCCTTCGCCGGCATGAGTAGCAATGATGTGGCAAACGGCGTCTGGGACGCCACACTCTTGGGCAAGGCCGACTCCGGTAAATGGATGGCGAAGGTACTGGCCACGGCGGGACTGAATGCATTTCTCACCTTCTTTTTCATACTCAAGAAGTTTGCCGACATCTGCAAGGATGGCGCCAGCAATCAAGGTGTCGGAGTCGACGGGCATCGCATCGGCCATGAACTCGTCAATTTTTTCAGCACTCATCTTCGCAAGGTGAACAACTAAGCGCTTGTGCTCCATAAAAGTTACCTTGCAGCCCTCCACATGGAGAGTAAATGGGATTTCGGTCAAGTCCTTTGGGGTCAAAGGGCTTCGCTCGAAGGCCAACACCCAAGTTGCAAGAGTCTTCTCTCGAAGGTCTTCATCCTGAATCCACGCCAGCTCTGGCCAAATCTCTACTACTTCATCTCGGGTTGCCATTGTGGAATTGTAAAGGCCGCGATGGTGGGGGAATAGCGTTAGGCATAAAATCCTGCCTAGACCGGATTGTCACTCCTTGGCTTTGCAGGTCCGAAAAAGAGCTAGGTCAATAGCTCGGCAGGACGCCCAATTCGCGCGCAGCGACTTCGACATAGCGATCGGTCATGCCTTGGAGATAGTCGCAGATGGCGCGTTCCTGAGTCTCAGCAGTTTCGTGATACCGTTCAGGGATATGGGTTGGATCCTGAACCAGCTTTACAAACAGATGGTCCAATAAATCAGTTGCCCGTCGGACATGCCAATTTACTTCCTCTCGGAAGTACAGGTGCTCGTAAAGATACTTGTGAAGGTCTGCGACCATCGAACCAAATTCTTCGGAATGGCCAACCAACCTTTTTTCGCAGCACTGAGCGTCTTTTGCATTTTGAGGGGCAAATTCTTTCAAACGCAGAGTTGTTTCCTCGCAGATATCGTTAATCGCATCCCCTAATAATTCGTTAGCAGCGCGCCGCCAGAGCAAATGCCCACCGCAATTTGGGTGCCGTTCACGTGAAGACTTGACCGCCTGTCCAAAAATTGGAAGATCTATTGCCATCTGTTCTGGATTCAAAATCCCTTCTCGAATCCCATCATCTAAATCGTGGTAATGGTATGCCGTTGAATCTGCTAGGTCCACAAGTTGAGCTTCTAGCAAAGGAAAGCGAAGCACTTCTCCTGTCTCACAATCAGTGACTTTTTCATGTTTCTTAAGCGACTCCTTTGTTTCATGAGTCAGGTTCAGACCACGGTACTCAGGGTTTCGCCGCTCCAACACATCTACGACGCGCAAAGATTGTCGGTTATGAGTAAAGCCACCAAAGTCTGCCATGCACCGATCCAGCATTTTTTCGCCGGCGTGCCCGAAGGGAGGGTGCCCTAGATCGTGTGCGAGAGCAATTGTTTCGCAAAGGGGCTCGTTGAAGTTCAGCACCGATGCCAATGACCGCGACACCTGTAGAACTTCCAAAGAGTGAGTCATTCGAGTTCGCTGATTGTCGCCAACATGATTGATAAAGACCTGAGTCTTGTACATCAGGCGACGGAAGCCCGAACTATGAATCACTCTGTCGCGATCTCGCTCAAAACGTGTCCGCCAGGGATCGGGCTGCTCCTCAAAGGCGCGCCCGCGGGAGTCTTCAGACTTCATGGCAGCGGGGTGGAGGATTTCCCGTTCTCTTTGTTCCTTTTCCAGGCGGTTCATGGCCCCAAGAGGATAGCGTTGCTTGAAGATAACGGATTGACCCACCGCTCCCAGAAACTTATGATTTGTGGCCCTTTAGGGGCCTCCAACCCAAAAAAAAGAGGCCACCTAACTTTACATTGGCATGATAGTCCTCCTTCATAACGACCTCGACGAAGCTACTCGAAAGGAGCTTCTCGAAAAACTTCAATCCTGGGCAATCCAGCGTGGTGTTTCCATTTGCGGTTTTGGCACAGGTTGGGGTGATTCGGTGGAGCTTCTCCCCGCGGATGGTGCCACCGAGTGTGACTATGCCATAGAAATCCGCTCCTTTGCGGGCGTTCGGGCAGTTTTAACCCAAGATGAACCAACCTATTTGGTTGCCCCTCGCTCGGGCTCCAGAACCCAAGTTCGGTTCCGCTCCGCAGCTTTTGGCAACAACGCTGTTTCCGCAATCGCTGGTCCCTGCTCCGTTGAAAACTTGGATGACCTTCTCGCCTTAGGTGCCGACCTTGTTGCTACGGGGGCAACCGCCCTTCGGGGTGGTGCCTATAAACCACGCACCTCGCCTTACGCTTTCCAGGGCCTCGGAAAACTTGGCTTGGAAATGCTTGCAACGGTTAGAGAACAAACCGGACTTGCGGTGGTTACCGAGGTTATGGACACCAGAGATGTCGAACTCGTTTCTCGTTACGCCGATGCCCTACAAATCGGCTCTCGAAACATGATGAACTATTCCCTTCTTCGCGAGGCCGGGGCTGTAGGCGTCCCTGTTCTTCTGAAGCGGGGGATGAGTGCGACCTTGGGCGAGTTCCTTCTCGCTGCTGAATACCTGGCCCATGCCGGCTGCGAGGACATACTTCTTTGCGAGCGAGGTTTGCGCCACTTCGACCCTGATGTGCGGAATCTACTCGACTTGAGTGCAGTTCCCGCCTTGAAAGAGCGCACCCATCTGCCGGTTCTTGTAGACCCAAGCCACGGTACTGGGGCTTCCTCTCTCGTTCCCTCGATGATGGCCGCCGCCGCCGCCGCTGGCGCCGATGGATTCCTCGTAGAAGTCCATCCTTGTCCAAGCCGATCTGTCTCTGACGCAGGTCAAGCCCTTACCCCAACCGAATTCGCAACCGCTATGGATACCACCCGCGCGGTTCTCGACGCTTGCGGCCGCAAGTTCAACGCAGCCCAAGCTCCAACTACATCCAACTGATTTCATGACGCGTACCCCTGTCATTGCCGGAAACTGGAAAATGCACCTCACCCGGCGCAAATCCTCCTCCCTTGCCCGAGATGTGGCCGCTCATCAAGGCGACGCCACAAACCGCAAGTGCATCGTTTTCCCGACCTTCGTTCATCTTGACCACGTTCGGCGGAATCTGAAAAACAGCAATGTCATTCTCGGCGCCCAGAATTGCTGGCCCAAGAAGGAAGGTGCCTTTACTGGAGAAATCTCTCCCTACATGTTGCGGGACATGGGCGCCCAAGTGGTTCTTCTTGGCCACTCTGAGCGGCGGCATGTCATTGGCGAAGAAGATGCCTTCATCGCCGAAAAAGTGAAGCTTGTTCTACGCGCTAAGTTAGAAGTGATGCTTTGCGTCGGCGAGACCCTTGAAGAGCGCGAAGCAAACCGCACTTTTGAGGTTCTTGCCCGCCAGCTGAAGTCTCTGAAAATGGTGAAACCTGGTCAAGAAGGGCGCGTTTCTGTGGCCTATGAACCCGTTTGGGCCATCGGCACCGGCAAAACGGCCACCCCGGAAATGGCTCAAGCCGCCCACGCCGAAGCGCGTTCTCAAATCGAGGGTATCCTAGGCGCCGAAGCGGCAACCCAAATGCCCATCCTTTACGGCGGAAGTGTCAAAGCTGGCAATGCCGCCGAGCTCCTTTCCCAACCGGACGTGGACGGTGCCCTTGTTGGCGGTGCCTCCCTCTCCATTGAACAGTTCGGCCCAATTCTGGACGCTGCCCCTTCCGCCTAAACACCACCATGGAATTCCTCCTTTACACGATCTTCTTCCTGTCAGCACTTTTGCTCATCTTCGTCATTTTGGCTCAAGAGCCGAAGGGCGGCGGTTTGTCCGAAGCCTTTGGCGGTGCAGGTGCAGAAACATTCGGCCCTCGGGCTGGCGGCATTAGCAGGTTCACTTTCGGTCTTTTCGCCGTTTGGGTCCTTTCTGCATTGAGTCTCCACTGGATTGGAGGCGACCCCGATGAGGACTCTATTGGTGGCCAGTTGGAAAAAGACTTGGCTCCCATTGAGGCTCCCCAAAACGGATTGGCTCCTCTACCCGAAGTGCCTGCCGAGAATAAATAGGGTGAATCCTGTGGCCGAAGATTCCGGAGTTGCCGACCGCTTACTTCAAAGTTTGCGAGAAAGCGAAGCTCTTCTCGAAGGACATTTCCTGCTTTCTTCTGGTCGCCACGCTGGCCGTTATGTGCAATGCGCAAAACTGCTTCAGTATCCTGAGCTTGCGGCACAGGCTTGCCAGGATTTAGCGGAACAAGCGCGAGAAGTTTGCCAAAACGAACAGCCTTTTGATGTTGTTGTTGGGCCGGCAATGGGCGCCGTCACCATGGGATTTGAACTTGCCCGCGCAATGGGTGTTCGGGGTATTTTTTCCGAACGTTCCCCCGAAGGCGGCTTCACCCTTCGCCGTGGTTTTGAAATCAACCCAGGTGAGCGTGTGCTCGTTGCTGAAGATGTCGTCACGACCGGAAAAAGCGTGAAAGAAGTCCTCCTCATGCTTCAAGATATGGGCGCTGGCGAAACTGCGGTTGCCTCGCTTGTGAACCGATCAGGTTCAGATAATCCATTCGGTGATAACCACCGATATTTCCGATTGGCTGACCTCGAAGTTCCTTCCTGGGAAGCGGAAGATTGCCCTCTCTGTGTCGATGATTCCGTTGGGCCCGCAATCAAGCCGGGTAGCCGTCCCGGCCTTTCCTGAGATGTCCAAAAACGCCCGTCCCATCCGAAGCATGACGGGCTTTGGCCGCGGAACCTCGGACAATTCCAGAGCGTTTGCGGATGTTGAGCTGAGAACCGTGAATGGCAAAGGGCTTGGCTTTAAGCTCCGTTTGCCTTCTGAGCGGATGGAGTTAGAGCCCAAAATTGAATCTCTCCTTCGAAAGGGGTTGAGCCGGGGAAACCTTCAGGGAAACTTCCGGGTTCGATTACTGAACCGGCGCGCATCCTCCATTGACCACAAACTGCTTCGGGGTTATTTGAAAGAATGGAGGGCTTTGGAAAAAGAGCTGGGCCTCGAGCGAAAAGATCCCAACCTTTCTGAGTTGTTGGCCATGCCTGGGGCAATCGAGACGACGCCCGAAACATCTCTTGACACTAAGGCCGCAGCCCGTGCATTGACTGAGGCAACCCGAGTTGCGTTACAAGCTCTCCTCCAAGCACGAGAGGCCGAAGGAGGCCGGCTAAAGAAAGAGCTCAACCGGCTAATTGCAAAACTGGAAAAACTGTCTGCTCATGCGCAGAAACGCGCGCCCTTCGCACGAAAGGAGGCCGCCACGCGGTTCGAAACGCGCGCCCAGGAAGTTTGGGCTGCTGGAGGGAATGAGGATTCTCTAGACCTCTCCCGCGAGCTTGTTGTGCTTGCAGAGAAATCAGATGTGCAAGAGGAGCTTTCCCGGCTGGACATCCACCTCTCGCGATTAAATGAGATACTTCTCCAGGGTGGTGCTTGTGGGCGCGAGATTGAATTTTTGATTCAAGAATGCCACAGGGAAATCACAACATTGGGCAATAAGTCTTCCGATGCTCGGTTATCTGAATTGGTCGTTGCGATGAAGGTCATTGCAGGACAGCTCAAGGAGCAGGTTGCCAATGTCGAATAATTCTGCTCGCATGATTATTCTGTCCGGCCCAACGGCTTCGGGCAAATCCACTCTGTGGCGCCACCTTGTTCGCCACCCAGAGGTATCTTTTTCCGTTTCAGTAACCACTAGGCCTATTCGGGACGGAGAGGAAGATGGCCGCGATTACCGTTTTGTGGACGAAGAAGAATTCCTTGCCCGTAAAGATCGCGGTGAATTCCTTGAATGGGCGAAAGTCCATGGCCGATATTACGGAACTCTTCGGGCGGACATTGAAGAGGCGCTCGCAAAAGGGTTGAATGTTCTACTGGAGATTGATGTTCAGGGAGCAGAACAACTCCGCGATTGCGGATTGCCTTATGTCAGCCTATTTGTCAAGCCACCGTCTTTGGATATCTTGCGCGATCGTCTTCGCAGGCGGGGAACTGAAGGTGAAGAAGAGATGGCCTTGCGCTTAAAAATTGTTGAAGAAGAAATATCCCGTGCAGGTAGTTATGACCATGTTGTGGTCAACGATGACCTTGAGCAAACCATTGCTGAGGTCGAAAGTATTTTAGATTTGGAGGTCTCAGCATGAGCACCATCATTGTCGGAGTTTCTGGTTCTGCCGCCTGCTTTAAAGCAGTTTCGGTTTGTTCCTCCCTGGTTCAGCGCGGGCACTTGGTGCAACCAGTCTTAACGAAAGCTGCAACTAAGCTTGTGGCACCGCTTCAGTTCTCATGTATCTCTGGCAACCAGGCAGTTTGGGATGAGTGGGAACCTCAAGATCCAGCCGGAATGGACCATATCGCTTTGGCTCGTTCGGCTGATGCACTTGTCATTGTTCCAGCGAGCGCTGACCGAATTGGCTTGCTTGCAAATGGTTTGGCTCCCGATTTGCTTGGTTCATTGGCTCTAGCTTTCGAACAAGACAAGCCTCGCACGTTTGCTCCTGCGATGAATCCCGAAATGTGGCGCCACCCAGCTTTGCAAAGAAACGTGGCTCAGTTGGAGGCCGACGGTTGGCGCATGATTGGTCCCGTTGAGGGGCCGACTGCTTGCGGAGAAGAGGGCGAAGGCCGGATGGTTGAGGCAGAAGAAATCGTTGAAGCGGTCATCCAAGCCTTAGCTAACTAATGCGCGTCTTGGTCACTGCCGGCCCGACTCGCGAGCCTTTGGACCCTGTTCGCTTTCTTGGGAATCGGTCGAGCGGTCGAATGGGTTATTCCATTGCAAGGGCTCTCTTGGCTCGTGGACATGAAGTGATTCTTGTGAGCGGCCCGACTTCCTTGAAACCACCAAAGGGTGTTGTTTTGGAGGCGGTTGAGACAGGGCGTCAAATGTTGACTGCTTGCCGAAAGCACTGGAAGACTTGCGATGCCTTATTTGGGGTCGCTGCAGTTGCGGATTATCGCCCGGCCAAAGTTTCCAAGCGGAAGCTAAAAAAAACCGAGAATGTCAGCAAGACTCTTGAATTGGTATCTAATCCCGACATTCTTGCGACCCTCGCTCGCAGTAAAGGGAAGCGGCTTGCATTTGGCTTTGCCCTTGAATCTGGCTCTGGTTTAACCGAAGCCCTCCGGAAATTAAGAGACAAAAACCTAGATTGGATTGCCCTGAATGGCCCAGAGGCTCAGGGCTCAAAAATATCGAGTCTACGGGTTTTGGGCGCAGATGGAAGCGACCACCTCTTAGGTCCAGCAAACAAGGAAGCTCTTGCCCGGACCCTGGTGCGGACGGCTTTGGGCTCAAATTATTAAGTGAGCCACAAGATATGGTCCCTTTTTGGGGTTTTTGGGCCTATGCCCTATCTAATGCGGAATCTCATTTGGAATATAGCCCCCTAGGCGATTAGGATTTCATAACACCGTGGCAAAGTCTCGCCGTAAACCAACTTCCCGGAAGCGGATGTCAAACTCCCGCAATTCCGCCACACGCCAGGTCGGCTTTTTTGCTGCCGGCGTACAGGCCATTTTTGGGTGGGTCGCAACCTTTCTAATGACTTTTGTTTCGCTCGGGCAATGGGCCTTCCGCCGCCTTGCCGACGGTTTGCGTGGCGAGCGAGCCCGAGTTCCTCTAGGCATGACCTTGGCGGCCATTTCCGTCTTTACTTTCGCCGCGTTAGTGGATTTTCGGACAGGATCTTCAACAGACAACATTTGCGGCACCATTGGCTATCAAATTGCCAACTTGATGCTGACCTTTTTTGGTATTGGAGCTTTTCTTCCACCAGCTTTTGGTGCGTTTTGGGGAATCGCTCGAATGGTCCGAGAAAACGAGAGCAATGCCCCAATCAAAGTCGTTGGAGTGTTTGCTCTTGCCCTGACTGTTTCGACCATTGCTTCCGGATTTTCGCCAAGCTCTCTTCCCGACTCAAGCTTCCCGATGGGTCGCGGCGGCTGGTTTGGGTACACAATTTTCCCACCCCTAGCTAATTCCCTCGGCACATTTGGGGTCTCCGTTTTGCTCACTCTTTTGGCAGCAGTTTCTAGCTTGCTTGCAACCGAATGGGCCTTTGTTCCTTTGATAAAAGAGTTGCTGCGTAAGAGTGGCGAGGGACTTCGCCAGCAAACTCTACCCCTGAAGGGTGAAAAGAAAAAAATCCGGGATAGCGCCGAGGCGAACAAAGAGAAAGCGGCCAAGGGATTGTCGCGACTTTGGGAAGTATTACTTGGTACCTCGAAGCCTTACCACCCAGGCCAAGACACTCTTGCGGAATCGGAAGCCAAGTCTCCTAATCAGGAGGGTTCTCCCACTTCAATTCCTTCTAATTTGTCCGACCCATCTCTTTCATCGGAAGAAGTGCCGATTGCTGTCATTGAAGAAGTGCCCGTTGCCTTGCCTCAGCTACCCGAAAAGGAAAAGGTAAAAGATGTGCAAGCGGAATCTGTCGCTACTGATTCCGAAAAACTTGTGCCGGGAGAGGATTTTGAGCTCCCAGGGATTTCAGACGGCCCCGATATGGGTCACCGCCCATCCATTCCGGATCAACCCAAGCCTCGCCGTCGGAGTAAGCCAAAACTTGACTCTTTACCTCCGATTACTATTTTGGCGGAGGGCCGTCAAGTTGACCGCTCCAAAATGCAGGCCGAGATTGATTCCTTGGGCCAGCGCCTGCAATCTTGTTTTGACGCCTTTGGCTTGGATGCTCGTGTTGTAGGGGCTGAGCGTGGGCCAACCCTGACTTTGTTCGAAGTTCAGCTCGCCCACGGAGTCTCGGTAAAGAAACTCAAAAACCAGAGAGACGACATGGCCGTTCAACTAGGAAGCCATGGAGTTCGAATTGTTTACCCTCTTCCTGGGAGGACAACAGTTGGAATCGAAGTACCTAACCTGAACCGCGAAAGTGTTTTCTTGAAGGATGTCTTTGTTGACTCCAATACAAAGAAGCCGGCCTTGCCGATGGTGATTGGTAGAGACACTTTGGGGAAACCGGTTGTGGAGGATCTCACTGCAATGCCCCATATGTTGGTGGCAGGGACAACTGGGTCAGGTAAGTCAGTCTGTCTAAACAGTATTTTGATGACGATGCTCCTCACGCGGGGCCCGGACCATCTACGGTTGATTTTGGTGGACCCGAAGCAGGTTGAGTTGCAGTTGTACAAAGACATTCCACATCTCGCGTGCCCAGTGGTTACGGATATGAAGCGTGCCCCGTTTGTTTTGGACTGGGCAGTGCGCAACATGGAAGATCGTTTGCACTTGTTCAAGTTGGCGGGTGTCCGAAATATTTCCGATTACAACGCTTTAGGGAAGATGAAGCTGAAGGAACGCCTTGGCGAAGATTACGACCCCGAAGAAATTTCGGACTTCCTCCCCTACATTGTGTTGGTCATTGATGAGCTCGCGGACCTGATGATGGTCTCTGCCAAAGAAGTCGAAATTGCGATTTCTCGACTTGCCGCCAAGGCTCGTGCAGCGGGAGTTCATTTGCTCGTCGCAACTCAACGCCCCTCAACGGATGTCGTCACGGGGCTAATCAAAATGAATCTTCCCGTTCGGATTGCGTTCAAGGTGACCTCTGGAATTGATAGTCGAGTCATCTTGGATGAGAGCGGTGCGGATATGTTGCTTGGAAATGGTGACTTTTTGTACCGTCCACCAGGTGCCGCAGGTATGACGCGTGGCCAAGGAGCCTTTGTGGGCGAAGAAGAAGTTCGCGCAGCTTGTAAGCACCTTCGTGAGCACGGAACTCCAGAGTTCATCCAAGATCTTGTTCAAATGAAAGCTTGCAATAACCAGGGGGGAGAGGTGGATGACCCTCTCTACGAAGACGCAGTCCGCATCATTCTCCAAAGCGGTCGGGGTTCAGCTTCCCTCCTCCAGAGGGCACTTAGCATTGGGTACACCCGAGCAAGTCGTTTGATTGACATCATGTCGGAGCAGGGAGTTTTAGGCCCCTTTATTGGCTCCAAGGCTCGCGAGGTCCAGATGACTGTCGAGGAATGGGAAGCTCGGCTTAATGAAAAAGCTAACGCCTAAGGAGCCGTTCCTTAAAATCTCCCCATGGCAAGCCACGACATCCGGGTGGCGCTGGTCCACTTGGGCTGCGCGCGCAACCTCATCGACTCCGAAAAGATTCTCGGGCGCCTAGGTGCAGAAGGTTTTACGCTTACCGGCGAAGTAGAAGATGCCGACATTGCCGTCCTAAACACATGCTCCTTTATTGGCGAAGCCCGCGATGAATCCGAGGGTGCAATTAATGACCTTCTTTCTCAAAAGGCCTCTGGGAGCTTGCGCGGCGTTGTGGTGGCCGGTTGTTTGCCCCAGAAGTTCCGTCCTGAAATTGAAGCGCGTTTTCCTGAAGTAGATGCTTTTTTAGGGCTGTCGGACTATTCCAATGTAGCCCGAGTTGTTGAATCCGTTTTAAAGGGCCGCAAGGTACGAGAAGGAGATGGAGGCCGACCCATGGTGGGGGCATCAGGCGAAGACTCTTTGCGATTGCTTCAAACACCTCGCTCCTACGCTTACTTTAGGCCAAGTCATGGTTGCGACCACGAATGTGCTTTTTGCATCATTCCGGAAATTCGCGGCACCCAGCGTAGCAAGCCCATTGAGGCTGCTCTTGAAGAGGCTTTTCAACTTGCAGCTTCCGGAGTGAAGGAGCTTGTTTTAGTCGCCGAAGATTCCACCGGCTATGGAAGTGATTTTGGCGCAGATGGTGCGCGCTTGCCAGATTTGGTGGAAGCTTTGGCGCAGGTTGATGGCTTAGAGTGGGTTCGTGTGATGTATGCCTATCCCAATGCATTTCCTTGGCGATTGGCTGAAGTGATGAACCAGTCTTCTAAAGTAGTCCCTTACTTGGATATTCCAATCCAGCATATTTCGAGTCCGGTTTTAAAGCGAATGAAGCGAGGAGGCACTCACGAAAGCGTTCGACGAATCTTGGAGCGTTTGCGGGCTGAGGTTGCCGACATAACTTTGCGCACCACTGTTCTTGTTGGACATCCCGGAGAGGGCCAAAAGGAGTTTGAAGAGCTGATGGATTTCTTGAAGGAGTTTCGCTTTGAAAGGCTGGGGGCTTTTGCTTTTTCCCCTGAAGCAGGCACTCCTGCAGGGGATGATTTGGACCGTTGCTCAACTAAGGAAGCCCAGGAGCGCTTGGCTGCTGTGATGGGGCTTCAGGCTGACATTCATGCAGCCCACCAGCAAGCGCGGATTGGGAAGGAATTTGACGTTCTCTTGGATCATCGAGAGGGCTCCTGGGCGGTGGGTCGCTCCCAAGCGGACGCCCCTGAAGTCGATGGGCTTGTCCGTATTCGAGATACCCAGGGCAATATCCAAACTGGAGATATCCTTCACGTTCGCGCAATGGAAGCGGACGGTTACGATTTAGTAGCCAAGCTTGTTTAGCCTTCCACAAACGAAGCTCATGAAACCTGCTCAAATACCGAATCTACTCACCTTTGCGCGATTAGCTCTTGCGATTGTGTCTTTCGTGTATTTACATCAGCTGATTGGAGCAGGTGGAGATCCCGTAGCTATTGAGTCCATTGCATTCAAGGCCTTTTGGCTTTACTTGGTGGCGGTCGCGACAGACTTTTTGGATGGTCGCATCGCTCGCCGTTATGGGTGGGTGAGCAGTCTTGGCCGTATTGCGGACCCTGTCGTGGATAAGGTCCTCATCTTGGGTGGCATGATGTTTCTGGCCGCGGCTCCGTTTCTGACTACCCCGGAAGATTTTGGCCCCGTGATGCCTGTTTGGTTTGTTGTTCTTGTGATGACCCGGGAGTTCCTTGTTACGGCTCTTCGCGGGCTTGTCGAAAGCAAAGGAATGTCATTTGCGGCAGAGGCGGTCGGCAAATGGAAAATGGTCGCTCAAAGTGCTTATGTGCTCATTTTGATTGGCCGCGTGGCCATGATTCCAGAGTTTCTTCACATTGCACCTCTGCGACTGGTCTGTCACCCAGCCTTCGTTGTCTTTTTGTTCTGGGCCGTTGTCGGAATGACCGTTTGGTCTGGCTTTGATTATTCTATTCGCGCAGCTCGAATGCTATCCAAGGAGCAGTCTTCCTAGTGGGCGTCTCACCAAGCGACGAAATCCGCGAATTTTTGGAATGGCTGGATAAGCAATCGGACTCATTGCGCATTGAAGCGATTCAAGAAATGCGTACTTGGCTTGACCTTCAAGAGGCCACTCGGGCGCCCCTCTCTGGTTCGAAGAAAGCTGCAAAGGATCCTTTCGAAGGCTTACCCGGAAAGTTTGGAATGATTGGCGACTCTCCTTCGATGAAGGAAGTCTTTACGGTTCTTGGAAAAATCATTCAAACGGACGTCCCTGTTTTGGTGCTTGGAGAAAGTGGGGTTGGAAAAGAGCTTATTGCCCGAGCGCTCCACAAGTATGGCCCACGTCGAAAAGAAAAATTATTGGCGGTCAACTGTGCAGCGATTTCCCCGAACCTTCTTGAATCGGAGCTGTTTGGGCACAAGAGAGGATCCTTTACTGGTGCCCACAAAGACCGAAAGGGGTACGCTGAAGAAGCCGATGGAGGAACACTATTCCTAGATGAGATTGGCGAGATGGCTCCCGATCTTCAGGCCAAACTTCTGCGTTTCTTGCAGGATGGAGAACTCAGGCCTGTTGGTGGCAATCAAATTCGCAAGGTTGATGTGAGAGTTGTTGCCGCGACTAACAAGGACCTAGAAAAACAGGTTCTTAGCGGAGTATTTCGGGAAGATTTGTACTATCGGCTTGCTGTAATCTCATTGAAAGTGCCCTCTTTGCGCGAACGGAAAGAAGACATCGGCCACTTAGCTCGCTATCTCATGGCTCGAAATTCCCTTGAGGGTTTGCCCTCCGCAGAAATTCTCGACGACCTCATTCCTGAGCTACAAGAGAGAGACTGGCCTGGAAATATCCGGGAGCTTCAAAACGAACTGACTCGCGCTGCGGCCTTCTCGAAAGGAGAAACCCTTTCAAGGGATTCCTTTAAGAAATAATTTACTGGCCCTTTTTATCGCGGGAGGAGGAGCCGAATTAAAAAGGGGCCCGCCCAAACGATGGCCGCGAGACACGCGCTCACAAGGGCAAGGTCAACAGTGAAGCGAATGCCCCAGCGTTTACGTCGCTTGTAAAGTTCTTCAATTTCGGTCTTGGGCCGGAATTCGCCTTTCCATGGAAAGCGGCCTTCTCCCAGTTCGCGTTCGGCACGAAAACGCATTTCCTCAAGAATCTCTTCTTGTCGAATGCTTCGATAGCGCTCGAGTAACTCGAGCTTTCGGCGTACTTCAGCGCGGATGGTTGCCATATTAGAGAGTTGCTAAAAGACGGGTGAACCAAAGGACGGCAGCGACGGCAAATAAGCTAGTGACACCCCCGCAAAGGAAAACAAAAATAAGGCGAACTCCAGCACCCAAATGGGTGTCAAAGAGGGGCGTTGGCGCCGGAGGAAGGTCGCCTCTCTCCACAGCTTCGGCGTGGAGTAAGTTCATGGCTAGGGCGTGTAATTCCTTGTCCGCAGCCTCCCTCACTTCGGCGGGGATTTCAGAAAATTCTAAGACTTCAGAGGATCGATTTACCACGGTGCCTCCTCTCGCCACGATGCGGCGCGAGCCATTGCGCTGGCTAAGGCAATTCCAAGAAGGAGCCCAATCAGGCCTGAGATTGCGGACAACAACCTGCGCTTTGGAAAGAAAGGCCTGCTTAAGGATGCGGGCACAGCAGCTTCGACTACCTCAAGGAATTGGTTTTCCCGCGTTTGGTAAAGTCGAAATTCTTCAATCCTGTCCCGGATTTCTTCTAAGATTTCGCGGGACTGTGTAATCCTGCGATTGTGAGCTTCGAGCTCTTCGCTAAAGGCAGGAAGGACAGCCCACTCGCGTGCAACTTTGTCTAATTGAGAACGACGCACCGAGAGCTCGGCATCAAGAGCGCTACGGTCGACTGCAAGATTGGAAAGCTGTCTATCCAAGTCTTGTCGGATGGGGTCCACTTGGAAGCTCCAGCTCTTGTCCTTTAATTCCTCTTGGGTGGCCAGGTCCAGACGAAGGACTTCAATTTCTTTTTCTTTAGCTTTCGGTTTTTTATGCTCAGGTTGGTGCTGGACCAATAAGGAAGCGTATTCGCTTTCTGCAGAAACAATTGCTGAGCGCAACTCTTGAATCCTTGGATTGCTCTCACGCGTGAAGGATGACTCAATAAACTCACGTCTTCTCTCGTATTGAGCGCGCGTTTCCTTTTCTCGAAGTTCCAGCGTTCTTCGTCTTACTTCGAGGTCTGCCACTTGAGTTCGCAAGGTTTCCAGGCGCGAATTCAGAGAAGAGGTTTGAGTTGCATTATCCGCAGCGCCGGCATCGAGAAGAAAAGCTAAGCGCTCACCTTCTAATTGTTCGAGATCTTTCGAACGGGCTTGGTCAGCGTTCAATAGATGTTCTTGCTTTTTTTGAACATCCAGCATTGTCCTTTGACGCAGATCTTTTTGCAGAAGAGAAGGGAATCGGTTTGCAATTTCTGCGGCACGCGTTGGGCTCGTATCTTCTGCGGTGATGACGATTAGGTTGAATTTATCGACCTTAATCGAAACAGAATCTTCAATGTCTCTAGACGACAGATTGTCAAATTTGGCACTTACTCGAAGCTGAAATTCGGAAGTGGCCATCAATCCACGAAGGGAGCTCTGGGTCTCTGGGTTCGATGTTGGAAGCTTTGGGCCTTTAGGTATGTTTTCTGCTTCATTGTGCAGAGAGAAGCCGTCAGAAGCTTCTGGCATGAAAAAGCGGGACTGGCTTTGGTAAATCAAAGGGAGCTTTCCGGTAATCCACCAAGTTCCAAGGACGGCTCCAATGGCAACGAGCAATACCACATGCACGCGCTCATAGCTGGATTGAAGGAGTCCTCGTCGGGGGGGATTCATTTGCGGTCCCTATTTTGCCGAATGCAAGCCCTGGCTTCCATTACGAATAGCTTCTTCGGCAAGAATTTGAATTCCTGCCCGAAAAGCCTCTTCCGAGAAGCGGTCTGTGGAATTCCTGCATTTCTCAGAATCCCAGCTATTTTGTTCAAATTCTTCGATGCACTGAACAACATCTGAAGTGGTTTGGGTAGGGAAATGTAAACCAGTTTCCCCATGGGCGATGGTTTCAAGGCAACCTGCTGCGCCGTAGGCGAGTACAGGGCGCCCAGCGGCTAAGGCTTCAACGGGAGCAATGCCAAAATCTTCTTCAGAAGGAAAAAGGAAAGCTTTTGCGCCGGCCACAAGGCCCGGAAGCTTGTGGTCGGGAACGAAGCCCAAAAATTCAATGGAATCTCCAGCGAGAGACCGGAGCCTCGAAGAATCTGGCCCTTTCCCGGCAACCTTGAGGGGAATATTCATTTCGGTGCAAGCTTCAATCAAAATATCTATGCGCTTGTAAGACTCCAAGCGCAATGCTGTCAAATAGTAATCACCAGCCTCAGTCTCTTCGCCGGCCTTGCGGAAAGGCTCTGTTGTTACGGGTGGATACAAATGGCGGGCCTCGACCCCATAAGTGTCCTGTACTTTTTGGGCCACCCACTTCGAGCACCCCACATACATGTCCGGGGTTTTCGCATGTTTTTGATCCCACTTTCGAACTTGCTCAATAAATTTCCGCATGAACGGGCGGAAAACTGCTGGGTAATGGTTCAAAAAAATGGCCTGCCGTTCGTAAGCAAACATCATGGGTCGGTAGATGTAAGAAAGATGAGGAACTCCCTCTGGCGCAACCAGACTTTTCATCCAGGAAACGGATGAAGAAATAAGGAGGTCAATGTCCCAGTCAATGCGCTTTGGAAGGCGATCGACCATCCAAGGGTAGATTGGGAGTGGCCAGCGGTATCGATTTGCCGGAAGAAATCTCTGTAAAAAGGAGGAGTGGATGTCCCAGTTGGAGTAGGCAGGGTTGTCTTCTGAAAGAAATGTGTAAATGGGGGCATCAGGCCAAACAACCATCATTTGCTGCAAGCACTTTTCAGCGCCCCCGTGGCGAATAAAGTCATGAGCGATGGCTACCTTCATAGGTTCTCATTTCTCAGTTTCGCAGCCATTTGCCACCCACGAAATCGGCCTCGAAGTGCAGGGATTAAGAAGCGAATCCCCAACAAATGGCGATTCGAAGTGAGCGGGCGAAGGAGGGTTCCAGTGATTGCCCATAAAATTCCAGGGCAAGGGAAGTTTCCCAAAAGTAGCGCCGAAATCATGTGCAAGCAACCTTTTGGGCCGCGGCCCCATTGCTTTAACAAAACATAAGTTTCATTCGCGGCATTGTTGTAAATAGTTTTTGGGTCATGTCGGCTTTTGCCCCCATGTCGCGGAGCTTCGTGGTGGTCGGCTTCGACTTCTGGATCAAAAACCAATCGCAAGCCGGCGTTGCGAATTTGAAAGCATGCATCCAGTTCAAACCTAAAACAATCACCTAACAAATTCTCATCAAAGCCACCAGACTTTCGAAGAACATCTAAGCGAAAGCTCATGTTCGCTCCGCGGAAATGGTCTACTTGCAAAGATCGGTTTGTGTGTCTGGTGCTTTGGTCTAAAATAATTCCAGGGAAGTAAACGCGATTCCGGAAGCGAGCGCGTCGAATTAGTGCCTTCCCGTTGACAACATCAATCGCAGGTCCGGAAACGCCACCAATCCTGCTATCTTTTTCATAATGTCGGGAAATCTTCGCCAACCAAAATGGCCTAGGTAGCGCATCATCATCGAGAAAGCATGCGACGTCGCCAGTTGCCGCTTGAATGAGCGCATTCTCAGCAGGGACAATTCCAGGTTTTAAAACTTCAATTTTCCGCACAGAAAGATCGGGTTTTGCGGATTGAAAATCTTGAACCGTTGAAATGCCTTCCGGGTCTTCTTCGGGACGAATGGCAACTAAAATTTCATCAGGAAGCTTGGATTGGAGAGCAATAGCTTCTAGATTTCTTCGTAACATTTCTGGTCGAAGAAAGGTAGGGACAAGGACGGAATACTTCATGCGCAGGAAGGAAACAGCCTAAAGTTTCCCGACCTCCTGAAGGGCTTTCCGGTAAACGTCAGCGTGAGCTTTCGCGCTTTTTTGCCAACTAAAGTTTTTTGCTCTTTCAATCCCCCTTTTAGACAGTTGGTTTCGGAAGTCGCCCCTTGAAGCGGCCTTCGTGATTCCTTCAGCGATGGAATTGGGGTCATAAGGGTCAACGATAACGGCGGCATCCCCTGCGACTTCGGGCAAGGAGCATGCTTCGGCAACGACGACTGGAGCCCCACAGGCCATTGCCTCAAGGGTCGGAATTCCAAAACCTTCAAGGAGCGAAACTAAAGCAAAGCAGTCGCAGTTCCCGTACAAACGGGGAACATCTTCTTCCTCAACGAATCCTGCTCGAAGGACGCCTTCATCGTGGCCTTTCCGTTCGATGCGATCCCACATTTCATTGAAAAGCCACCCTTCTTTTCCGGCAAGTACGAGTTGTCCAGTAAAGCCGTCGCGTCGAAGTTCATGGTAGGCTGCACACAGTCCCTCAATGTTTTTATTCGGCTGTAGTGTTCCAAGATACAAAATGTACCCCGGTCGGATTTTGTAGCGTTCTTCAAGCCTCTTGAAGTCAACTAATGGGTCTGCTGGCGGTTTAAATATGGGTGAGACTCCGTGCGGTACGACCGAAACTTTTTCGGCCGGAATTCGCAGCCATTCCACAATGTCCGATTTCGAAAATTCGCTAGCGGTAATGATTCGCGTTGCTCTTCTTGCCGAAGGTGGAACAGTTTCTGTGAGTTCTTTTACCCAGCTTGTATGTAGCCCTTCAGCGGCACGCAAGAAAGCAAGGTCGTGGATGGTGAGCACTCGTGCGGATGAGTGAGAATCGGGGACGCGGTCGAACGGGCCATGGATTAAGTCATGTTGCCCGATGAGCCGTTCCAATTTCAGGCCAAACTTTGAGGTCAGCCAAGGGTGCAATCGAGTGCACTTAAAGGGAAGGTCGCCTGTTTTTTGGAGCACATCTTGCATCTGAGGGAGATGATGTCGGCGAAAGAAATGGAAGTGTAAGTTGAGCTCCCAGTCGTTGGGCAAGGCTTCAGGGAGATGGCGGAGAAGTTCAATGCCATAGCGATAGACGCCTGCCTTGGTGTAGCCGCGAAGTGCAAGCGCAGATGCGTCGAAGAAAAGTTTCATTTGGAAACGGACATGGCTTGTCGGTACGCCGCAAGCGTACTGCTCGCACAGTTTTCCCAGGTGAACGAGGAAGCGTGCTTCAAGCCGGCACTCCTCATTTTATCGCGAAGCGTTGGATTGGCACTAAGCTCACAAAGGTGTTCAGCGAGAAAAGAAGAATCCATAGGATCGAATAGCTTGGCGGCACCACCTGAAGTTTCAGGCAACGCTCCACGGTTCGAGCAAAGGACAGGTGTCCCGGCAGCCATCGCCTCGACCACAGGCATGCCAAAACCCTCGTAAAACGATGGGAGTACGAGGGCCAGTGATTGCGCCAGAAGTTGAGGGAGTTCGGCTTGAGGAACGAAACCTAGAAAATCAACACGGTCCTTAAGCACCGGATTTTTTTGAAGAGCAACGGATAGTTCCTCACTTCCCCACGCAACACGTCCCGCGATCTTTAAGCGTGCAGGACATCCTTTGTCGACCGCTTCGGCAAAGGCCGTCATGAGGCCGGGCAAGTTTTTCTTGGGTTCAATCGAGCCGACAAACAAGAAGTAAGGCTCCTCGGCTTCCTTAAATTCTTTTTGTCCTGCTGCGAAGAAGGAAGAGGCGACCCCGATTGGGGCGACGGATGTCCTTCCATGGGCGACCCCAAATTCCTTCACTAAGTCGTTGCGTGTGTATTCGCTGTCGCAGATCCACCAAGTTGCCCGCTCGGCGCACGATTCGGTGCCCTGTTCCAGACGGTTTACGGTTTGGGGGTCTAGGAATTGCGGGTAATGGTGATACATGAGGTCGTGGCAAGTCACGACAAGCCGCCCTTTTCCTGAGAGAGGCCAGTACGGCTCACAGGTGTGGACTAAGTCGTGTCGCCCGCCCAACCATTCAAGGGGCAATCCGTATTTGCCCAGTTGAAAAAGAAAAGCTGGAGAAGACCACCAGTGTCGAATTTTCACCCGACTGTTCCGGAAAGAATCCATGCGCGGGATTTTTCTGGGATTAAGAAATGCGCTTAAAAGAGTGAAGTTTAGGTCGGGTTCGTTAGCGCGAATCAGCGCAGGCACTAACTGTTTCCAGTAGGATTCAATTCCGCCATAGTTTTTTGAGAGACATAGGCGCCAGCCTTCAAGAAGAACTCTCATGAAACTAGCTCCAAATACACTTCTTCAAGCTTGTTCCAATGGGCCTCAGGGTCGAATTCGCTCCGAATCCAGGTTCGGAATTCAGTGCCCCGCCGGGCAATTTCCTGTGGATTCTTGGCAAGCTCATCGAACACTTGGGCCAGAGAGTTGGAGTCCTCAGAGTTAAAGGTCCAACCTCGCGCGGGTGGTGACAATAATTCAGGGGTGCCGCCCAAGTGGCTACCAATTCCAGGTCTCCCTTGGGAGCCACCTTCGAGAAGAATAAGCCCAGAGTTTTCGCTAACCCTGGAGGGGAGAACGACAGCGTGGCAACGAGAGATGGCAGCTTTCACTTCTGAGGAAGAGCAGTGACCTAAGAAATGTACAGAATCCTGGAGCCTCAGCTCCGAACACAGCCCAAGAAGCTTGTTTTTCATCTCGCCTGCGCCAGCTAACTCTAATAAGACGGGGTGTTTCGCCTTCGCAATAGCATGGAGGAGTACATCGACCCCTTTAGAAGGATAGAGGGAACCTCCAAAGAGAAGCCGGATTGGACTTGAGCCTGGCAAGGGCTGCAGAGGCTGCCTTTCCACCGGGAGGCGGTGAAGGGAAGCCTTGCTCGGTGGGAAAGGGAGCCCATTGAGTACGACCTCGGTGGGGCAAAGGAATCGGTCAACAGCGCGAAATGCGGCTTTTCGGCTCGAAGTATTGGAGAGGGTGTCCAGAAAGCGTCGGAAGGGACCTGTGAGCCCGAGCCGCGGAACGCCCCAAGGGTTGGGGTCCATGAAGGTAAAATCATGAACGGTCATCACCGAGGGGATTTGGCTTTTGGCAAGCAAAGGAAACAAGGTGCTTCTAAAAACGGACCAGTTTTGAATGTGGATGAGATCGGGCGAAAACTCCTGAATTGCCTCCTTGAGAGCTTTTTCCAATGGGGGCAAACGAAAATGGAAGTCAATTCGGCGCCTGAATGGACTAGCTGGAGGGGAATATTTGTAAAAAGTAGAAAAATCAGGGCTGAGATTCGAAGGAATCGGAGAAAGGGCGAAAAGTCCGTTTTGATGGCCAAATTCCGTGCAGCGCGCCAATAATCGGCCCAAGTAGCCGCTAGGACCGCCTGGAATCTCTGGAGAGTCGTGAAGATGAAGGATGCGCACCGTTATTCCTGTCCTGATAGGTTCGGCACGCGGGCAAGGTATATCCAGAATTGCCCAGAAAAAGTAAAAACAGTCATAAATATCTTTCTAGGAAGAGGTTACGAGAGTTTTTGTCTGGAAAATTGCTGAGTTGACAGGTCAGAATGAAGACGGAAACAGGCGTAACTCCCTTATTTCAAATAGGTTGAGGAGATTGGCGCCTAATCTTCCGCAATCTGTCAAATTCTGGAAAACCCACGAAGTGGGTGCCGATTTTCTCCACAAGGGACTTTGGTCCCCTGTGGTTCATTTTCCGGAAATGGCATTGCATCTGTAACGCCGCTACCGGATAATGTCTCGCCAAAATTCAGTAGCTCCACTTTCGGACTTCTGATAAACCTGAAAACTCGACCCGCTTCAGTTTGGTTAGTTCTGAACTGGCGGTGTGAACACACCCGCGACAGCGGGTCCCCCCCCCGATTCATTCCGAATCACCTAGGAGAAACTAAATAATCATGAAGGTGCGCTTGCTTACCTTGGCTGCCCTTGCAGCTTTCACTCTGAATAGTACTTCCGTTGCCCAGCAGGGCGACAATCTCGATCGTGCACTCGCAGATCTCAACAGCGGCATCGTTGCTCCTACCATGGGCGGCGCTTCTGCTTCCGGTTCCACCGGCGTTGACTTCAGCGGTGATGCTCGTGCCCGTAATTCTTGGACTGGTGGCCCATTAGTCGATGGCGTCTGGACCTCTGGCCCATCGTGGGTTGACACTCGTGTCCGCGCGAACATGCACTTCGCTGTCAACGAGTCTTCATCTGCCTTTGTCCAGTGGACAGGTACGGAGACTTGGGGTAGCGCAGCCTCCCTCGCAGAAAATGGTGCTACCGGCAACATTTCTCAAGCTTGGTTCTCAACCAGCAATCTCTTGAGTATGGGTGCGGACTGGAAAATGGGTCGCTCCTACATGACTGTTGGTAGTGGCATGGTTTTGGGCTCGTCCGAATGGGACCAACGCCCATCCACATGGAGCGGTGTTTGGATTTCTTCTGATGCCGCAGGCCTTGCCATCGATGCATTTGCTATCAATGGTGGCGCTCTCGCTAATGAGGAGATGTGGGGTCTTTCGACAAGTCTTGGACTTGGCGATAACGGCTTCATCAACGCGATTGACCCTTGGTACATTGCTGGTGCTGACGGATCAGAAGCAACCTGGATGGGTGCCTCTGCCGGCGGTACAGTTGCCATGCTTGACTGGAGTGCCGACTGGGCCAACCACGAAGATGGCGCTACTGATGACTCTGCAACTTCTGTTTCTGTGTCCATGGGCATGGGTGACATGAGTGGTGGTTTCATCAACAGCATTAGCTACACCATGACTGATGCAGATGGCGATGTCACAATTGACGCTGCTGACTGGAACAGTGCTGGTCTTCTTGGTGGCGGTGCTTGGGCATCCGAGCTCGAGACGACTCAGATTGGTCTCTGCCTCAACATCATGGAAGGCTATGACGTCGGCGTCAACTGGATTGACGATGGCAGTGACGACAACGAAACGGACATCACTGTTTCACGCGCCCTTGGTGGCGGTGTGGACGCATGGGTCGGCTACGGCTCCAAGGGTGATGACGAAGTTGGTTACATCCAACTCAGCTTGAACTTCTAGTTTAAGCAAGTTCGCGCTTTTGCCGGGGCGGCTCTTCGGAGCCGCCCCGGTTCTTTTTATGCCCTGACAAAGAAAGAGGTGAAAGCCAGTATCCTTCTTTATGTCCTTTTTGGTTCGACCTCTTTTCTCCGGCCCTATCGACATCATTGGCGATGTCCATGGCGGACTCAAGCATTTGCATTCCCTTGTCGAGAAGTTGGGATATGACGAAAGCGGGTGCCACCCCAATCGCCGACTTGTTTTTCTTGGAGATATCGTAGATCGAGGTGAAGATTCTCCCGGAGTGCTCGCTTTGGTTCAAAGGCTTGTTTTGGAGAAGCGGGCCCAATGTGTGTTGGGGAATCACGAGCTCAACATTCTTCTTCAAAAAGAGAAACCGGGGAGCGAGTGGTTCTATCGTAGGTCGCAATATTTAGAGAACCCCTCTCATCTACTTCCTCAAAAACAACTTTCTCCGTCTCAGAGGACGGAGGCCCTGCGGTTCTTCTCTTCCCTTCCTTTGGTCCTTGAGCGCAAGGATTTGCGCGTTGTTCATGCCTGCTGGAATACCAAATCGGTCCACGAGCTTCGAACCCAGCAAAACGCTGTTCAATTTTTGCGGAATTGCAACAAGCAGAACAAAGCCGAAATCCTTGCCACCGAGGATCGTGTTCGTCGTGCGCTAATCGACCAAAACGAGAATCCCGTCAAAGTCGTGACTTCTGGTTTAGAGCAGCGCCGCGATGGGCCCTCTTTCATTGCTGGAGGCTCTCCTCGTCGAACAGAGCGGGTTCCCTGGTGGAATACCTACACAGACCGCCAATCGGTGGTCTTTGGCCATTACTGGCATTCTCAGGCCCCACTGGAGCGCTTCAGCGGCATTCCTAGCCCTTTCCGCCACCAGGACCACCCCCTCGCCCCTCTGGGCCCTAGAAGGAACGCTTGGTGCGTGGACTTCTCTAATGGGCATCGCAGCGAGGAAGCCATTCGACGCCCCTGGCGTCCCCAGCCGGTCGCCTGCCTTGCCGCTCTCCGCTGGCCCGAACAAGAAATCGTCCTCGCCTAATCCACCCTTCTCCTAAACTTACGACATGCTTACATCCCTACTCATCTTTGCATTGAATTGCCCACCGGAATGCCAAGACCTCAACCCGGAGGACTCTGCAGTAAAGGTTTTTTCGACGATTCGCGAACCAGATTTTGACCGTCCTTGGGCAAAAAAGAAGCCCGTTGAAATAGTTGGCTCTGCCGTTGTTTTAGCCGGTGGACTTCTGGTCACGAATGCGCATGTAGTTGATTATGCCCAAAGAGTCGAGCTTCTTCCCAATGGTGCAACCGAGCGATATGAGGCTGAAGTTCTTCATTTGTCTTACAAGGACGATCTGGCCCTTGTTCGCCCAATAGACGAATCCTTCTTTGACACCTTTCCTTCGGTTGAGCTGTCCACGGCGCTTCCCGTACCCGGTTCCGAAGTCATTGTTGCAGGCTTTCCTGAAGGTGGCGACGAACTTTCTAAGACAACTGGAAATGTAAATCGATACGTTTATAGAAGGGCAGGGGGCTTCCAGGGACTATCCATTCAAGTTGATGCTTCCATTAATGAGGGCAACAGTGGTGGGCCAGTGTTCCAAGACGGCAAAGTTATTGGGATTGCCTTCCAGAAAAACAAAAGTGCTCGTGCTGACAATATCGGATATGTTATTCCTGGAGAAACAGTCCAGAGGTTTCTTGACGATGCCGAAGATGGCCAAGTGGAGGGAACGCGGTCTTTGCGCATTTCCTGGTCACGGTGCGAAAACCCTGTAATGCGGAAACATCTTGGGATATCCAAGGAGCAAGACGGAGTTATTCTTTATCCTTCATCCAGTTGGACGCCAGAAAACTTTGCAATAAAGCCACTAGATGTACTGCTCGAAATTGCCGGTCACAATGTAGACAACTATGGCCGTATCCAATTAAGTGATGCTGGCATGATTGAATGGGAGTATATGATTCCTTGGGCTGGGGCGAGCGGAGTGTTGCCACTCACAATCTTGCGAAACAAGGAGGTTCTACAACTTGAAGCTGAAACGATTCTCGAAGTTCCGAGGAGAATCGTTCGTTTGGATGGCCGTTATCCCTCGTACTACATTTATGGACCCGTTACTTTTGTGGAACTTAGCGCCGAGCATTTGAATAGGTTTAATGCAGGCATCATGTTTCAAAACCAAATCTCAGGGTGGCCTGGAATCTTGGAAACCAGGCAGTCGCCGACGCCAGAATATCAACGAGTGGTCTCGGCAAACTACAACTTGCTGTCGCATCGCATTGCGAAAGGCTATGAGTCACCATTGGCTTTGCCGGTCCTTCGTAAAGTCAATGGGATACCCATTAAAGACCTAAAGGACCTGGCGTCTATTTTGGAAAATATGGAATCTGCGACGGTATTTTTTGAGTTCGACAATCGAGGCCAACATAGCGTGCGGAACTTTGATCGTGAAGGAAAGCAAGACTTCGTCTTTGACCACAAAGAAGTCTTGCGCACTCGAGAAGAAATCCTTGAGGAGGCCGGAATTCGGCGCTACTACTCCAAGGATCTCGCGGACGTTATCCAGGACTAAAAGTGAGAGGAGTTTGCTACGGGATTCTTCGGGTACAGGCACTGATGTTGCTTGTGATGGCGGGTTTTCGCGCTTGGTTTGTGTTGGACTACATCCCCGATGGCGCCCCTTTGGTGGACTTCGCTTCGGCGGCTATACTCGGGTTGCGCTTTGATTTGTTGGTTTTGGCGTATCTTCAAATTCCTATAACACTTTGGTTGGTGGGAGCTAGCTTATTGCAATCGCGTGGCGGACCGTATCGATGGTTGTGGAGCACCCGCCCGTATTACTTTTGGAGTTTTTTCCTCTTCGCCTTGATTGCTGGAGTAGACCATGGCTATTACGCTTACTTTCAGGATCACATTACGGTTTTTGCATTTGGATTTATTGAAGACCACACCGTGGGAGTCCTAGACATGATCTGGGGCATGTACCCCATGGTTTGGATTTCCTTTGGTGCCATTGTTTTTGCACTCCTCTATTTTCGGTTTCTCAATAAAGCGCTACGCATTGAGGGTCTCTCCAAAACTTGGCCCTCAAGATGGACTTGCTTTGGCATTTCTTTTCTCGTCTTTTTAATCACAGGAATCGCAGCCCGTGGAAGCTTAGGGAAATTTCCTCTGCGTGCGCGAATGGCATCAGTTTCAGAGCACCATTTTGTGAATCAATCTGTTTTAAATGGCCCCTTCGCCCTCAAGGAAGCGCTTAAGGTTCGAGCAGCGGAGTCTGGCCGAAGGCGCAGCATTGAAGATTTTGGCTTTTCTAATCCAAGCGATGTTTTTTCTGAACTGATTGGCGAACCCGTTGCTGTAACTAATCTGGAAGACGCGCTTGCGGCAATCTCTTTGAGGCCTCGCTCAGGTGAGACAATCGTGCCGAGCCTTGAACGGCCCCATGTGGTGATTCACGTGATGGAGAGCTTGGGTTCCTATTCGCTCGCCTTCCACAGCAAGGACTTTCCCATTGCTGGAGCTTTCGGCAAGTATCTTCCCCAAGGCATCTTTTTCGAACGATCTCTACCTACAACCAATTCCACAGTAGGCACGATATCCAGCATGGCCTCTGGACTCCCACATCTTCCTGGAGGCGCCTATCTCCCGCAGGGCTCTCATAGCAGGAAAGTCATTCCGACCGCTCCGGCTCTCGCCTTTCAAAAAGCTGGTTATGAAACTAACTTCCTTTATGGTGGAAACACAACTTGGAGAAAACTGGATCAGTGGCTTCCTAAGCAGGGATTTTTTCGCGTTGAAGGGCGACAAGAGATTAAGTCCAGTTTGAACTTGGGAGTGGATGACGAAGCTCACTTCAAGGTTTTTGACGAACACCTCTTTAGATATTTGTATCAAAAACTCAAGGCTGCAAAGAAGCCACAAATGTATTTGGTGCTTACTGCAAGCAATCATGGCCCCTATGACATCCCATCTCAGGCGACTCTTCCACCCCTGAACCCAACACTTGAATATGCAGCTCGACTTCTCTCGCCCAAAGTTCTGTCTGGTCGACTGATTGCATTTCAATATGCTTTAAATGAATTAGGGAAGTGGTTTGATGAGATGGGGAAGTCTGGCTTGCTGGACAATACCCTGGTTGTTGTGACGGGAGACCACAACACCATGGACATCACGCACTTTGGCCCTGATGAATTGCTGAATCATTATGGAGTTCCGATTTGGTTTTACGCCAATGATGACCAGCTGAACAATCTTCGAGCGCGCAGCCATATTCCTGCCGGACATCTGAATATTTTTCCTACTTTAATGGATTGCATAGGAATGGAAGCTCCCGTTTTGGAGCCTTCTCTTCTTTCTCAAAAACGGCTTCCCTTTGCCATGAACGGCGGCGCAGTTGGCATTGACGAAAACGGAGGATTCGAATTTGGACCCTTTGGCGAACAAACTTGGAAATGGAGTTCTCAAGACCCTCTTTCCCTTGATCCGAGTGAGGAGGTCTCTCGTTTGCCACAACGGCTAAATGCCCGCCTTTCGGCGACAGCATTTATCCTGAATTCTATAAAGTGATTTCCCCAGAGCCTAAGCCGCTTGAATCTCAACCTCGGGCGCATCTTCCCAGAGAGTGTCCAGGTCGTAGAACTCGCGGGCTTCGGCGGTGAGGATATGAACCACCACAGTTCCGAAGTCCATCAATAGCCAAGTGGAGCGCCAGTCGCCTTCCACAGTGCCCTTGTGAAAACCCACTTCCTTGGAGGCCGCATTGAGAGCATCGGCCATAGCTCGCGTTTGGCGCGGGGTTTGGGTTGTAGCAATAACAAAATAATCCGTGATGTAGAGAAGGTCCGCGACATTAAGTACGCGGACCTCTTCTGCCTTGAACTCCTCGGCAGCGCGCGCCAGCGTCATCGCCAACGCGCGCGTTTTCTCCTTTGAGGAGTTGTTCGCTTGAGCCATTCGGTGTTTAGACGAAGAACGGAAGGAGCAAGAGGCTCACTACCGACATCAGCTTAATGAGAATGTTCAAGGAAGGACCGGAAGTGTCCTTGAATGGGTCGCCAACGGTGTCGCCCACAACTGCAGCCTTGTGCGAGTCAGAACCTTTTCCGCCATGATGGCCTTTTTCGATGTACTTCTTCGCATTGTCCCATGCGCCGCCAGCGTTGGCCATGAAGATTGCCATCATGACACCTGCGGCAAGAGAGCCAGCAAGAAGACCGCCAAGCATTTCGACGCTGTACATGCCAACCACAATGGGGGCAGCAATAGCGAGCAAGCCAGGAAGGAACATTTCGCGAATGGAACCCTTGGTTGAGATGGCAACACAAGAAGCGTAATCAGGCTTGCCGGTTCCTTCGAGAATCCCAGGAATCTCTCTGAACTGACGACGCACCTCACCAATCATGGAGAAGGCCGCGCGGCCTACAGCTTCCATGGTCATGGCGCCAAAGAGGAATGGCAACATCGCGCCAATCAGAAGGCCGATGACGACATTTGGTTCGGTAATGGAAAGGCTAAAGTCTTCACCTAGCATGGCGGCGGCTTTGGTTCCGAATGCCGAGAAGAAGGCCAATGCAGTCAAAGCGGCAGAGCCAATTGCAAAGCCTTTGCCGATTGCAGCAGTGGTGTTTCCAACGGCATCAAGAGCATCAGTGCGCTCGCGAACCTCTGGAGGAAGTTCAGCCATTTCAGCCATTCCGCCAGCGTTGTCCGCAACAGGACCGTAAGCATCAACTCCTAGGGAAATGCCCAGAGTGGAGAGCATGCCGACTGCAGCGAGTGCGATTCCGTAAACACCGCCCATACTGAAGGCGATACCAATGGTGGCGCAAATGACGAGAACAGGAAGAGCGGTGGACTTCATGCCAACGCCCAATCCGCCAATGATGTTGGTTGCAGAACCAGTTTCAGACTGTTCTGCAATTCCTTGTACCGGCTTGCATTCGAAAGCAGTGTAGTACTCAGTGATTTTTCCGATGATTACACCTGAAGCAAGGCCAGCAGTGATGGCCCAGAACAAATCCATGCCACTCTGTTCGCCGAACTCCAAGCCAGCCATGTTGGTGAGCCAGTAAGCGGCAGCAACAAGGATGATCGAAGCAATCATCAAGCCCTTGAAGAGGGCCGCATGAATTTTTTCTTCATCTTCAGTCTTCACGAAGAAGGTTCCAATAATGGAAGCGATGATTCCAACGCCAGCAATGGAGAGTGGCAAGGAAATCAGGCCAGCGCCACCGGCAGTAGCTACTGCGCCAAGGGTCATGGCAGCAATGATGGAACCGACATAGGACTCAAAAAGGTCTGCGCCCATTCCGGCAACATCGCCAACGTTGTCGCCAACGTTGTCAGCAATCGTTGCGGGGTTACGCGGATCATCTTCAGGAATGCCTGCTTCTACTTTTCCAACCAAGTCAGCACCAACATCAGCGGCTTTGGTGTAAATGCCACCACCAACACGAGCGAACAGCGCGATTGAAGAGGCGCCGAAACTAAAACCAAGGACGCTTTGTAGAGCGGTCTCAGTTGTTCCGTACCAAGTGGTGAAGATGGCGATGCCAAGAACGCCAAGCCCAACAACAGTTAGACCCATCACGGTTCCGGAGCTAAAAGCAACGGTCAGTGCAGGGGCTAGCCCTGTTCGGGCGGCTTCCGTTGTTCGCACGGCGGCGCGCGTTGCAGTGTGCATGCCAATCCAGCCGGCAAGGGCGGAGGCGAATGCGCCAGCAAGGAAAGCGACCATGGTGTCCATGCCGCCACCCATATCTGCGCCAAGGGCGTAGAGGGCACCGGCGACAACGACCACAAAGATCGCGAGCACTTTGTACTCAGTGGTAAGGAAGGCCATGGCGCCCTCCTGAATGGCTTTGGCAAGCTCTTGCATCCGGTCATTTCCGGGAGAGCAGGACATCACCTTGCGCTGGAAGAGGAAGGCACCAATAAGCGCAAGGCCGGCGCCAATCCAAGGGAGGTTGGTCAACAATTGTTCCATCAGGATTGTGTTTTAGGGGGGACGCGCATATCCCATTTCAAAGGGGTAGGCGCTTGAATTTAGCCGAGCATTCTACCCGGAACCATGGCTTTCGTCATGCCCATCTGAGGCTGGATTCTCAACTTTTTGATTAGTTTTGCCTGTTTTCCGGCGCTGCTCTCTCAGTCGAAGTAGGGCCCTTAAGCGAAGCTGACGCTGACGGCCCGATTGCCAAAGCAATAGAAGCAAGATGACTCCTCCAGATATGGCTAGAGGAACCTCAAATTGGTGGATTAGGTCGAGGGCGTGGTCCAAATTGTCGGCGAAGAGTTTGCCCAACCAAACGGAAATAGGGACAGTGAGGGCGGCTCCGATGGAGTCCAAGAAGACGAATTTCCAATATGGCATTCCTAAGTTCCCCGCCACAAAATAGGCCACCATCCGATATCCGGGGATGAATCGGGCTAAGAAAACCGCCTTTGTGCCTTCAGCGCGGAATCGGCGGTTGAATCGAGCGCGCTGTTTCATTCCCATATGCCGCCGAAGCAGTGGCCAGCCATAAACCCTTTCTCCGACTGCACTTCCGAGCGAATAAATAATGCTGTCGCCCGCTAATATGCCAGCAAAACACCATCCAATGGCCTCGTGAAAGCTGAGGGCTCCATTTGCCACGAAATATCCCGTCCCCAAAATGATGATTTCCTCGGACCACGGGGGGAGCCCAAGGCCACACAGCAGGAGAAGGCCGAGGGCAAAGAGGCCCGGGTGCTGGTCTAGGAGTTCGAGGACGAGATCCACGGAGTCAGATTTTAGCGGTTCATCTGAGCGAAGAGTTCGTTGAAAAGGGTCTGTTCCATATCCAGCCTTCCTCTAGGAGAGCTCTGGAGATAGGTGCGGTAAAGGTCCTGCGAGCCGTCCGGAGTAGGGAGTAAGCCTTGAGCTAGAAGCTCCGGAAAGCGGCTTTCTAAGGGGGGCGCAAGTTTGTGGCCTTGTTTTTCCACCAAAAGCCTGTTTGGGAGATATCGGCCTCCATAGAAAATGGCTTCCACCTCCAAGCTAGTCTGTGCGCTTGGGGAGACAGAGTCCAAGGAGCGAAGTTTTTCAAGAGCCAGGCGTGACAAGGCGAGGGAGTCCATGGCAGACTTCTCCAGAGCCGGGGAGCTCATATTGACTCCTAAATCCCAAAGGAGTGTGAGTAAAAGATTGGAGTGCGCCCCAGTTTCTTTGAGGAGGCTTTCCGCTTTGGCAATACCCCCCTGAAGATCCCGTCGGTACACGGCGTCTTCAATTTGCCGAACACCCCACCATTCGCTTGCGACATGAAATGAGTCTTCGCCTGGAATCGTGGGTCCGCCTTGAATAGGAAAAGCCACCATTGCCACAAGAATCAAAATCGAAAGAGAAAGAAGTGATTTCATCTCTTTCTAAAGCGATGTGAGCTCAAAACACAGGCGAGTAGGCCGAGAAAGATCCAGGCAATCATGCTTTGGATTTGGAGTTGGGTTGTTGAAAGTAAGTAGTGACGCCCCACGGCGAATAGAGGTCCGACATCGGGCAATAGGCCATTCGCCCATTGGAGGGTTTGAACTAAGGCTGCTTCAAAGCCACTCAATTGTTCCCGGCTCAAAACCACTGTTGGTTGCCAAGCAGCAAGTCCACCGAGCGAGAGAGAACCGATAGCAGCAAGTTCCGCCCGGACACCCCGCCGCACAAGAAGGAAGGCAAGAGAAAGCAAAGGCAAAAAGAAAAAGAATTGTCCAAACAATAGTCGAGCTAGAGATGGGCCGCTTTGTGGCGAAATAAGAAGTCGTGCAAATTCCGGATGCACCACCGCTCCTTGCGGAAGTTTTTCACGGATGATTCCCGTAAGGGCTTCTTCAGAAGTAATTGCTCGTTCCCAAGTTTTCGCAAACCCTTCCGCATCCGTTTTGGGCGCTGTTTCCCAAGTGAGGAGTGCGCTGACCGTCGCTGTGTTTGGAATGGCTGCTCCCAAATGTTGTAGTTCCCAAGTGTCATCTTGATGAGAGACAAAAAGAGGATAGGAAACAGGTTTTCCTGTTCCACGGCGCTTTTCAGCTTCTTTGTTGTGGAGCAACATTGCGAGTAGGAATAAAAGAGCCACCAAAAATGCTGTTGTTGCCCACTCCGCAAAGGGCATGCGAAATCCCCGAGGATCCCGGAGTTCTTCTTCAAAGCGCCAGGCTTCTCGCCCTCGGTGTTCCACCATTCGGCAGGCTTGAAAAAGTAAAACAATTGGAATCAAGCTAAGAAAGGCGGCGAGGCTTCCAAGAGACTCTGCGCCGGGGAGGGGACCAAATGAAAGGTGGCCCGAAAGGAAAACCCAAAACAAGAAAAGGATCGCACTCCATGGAGAAAGGATTTCGCGAACGGTGGCTTGAATGAGGGCCATCATGACTGGGATGCCTCATCTAGGTTGAGACAACACGAGGCGAGCTCTTCCCCTCCGGTTCCAGGGGGCGCCAGAATAAGTACGCAGGAAGCTCCAGAGATAGCGTGGGTTAAGAGTTCGGTGCCAAGAGGGTCTAGAGCGGTGCGGGGTTCATCCAAAACAAGAAGTTGCGGTGAACCAAGCCAAGCGCGCGCGAGGTTCAGCCTTTGTTGCCATCCCCTCGAGAGAGAGCCAATCGTCCGCTTGGCGTATTCGTCTAAGCCAAAGCGTGCAAGGGCAGTGTCCGCTTCCAGCTTGGCTATCTTTGAAGGAGAACCGCCAAGCACGGCCAATTGAAATAAGTAATTGTGGCAACGGCTTCGGAGGGGGAAGCGGGGGTCTTGGGAAGCCCAGCCGAGCTGCTTGGGTTTGGTGACTGAGCCGGCATGCGGCTTGAGGAAGCCGCAAATGGTTTCAGAGAGAGTTGTTTTTCCAGAACCGTTGGAACCAAGAACCAAGCCAGCTTCGCCACCACCCAAAGAGAGCTCAAGGTCCTGAGCAAGAACGCGCCCACCCCGCTTGAGGCAGAGTTGATTCAGGGACAGGATGGAGTCTTGCGGCATGGCTGTTCGTTAGGATATTCACTTCATGAAGTTGCGACACCGTGAAACTGGTCAAGAAACACAACTGGGGGGCGCCCTTTTGGTGGGACGTTTGCCTGAATGCGACCTCAAGCTTGAAGACGGGTCCATTTCACGCCGCCATGCCCAAATAAGCTCCAAAAACGGTGCCATTTTCGTGGCGGACTTGGATTCTTCGAACGGAATCCAGCACAACGGCCGCAGAGTGAAGGAATGTCAGCTACGGCCAGGCGACCTTCTCACTATTGGCGCTATTGCTTTTTCTGTTGTTGGAGAAGAGAGCGATTCGGAAGCCAGCCCGACGCCGTCCCCCTCTGAGCTAAGCTCCTCTGATCACGCTCGAGAACGAATGAGAGCGGAGGCCCGCGCTTCTAGGCGGTCGAGTGGCCTTGGGGACCTAGGCCAACTTTCGAGTGGAATCCAACTTCTCGTTGGGGCTCTTTCTCTTCTCCTCCTCTGGGGAATTATTCAGCTCTTGCGCTTTCTGATCTAAGCGCTTCTTGAAGGATTGAATCCAACTTTTGAGCGCTCTGTTCCCACGAAAAGAGCTGCGCCTGTTCCTGAAGCTCTTGAGCCGATGGTGGATTCGTTTCCAAATCTTTCAGGCAAGCACGAAGAGAGCTCAAATTACCCGCCGTGAAATATCGCGCCGCTTTCCCGCCTACTTCACGATGTACGGGGATATCCGTTGCTGCGACAGGGCAGCCATGGGCGAGCGCTTCGACTAGTGGGAGATTGAATCCTTCATAGGGTGATGTACAGATGAGTGCTTTAGAGCTTTTGTAGAGTTCTGAAAGTTTAAAATCGCTTGGCTGAACTAGGACCGTATTTTTTGGCAGGGCTTTCTTGTAGTTCCCCACCATGGTGACTTGTCCTGGAAGTCCTTGAAAAAGTTTGGGTAGAGAAAGAGAATCCCAAGGTCCAACCGATAGCCAATTCGTTTTAGAAGAAGGCTCCGCGCCGCAACTTGGAAAATGATTGCTACCGTTGAGAACGACTTTGCACGGAGTGCCTGGAAAGTGTTTCCGCAAGCGACTTGCGCTAAATTCCGAAACAACAATTACGGATTCGGCTTCTCGAATCGCTTGAGGAAAACAGCTCCGAATCCAAAGAGAGCGCAACACCCCGGATTGAAAAGGCACATCCCAGGCATGAAAGTCGTGCACAGTTAAAACGAAGGGTAATCCAGGCGGGACCGGCGGGGTTTCAGTGAGAAGAAGTTCGCACTTCGTTTGATGAAAGGCGCGCTGGAGTTTTCTTCCCGCAACCAGAGGTCGAAGAGGGCCAGGTCGATGAGGAGCAGGAAGGGGAAAGGTTTGCACCCCCTCGAGATGCGAAAAAGTAGTCGCATGTTCTTCGGGAACGAAGAGGTTGATTTTCCAGCCGAGGCTCGAAAGTCGAGGCAAGAGTGCGCATGTGCGTCGGATGGCTCCCGTAGGTTTTGAGGTGTAAGAAGTTCCATCTACCCCAAGGATTCCCTTCAAACCATGAGTTGCGCTCATCTTATTGCCCAACTTTCCCAAAGGCTCAGGAGAGTGGAGGCGGGCCGATCAACCGGAAAGCATCCTGCTCGCTTTTTTCCTTTTTCAATCCAAGCATCTCGTTGTCCAAGAAGAGAGAAAAGGTCATCGGCTGCCTTGCTTGGAGCTTGAAAGTCCGTGAGAAGGCCGGCGTCGCCTACGACTTCAGGGATGGAGGCGGAGTTCTGAGCAATCACAGGTGTCCCAGCCGCCATAGCTTCCAAAATTGGAAGTCCGAATCCTTCCGATTCGCTTGGAAAAAGAAACGCGCTCGAGTTTGCATATACGGCAGGGAGTTCAGATTCTTCAATCCAACCAGGGAAAGAAACTCGGTCCTGAAGAGCTAGACGATTCGCTAGCTCTTGCAGGCTACGCGTCCTTTGATTTTTTGGGCCCCCAAGAACCAAGTTGTGAGGAGTTTGGTACCGGTCAAGAAAAATTCTGAAAGTGCGCAGCAAGTTTTCTAGCCCCTTTCTTTTAAATGGTCGAGCAAGACAAAAAAGATTGGGAGTCGAAGGGTTGGAGTCTGCAACGCAATCGAAAAAGTTGTTTCCAACGCCGTGCGGAATGACGACCGTCTTTTTTGAAGCGCTTGGGTAGAGAGAAAGAAAGTTGAGGCGGGTCCGCTTACTTACGCAAACAATTCGATCTGCAAAACGACTCACTGAAGAGGCGAGAAGTCTCCGTCTCCAAATGGGACCCTCATCGCTAACTCCACTCGTTTCCGCCCAAGAAATTTCATGCATGGTGGCGACTTTAGGGATGTCTAAAAGGATAGGAATGGCTTGGACATGTGAGTGCCAAAGCTGAATCCCCTTATTGCGAGCAAATCGAGAAATTCCGCGTTCTCGCCAAAAGGAATTACATCCAAAGGGAGCCGTGGAATGAAAAGAGAATCGTGAGTCTTCCCAGCTAGGGAGGTGGCGGGGTTTTTGAGGAGCGACCAATAAAAACTCGTGAGTGGCACTCGAGTTTTTCAAGGAATCTAAGAGTTGCAAATAACTCCGTTCCACCCCAGTGATGAATGGAGAATCTAAAGGAGAAACATCAAGAGCGATACGCAATCAGATTGTGGCCATCTTCGCGCGTTGGCCTCGCAGCGCGACCGCCTCCTCATAAACGGCCAAAGTTTGTTTTGCTGCGGCTTCCCAAGAAAATTCTTGTGATCTCCGATGGAGAACGGCGGCCGCTTGGCGAGCCCATGCCGATTCACTCAGGATGCGTTCGATTCCCTCTTGGATAGAGTCTGTTTTTCGAGATTGGACACGCATGCCTCCATCGCCAGCGACCCAAGCAGGGGCGGTGTTGTCTCCAATAATGACGGGCCTTTTGCAGGCCATGGCTTCCAGGACAGGAAGCCCAAACCCCTCATGGAGAGAGGGGTACACCAAAGCTGTGCAGTGCTGATATAGCTTGAGTAGTTCTTGGTCATCAGCATTTTGAATCCAACGGATTCGCTGGCGGTGGCGGCTCGACTCCAGCCCATTGAGAAAGTCAGCGTAGTCCCAGCCAGGGTTGCCAACAATTATCCAATCTGGTGCAGAATCGCGATCCCACAAATTCTCAAGAGCCTTCAAGATACGAGGGTAATTTTTTCTAGGCTCGATGGTTCCCACGGTCAAAAGGAATGGGCGACCGCTTCCATTTTTTGGGCCTTTCTCGTTTGCCCCGGCAGGTTGAAACATTGGGCTTACGCCATTGGGTACCACGCGGACACGGTCGGGGTCTACTCCCATGAGTTCGGCATCCTGAATGCCGGGTTCGCTCACAACAATTACGATGTCGGAGGAGTTAATCGCGTTGCGAACTCTCTCTAGGAGGGTGGAGGAATTCCAACCATGAAACGTTGGGTCAACTGCGAAGGACGCATCATGCAAAGTCATCACTGTCGCAGCCGAGCGCACTTCGGGGTAGACGTAATCAGTCCAATGAAAGACGTCCACCTTGGCGGGCCAACGCCCGGCATCAAAGCCCGGCACTTTGTTTAATAGCTGCATTCCCTTTGCCGGAAGGAGTCCACGGTGCATATTGAATTTCCCTTCCTTAAAATGAGTCGTAGCAACCTTTCCTCCTCGCCAAGTTGGAGCGAATAGTTCCATGAAAGGGCCGTCTTCCATTTCGGTAAAGGAAGTGCAAAGTTCCCGCGCATAACGGGAGATTCCGGCATGGCCGAAAAGTGCAGGGCGAATGTCGAAGCCAACGCGCATGACTTGCTAGCGTAACCTTGCGGAGGCCCATACGGCGCCGCCGAGGGCAACAGATTCTGTGAAGAGTCGAGCAATTGCCGCACCAGTCACCATGTAATCAGGAACCCAAATCCAGTTTCCAATTGCGCAAGCCAAGAGGGCAACCAAAGCAATCCCAAGAGCGGTGCCTGCTCGACCTCGGGCAATGATGGCCGTCGTGAACACGCTCCCTGGGAATACTAGGATGGATGTTCCAATGAGAATCCATAAAGCTGTTATGCCCTCCACTGCGTATTCCGAACCGAAGGCGAAGTCTAGGTAGGTGTAGGCGAATGGGGCGGACAGTGCAGCCAACGGGATGACCACCAGAGTGAGGTTATTGGAAAGCTTGCGTACATGTTCGTGGAATTCGTCAATGGACGATTTTGCCTGGAAAGACAAGGCGGGCATAGCCACATTGGTGACAAAGGCTGGGATTTGAAGAGCAAGCGTAAAAGTTTTTCGAACCGGTGCATAAATCCCGGCAGCAAATGGTCCCGCCAAGGCGCGAAGGGCAAGGATGTCCAGGCGCCCATAAGCCTCACGAACAAGCCATCCAGCCCCAAGTGTCAGGGCTTCTCGCTCGAAGCCAGCGCCACCCTCCTTTTGGTTGCCGTTTTGCTCTACCCAAGCTTTTATTAGGGGAGCAGCTCCGAGCCAAATCACCAAGTTGCCCACCATGCGCGAAAGCGCAATGGCGGCAAGGTATGCCATTGGGTTTGTATTGCCTGCGAGAAAAAGAGCGAGGACTCCAAGGAGGCCCATCGCCGAGGTCACAATTCTTAATACAGAGGGGAATCGGAAGTTCAGTTTTAGAGCAAAGACGCATGCGTGAGTTCCGAATAGGTGCGCCCAAAGTCCGAGGGCGCAAATCCAAAGCGCGGGATCGTTGACAGAAATTCGCGAATCCAAAAGGGCTAAGCCGAAGACAAGAGCGGAAGCAATCGCAGCCGTAAGAATTCGAAATCGGAAAGCTTTTGCAAGCAAGGAGCGCAAGGTTGGTGGTTGGGCGCCTGCACGGCGAACGAGGGCGTTGCCAGTTCCGCCATCCACCACAATGTCGAGAAGAGTGAAAATAGCCTCCCACGAAGCAAAGATGCCAACCCCTTCAATCCCAAGGATTCGCGCAAGGAGAGCGAGAACTCCAAGAGCGGCTAGGGCTTGGCCGCCCCGACCGACTAACTGAAAAGCCACCCCGAAGGCATAGCGCCTAGGGGTGGCTTGAGGGACCGCGCAATCTGTTTCAGCTGGCGGCGCCAGTGAGTTCGGTTTGCATGGTTGCGCAGACTGCTTTCGTGAATTCATCCGTAGAGAGGGTACCGCCGAGGTCAGCGGTTGTTTGGCCCGAAGCAATGGTGTCTCGCACGGCGGCATCGAGCATGGAACCGAGTCCGCGGAAACCGCAATGAGTGAGAAGCATGGCAAAGGCCCAGATGGCAGCTGTTGGGTTGCACTTGTTCATTCCTGCGATGTCGGGAGCTGTTCCGCCAGCAGGGTCAAACATGGCAAGAGAAATGTCGCCACCTTCGGTAAAGGCATAGTTCGCCGAGGCCCCCAAACCAATTGAGCCAATCATTCCGCAAGCGGCATCCGAAAGGAAGTCGCCATATTCATTAGGACAAACAACGACGCTGTAATCTTCCGGACGCATAATCATTTTTGCGAGAAGGGCATCGAAAAGCTCGGAGCGGTGAGGGATGTCAGGATGGAGGGCGGCAACTTCCTCTGCGATTTCTTCAAAGAAACCATCGGTTTCTTTTTGGATGGTGTATTTGGAGGTAGAGACTACATCAGAACCAATACGCTTAGCTTGATGGAATGCAAATTGATTGGCGTGCCAACTTGGTTTGCGTTCAATCACGCGAACAGACACCGCAGCCTCGGTTCCAATTCGGCGTCCAGCATCCTCGTAGGTTCCGCCAACAGCAATTCGAATAATGTGCAGGTCTACTTTGCCTGTATGTCGCGTGGGGACTCCAGGGATGGATTTTACGGGCCGGTGAATCACAGAAAAGTCGAATCGCTCGCGCAAGACTTTGTTTGGCGATTCTGTTTCGGTCACCGTTGGATACTTCATTGCAACGCCATGTGCGCGAATCGCATCTTCGGCATCTTTGTAGGAGCCCTTGGGGTCTGTTCTCCGGCGCTCCAAAGAAAGGTCTACTGGATGAAATCGAACATCCAAAGGAAGACAGCTTGCCACCTTGTGAATGGAGTCAGATAGTTCCTTGGAGATGCCGTCGCCGTGGAATTCGGCAACATTGAGGACTTCGCGTTCGGTCATTTTTTAGGGTCGGAGGGGCTTTGGGAAACCCACATTCTAACGCCTAAAGCGGGTCTGCGTGAACTGTAACTTGTGAACGAGGGATGGCGGACTCAATGGCACGCCCGACCTCTTCTGATAAATCGTGGGCCTCCACAAAGCTCATTTGTCGATGAATGTCGAGGTGGATTTCTAAAAAGATTTCCGAGCCCGATCGGCGGGTTCTGAGATCGTGAAAACCAGAGACTCTTGAGGAGAAACCTGAGACGCAAGCTAGGACTTGGGACTCTTCTTTTTCCGTGAGTCCTCGGTCCATTAGGTTTTCGATTCCAGAGAGGAAGACCTTTCTAGCCGTATTCAGGATGAGTAAGCCAATCCCTAAGCCAATGAGTAGATCGGGCCACCGCGCGCCATTCAGCGACAAAGAAAGAAGAAGGCCGGCGACCACACTAAGGTTGAGCAAAATGTCTGCTGCGTAATGGGCGCTATCTGCTTCTAAAGCAGGAGAGCCGGTCTCTCTTGCGGCGGCTCGGAGTTTTCGAAGCCACCAGAAAGTGACGAGTGAGCTCCCCACCATGACCGCAACACCGGTCCAAGGCATGTTGAGGGGGGGGTCTGGGTCAAGCCAGCGGTGAACGACTTGAAAAATGAGGCCGCAACCTGCAATTAAAATGAAAAGAGCTTGCCCAAGGCTTGCCAGTGATTCGGCTTTGCCGTGGCCCCATGGGTGGCCGGCGTCGGCGGGCCTTTCGGCGTGAAGAATGGCCCAAAGCACCAAAAGAGAGGCGAGGACGTCCAAAAGAGAGTCCAGGGTGGAGCCGAGAACACCTGAGGAACTCGTCAAAAGCCAGGTGACCGCCTTCACTAGAACCAAAGCCGAGGCGACTTTGACCGTAGTGAAGGCAGTGCGGGAGCGGGTGTTCATGGAAGGTGCAGCGGGGTGGCGGCGTCCATACTCTAAGCCAGATGGTGAAAAGAACCGACCCCCGACTTGGGCTTCTTGCCTGGTTTGCCTGTGGAGCCGCCTTGGTCGCCGCTTTGTGGGTCGTTTTTCGCACTCCCGAGGGGCTGCCTTTTGAAAATAAGGAGGCCGAATTAGAACTTCCCGCTTTGATGGAAGAAAATCAATCGCCCTCAGAAGTTGCCACTTTGGCGCCCGAAGAATTGATAGGTCTTCCCGGCGAGGGGCCCATAGAGGTTCAGCTTCGAGTGCTGGGGGGTGCTGGAAGTCCAAGCTTAATCCCGAAGCGAGGCGGGTCCCTCAAAGGTCGCGTTTATGGGGCGAACCGAACCCCGCTTTCCGATGTATGGATTGAGATTGCAAGTGGGCCTCAGGCAGGAATGTCTACAACAAGTGATTCGGCCGGCCATTATTTTTTGCCCGACCTGCTCCCCGGAACTCACCTATTTCGTGTTCGCGCAGGAACCTCGATGGTGGGTCGCATGCAGCGCGTGCTTCCTAAGGGGCAAACTCGCCGCGACTTTTTTGTTGGTGCGGCCTCTACATTGTCTTTTGAAGTACGGAGTTTTGAGAATAAGCCTTTAGCTGGCGCTATCGTGAGAGTGGATTTGGGTGAGGGGTTTCAGTCTGGCGAAGATGGGATGGTTGCGATTCCTTGGGTCTCAAAGTCCCCTCGAGTTTTAGTGGATGTTTCTGCAAAAGGACACGCTGCAGTTCGTTCAGAGTTGAACCTGTTGCCACCAAATGAAGGCCTTATTGTTCTGCCACCTTTGCCCCGTGGGGGAATCATTCGCGGAACAGTCCCTTCTTGGCCTGGAGGCCCGCGGCCAACGATTACTGTAGTCCCTCGCTCCACTCGGCCAGGTGGGCGGCAATATCAATGGGAGCGTTGGCAAAATGTGGTAATTGGACACGACACATTTTTTGAGCTTTCTGGTTTGCCTACTGATGTCATGGTGGACGTTCGGGTTTCTCATCCAAAGGGCGTGGGCAAACCTCAGGTTCGAGCCGTGAAAGCGAATGCTGATTCCACGACGACCGTTAAATTCGTCGTGATTAGAAATGACCAGAGAGTGAAAGGTCGCGTCGTTGACGATAAAGGGAAAGGTGTTTCGGGTGCCAAGGTTGTACTAGAGGCGGCAAACCCCGGCGAAGTTTTGAAGGCGATGTTTCCTGGGCTAAGGGAGCCTGGAGTTTCTGCGCAACTTCCTACTCCAGCTCAACTTCGTCGAGAAGTCATCACTTCACGTGGAGGAAGGTTTGACTTTACTTGGGCTGACCATCTTCAAGGGAGCGGAAACTTAGTTCTATCTGCCACCAAAGAAGGCTGGGTTTCGGATCGAATCCTAGTGCGGAATGCGATGTCTGACTTTGCCTTGAAGTTAAAGCCTGAAGACCGAAGTGGCGCCATATCTCTTTCTCTTCAGCAGGGCCGAGGAAAGCTCCCTGAAGTCCACTGGTTTTTGGAGGGAGAGTCCCTTCAGGCCGATGGTCGGGGTGGGGCGAGCGTTTCGGGCCTTTCCCTTGGGCGCTATTCGCTTGAGATTCGAAGGGGGGAGTTGATTCTATTGAAGGAACCTTCTCTGGAGCTGAAAGGTCTCCGAGAATTGGTCCTACAGTAAACCAAAGGCCAGGGCCTCCTTGTTATGGGTGAGTGCTAGAATCTCATTCGATGCTGACCATCTCCCTTGGCGAAAATCTTCCTGCTTCGGATGTCTGGGCTGTTGCCCGTGGCGAAAAAGTGAAACTGAAGTTTGGGCGCGCCGCCCAAGCTCGGGTCCGCGAATCGCGTTCCGAAATCGAGAAGATTGTGGAGGCTGGAAAACCTGTCTATGGAGTGAATACCGGCTTTGGTCTCCTTGCCTCGGAGAGTATTCCCTTAAAGGATGTTTCCACTCTTCAGAGCAACCTGCTCCTTTCACATGCAGTTGGTTCCGGACCGGACATGCCAGAGCAGGAAAAGAGACTGGCACTTCTTCTGCGCATGCATTCCTTGTGTAAAGGGAATTCAGGTGTTCGGCCACGGTTAATCCGATGGTTTATGCGACTTTTTGAATTGGGTTGGTTGCCACGAGTCCCTGAGCAAGGGAGTGTTGGCGCATGTGGCGATCTAGCTCCCCTTGCGCACCTCGCTTTGCCCGTGATTGGTGCAGGAGAAATCGTCACTGAAAATGGTGGGGTTTTAAAATCAAAGCGAGCATTGAAGAAGGTTGGGATTGAACCGATACAGCTTGCCGCGAAAGAGGGCTTGGCTCTGATTAATGGAGTGCAAATCAGTAACGCAGTTGGCTTGTGCGCCCTCTCTCGGATAAGAAACCTTTCAAAAACTGCTGATATTGTTGGTGCTTTGTCGACCGAAGCTTTGATGGGAAGCCATGCTCCCTTTGCCTCAAGAGTGACTCGCGTTCGTGCACACTCTGGTGCGCGGAGAACCGCAAATAACTTACGGAGTTTGTTGCGCGGTTCTGAAGTCGTAGGGCTACACAAGGATTGTGGAAGAGTCCAAGACCCGTATTCCTTCCGATGTATGCCGCAGGTTCACGGCGCGGCAAAAGATGCTTTGGCGTATGCAGAGGGTGCTTTGTTGACCGAAGCGAATTCTGCAACAGACAATCCTCTTGTGTTCCCGGGAAGAGGAACAGTCTCGGCGGGAAACTTCCATGGGCAACCCATTGCGCTCCCTTTGGACTTTGTCGCAAATGCTCTTTGCTCATGGGGAAATATGTCCGAGCGTCGCACTGCAACATTAATTAATCCGGCGATGAACCATGAACTTCCGGCCTTCTTGAGTTTCAAACCCGGAATTAATTCTGGGCTTATGATGCCACAAGTAGCTGCTGCTGCACTTTGTTCGGAGAACAAAGTTTTGGCTCATCCGGCGAGTGCCGACACGATTCCGACAAGCGCAGATCAAGAGGACCATGTCTCGATGGCGAACCATGCTGCTAGGAAATTAAGGCAAGCCGTGGAGAATACCGAACGCATTCTTGCGATTGAGCTTTATTGTGCTGCTCAGGCGCGGGAGTTTAACCATGAGACTGCTGCAGGGGTCGGTGCTCAGGCGGCATACGAATTGGTACGTAAGCATTTTCCTCGACTTAAAAATGATCGTTACTTGGCGCCAGAGTTAGACAAAGTACATGAATTAGTTCGCTCAGGTTCGGTTGTTCGGGCTGGTGAAGACGTTGCTGGCGAACTAAAAACCTAGTTCGCTTTTACGAGGATTTAGGGGGACGAAACTCATTTTTTGCCTTAGAGTGAGTAAATGCTACTTGCACTCATTCCCCTCGTTTTTTCCCAGCAAAGCCCTGCGCAGCTGGAACTCCCTTCTACACAAGGCTTTCCGGTCGAACGCATTGAACGGTTTGAGGCCATTGGCCAACGCTTTCTCGACACCGAGGGGCTTCGCGGAGAGCTTCAATTAGATCGCGACCTTGGTTGGTCCAAAACTGCCGACCGCGTGACCTTCGACCGTTTGGTTCTTGGGCACCCGGTGCTGGCCGAAACCGTCAAGGTTGTTTTGTTCCGCGACGGTTCTGCGATTGTTGAAGGCCAGGCACGCGACCTGTCCGATGCTCGCATGCCAAGCTCTCTTGTCAGCCAGGGTTCTGCTGAAGCCACGGCCATCCTGGCTCAGCCTGCTGAGCAATATCATTCGATTCAAGGAAGTCGCTTGGCTTGGCTTGGACAAGATCTTGTTTGGGATATTCGTACTAAGGTAGTCGCCGACGGAACTTGGCATGTGGACACCCGCGTGAATGCCGAAACCGGCGAAGTTTTGGAAGTGCGTGATTTGCGGGTTCGCCAGCATGGTGGCCGTGCGGATGGAAGTGGTGATGTTTTCATTCCAAATCCAGTTCAAACTTCGGGAAACCATAATCTTAAAGATTCCAACGACAGCAACTCTGCCGTCCCTGCCTCGGAGTACTTCACGGTTGTGTTGAAGGACTTAGATGGGACAGGTTATCTCACAGGTCCATGGTGCTCTACTTCCCCGACTTCGGGCCGAGTAAAGGAAACAAACCTTCAATTCTTTTACCAAAGAAATCCTGACGGTTTCGAAGAAGTGATGACTTATTACCACACTGACATGTTCCAGCGGTATCTACAAGCGATTGGTCATAACAATGCCAATCACCGCCAACAGAAAGCTGATGTGAATGGGACTTCTTCCGACAACTCCTGGTATGACATGGGCAGCCGCATTATCACCTATGGGCATGGCGGAGTTGATGACGCCGAAGATGCCGACATTATTGTTCATGAATATGGCCACGCTTTGCATGATGATGTACAAGGTGGAATTGGTGGTGGTCAAAATGGCGGAATGTCTGAGGGCTACGGCGACTACTTTGCCGCAAGTTTCTACGACGACGCCTTGGTCGGCGAATGGGATGCTGTTTCATACACCGGCGGTTCCCTTCACTACCTTCGCCGTGTTGACGGCGAGAAGCGTTACCCCAACGACCTGAACGGTTGGGTTCATGACGATGGAGAAATCTGGTCGGCCATGCTTTGGGATATGCGAATGGGATTAGGTCGTGAAGCCGCCGACGAAATCATTGTTGAAGCTATGAGTCTTCAGTCCAATGGAACCAACATGCCAACGGGTGGAAATTGGTTGTTGACCGCAGACCAGCAGCTCAACAATGGTGCTTGGACTCCTTACATCGAATGGGCTTTGCATAAGCGCGGAATCAAATCGCTTGGCTCGAGCGACATAACTTTAATGCCTTCTGACTCGTCGCCGACTCCAGGAAAAACCGTAAATTTCACTTTGACTGCCAGTAGCCATCCCGGCCGGCCCTACCGAACCCTCGTTTCTCTCCAGCCGGGCTTTCGACATCTCGGCGGTGCGTACAACGTCGACATTCATGTTGGCCTGGACTTGTTGTGGGTGCCTTCAACAATCTCGGGCATGAACGGAACCCTAAACGGGTCTGGTCAGGGGGGCTTTTCTTTGAGCTTGCCAATGCAGGTTCAAGTCGCTGTCCCGGTCGTTTTCCAATCCGCAGTCCTTTCGGGGCCTACAACTATTCTGGGCATTTCTAAACCCTGCGCAGTTCGCGGCGGACCGTACTAATCAAGGAGTCGGCGCGAAGCTATTCTGAGCGGCGTGTCTGTCATTCCAAAACAAAATGGGGCCAAACTTTTTCGGGTTTGGCCTGATTGCCCTCAGTCCCAGTGGGATGCCATTGTTGTTGGGTCTGGGATGGGTGGTCTTTCCTGTGCAGCTGCGTTAGCGAATCAAGGTAATAGAGTTCTTGTTTTAGAGCGCCACTTTGTTCCTGGCGGCTACACGCACATGTTTGCCAGGAAGGAATTCGAGTGGGATGTAGGGGTGCATGCAATTGGAGAAATGCGCCCTTGCGATGTTCCACGAAAGATATTGGATTGGTTGACGGCCGGATCCGTAGAAATGGAACCCCTTGGAGATCCTTATGACCGATTTCATTTTCCAGACGAGTTCAATATTGATTTCCCTTCAACCCGAAAAGGGTTTCGGGAATCCTTAATAACGTCCTTCCCCGAACAGCAGGATAAGATTGATGCTTATCTGAAACTTGTCAGAAAAGTTTCCAAATACTCTCAGCTTTTCTATGCGTGCAAAAGTCTTCCTTTTGGCTTGGCGCGAATCCTAACTTGGGTTCAACATCTCTTTTATCGAGATTGGTGGGGGATGACTACGAGCGAGGTGTTTGACGAGTTAGGCATTGAAGGTCGGTTGCGTTTGGTCTTAGCGGGGCAGTGGGGTTACATAGGAGAGACGGTTGACCGATCGAGTTTTCCCGTTCAAGCCTTGGTTCAATCTCATTTTAGAAATGGTGCTTGGTATCCTGTTGGTGGTGCAAAAGTTTTTGCCGAAGGAATGCTTGCTCAGATTCGCGCAGCAGGCGGGGAATGTGTTGTTCGGGCCGAAGTTTCCGAAGTCCTGGAGAAGGGCAATCGTGTCGTGGGCGTAAAGCTAGCGGATGGGACCGAAATTCCTGCCAATAAAGTGATTTCTGCAGCAGGAGCAAAGACCACAGTTGGGAAATTGGTTTCCGAGAAACTGCGAACCTCAAGGTGGGGCCAGGAAATTTTGAGCATCCAAGATTCCCCGTCTTACTTGTGTTTAAACCTCGGTTTTAAAGGCGATATTGCCAAGGCTGGAGCATCAAGGGCGAACCGCTGGTTTTTTAGGACTTGGGAAGAAACGACACAATATTGGAATGCTGAAGATTCCGAAGAAAAGGCGCCGATTCTTTATGTTTCGTTCCCTTCTTTGAAAAATCCAAAACACAATTCTGGCCCAGAGGGAATCCAAACAGGTGAGTGTGTCACTTTTGTCCCCTGGGATTTGTTTGAGCGTTGGAGAGAATCGGAATACGGAAACCGAAGCGAGGACTACAAACTATTCAAGGAGGCTCTAAAGGAGCGAATGTTGAGCCAGCTAAGGGAAGTGATTCCAGATGTCATGCAGCACATGGTCTACGCCGACCTCTCGACGCCGCTTTCTGCGTCTCATTTTGCAAATGCCTCGCAGGGGGCAATTTATGGATTGGCCGCAACGCCAGACCGATATGGGTGCTCTGCATTGCGTTCTCGTACTCCATTACGAGGGCTTCATTTGACTGGGGTTGACCCCTTTAGCCTTGGGGTAGTCGGTGCGATGATGGCAGGTTGCCTTACGGCCGCTTCCTTAGACTGGCGGATTTACCGAAGACTGATTTAGAGTTGTAGATTCGGCCCCTTTTCGAAACCTTATTGAGAGGGCGGGGTCAGGGGCAGTACTTTCCTGTGAATTTAGGCTTATGAAGTGGGGGGCTGAAGACAAGCAAAGGTTGTGGTTTTGGGCGAAGCTCCAAACGGTTTTTAGTAGAATGAACTGGTTCAAAAGTGTTTTGAATCCTTCTCTCATGTTAATCCGCCTCGCCACAACCGCCGTCTTTCTCGCATCCGCAATTTCCGCACAGTCTTCCCATATCTACGATATGTCACAGCCAGCAGGTGGATCAAGAGTTGACTTTGCAATGCATACTCTTTTCGGCAAGCTAGACGGTGACGATTATTTTGACATTCCTGGCGAGATTGGTTTTGAGGTTACTTCGCCTGTGGAACCGTTTCTGACAGGACAGTTGAGGGAAGCAAGTACAGGCCCCTTGGTCATGACGCCTCTAGTCCACGGCTGGATTCCGAATCCACTCCCCTTCCTGCCTCACCTCGTGGATGTATATGCCCGCGACCTTGAGTTTTATTTCAGTGGCCTTCCATTTCCAATCGATTCAGCCACTGGTAATTTTATGGCTGATGCAATTATCTCTTTTACAAATGGAGAAATCGAAATCATCAGTCTTGGTGTAACGACTATTTGGCCAATGGCTTCTCTTGGCTCGGACCCGTTTCAGATTCCAGGAAGAATTAAACAATATGGCGGAAAGGTCGAGGCTATTTTGGATTTTGATTTGCGATGGGCAGATTCCTATGGCGGAATGAGTTTGGCGGTTGACTGTTCTGGCTTAATTTCTTGCGAAGCCCTAATTCCAGGCGTTTCACCAAGTTTGAATGTTCCAGCCTTGGTTGCAGGTCAGCAAGCTACGTTTGATTACAGTGGCGGCATTGCTCAAAGTACCACTTGGCTTGGTGCTAGCGTTCAAGGATTGGGCACGACCCCTATTGCTCCTTTGCATATCCAGCTTGATTTGCAGTCTCCGATTCCGGTTTCTACGAGCGTTACAGACGCTGCAGGAAATTGCTCTTGGACATTACAGGTGCCCAACGCTTCTGGGCTCTCTGTTTGGTTTCAGGCATGCCAAATGGGACTTACGACACCTGTTGTTGCTACATCTGTTCAGTAAGTACGGCTGAAGGGCTTTGTTGCCCTTCATTAGATTTCAAGTTCGCCTTGCGTCTACAATGACCGGGCGATTAAAACCGATAAACCAAAGTAATCCATAGAAAACATGGCAAGAAAGATATCTGACGGAAGAAAGGTTGCTTTCTATAGTGGTACGATTTTGATGGGAATCGGGTTTCTCCTATTCTTGTCATCCTTTTTCTTTATCTTCTCTAATTTTGGTGACCATTCTAATTTTGGTTCAAATGCGAAGTCTTTCGGTTTTTCCGCTGTTGGAGGGTTTATCTTATTGATTGCAGGGGGCATAGTTCGAGGCATCGGTGCCCGTGGATTGGCTGGGTCTGGTGCCGTTCTTGATCCAGAGAGGGCTAGAGAAGAAATCGAACCATTCAGTCGAATGGCTGGCGGCATGGCCAAAGACTTTCTGGAGGAAGCTGATGTCGACTTGAGTGGCATCGGCGGAAAGTCAGAAAAAGTGGTTATGATTAAGTGCCAAGCCTGCGAAAAGTTGAATGAAGAAGATTCAAAGTTTTGCCAGGAGTGTGGCGCGGAAATTTAACTCGGCACTCCTTAAGCCTTGAGCTCTATGGAGCGTGCGACGCTTGCGTTATTGAGGTAGCGCCCAAACCTGGTCCATGAGATTTCCCACTTCTGGGAAAGAGGCCAGAACTTCTGCGTGTACGAAGGGATAGAAGTCGTTGACTCCCCACCAAGCTTCGCTCATCTCGGCAAAGAACTCTTGGGGATTGTTTCGTGCGTAAGCCCGCCGTTCGCCTCCGTGCACATAAGGGACACGTTCAAGACTTCCAGATTTAACGGCAGCATCGAAGGCCTTTCGAATCCCTTCATGCTCATAACCGAGAACTTGATGGTGCCACGCATGGCTAAGTTCGTGAAGGACCATGTCCGGTTGGGTTCTTGACCAAGTTAAGAAATTCTTAGCGACCCCAAACTCAATTCCCTCCGCCCAATCTGGGGGCAGGCCATGTTCGCTTAGCCACACGGGTGAAGGGTGATAAACCCCGCCAGGGCATTCGGTCCGGTTGAGATGAAAGCGCATTTTCACTTTTTGGAGACGTTGAACAACAGCCTGGGGGAGTCGAGTTCGGATTTCCCAAAGTTCATTTCGCAGGAGAGCAAGTACATCTTCTTTTAGTTCCTTTTGCTCAAAGAGCTTGTCCTCAACATGAATCGTCCAGCCTTGAAGCTGAAGATTGTGGTATTTCCAAGGGGACGAAGTTGCCACGGGTGCGTTGGGTGAACTTGACGACGGCGCAGTTGCGCCTTCTGTATTGCGGAGTACCTCGACGCCTGGATGATTGGAGGCGTAGCGGTGTGCGCGCCATAGTCCACCGTCCAATCCGCCGGCTCTACGGCCTCGAGGTCCTTGGCGAGGCGGGCCGTCGCCAGGTGGCGGGCCGTAGCCAGGGGGTGGGCCGTAGCCGGGAGGGGGACCGAATCCCGGTGGTGGGCCGCCTCGGCCTCCGCGATCCTCCTTCCTTCTCACACCTTGATGCTCTTTAGGTACTTGATACTTCCAAACCTGTTCGCCGCGAGCGGTCACTTCAAAAATCAAGCCCTGCTCACCCGAGGCGACCAGTGTGTTGCCATTCTCGAGTCGTTCTGCGCCGGAGATATGGCCAGAGAAAAATTCTTTTTTGGGAGAACTTGAGTAACTCCAGTGCGCTTTGTTTGGGCCGAAAGAGGAATTTGTCTCACGATGAAATCCACCATCGTCATTCCATGGTGGCGTGAACTGGTCTACCGAGCTGAATGTTCCTCCTGGGCGCCCTTCACCGTTATTGAAAACGGTTAAGTCGCCCGCGCCTTTTTGGCCTTGGGGAATCCAACGCACATCGTGTTGACCAAAGAGAGTTTGGTCTTGCCTTTCTCCCATTCCATAAGTTTGAGGGTTTCCCCAGCGATACAAAAGGTCACCCCCTTTTCCATGTTTTCCACCTGAGTGGCCGCTTGCTTCTTGGGTTGTGGTGGAGTGATCAATCACCCAGATTTCATGAAAGCTCCGCACTGAAATAGCAATGAGGTCACGATTCGGTTCGTAAGCCACTGCATTGGTGTGCATCCAATCCCCTTTTAAGTGTGGCCCGCCTCGGCCTTTGTTGTTGGGCATCGGTGGACGCGCGACATCTTCCTCTTCTTCGTCGAGATAGCCGAGTGCTTTGAGCTTTTCATTTTCAGCATCAATGACTTTGTCTGGTCTTCGGTCCACGCCACCCCAGTTGATATTTACGCGTTCAGGATGATCGTGGATTTGGCCATAGTTCGGCTTTTCAGGGTCTCGGTCCTGCACGATGTGGTCCCATGCATGCCATTCCCACACCACTTCCGCGCCCGAAGTCTCCTGTGGGCGAATTTCAATCAGGCAGTCTGGCCACTGGCCTTCATTTCCAACCGCTTCTGCGTCGCGGCCAGCGGCGATGGATTCTTCTGGGGTTTTCTTTTCCCAAGCAATCAGGAGAATGTTCCCATTAGGCAAGACTTCAAAGTCATGGTGATGGAGATTTTTTTCATTGGAAAGTTCATAGAACCAGACCACTTCACTTTGCGGGTTGAGCTTTTCGAGTCGCCCTCCTTCGCCACCGCCACGAAAGACTTTGTTGCCCACCTTGACTGCGCGTAGTAAATGCCCATCATCTAGAAGCATGGACTCGTGTCCAGCTTGGCCAGTTCCCTTCCAGTGGTGGACAACTTGTCCTTCTGTGTCGATTAGCCAGGCGTCAGGAGTGCGAATGGGATCGTAAAGAGTCAATCCCTGCGGCGCAGCCGCTTGAAGGGCAAGGAAGAGGATGGGGGACAGCATGTGAGATATAACCCTAAGCATTCGCATTGGTTTTGGAAGACCTGATTGGCTCCCCCGGAGGCCTTTCGCACCTCTAGAATCGAGGTCCTATGGCCCCATCCCTGACTGCTGAGCGCATTGTTCTGACTCCCGGCCCCCAGCCCTCCCTCACGGGCCTGGATCTCCATTGCAAAGATTGGCAGGCTGAGGCCGCTTTGAGGATGTTTTTGAACAACCTCCACGCCGATGTGGCCGAGCGCCCTGAGGATTTAGTGGTTTATGGAGGCACCGGCCAAGCCGCCCGCAATTGGGAAGCCGCTCAAAAAATCGTGGACACGTTGCAGCGCCTGGAGTCGGATGAAACCATGCTGGTGCAGAGCGGCAAACCGGTTGCGGTTTTCAAGACCCACAAGCACGCTCCCAAAGTGTTAATCGCCAATTCAAACCTTGTGGGCAAGTGGGCAAACTGGGACCACTTCCGTGAACTCGCAGACAAGGGCTTAATGATGTATGGCCAGATGACCGCGGGTTCTTGGATTTACATCGGCACCCAAGGAATCCTTCAGGGAACTTACGAAACCCTCGCTGCCGTTGCCCAAAACCACGGCGGCACGCTCAAGAACACTCTCACCGTGACAGCTGGTCTTGGCGGAATGGGCGGCGCCCAGCCAATGGCTGTGACCATGAACGAGGGCACTTGTCTGATTTGTGATGTCGAGCAAGCCCGCATCGACTTCCGCCTACGTACGAAGTACTTGGATGAATGCGCTTCCGATTTGGATACTGCAATCACCCGCGCGATTTCTGCCAAAGAACAAGGTGAAGCCGTGAGCATTGGGGTGTGCTGTAACGCCACCGAACTTTTGCAAGCTTTGGTGGACCGCGACCTCACGCCGGAGGTGCTGACCGATCAAACCAGCGCCCACGACCCGCTTAACGGCTACGTGCCTGACGGGATGACGTATGAGGAGGCCTTGACGTTACGGAAAAATAATTCAGTGGATTACCAGAAGCGTTCTTTCGCAACGATGGGTCGTCATGTGGAACTCATGCTCGAGCTCCAGCGGCGCGGTGCGGAGACTTTCGACTACGGCAACAACATTCGCGCTTTTGCCCAAGAAGAAGCCGGCGTGGAAAACGCTTTTGATTTCCCGGGCTTCGTGCCCGCTTACATTCGTCCGCTCTTTTGTGAGGGACAAGGCCCTTTCCGCTGGGCCGCACTCAGTGGCAATCCGGAAGACATCCGCAAAACCGACGAAGCGATTCTTCGACTCTTCCCCGAAAAAGAAAGTCTCTGCCGTTGGATTAAAATGGCTGGCGAGCGCATCGCCTTTCAGGGCTTGCCCAGCCGCATTTGCTGGCTTGGTTATGGCGAGCGCCATGTTGCAGGTCTTGAGTTCAACCGCATGGTGCGCGATGGCGAGTTGAGTGCGCCGATTGTGTTGGGTCGCGACCATTTGGATTGCGGTTCTGTTGCAAGCCCTAACCGTGAAACCGAATCTATGAAAGACGGCACCGATGCGGTTGCCGACTGGCCGCTACTCAATGGCATGCTTGCCGTTGCCTCGGGCGCATCGTGGGTCAGTATGCACCATGGCGGGGGAGTGGGCATTGGCTACAGTCAGCACTCCGGCCAAGTTTGCGTTTGCGACGGCACCCCCGAAGCCGATGCCCGCCTTGAGGCGGTCCTCACCAACGACCCCGGCATCGGTGTCGTTCGCCACGTCGATGCCGGTTACGACGAAGCTACCCAAACCATGCACGAACGAGGCGTGGATGTGCCGTAGATTTCCCTGAGGGCTAAATGAAAAAATGTATGCCTCTAAGTCGATCCGCGCTCAACGTGGCATGTATAGTCTTACGATGCAACTGACTACCGCTACTACCCATTTATTTTGAGTCAATCCTCTCGCAAAAAGTATGGTGTTGCCGTTGCCCTTTCTGGAGTTTTCGGCATTCTTGGGATTCATCACTTCTATTTAGGTCGTTGGCTGCACGGTTTTGTTGATTTAGCGATGACAGTTTCGGCGTTTTATTTCATTGTTGTCGACCGCCCCATTTTGGGATGGGGCATTTTGGCTGTGGACTGTATCCACACAATAATCGTTACCATTCTTCTTTTGATTGGCTCATACCGTGACGGATACGGGGACATCGTTTCGTATCCGGGACAAAAACTTAAATAGGGAAATACCATGGAAAATAGTGACAAGGGGTTCGTCCCCACAATTCTTCTCTGCTTCTTTTTGGGAGGCTTCGGAGTCCATCGATTTTATGTTGGGAAAGTGGGCACAGGGATTTTGATGCTACTTACTCTCGGGGGATTGGGCATCTGGACGCTTGTAGACATCGTCATGATTGTGGTGGGTTCTTTCCGAGATAGCCAGGGTCGACTAATCAAGCCCTAGGCTTTGCTCAAAGGGTTTCAGTTAAACCCAGAATAGAGCAGGAGCTCAATTAAAGAACCGTCCGTGTCTCGGCGTTGGTAAGGACGCCGGTTGTGATGTTGGCGGCGTGGAACCAAGCAGGTAGTCCTTTCAAACTATTGGGGACATTCCAGTTCAGGTTCACTTCACCCGCAGAATCTGCGGTCAACTTCGGACTCGCATGGATAGGCATCGTCAATAGAGCCGAACCGTAAGGAGTGTTTGTCGGGCCTGCACCCGTGAGCGACAAGCCAAGAATGACTTTGTCTCCTGGCGTAGTATTGAACACCTGAATATAGGAAGAAAAACCGGCAAGCAAGGTCGGCACCGCAAGAATGGGCTGTTTGTCACGGAAGTTCTCACATGTGGAATAGGTGTTATTCAAGGTCCGCACATTTTCTTCCTGATTGGCGCGGCCTAGGGTTTGACCGTTGTAAGTCACGTTTGGACTGCTCCAACGTCCCAAGCGGGTTCCAGGGGCATAGGCCATGACGGTGCGGTAACTTGGACTGCCCGAGGTCCGATAGCCGTAGGAATAGGAATAAGCGCCGGAGCCTCCGGAATTTTGGCGATCATGCGCGCATCCCATGTTGTGTCCCAGTTCGTGCGCCAGGACCCAGTCGCGGTTTGCCGAGAATTGGGTGACCAGATTGAATGCCCATTTCTCAAAACTAGCACTGACGTTGGTCATCAACCAGGCAACTCCTCCATAGCTCGAGTTTGCTACCAGCATCGTGACAAAGTCTGCGCCGTACTGGTCTCGCAGAGTGTGCGCCGTGCTTAAAACGCCCGAGCCATTGGTCAGTTCGCTCAGCATTGAGCTGAAACCGCTCCCCCCCGATTTCTCGGTGTAGCCAACCATTTCAGCAGTATGCACCAGTTGAATGCGCTGGTTGACTCCGCTGTTTGCAAAAGTGTTGTTGGTTTGCTTGACGCCAAGATTGATGGCGTTGTTCATTGAACTCGAACTCCCGCCATGTCCTAGCAATGCTTGTGGGGTGTAAACAATCAATACATCGATGCTTTCGTGGTGTCGGGGGCTTCCACCGCCAGGCGCAGCTTCGGGCTTGGGAGTATTGATTGCGTGGCTTAAATCTGTGCCGCAACGAAAGCCCGAGGTTGTTGGGAGTTCCGTGACTCGGTGAAGGCCATTGCCTGCCCAGGCCAATTGAAAGTGGCGGCTAGATGATCGAAATGAAGCTGCCACCACTGAGCCATTCCACGCAAGGAGAACCTCAGCGTCGGAATCTCCAATAAGTTCTGCCTGAGTGACCCAGCCTCCGCCAAAGGCTTTTTCAGGAGTTCCTAGCAGCACCGTCTGGTCTCCCAAGAGTAGGAGTTTGTTTGCAGCCAAAAGGGAGGAATCGACTTGGACAATTGCGTTGCTGAGCGCGTCGGCTGGGAGTTCCATCCAGCTACCGGGAGACTTCTGGGATGGTTGCCAAAGCGAAAGCGCCTCTTGGCCACTTAAGGAAGAAGCAAGGAGGAAGAGGAGGGCTGCGGAGAGTATGCGTTGCATGAGAGCTCCAGAATAACCGAAAATGACTTACCAGGCGCGCACGCCAAGTCACGGAAGCCTAGCTATATTTGCTGACTCATGACTGCTTTCCTGCCCCCTTGCATCCTCCTCTCTAGTTTCGCCCTCTGCGCTCTTTCTGCGCCACTGGCCTCCCAATCAGCCGCCCCGACCGTTCCGGTTTTTGAAGCCGGCCTCGCTCAAGTGGTTGAAGGCTTCAACGACCGCTCCGCCTGGATTCAGCACGCCCTTTGGGTCGAAACGGAGTTTGACTCCGATGGCGACGGGAAGCTCGATCGTGTGCATGTCGATGTCACGCGCCAAGAGCAGACGGATAGCGAAGGTTTGAAAGTTGCAGTGATTTACGAAACAAGCCCCTACTTCTCGGGCACAGCGAGTGGCGACAACTTCTTTTGGGACCCCGAGCACGAGCTTGGGAAAAAGCCACCGAAGCGAAGGAAGGCGCCTAGTGTTCGTTATCAAGACAAGGGCGGCATGATGTCTCGCTCACGGATTAAAACTTGGCTCCCGCGGGGGTTTGCAGTTGTCCATTCCGCATCGCCTGGTACTGGAATGTCGCAGGGTTGCCCCACGATTGGCGGTGAGAATGAAGAGCTTGCGCCTAAAGCTGTGATTGATTGGCTAAACGGTCGCGCAAAAGGTTTCACCACTCCAGATGGCAACAAACCTGTGGAAGCGTATTGGGCCACCGGCAAGGTCGGCATGACCGGCACGTCTTATAACGGCACGTTGCCACTAGCTGCGGCGACAACCGGAGTGGAAGGTTTAGAGGCCATCATTCCCGACGCGCCGAATACCTCTTACTACCACTATTACCGTTCCTATGGTTTGGTGCGCCACCCAGGCGGCTACATGGGCGAGGATGTTGATGTCCTTTATGATTTCATTAATAGTGGCGACCCAAAAATGCGCAAGAGTTGTAATAAAACAGTGCGCGACGAGTTGATGGCCGAAAATCAAGACCGCGTAACCGGCGATTACAACGATTTTTGGCACGGACGCAACTACCGCGCTCGTTTAGATAAAGTGCGCGCCGCAGTTTTAATCTCGCACGGTTTTAACGATTGGAATGTTATGCCCAACCACAGCGTTTCGGTTTATCAAGAGCTGAAAAAGCTCGGCGTGCCAGTGATGGCTTATTTTCACCAAGGGGGTCATGGCGGTCCTCCAACGATGGAGATGAAGAACCGATGGTTTAGTCGTTACCTTTACGGTGTCGAAAACGGTGTCGAAGAACTTCCGCGTTCTTGGATTGTGCGCGAGGGGGATCGGCGATCAAATCCAACGGCTTATCCTGATTATCCAAACCCAGAAGCCGAGTTTGTGACTCTGCATCCTTTTGCAGGTGGCGCAAAGCAGGGCGGCTTGAGTGCAGACCCTGCCGCCAAGAAGCAAGGCATTGAAAAACTGACAGACAATGTGAAAGAGTCCGGCACCAAGCTCGCCAAAGCGGACAAGTCCAAGCACCGTTTGCTTTATGTGACGGAGGAACTCAAAGCCCCTCTCCACATTTCCGGCACGGCACGTTTGTCGATACGCATGGCCGTTGATGGTCCCGCTGCAAACCTCTCGGTGTGGGTGGTTTCTCTGCCATGGAAGGATGGAGGCCACATCAACGACAACATCATCACGCGCGGTTGGGCGGACCCACAGAACCATTCTTCATTGAGGGAGGGCGTTCCGCTCAAGAAGGGGGAGTTTGTGGACTTCAGCTTTGACCTTCAGCCCGATGACCAAATCATTCCCACGGGCCAGCGCATCGGCCTCATGGTCTTTTCAAGCGACCGTGACTTCACTCTTTGGCCAAAGCCCGGCACCAAACTTTCGCTCGACCTCGCCGCCACCAAACTAGAACTCCCCATCGTGGGTGGATCCGTGGCGTTTGATACGGCGACTGGGGATTCGCTGAAATAGTTCTCAGACAACACCAGTTATATAAAACACTATTCTCCGAGCATAAAGTCATCCAGGAACTCCGAACCGGGCTTAACTCCGGTCACAAAAAGAGTGTCACGGGCACGTGTGCAAGCGACATACAAAAGGTGCCGCTCAGTGTTGTAGACGTCCTCGAGATCTGATGGGTCAGAGACTTTCTCCATATGTGCCTCTAAAGGGATCACCTCGTAATCACATGTGGCGACAACAGAACCGCGGCCAGGCCTACACCAGCAGCTCTTCTATTTGTTTTACAATCGAGAATGGTGTTTCAAAAACCTCTCGAGCCGGGATACGGAGGACCCTATATCCCTGGGCCCGGAGGAAGGCGTCTCTCGCTTCGTCACTTTTTTTGCGGTCCTTGTGTGCGTTGTCTCCGTCTACTTCGATGA